>Ga0209257_1003591_pt1 | contig 13108 bp, 14 predicted proteins | sample AraplaCvi_mCL_r2_FD_184277 | JGI IMG/M metagenome (GOLD analysis project Ga0209257, IMG submission 184277) | Arabidopsis root microbial communities from North Carolina, USA - plate scrape MF_Cvi_mCL_r2 (SPAdes) (version 2) | ecosystem: Host-associated > Plants > Roots > Endosphere | place: USA...
ACAGCTACGGCGCCCGCCGCGGCCACCACGACGTCATGATGCGCGGCACCTTCGCCAACATCCGCATCAAGAACGAAATGGTCCCCGGCATCGAAGGCGGCATGTCGCGCTACGGCGCCGAAGTCATGCCGATCTACGACGCCGCGATGCGCCACAAGGCCGACGGCACCCCGCTGGTTGTCATCGCCGGCAAGGAATATGGCACCGGCTCGTCGCGCGACTGGGCGGCGAAGGGCACCAATTTGCTCGGCGTCCGCGCGGTGATCGTCGAGAGCTTCGAGCGTATCCACCGCTCGAACCTCGTCGGTATGGGCGTGCTGCCGCTGCAGTTCCTCGAAGGCCAGAGCCGCGAAACGCTGGGCCTGACCGGCGACGACCAGTTCACCATCACCGGCGTCGCTGACCTGAAGCCGCGCCAGACGGTCACCGTGAACGTCACGCGCGCCGACGGATCGACCTTCAGCTTCGACACGCTCTGCCGCATCGATACCGCGAACGAGGTCGAGTACTACATGAACGGCGGCATCCTGCATTACGTGCTGCGCAAGCTCGCGGCCTGATGTAAACGAGGGCGATGAGCGGGTTTCTTCTCTTCGCCCTCGGCTTCCTTTGCGGCGCGGGGCTGGTCCTCATGCTGCGGCGCGGCGGCGGGCGCGATCTGACGGGGCCGCCGCCAACCTTTTCGCGGCCCATCGCCGCGAGACCCACCGTCCCGGTTGACATCGCGATCGATGACGAGGGCATTCGCGAACTGATCCGCCAGAACCGCAAGATCGAGGCGATCAAGCGGCTGCGCGACGCAACCGGGCTTGGCCTCAAGGAATCCAAGGACGCGGTCGAGGCGCTCGAACGCACGATGATGCGCTAGGCGCACCCTCTACCCAAAGGACCGAACATGGACGCGCTGCATATCGCGATCGAAGTCATCGGCTGGGCCGCCGCGGTGCTGATCCTCGCCGCCTATGTCCTGCTCTCGCTCGGCAAGCTCGAGGCCCGCGGCTATATCTATCAATGGATGAACGTCGTCGGTGCCGCGGGTTTCGTGATCAACTCGGGCTATAATGGTGCAATCCCGTCGGCGGTGCTCAATGTCGTCTGGGCCGGGATCGGCCTGTTCACGATCAGCATCGTCTGGCGCGCGCGCCGGACGCCGCTCGCTCACTGAGCTTTCGCAGCCTCCGCGTTCCACGCTGCGACCTTCGCTCGCGTATCGGCGAGCATCGTGTCGAGCGCCGCGCGATCATAAACTTGCCCACGCATTACGACGGCATCGATCGCGCGCGTCGCGGCGATGTCTTCGAGCGGGTTCTTCGTGAGCAGCACCAGATCGGCCGCCATACCGGGCTTGATCGCGCCATAACGATCGAGCCAGCCGAACCACGCCGGACCCGCGCGCGTAGCCGAGGCAAGCGCCTGTGCGGGCGTCAGCCCTTTGTCTACGAACAACTCGATCTCGTCGTGCAGCCCGAATCCCGGATAGTTGAAGCTGTTGAGGAAGCCCGCGTCGGTCCCCGCCATGATCGGCACGCCAGCCTCTGCCAGCATCGGCAGGATCGTCCCGACATCCTCGATCTGCTTGTGCCGCGCCGCGATCGCCGCGGCATCGGCCTTCGCCGCGCGCTCGATCCGCCAGTCATAGGTCTTGCGCAGCTTCGGGCCGATGTAGGCGAGCCCCTCGTCCTTCGAATGATCGTCGCGGTCGAGCCAAGCGAGAATGCGGCTGCCGTTGAGCGTCGGGGTCACAGAGACGCCCTTTGCTGCGAAGCGGCGATAGGCAGCCATTGCGGTATCGCGGTCGAAACCCGCATCGAGCCGCCGGTTCGCTTCGGCGCGGTCTATCCGCCCCGCGGCGAAATCGGCGGCGATCGCAGCCTCGTCCTTCGAACCGGCGTTATAGGCATAGTCGAGATGCTCGATCGAACTGATCCCGGCATCAACCGCCTGATCGACCGTCAGTGCCATCGGAATATGTCCTGACGTCCGGATCCCGAGCGCTTTCGCCTGCCGCAACGCATAGAGGAAGAGCTCGGGCTTCAGCGTATTGTCGGTGATCTTGACGAAATCGACCTTGTCGCGATCCGACAGCCGCGCCAGCGCCGCATCGACGTCGGCTTCGTTGCCGACTTCGATCGTCCCCTTCCAGACCGGCGCGATCCCCTCGATCTTGGCGCCCGATGTCAGCAACCGCGGGCCGAACAGGCTGCCGGCAACAATTTCGCCGCGCCACGCGAGCACCTGATCGGCCAGATCGCCCGAGCAGTCGCGGATCGTCGTGATCCCGTTCGCGACATAAAGCGGGAATAACGCCTTGTTCTCTTCGATGAGGTCGGCCCCACCGCCAAAATGGACGTGCATGTCCCACAAGCCAGGGATGAGGTAACGACCCTTACCTTCGACAATCTGCTGTGCGCGCCAGTCTTTCGCAACCGACGCGTCGGTGCCCACCGCGACTATGTCGCCGCCTTTCAGCACGACCGCCTGTCCGGCCGCCGTTTGCGCGCGTTCGACATCGACGACCGTCACGTGACGGATGATGACATCGCCCCGCTGGGGCGTTGCAAGGGCTGGCGAAGCGAAGGCAGGAAGTACGAAAGCGAGAATGGCGAGCAGGCGTTTCATGAGGGCGACCTTTCCGAACTGGAAAGACCCTTAGCCGGTCAGGCCGATACAACAAGGGAGCGAATGGTGGGCGCTGACGGGCTCGAACCGCCGACCCTCTCGGTGTAAACGAGATGCTCTACCAACTGAGCTAAGCGCCCCCGAAGGGAAGCGCGCCCCTGCCACAAGCGGCCAGCGCTGGCAAGCACGCCCTATTCGTCAAGCGCCTCGAAATAGCGCGCGACGGCGTCGAAAGCGCCTTCAGCGAGTGCGATGAAAATCCGGCGACCATCTTGCGGATCGGCTTCGCGGACGAAAAGGCCCACATCGGTCATAGTCTTGATCCAGCGCAGCGCCGTCGTCGCCGGGACCGCGGCGGCGATGCAAAGGCTCGATACCGACACCGGCTGACGCTCCAGTCTCGCGGCATAGAGGTCGAGCAGCATGTCCCACGCCGGATCTGCGAACAGGTCGGCGGGGAAATATTGCTCGCGCATCCGTCGCTGCCGCAGCATCTTCCGTACAGCCTTCGCGCGTTGCCGCTCGATCGTGCGTTCTTCAGGAACGAAACTGCGCGGCATCGACGAGAAATCGCGCGGCGGAGCGCGGAGCTGCCCCGCATAATCGTCATAATCCTCACCCGCGGACCCATAGCTCACCGGCGTACCCGGCAGCCCGCTACGCTGCGCTGCGAGATCGCCGAGCAGACGCGAAATCCGCGCGACCTCTTCCTGCAGGCGGTCGATACGCTCCATAGCCGGATCGCGGGTGATCTCGTGAACCGCAGGATAATGGTCATGCCTCGCCGCGGCCAGCGCAATTCGCCGATCGGTCGGGTCGGCATCGACAAGCCACTCGATCCGGATGCCCTCGGGAACACAAGCCGCCAGTCGGTCGAGCGCCGCAAGCGAAGCCTCGCACACCAAGCCACAGCGTTTGGCCGCAGCCGCATCGAAAATCCCCACAATATCTTCGGCTCCTGCAGCTTCCGCTGCCGCCAGCCAGACGATGTCGACGACCGGCATGGCGCGCAGGTGACCGGCTGCCATGACAGATGTCACAACGGACATCCGGATCCCGTCCATCGCATCGAGTTGGCTTGCCTGCTCCGGCGACCCTATGAACAGCAACGACGAAACCGATGCCGGATTCCATATTTCGCCTGCTCCGGCGCTTGGCCGTACCGACGGAAAAATTTGGTCCTGAATCGCCTGTTTCATGTCGCGTCCCCTGCTCGCCCACTCCACCCCGGCGTCCTTATGCAGCCGTTCCGGCGACACTCGCCGTTTGTTCGTTCGCATTCGCCGCCAATTCGGACCCAAGCCGCCGAAGCTCCTGAGTCGGCATGAAACGACGCGATGAGTCTGGTCCATTTTGGACCCTGTTTGTTCTCCTCGTCAACCCCTTCTTCACCCTTGCCAAGCGGCGGGCGGAACGGCACGCGGGCACCATGCCACTTTCGCCTCTCACCCGCGCGCGCTGGCGCCGGCGTTTCCGGTCGTTTCTTGCACTGTTGTTGCTGGCGGGACTTGCATGGGGCGTATGGATATGGATGCCGCCTCCGGCGACCATTGCCCCGCTGACGCACGTGATCGACGGCGACAGCCTGACGGTAAGGCGGGGTGCCGGGCAGGTCACGATCCGGCTCACCGGCCTCGACGCTGTCGAATATCGCCAGGATTGCGGATCCGAAGACGGCAGTCGCTGGCCATGCGGCCACGAAGCGCGCTCGGCCCTCGAAAGCATCGCCGGCCGGGGCCCGCTGCACTGCGAACTGACGGCAAAGGATATCTACGGACGGACACTCGCCGCGTGCCGGACGCAACCCTTCCCTGACGGCGTCGATCTCGGCGCCGAAATGGTACGACAGGGCTGGGCCGTGGCGACGGACGATGCATATCTGATCGAGGAAGCCGAAGCGCAGGCCGGTCGGCGCGGCATCTGGCGGAGCCGTTTTTCCCGCCCTGCCGACTGGCGTGCTGCGCACGAGCGTCCTGCGGGTGCCATTGCCTCGCCCGATGCCTGAGCGACGCCGCTTTGCCTCGCGGCCTTTTGCGGCTAGGGCGAGCGTCATGAACGGCCTTTTTCCTGTGATGATCGGCGGCGCGCTTGGCGCCGGCGCGCGACACCTCGCCGGGCAGATCATGCTCGCGCGCCTCGGTCCCGGTTTCCCGTGGTGGACGCTGTCGATCAATATCGCCGGCAGCCTGCTGATGGGTCTGCTGATCGGCATACTCGCCCGCGGTAGCGGCGGCAGCGATACCGCGCGTCTCTTCTTCGGCGTCGGTGTGCTTGGCGGCTTCACGACCTTCTCCTCGTTCAGCCTCGAATTCTGGCTGCTCTTCGAGCGCGGGCAGGCTGGGCAGGCCATGGCCTATGTCCTCGCCTCGGTGATCGGCGCCGTCGTCGCGTGCGGGCTTGGCCTCCTGCTGATGCGTCAGGTGCCGGCATGAGCATGGACGGCGCAACGATTGCCGAAGACGACGACGGCATCCGCCTCGACCGCTGGTTCAAACGACACCGGCCGGGAACGCCGCACGCGCTGCTGGCGCGATGGGCACGGTCGGGGCAGCTGACGCTCGACGGCAAGAAGGCCGATGTCTCGGACCGCATCGAGACCGGGCAGAAGCTCGTCATGCCGACGCCGCCGGTCGAAACCGCGGCACGCCCCGCACGCAAGGGCCGCCCGCTGACCGAGGCCGATATCGAGCTTGCGGAATCGATGCTGATCCACCGCGATGCGAGCGCGCTGGTGCTCAACAAGCTGCCGGGGCTGGCGACGCAGGGCGGCACCAAGACCGAACAACATGTCGACGGCCTGCTCGACGCATTGAAATATGAGGCGCCGGTACGCCCGAAGCTGGTCCACCGGCTCGACAAGGATACGTCGGGGGCGCTGCTGATCGCGCGAACGCCGCGCGCCGCCGCCTATTTCGCCAAGAGCTTTTCGAACCGCAGTGCGAAGAAGACCTATTGGGCGATCATCGTCGGGGTTCCCGACATCGCCCAGGGCGAGATCGACCTGCCGCTCGCCAAGCAGCCCGGGTCGGGCGGCGAGAAGATGCATGTCGACGACAAGGGCCTGCCCTCGAAGACCCGCTACCGGATCATCGAGCGCGCAGGGAACAGCGCGGCGTGGGTCGAATTGCAGCCGCTGACGGGGCGCACGCACCAGTTGCGCGTCCATATGGCGGCGATCGGCCATCCGATCGTCGGCGACGGCAAATATGGCGGCAAGGGTGCGTTCCTGACCGGGGCGATCAGCCGCAAGATGCATCTGCACAGCCGCCGGCTGCGCATCGATCATCCCGACGGCGGCGCGATCGATATCAGCGCCGAGGTGCCCGAACATTTCGCGGCGAGCCTCGACGCCCTCGGCTTCGACACCCTGCTTGGCGACATCGGCCTCGACGATGTCGCCAAGGGCCCGCCTTCCAAGGCAGTCGAAAAGGCTGCAGCGAAAGCGCACAGCAAGCAGATCCGCAAGGCGCGCCGCGGCGAACGGCGCGGGCGAACGGCGACAAGCAAGCCGACCGATCATGTCGGCAAGCCCAAGCCCAAGCCCAAGCCGAAGGCCAAGGCAACGCCAAAGCGCGGTTCAGCCAAGCCCGGCGCGCGCAAGCCTGCGAAGCCCGCACCACGGAAGCCGCGCTGATGCACCCCGATCCCAGTTTCCGGCCGAAACGGGATGACCTGTCCGCGCTGTTCGTGCGCGAGATCGCGTTCGCGGGCATCTTCGCGGATACGCCCGACGGCCCACGCGTCGCCCATGCGCCGGTGGTGCTGAACGAAGATGCGACGACGCTGCAGTTCCATCTGTCGCGTGGCAGCGGGCTGACCAAACATATCGACGGCGCCACTGCGCTTGCCGTCGTGCAGGGCCCCGACGCCTATGTCAGCGCGAGCTGGTACACGGCACCTGATCAGGTGCCGACGTGGAACTACGTCGCGATCGAGATGGAAGGCGCCCTTCGCAAGCTCGACGACGCCGAACTGGTTGCGCAGCTCGATACGCTCTCCGCGCAACATGAAGCCCGCGTTGGCGCAAACCCGCCCTGGACGCGCGACAAGATGAATCCCGCACTGTTCAGCAGGATGTGCGGTGCGATCACCGGTTTCGAAATGCGGATCACGGCGTGGCGCTCGACGCTCAAACTCTCGCAGAACAAGGCCCCCGATGATCGCGAGCGCGTCGCCGCCGGGATCGAGGCGAGCGGCCATGGTGCGCTCGCGCACCTGATGCGCCAGCTCGGCAGCCAATAGGATCAAGCCATGCCCCAGACCGACGACGCGCTTGCAAGGAAACGCTTTTTCGCCATCGCCGCGATGCGGCTGATGGGCGCGCTCCTCATCCTCGCGGGCTTTGTACTGATCCGCGGCGCCATCGAACTGGCAGGCCAGCCGACCGATCGCTGGATTGGCGTCGGGGTCGTGCTGGTCGGCGTGTTCGATTTTGCGATCATGCCCAAAATCCTCGCGCGCCGCTGGCGGTCGCCCAAGACCCTATGAAGCGCTTCTGGAAGCAGGCCGATGCCGTCAGCGAAGGTGGCGGATGGGGCATCGCGCTCGACGGCCGCCCCGTCCGCACGCCCAAGCGGGCGCCTCTGGTCGTCGAAAGCCCGGCGCTCGCCGAAGCGATCGCCGAGGAATGGAATGCGGTCGGGGAGGATATCGATCCCGCGCGCATGCCGCTGACAGGCATCGCCAACGCCGCGATCGACATCGCCGGCGCAGACCCCGCCGCCTTCGCCGAACCGATCGCGACTTATGCCGAAAGCGAGCTCTTCTGTTACCGCGAGGACCGCGATCCGGCGCTGCAAGCCGAACAGATTGCCATATGGAATCCCCTGCTCGCCTGGGCCGAGCGGCGGTACGGCGTGGAATTCGCTCTGGCCGAGGGCGTGCTTCCGATCGATCAACCCGGCCCGACCGTCGCGGCCCTACGCGGGGCCGTGCTGTCGCACGACCCGCTGCGGCTTGCGCCGCTCACCTTGCTCGTCACGATCGGCGGCTCGCTCGTCGCCGGCCTCGCGCTGATCGAAAAGGCCTTTACCCCTGCCGAGCTGTGGAACGCCGTCAGCCTCGACGAACTGTATCAGGAGCGCCGCTGGGGCGCCGACGGCGAAGCACAAAAGGCGCGCGCGCTGCGCGAAGCCGAATGGCACAACGCGGCGCGCTTTCTCAGCCTGCTCTAGTCGGCGAAGTCCGGCTTCCGCTTCTGCATATGCGCCATCACGGCCTCCATCTGATTTGGAGTGCGGATGACCTTCACCTGCTCGTCGCTTTCGGCCTGAAGGATTTCGGCGTCGCTCGCGTCGGCCAGCATGTTGCAAAGCCGCTTCGCCCCGCGGATCGCATGCGGATTCTTGTTCGCGATCACCTGCGCCAGTTCCATCGCCCGGGCGAGCGGATCATCCGACACATGCGTCGCAAAACCAAGGGCCTTGGCCTCCGACCCGGTGAACTCGCGGTTGGTATAGATCATCTCGCGAAGCACATCGTCGGCGACCTGCGTGCGCCACAGCGCCATGCCCGCAACGTCGGGAACAAGGCCCCAGCGCATTTCCATGATCGCGATCCGCGTGTCGGGATGGACGATCCGGATGTCGGCGGCGGCCATGATCTGGCTACCCGCACCGAACGCGACGCCATGCACTGCCGCGATCACCGGCACCGGCAGTTCGCGCCAGCCCCACGCGGCATATTGGGCGTTGTTCGACAGGCCGCGCGTCCGGTCGGACAGTGTCCCGCCGGCGCTGCTCGCGCCCGGGTCCCGCTCGGCGCTGAGACTGGACAGGTCGAGCCCGGCACAGAAAGCGCGTCCCTCGCCCGACAGTACCACGACACGCAAGCCTGCCATCGCCTTCAACCGATCGATCGCCTCGGCAAGCGCAGACCACATCTCGGCATCCAGCGCGTTCATCTTGTCGGCACGGATCAGCCGGACATCGGCGATGCCGTCCTCCAGCATCGTGATCGAGATACGGTCTTTCATCGGGATGTCCTCTTGAGCGCCGCTTCGACGAGCGGCAGTTGGTCGTTGCCGAAATACATGTCGGTGCCGTCGACGAAGATCGTCGGCGATCCATAGCCGCCGCGCGCGACGACCTCTTCGGTATTCGCGCGCAGCCGCGCTTTCACGTCGTCGGAACCGGCGGCGGCGCGGATTGCCGGACCATCCAGACCTTCGGCTGTAGCGACCGCTTCGAGCACATCGGGATCGTCGAGATTTTCCTGCCGATCGAAGTAACTCGCGAAGGCTGCGCGGGCAAAGCGAAGAAGCGACGCCTGATCGGTTTCGAGCGCGGTTGCGAAGCGCATTGCCTGCACGCTCTTCGCGGGATGCCACCGCGACGGGAAGTTCATCGGCACGCCTGCAAGCAGCGCCCAGTCCTTCAGAATCTTCCAGCTATGCTGCAGGCGCCGGTTGTCGGCCTGCTCGCGGGCGGCGTAGACGGCGGGGTTGACCGCGTTGAACACGCCGCCGACCAGAATCGGCCGGAACGTCGCCGTCGCACCCGTTCGTTCGAGCACGCCCGGCAGATTATGGAACGCAAGGCAGGTCCACGGACTCGACAGGTCGAAGAAGAATTCAACGCGCGCGGTCATGGTCAGGCCCCTGCCTTCGCCTTCTCCCAATATTGGTCGCGCAGCAGCCGCTTGTAGAGCTTGCCGGTGTCGTGGCGCGGCAGCGCTTCGAGGAAATCGATGCGGCGCGGGACCTTCACGCCCGAAAGCTTCTGCCGCGCATAGGCCGCAAGCTCGTCGCGGAAAGCATCGGTTGCATCGGCCATATCGGCAGGCTGGACCACCGCGATCACTTCCTCGCCCATCTCTTCGTGCGGGCCGCCGACAACCGCGACGTCGGCGACTTTCGGATGGGTCACGAGATGATTCTCGATCTCCTGCGGATAGATATTCACCCCGCCCGAGATGATCATGAAGCTCTTGCGATCGGTGAGGTAGAGGAAGCCGTCTTCGTCGACCTTGCCCACGTCGCCGAGAGTCGACCAACCCTTGGCATTGCGACTCGACGCGGTCTTTTCCGGATCATCGTGATATTCGAAGACATTCTCGCTTTCGAAGAACACCGCACCCTCTTCACCCACCGGCAATTCGGTCTCATTGTCTTCGCCGACGATGTGCAACGCACCGAGGATCGGGCGACCGACGGTGCCCTTGTGCGACAGCCAGTCCTGGCTGGTCGCGAAGGTCATGCCATTGCCTTCGGAGCCGGCATAATATTCGAGCAGTACCGGCCCCCACCAGTCGATCATCGCCTGCTTGACCGGTATCGGACATGGCGCCGCAGCGTGGATTGCGCCCTTCATCGAGGTCACGTCATACTGTGCGCGTATCTCGTCGGGCAGCTTCAGCATCCGCACGAAATGGGTCGGAACGAACTGCGCGCAATTGCAACGATAGTGCTGGATCGCCGCCAGCGCTCCCTCCGGGTCGAATTTCTTCATCAGCACCACAGTGCCGCCAAGACGATGAACGGTCATCGACCAGCGTAAGGGTGCTGCATGATAGAGCGGCGCGGGAGAAAGATAGACGCTGTCGGCGTTGATCCCGAACGCGGCATTTGCGAGCAACACCAGACTGTTCGGCGCATCGATCGCTGGCTCGGCGGGCAGCGGAACCCTGACACCCTTGGGACGCCCCGTGGTCCCTGACGAATAGAGCATGTCGACGCCCGCGCGCTCGTCGGCGACGCGCTCCGCTGGCATCGTCGCCAGCTCATCCTCGATCTTCGGCCAGCCGGGAATCTCTCCGCCCATCGCATAGCGCTCGATCCGCGTCGTCAACTGTGACGCGGCGGGGGCCAGACTCGCCGATACGACCAGCATCTTTGCGCCCGAATTTTCGAGGATATAATCGGTCTCGTCCTGCGTCAGCCGCGACGAGATGCAGACGTAGCGCAGCCCGGCACGCTGCGCCCCCCAGGTCAGCCCGTAATAATGGGGCGTGTTCTCGAGCATGAAGGCGACGACATCGTCATGCCCCAGCCCATGCGCGCGAAACATCTGCGCGGCGCGGTTCGACGCGGCGTCGAGCTCGGAATAGCTGATCGTCTCACCCGTCTCGGCGACGATGACGGCGGGCTTGTCGGGGTGGGTCGCGGCATAAGTCGAGGGGTGCATCGGGCGATCTCTCCAAAGGGGCTTGCTGGTTTCTTTATGTCCAAGACCCGTAGCAAACTGAAACTTTCGGTCAAGCAGGCCGGGACGAATGAAAATATTGCGGTCAAGAAGCGTCAAATCGCCGGACAGGACCGGCTATGTCGCGGTCAATCCGGATGCGAAAAGAGCGCATAACCGAGCCCCTTCATCGTGCGCAGCATCGGCCACGCGAAACCCCGGTCGATCTTGGCACGCAGACGCGACATATGCACCTCGACCCGATTGGTGCCCGGATCGAAATCGATCCGCCATACCGCCTTCAGCAGCGCGGCCCGAGAGACCGGGCGTCCGGGAACGCGCGCGAGATTGGCGAGCAGGTCGAACTCGCGAAGCGGCAGCCGGATCAGTCGTCCGGCGCGCTCGACACGGCGATCGATCAGATCGATGCGCAGCTCGCCCTCGCCCAGCTGCCCCGCCGCGATCCGGCTTCGCCGAAGCAGGCCGGTTATGCGTGCGAGCAATTCGGGAAGATTGTCCGTCCAGCCGACAGCGTCGTCGGCGCCGCCATTCAGGGCGCTCATCCGGTCGTCCGGCGAATCGCGATCCGAAAAGACGAGCAGTGGCCGCCGCGCCGCGACCGTCCGGATGAGCCGGACGAATTCCACGGGGTCCTGCCATTCGTTAAAGGGATTGATCGCGACCAGATCGAAGCAGCAGTCCAGCCACGGTCGCAGCCCCGCAATCGGCGGCGGCAGAATCCGTGTCTCATGGCCTGCCGCTACGGCAGCGGCGGCAAGCGCCTCCGCCCGTGCGGGCGCGTTGTGGTAGATGGCAACGAGCGCCCCCCTTTTGCTCTCTACCCGGCAGTCCGATGGCCCCGTCGCATTCCAGTCAATCGGTCCGTGCTTGCTCGCAAGTGTCGTTTCGGTCGGCATTGCACCCTACAGCCCCTGTGCTAACCCCATGCCCATGACCAGTAACCAGATGCTCGACAGCGACTTCGCGACCCTGCCCGATCTCGTCCGTGCCTTCGCGGCCGAGCGCCCCAACGACATAGCTGCGGCCGACCCGGTCCGGCGGCTGAGCTGGTCCGAACTGGACGCAACGATGGACCGCATTGCCGCGCGGTTACAGGCGGACGGTTTCGTCAGGGGCGACAGGACGGCGATCGCCGGGCTGAACAGCGTCGAGCAGATGGCAACGATCCTCGCCACGCTCAGGGTCGGAGGAGTCGCGGGCTTGATCACCAACAGCGCGACCGGCGAACAGATGGCTGCGATGATCGCCGATACGGGCGCGCGGCACCTGTTTCTCGATGCTGCGGCCGCGGCGAGCCTCGAGGGACAGCACGTCACCGCAACCGATCGCATTGCAATGGACGGCGGTGATGCGGGCACGCCGCTGGACGCGTGGATGGCGCCCGGGGGTGCAAAGCCCGAGCCGGTTGCGATCGATCCGCTCGACGGCTTCAACATCATCTATTCGTCGGGCACGACGGGGACGCCGAAGGGCATCGTTCACAGCCACGCGATGCGGTGGCAGCATATCCAGCGCGGCAAGCCCGCCTATGGCCCCTCGGCCGTCACCGTTCTTTCCACGCCGCTTTATTCGAATACGACGATGGCAAGCTTTCTGCCGACAGTCGGGTCGGGCGGGCAGGTTGTGCTGATGAAGAAATTCGACGCGCGCGGGTTCCTCGAACTGGCGACACGCGAACGCGCGACGAACACGATGCTCGTTCCGGTGCAATATCGCCGGATCATGGCGCTCGAGGACTTCGAAAGCTTCGACCTGTCGAGCTTCGTGGTCAAATATTGCACCTCGGCGCCCTTTCCGGCGACGCTGAAGGCGGACGTCCTGAAGCGCTGGCCGGGCGGTCTCGTCGAAATCTACGGAATGACCGAGGGCGGCGCCGCCTTCATCCTCGAAGCGCATCAGTTCCCCGACAAGCTCCACACCGTTGGCAAGCCCGCGCCGGGGCATGTCGCCAAGGTGATCGACGAGGACGGCAACGAACTGCCGCAGGGATCGGTCGGCGAGGTCGTCGGTCGCAGCCCCGCGATGATGACGGGTTACAACAATCGCCCCGACGCGACGAAGGCGATGCACTGGCACGACGCCGAAGGAAATCTCTTCTATCGCCACGGTGATATCGGCCGCATCGACGAGGACGGGTTCCTGACCCTGATGGACCGGGCGAAAGACATGATCATTTCGGGCGGGTTCAACATCTTCCCGAGCGATCTCGAAGGCATCCTGCTTGCCGACGAACGCGTCGTCGAGGCTGCCGTCGTCGGCATGCCAAGCGAGGAATGGGGCGAGACCCCGGTCGCCTTCGTCGTGCTGAAGCCCGGCGCCGACGCGGCAAGCGTGCGCGCCGACTGCAA
>Ga0209257_1003597_pt1 | contig 13093 bp, 8 predicted proteins | sample AraplaCvi_mCL_r2_FD_184277 | JGI IMG/M metagenome (GOLD analysis project Ga0209257, IMG submission 184277) | Arabidopsis root microbial communities from North Carolina, USA - plate scrape MF_Cvi_mCL_r2 (SPAdes) (version 2) | ecosystem: Host-associated > Plants > Roots > Endosphere | place: USA...
CAGGGTGGGCGCGAACACCCAGCCGATGCCGGTGGCACGGGTGGCGCTGCCGGTGGCGGCGCCGATGCGCTCGATCAACGCGGCATCGCGGGTGGCGCCCAGGCCGATGTTGTGCGGGAACAGCGTGGCGCCGAACACATTGCTGTGGCCGTGCACGGCATCGGTGCCCCAGATCACCGGCACCGGGGTGCGCGCGTCGGTGGCCAGCGAGGCGGCGTGATAGGCATCGGCCAGCTTGACCCAGTCTGCCACGCTGGCGTGCTTGTCCATGCCCGGCCACGAGCCACCGCCATTGAGCACCGAGCCAATGTAGTAGGTACGCACCTGCTCCGGAGTGATCTGCTTGATCTCCGGCTGGGTCATCTGCCCGACCTTCTGGGCCAGGGTCATCTGCGCAAGGATGCTGCGCACGCGGCTTTCGATGGCCGGGTCGGAGGCGATCGCACTGGTCACCTGCGGCCAGTCCTGCAGGCGCTCGGCGGCGGGCGCGGCGTGCGCTTGGGCGGCCAATGCCGTCAGGACACAGACGGTAAGAAGAGTCTTCCGGGCGCTGCTCACGTGCATCTACCTCCAAGAAAATGTGCGGATGATGGACCGGGCGCGGGCTGATTCGGCGCATCCGGTGACAGCGCTGTCATATAAGCCCGGCGGGGCGCTGTCAACCGGTCGGCGAACAGCTTGTCCTGGTATCCCCGTCGTTGTTGGGCTGGGTCTTTTCGCGCACGCCGGGAATCCGCAGTTGCTGTTGCAGCGCCGCATGGAAATCCAGACCGTGCACGAATACCCCGCAACGTGGCACCATCCGCCTGCTTCGGTAATCCCGAAACGACACAGGCGCATTACCATCGGCAGCGGCCGGCCGGGCTCTTTAGGAGGATCCATCGCACCATGCGTAGTCGTATCGAGGATGTCGCCGCCATTGCGGGCGTTTCGATCAAGACCGTATCGCGCGTGCTCAACAACGAGCCGAACGTACGGGTGGAAACGCGCGACCGCGTGCTCGCTGCGGTCTCCCGGCTGGGATACAAACCGAACCTGTCGGCGCGCAGCCTGGCCGGGCAGCGCTCGTATGCACTGGCGCTGGTCTACAACAACCCCTCGCGCAACTACCTGATGGAAATCCAGAACGGCATGCTGGAAGCCTGTCATGCCAACCACTACAACCTGATCCTGGGGCCGGTCGGCATCGGCCGGCGCACCCTGCCCGACCTCGCCGCACTGTTCGAGAACTCGAGGCCCGATGGCGTGGTGCTGATCCCGCCGCTGACCGACGATGCGGTGGTGCTGGCGTACCTGGAAGACAACGAGATTCCGTTTTCCAGCATCGCACCGCGCCATCCCGAAGGGCGCATCGGCGTACGCATGGACGAGACCACCGCAGTGGTGGAACTGATCGGCCATCTGGTCGCGCAGGGACACCGTCGCATCGCCCACATCAAGGGCCCGCGCGCGCATGGCGCCTGCCAGTGGCGCCTGGCCGGCTACCGCCAGGCACTGCGCGAGGCCGGGATCGAGTACGACCCGGCGCTGGTGGTGAACGGCCAGTTCTCTTTCGAATCGGGCATCGACGCGGCCAATGCGCTGCTGGACTTGCCCGAGCCGCCCACCGCGATCTTCGCGGCCAACGACGACATGGCCGCCGCGGTGTTCCGGGTGGCTGGCCAGCGCGGCCTGCGCGTTCCGCGCGATCTTTCCGTGTGCGGCTTCGATGACACGCCCATTGCCGGGCACATCTATCCGGCCCTGACCACGGTGCGCCAGCCCACCGACACGATGGGCCGGCTGGCCACCGAACAGCTGATCGAACGCATCCGCTCGCCGAAGGCCGGCCGCATGGTCACCGTGGACCATGCGGTGCTGGTGCGTGAATCCACCCACGCACCCCGGCGCCGTTGAGGGGTCAGGCGTAGCGGCGCGACCCGCGCCATGCATAGAACACGATGAACAGGTAGCACAGCATCGGCAGCAGGAACGAAGCCTGCAGCCCGTAGTGGTCGGCCAACCAGCCCACCGCCAGCGGAACCACCGCGCCGCCCACGATCGCCATCACCAGCAGGCTGGAGCCCTGCCCGGTGAGCGGGCCCAGGCCGCCGATGGCGAGCGCGAAGATGGTCGGGAACATGATCGAATTGAACAGACCCACGCTGACCACGCTCCACTTGGCCAGCTCGCCGGTGCCGAGCATGGTCACCGCCAGCAGCCCCATCACCACCAGCGCGAACAGCCCGAGCAGGCGGCGCGGATCAAAGCGCGCCAGCAGGAACGTGCCGACCAGGCGGCCGACCAGCGCACCGCCCCAGTACAGCGACACATAGCGCGTGGCCTCCTGCTCGGTCAGGCCTTCGCCGATGCCCGGCATGGACAGGAAGTTGACCAGCACGCTGCCGATGGACACTTCCGCGCCCACGTAGAAGAAGATCGCCAGCACGCCGAAGGCCAGGTGTTTGTGGCGCAGCGCCGCACCGAGCGTGCCCTGCTCCTTGCTGTCTTCGACCCCGGCAATGCTGGGCAGGCGGAACATCCAGATCGCCGCGGCCAGCACGAACAACGCGATGGCCAGGCCGAAGTACGGTACCTGCACCGATTGTGCTTCAGCGGCGCGGTAGGCCAGCGCTTCGGCCTGCGGCAGCAGCGCCAGCTGCTCGGCGCTGCGCGGTTCGGCCGCCAGGATCAGCAGGCCGCCGAACAGCGGGGCAATGGTGGTGCCCAGCGCGTTCATCGACTGGGCCAGGGTGAGCCGGCTGGAGCTGGTCTGCTCCGGCCCCAGCAGCGCCACATACGGGTTGGCCGCGACCTGCAGCACGGTGATGCCGGTGGCCAGCACGAACAGCGCGCCCAGGAACAGCCCGTATACATGCAGCGCGGCCGCCGGCCAGAACAGCAGCGCGCCGACCCCGGCGATCGCAAGACCGGCCACGATGCCGCGCTTGTAGCCCACCACAGCCACCAGCCGGCCCGCCGGCAGGGACATCAGGAAGTACGCGCCGAAGAAGGTGAACTGGATGAGCATGGCCTGCACCCAGGTCAGCGAGAACGCAGCCTTGAGGTGCGGAATCAGGATGTCGTTGAGGCAGGTGATGAAGCCCCACATGAAGAAGATCGCCGTCACCACGGCCAGTGCCATGCGTGTGCTCTGTACGTGCTGCCCGCGAACCACGGTGGAAGTGTCCATTGCCTGTCCTTCTGATGGGAATGCCAGCCATGCGGCGGCCAGACATGGAACCTGCTTGGCGTCCTGTTGTCCAGCGCTGTCAGACAACCGGTCAGAACACGCGACAGTCACCGTAACCTGCCCGAAAACGGGTTTCGCGCAGTTTCGTTCTGCACTGCACAACGAGCAGACCCGACTGAATCGGGCGCTTGACGTCCCGGCAAAACAGGGCTGAAAGGCCCGCATTGCAGGGTTTGGCGCGTATACAGCGACCCGCCCCGGGACACGCAGGGACACCCACGCGCGACACCGCGAACGATGCGCTTCATGGCAGTTTGTTGACAACGCTGTCAGGCATCGGCCCAATCCGCCCACATCGTTGTTGAATCGTGTCAGACGCCGTAGGACTGCCATTACCGATTTCCCTGGGGAGGGAGCTGCAATGAAGACGTACAAGGCCGTACCCCGCAAGGCAATGCTCACTTCCGCGCTGCTCGCCGTGTTGGCCGGGCCGGCGTGGGCCCAGGACACCACCCGCGACGGCGCTGCGTCGTCGTCGGAAGGGCTGGATCCGGCCACGCTTGATACGGTGCAGGTCACCGGTATCCGTGGCAGCCTCACCTCGTCCATGAACCTCAAGCGCGACAGCCAGGGTGTGGTGGACGGCATCGTGGCCGAGGACATCGGCAAGTTCCCCGATACCAACCTCGCCGAATCGCTGCAGCGCATCAGCGGCGTGTCGATCGACCGCACCTCCAGCGGCGAAGGCTCCAAGGTGACCGTGCGCGGCATCGGCCCGGACTTCAACCTGGTGCTGCTCAACGGCCGCCAGATGCCGGCGTCCAACCTGGGCAACGGCGGCGCCGGCCTGTCCGGCTCGCGCTCGTTCGATTTCGCCAACATCGCCTCCGAGTCGATCTCGGCGGTGGAAGTGTTCAAGACCACCCGTGCCGACAACCCGACCGGTGGCATCGGTGCCACGATCAACGTCAAGACCCTGCGCCCGCTCGAATCGGCGCCGGTGGTGAGCGTCGGCCTGAAGGCCGTCAACGACACCTCCAACGACAACCTGCCCAGCACGCTGCAGGGTTCGAAGTACACCGGTGAGATCTCCGGCATCTTCAGTGACACCTATGCCGATGGTCGCGTGGGCGTGATGCTGAGCGGCAGCTACCAGGAGCGCGATTCCGGCTTCAACCAGGCCACGGTGGCCGAAGGTTGGGCCACGTTCGAAGGCGACAACACCACTGACTGGCGCGTGCTGCCGCAGCCGGGCCAGGGCTACGCGGACCGCATCCAGAACCGTCCCGGCCCCGATGACGTGTACGGCCGCCCGCAGAACACCGCCTACAACGTCAACGGCGTGCAGCGCCAGCGCACCAACGGCCAGGCCACCCTGCAGTGGAAGCCGGTCGACAACGTGACCACCACGCTGGATTACACCTATGTGGAAAACAAGGTGCAGCAGCAGCGCAGTGAGCTGTCGGTGTGGTTCAACTACGGCCCCGGCGACAGCATCTGGACCAACGGCCCGGTCGCCGCGCCGATCATCTACAGCGAAGACATGGTCAATTCGGACGTGTCGATGGGTGGTGCGCAGCTGGCCACGAAGAACACGCTGGACTCGCTGGGCTTCAACGTGGAGTGGGAAGTCAACGATGCGTTGACCCTGAACTTCGACGCCCACCATTCCACCGGCGAATCGCAGCCCGACAGCCCGTATGGTTCGGCTGGCGTGCTCGGGGTTGCCGCGTTCGTGCGCGGCAAGACCACGGTCGACTACAGCGGCGACCTGCCGATCATCAACATCGCACTGCCGCCAGGCGGCGTGCAGGCGGCCGATGCCCTGGTCACCGGCTCGGTGTTCCAAAACAGCTACAACAAGTCCGAGGTGGAACAGTACCAGGGCCGCGGTACCTTCACGTTCGCCGACTACTCCGCGTTGGACTTCGGCGTGGGCTACACCGACGTCAAGAACCGCTCGGCCTCGGCGATCATGCAGCGCAACAGCTGGGGCGGCCTCGGCACGCCGGCCGACTACGATGACAGCATCTGGTACGCCGACGACATGGCCAGGTACTTCGATGCGTTCTCGGGGCACAACGATCCGCGCCTGACCGGCCAGTTCCTTGTATTCGACTTCGACAGGCTGATCAACCGCGCCGCCCAGGTCGGCACCGCGTCCGACCCGGCCTGCCCGACCTGCTACGTGGCTCCCACCGAGTATTCGCAGGACATCCGCACCAACGAAACGTCCAAGAGCGCGTTCCTGCAGTACCGCACCACGTTCGACTGGTCGATGCCGCTGAACGTGGCCGTCGGCGTGCGCTATGAGCAGACCGACGTGGATTCCACCGCGATGGTGCGCGTGCCCAACGGGATCAGCTGGAGTTCGGCGAACGAGCTCAACATCGAATACGCCAGCGAAAGCGGCTTCATCAGCGACAGCGGCAAGTACGACTACGTGCTGCCCAACCTGGACCTGAAGCTGGACATCAGCGATACGCTGGCGCTGCGCGGCAGCTACAGCCGCAGCCTGGGCCGCGCGGGCTGGGACCAGATCCAGAGCGGGCAGTCGCTGGCCGACATCGTGCGCACCCAGGGTGGCAGCGGGTCGCGCGGCAACCCGGCGCTGGAGCCGCTGCTGTCGGACAACTTCGACCTGTCGCTGGAGTGGTACTACGGCGAATCCAGCTACGCCTCGGTCGGCTTCTTCCGCAAGAACATCAAGAACTTCATCAGCAACACCATCGTCCGCGAGAATACCGGCAACCTGCACACCCCCGTGGGTGGCGCCTACTGGAACGCAGCGCTGGCAGCCGGCTGCGGGGTGAGCGACATGCCCTGCATCCGCGATTACATCTTCACCAACTTCAACGGCCAGCCGGGCGTGACCGCCACCGGCACCAACTCGGCCGGCCAGCTCACCGGCACCATCGTCGGGCAGCCTGGCGATCCGATCGCCGGCTTCGACATCACCCTGCCGGCCAACCAGCGTTCGGACCATCTCGATGGCTGGGAAGTGGCGGTGCAGCACCTGTTCGGCCAATCCGGCTTCGGCCTGGCGGCGAACTACACCAAGGTGAAGTCGGGGCTGACCTTCGACAACCAGAGCCTGGGCGACCAGTACCCGATGGTGGGCCTGAGCGATTCGGCCAACCTGGTGGCGTTCTACGACAAGCACAACTGGCAGATCCGTGCGGCCTACAACTGGCGCGACAAGTTCCTCAACGGCATCGGCGGCCAGGGTCCCAACCCGAACTACACCGATGATTACGGCCAGCTCGACCTCAACATCAGCTACGCGGTCAGCGAGCAGCTGTCGCTGAGCCTGGAGGCGATCAACCTCACCGACGAGACCATGCGTACCTACGCACGGCATACCAACATGCTGCGCTACGCCACCCAGACCGGCCCGCGCTACATGTTCGGCGTCCGCTACAAGTTCTGAGCAGCAGCGGTGTGGCGGGTCTACACTCGCCACACCGCCACCGCCTGCAAGCGACCCTGCCATGCCTGCCACGCCCGGCCCGATCGACGAAGTGCGCGACCTCGACCGCCACCGGCTGGCCGAGGTTCTCCCGGGCTGGACCACGCCCAAGGTGATCCGCGGGCTGGTGGCGGACTGGCCGATGGTCGGCGCCGCGCGCGACTCGGCCGATGCGGCGGCCGCCCACCTGAAGCAGTACGACCACGGCACCCTGCCGGTCACCGCCACGACCGCGCCGCCTGCAGCAAAGGGGCGGATCTTCTACAACGCGGACATGAGCGGCTTCAACTTCCGCCGCGAGCAGATCGCGCTGAAGGTGGTGCTCGATACGCTGCTCAAGTACCGCAGCACGCCCGAACCGCCCACCATCTACGTGGCCTCGACCACGCTGGACAGCTTCCTGCCCGGCTTCCGCCAGGACAATCCGCTGGCGCTGGGCGTGGACGGACCGCTGGCCAGCATCTGGATCGGCAACCGCTCGCGCATCGCCGCCCACCACGACGTGCCGGACAACCTGGCCTGCGTCGCCGCCGGCCGCCGCCGGGTCACCCTGTTTCCGCCCGATCAGATCGGCAACCTGTATGTCGGCCCGCTGGATTTCACCCCGGCCGGCCAGGCAGTGAGCCTGGTGGACTTCGCCGAACCGGACCTGGACCGCTTCCCGCGCTTTGCCCGGGCCATGGCCAGCGCGCAGGTGGCCGAGCTGGGCCCCGGTGATGCCGTGTTCATTCCTTCCCTGTGGTGGCACCACATGGAAGGGCTGGATGATTTCAACGTGCTGGTGAACTACTGGTGGCGCCCGGTGCCGGCCTGGATGGACCCGCCGATGAACGCCCTGATGCTGTCGCTGCTCGCGCTGCGCGGGCTGCCGCCGGCCCAGCGCAGGCACTGGCGGGCGCTGTTCGACCACTACGTGTTCGGCGCCGATGGCGAAGCCAACGCACATATCCCCGACAGCAAGCGCGGCGTGCTGGGTCCACCGGATGAGGGCATGGCGGCCAATGTGCGCAGCGTGCTGCGCAAGCGGATGGAACGCTGAGTCCGGAACTCCCCCTTTGGGCGGTGAATCCGTGATAATCCGCGCCGGGACCCCCTCATCCGCCCCGTTGCAGCCTCATCGGTAGGACCGGTTGGCGCAGCATCCTGCCGGTCACTCTGCCATGCCCCTGCTGTCCTCCCGCCTCAACCTGGGCAAGCTGATCCTGGCGCTTGCCCTGCTCAGCGCGCTGGTCGCCCTGGCCAACACCCTGCATGCCAGCTACCGCGTGCAGCGCGAACAGCTGATCGGCACCACGCTCGAATCCAACCGGGTGTACGCCAGCAAGCTGGCCGAGAGCACCCAGAACTTCGTGTTGTCGGCCCAGCAGCAGCTGGCCTATGCCGCCACCGGCCTGGGCCAGCGCGCGCATACCCGCGCCGAGCTGGAAGCCGAAGCGGCGCGCCTGCAGCTGCAGACCAACAGCTTCAACTCGGTACTGATCGTGGACCCGGCCGGCACGGTGCTGGCCACCTCGCCGCTGAGCCTGGCCCTGCAGGGGGTGGTGCTCAGCAGCCAAGGCAACAGCGAGGCGCTCAAGCGCCGCGAGCCGTACATCAGCGATCCGTACGAGTCGGCGACCGGCCGCCTGCTGGTCGCCATCTCGCACCCGATCTTCGACCCGCAGGGCCAGTACAAAGGCTATGTGAGCGGCACCATCTACCTGCGCCAGCGCAGCATCCTGCAGAGCCTGCTGGGCAAGCACTACTACCGCGACGGCTCGTATCTGTACGTGGTCGACCGCAATGGCCGCATCCTGTACCACATCGAACCGACGCGGGTAGGCCAGTTCGCCCTGGAGAACCCGGCGGTGAAGGCGGTCAGCCAGGGCCACTCGGGCGCGCAGGAAGTGCGCAACAGCCACGGCGTGCTGATGCTGGCCGGCTACGCGCCGGTGCCCAGCGTGGGCTGGGGCGTGGTGGCACAGCGCCCGACGGAGGCCACGCTGGCGCCGCTGTCGCGCTTGATGAAGGCGGTGATCTGGAATGCCATCCCGCTGGGCGTGCTGTCGCTGCTGGTCACCTGGTGGTTCGCCCGGCGCATTTCGCTGCCGCTGTGGCAGATGGCGCGCAACGTGCAGAACCGCGACACCGGCATCGCCATCCGCCACGTGACCGGCATCAAGGCGTGGTACTACGAGGCCGCGCACCTCAAGCAGGCGCTGCTGTACAGCTTCAACCTGCTGCAGGACCGTATCGGCAAACTCAACCGCGCCAGCATGACCGACCCGCTCACCGGCCTGCAGAACCGCCGCGGCCTGCAGGAGGGGCTGGAAGACTGGCAGACACGCGGGCAGCCGTTCGGGATCATCGCGCTGGATATCGACCGCTTCAAGACCATCAACGACCGCTTCGGCCATGCGGTGGGCGATGCGGTGATCCTGCGCATCGCCCAGCTGATGCGCGACGATTCGCGCGACACCGACCTGCTGTGCCGCAATGGCGGCGAGGAGTTCCTGATCCTGCTGCCCGGCATCGACGTCACCGCCAGCGCAGGCATCGCCGAGCGCCTGCGCCTGCAGGTGGAAGCAGAAGTGTTCGAACAGGTCGGCACGGTAACGGTATCGCTGGGCGTGGCCCACTACCCGTCCTACCACGAGGACCCGCAGCAGGCGCTGCGTCTGGCCGACAAGGCGCTGTACATGGCCAAGGAACAGGGTCGCAACCGGACCGTGGTGTATCCAGCGCCGGACGGCCCGGCCGGAAGCTGATGCTGAAACCGGATCGGCGCGCGGCGCCGATCCGGTGTTTCACCTGCTTACCCGCCCAGCGGGGTCAGCAGGCGCGGGCCAGTGCTGACGTCGGTCATGTACACGCCGCCGACCGCCAGCAGGCCAGCCACATCCTGTTCGCCGGGTCCGGCCTCCCGCCAGGGCGCATGCGCGCGCGGACCCGGAATGTAGACGTTCCACTGGCCGTAGCCACGCGTGACTTCGCCGAAGTCGAAGCTGACCGGCACGCGCACGGACCAGAACGGTTTGTCCTTCTCGTCACCCGTGCTGGGGGCGCGGAAGCTCCAGCGATGTGCGGCGTCCACGCTCTGCTTCGCGAACGCCTCGCGCAGGCGCTCCATGCGACGCGCATCACCGAGCACGCGCAGGTTGACCTGTTCGGCGATCACATCCATGACCTTGCCGTCACGGCCGACTTTCACGATCAACATCACATCGCCACTTCCGCCCATGTTCAGTGCGACCGAGGGAAACCGCGGCGGCGCCATCTTGATCGAGGTGACCTGGTCGGTGCTTGTGGCGTCGTACCCGCCGAAGGTCGCGGCGTCGAGCGTGACCATGTCCTTGCCGTCGGGCCCAATGTTGGCGACCAGGCGGATGGACACCTGGGTGCGCGCACGCACGGGCTTGCCATCGCGCACGATCGGCTCGAAGCGCCAGGTCTGCACGGAGCGGTCAACGAAGCTGGCCAGTTCAGCCGGCACCTTTTCGCGCTGGTCCAGCACGAAGCCTTCCACCTGCCCTTCGGTACCAATGTTGACCTGCCCGGTCAGCACCATGCTGCCTTCGGCGGTCCTGCGCATTTCGCTGCGTGTCTGTGCGGCGGCGTCCGGTGCGGCGGCGACGATGCTGCCGCCAAGTGCCAGGGCCAGTGCCAGGTAAAGGGAACTACGCATTGCACGACTCCTTGTGATCAGATGCCCAACGGGGTGAGCAGGCGCGGACCGTCATCCAGGTCGGCCATGTAGATGCCGCCCGCAGTCAGCAGGTCCGGTGCGGCGTCCTCGCCGGCCTGCGAGGTGCGCCACGGCGCGCGCTCGCGCGGGCCGGGAATATAGGCTTCCCACGTGCCGTAAGGCGTGCGTTCGCCCATCATGTAGCGGACCGGGATCCGCACGGTCCACGACTCGGCATCCTTGAGCCTGCCGGTGGTCGGCGGGCGGAAGGTCCAGCTGCGCGCCGCGGACACCGATGCACGGGCAAACTCGTTGCGCACCTGCCGCATCTGGTTTTCCTTGCCCACCACGCGCAGGTTCACCTGCTCGGCGACCACATCGTCCACGGTACCGTCGCGGCCGACCTTCACCAGCAGCAGCACTTCGCCCTTGGCGCGCATGGCAGCGAGATTCCTGGGGTAGGCCGGCAAGCGGAGCTCGCTGGAGGTCACCCGGCTGGTGTTTTCCGGGTCGTACCTGCTGAAGCTCGCACCCGCCACGCGCACGGTGTCGCCCGCGCCGCCCGGAGCGGGCTGGGAGAGCAGGCGCAGGGTCACCGGCGTCTGTGTGGCGACCGCCGTGCCGTTGTCCACGACCGGCTGGAACTGCCATGCCTGCACCTGGTGCTGCACGAATGCGGCCAGATCAGCGGACAGCTCGTCGGCATGGTCCAGCTGGAAGCCGGTGACGTGCCCGTCGGTACCGATATCGATCTTGCCGGTCAGCGTCATGCTGGCTTCGGCGGACTCACGCACCGTACGCGCAGTCTGTGCAGCGGTATCGGTTGTCGCGACCAGCCCGGTGCCGCCCAATGCGAGGGCCAACGCCAGAAAATGGGGATAACGCATCTCACCTGCTCCTTGTGGATGAACCCCGAGGATAGCCCAGCGATGTGTCAGGGGGAAATCAGGCCAGGCGATGATGGGCTGCATAGGGCGGCGTATCGGGATAATCGCCGGCCGCGAACCGCGCCTGCAGCCCCTGCCACCATTGGGGATCAAACAGATGGGCGTGGTGTTCGCGCACGGCGGCAAGCTCGTCGGCGGGCAACCCCATGAAGGGCGCGAAGCGCTCCGGGAACACATCACGTGGGCCCACGTGGAACCACGGCTCATCGGCCATGGCTTCGTCGGCATTGCGCGGTGTCGGCCAGGCGCGGAACACGCAGTCGCTGACGAGGCACAGCTCGTCGTAGTCATAGAACACCGCGCGCCCATGCCGCGATACACCAAAGTTCTTGGGCAGCATGTCACCGGGGAAAATGTTGTTGCGTGCCATGTCGGTGATGGCCTGCGCGTAATCCAACGCGGCGGCACGGCGGGCTTCGGTCGTCTGCTCGCGCAGGTACAGGTTGAGCGGGCGGAAACGACGCTGCACGTAGCACAACGCAATCACCAGCGAATCGCCGTCCTCACGCACGCTGGATGCGCACTGGCTCAGCAGCTCTTCGCGCAGCGCCGGCGAGAAGCGGGCCTTGGGAAAGCGCAGGTGGCGGTAGGGTTGCGCGTCCAGCAGACGCCCGACGCGATCCAGGTTGAACACCAGCGCGTACTTTTCTTCGACCTGGTGCCGGGTCATGGTCTTGGGCCAGGCGAAGCGGTCGCGGATCAGCTTGAACACCAGCGGGTAACTGGGCAGCGTGAACACGGCCATGACCATGCCCGGTGTGCCATCGGCATGCACCAGCTGTTCGTCGGGGTGGTCATGGAAGTGCCGGAAGAAGGTCCGGTAGCGCTCGGTCTTGCCCTGCTTGGCGCGGCCCAGCACGGTGTAGATCTCATCGATCGGCTTGGCCGGCAGCAGGCTGCGCAGGAACACCACCGCATCTCCCACCGTGGCCAGGTCGGCCTGGAAGTAGCTGCGTGACACGCCGAACAGGTGCGCCACATCGCGACGCCGGGTCAGTACGGCTTCGGCACGCAGGCCGTTGTCGTCGTTGACCAGCGCGATCACGCAGGGAGAGAAGCGGTGTTCGCCGAACACCCGCCCCACCAGGTAGGCGCGACGCTCGCGGTAGAACACGGTATCCAGCAGCTCGATGCTGCGCACGGGCTGGGTACCCCAATGCTGCAGGTCGTCCTGCAGGCGCACGGCAATGGCCGCCGCACAGCGCAACTGGTGCGCATAGGGCACATCGAAGCGATAGTCACCCAGCACCCGCATGAAGGCCTCGGCCGGCCGCGTCGCCGACAGCGCGTAGGTATGCCGCGCGACCGGATGGGTGATTGCGTCGGATGGCTCCACATCCATCGCCATGAACTCCACTGCGGCATCCACGCCTTCAGTAGCGAACAGGCGCCGGGCCAGCGTGTTGTAGAAGGTTTTGTACAGTTCTGCGTCGATCAACCCACCCACCAGGCCTGCGTAGGCCCTGCGGATCTGCAGCCACAGCGCGCGCTCACCCACGGCCTCACGCGCTGCCCGCCGCAGCACATCCACCGTTTCGGCAATGCAGCGGTCATACAGCCCGATGCGTTCCACCGCATCCTGCCGCGCCCCGTTCCAGTCGCGGGTCTCGAAGCGTACCCGCGCGCGGCGCGTCACCCCGGCGAAACGCGCGTGGTAATCCTCGAAGGCATCACGGATCAGTGCCGCCAACCGCGTGGCGAGCGCTTCGTCATCAGGGGATGGGGCAACAGGCATGCAGGGCAACCGGGAAGACCACCCCAACCATAGTGGGGCCGGCCCATGGGCGGCAAGCGATCCCATCCCAGGCTGCCACCGACCACCCGGGGTGGCCGGCAGCAGA
>Ga0209257_1003600_pt1 | contig 13085 bp, 9 predicted proteins | sample AraplaCvi_mCL_r2_FD_184277 | JGI IMG/M metagenome (GOLD analysis project Ga0209257, IMG submission 184277) | Arabidopsis root microbial communities from North Carolina, USA - plate scrape MF_Cvi_mCL_r2 (SPAdes) (version 2) | ecosystem: Host-associated > Plants > Roots > Endosphere | place: USA...
TGTGGATGTCGGAGGCGCCTTCGCGCACGGCCTCGGTCAGCAGCGCGTTGATGAGGCGGATCACCGGCGCGTCGCCCTGGCTGTCGAGCAGGTCCTCGATCGGCGGCAGGTCGTTCAGCAACTGGTCAAGGTCCACGTCCTGGCCGGCGCCGTCGACGATGGACGCGGCGCTGTCGCCGCCGTCCGCGTAGAGACGGGTCAGCGCCTGGTCGAAGCGCTCGGCGTCGACCAGCTCCACCGGCAGCCGCGCGCCTGCGATGCGCCGGGCCTCGGCCGCCGCGTCGGCGCGCGCGCCGCGGCGCACCCACAGCACGGCCGGGCCGGCGCCGCCGCCGTGCACCAGCACGCCCTGGCCCCGGGCGAACGCGTAAGGCAGCCGCGGCAGCGAGGCGCCGGCGCCCGGGTTGGCGCTCATGTCGGCGCCCGGGTTGGCGCTCGTGTCGGCGCTCATGGGGCGGGACTCCCTCCCGCGGGCGGCGCGGCCTGGAGCGTCAGCGGCGGCAGCACCGGCGCCGCGGCGTCGCCGGACGGGCCGTTCATGCGGCGCTGCGCGCCGGCGATGTAGTCGTAGCGCTCGGAGGACAGCTGCTGGTCGGCCTCGGCGGAGCGCAGCGTGCGTGGCCGCAGGAACACCAGCAGGTTGGTCTTGCTGCGTTGCCGCGTGGTGTAGCGGAACAGGTTGCCCACCAGCGGCAGGTCGCCGATCACCGGCACCTTGCTGACGCCGTCGGACGAGGTGTCCTGGATCAGGCCGCCCAGCACCAGCAGGCCGCCGTCCTCGACCTGCACGGCGGTCTCGATGGTGCGGGTGTTGATGGTCGGGCCGGAGGGGTTGGCCAGCGTGCCCGGCACCACGGTGGAGGCCTCCTGCATGATCTTCATCCGCACCGTGCCGCCCTCGGCCACCTGCGGCAGGATGCGCAGCCCCAGGCCCACCTTGCGGCGGTCGTAGGTCTGGAACGGCGTGGCCGAGCCGCTGGTCTGCGAGTAGCTGCCGGTGATGACGGGGATGTCCTGGCCGATCTGGATCTGCGCCTCCTGGTTGTCCAGGGTCATCAGCGTGGGCGTGGAGAGGATGTTGGCGTTGTTGTTGCTCTCCAGGAAGCTGGCCAGCGCGAGCAGGTTGTTGATCACCGTGCCGTTGGGCAGCGTGATGGTGCCGCGGCTGATGCCGACGTTGAGCCCGTTGCCCATGGTCAGCGGGTTCTGGGCCGTGCCGGCGATGTTGAAGCCCGATGCCGGCGCGTTGAAGCTGGCGCTGCCCACCACGTGCGTGCCGGTCGCGCCGGCGGCCGCGCCGCCCAGCGACTGCCACTGGATGCCGAACTGCGCGGCGGTGTCGCTGTTGACCTCCGCGATGAGGGCCTCGACGTAGATCTGCGTGCGCCGCAGGTCAAGCTTGGCCACCACCTTCTTCAGACGCTGGCTGATGATGGGCGGGGCGCTGATGATCAGCGCGTTGTTGGCGGCATCGGCCTGGATGTAGCTGCCTTGCGCGAGGCCCGCGCCCGGCTGCGCCGCGGCGAAGGAGCCGCCGGCCGGTGCGGCGGAGTTCCCCGCGGCGGCGGGCCTCGAGCCCGCGTTCAGTCCGGTGCCCAGGCCGTTGCCGGGCGGCGTGCCGAGGCCGCCGGTCTGCGTGGAGCCGCCTTGCGCGCTAGTGCCGCCCGCGGCCGCGCCATCGGCGGACAGCAGCGCGCGCAGCGTCTGCGCGACCTCGACGGCCACGGCGTTGCGCAGGTAGAGGACCTCGATGTTGCCGCCGGCCTCGGGCTGGTCCAGCTGCTGGACCAGTTGCCGCGCGCGCTGGAGCTTGCCGGGGCTGTTGCTCTTCATCAGCAGGCTGTTGCTGCGCGGCTCGGCCAGCACGGTGAAGCGCTCGCCGGTGGCCGCGCCGGAGCTGCCGTTGGCGCCACTGGCGCCTTCGGACACCAGGCTCTGCACCAGGCCGGCGAGCTCGCTGGCCGAGGCGTGGCGCAGCGGCACGATCTGCGGCTCGTCGACGCTGGGCACGTCGATCGCCTGCAGCACCTTGCCAATGCGGCGCAGGTTGTCGGAGAAATCGGTCACCACCAGCGTGTTGTTGCCGGGATAGCCGACCGCGGTCGCGTTGGCGTTGAGCAGCGGCTTGATCGCCAGGCTCAGCGCCACCGCCGATTCGTAGCGCAGGTTGAAGACCTGCGAGGCCAGGCTGTCGCCAGCGGGCGGCTTGCTCACCACCGGAGCGCCCTGCCCGCGCGCGTCGGCCTCCGGCACGATGCGCACCGTCCGGCCGTCATCGACGGCGGCGATGCCCTGCAGCCGCAGCGCGGCCACCAGCGTCGGATAGACCAGCTCCTTGGGCAGCGGCTCGGCCGACACGATGTTGACGGTGCCGTGCACGCGCGGGTCGATGACGAACTGCCGGCCCGTCAGTTGCGATGCCAGCTTCAGGATCGTCGCCACCTCGACATTGGAGAAGTTCAGGGCCACCGGCTCGTCGGCGGCCCACAGCGGGGACACGGAGCACAGCAGGGCCGCGGCCAGCCAGGGACGAAGTTTCATGAGGACATCCAGGGAGACAGGGTCGGCGACAGGCGCGGGGAGCGGTGCGAAAGGGCGTGATGCACGGCGCGTGGACGGTCAATGGCCGGAGGCGGGCCGGACGTTCTCGATGTCGGAGGCCTGCGGCGGCGCGCCCTCGCGCGCGGCGGCGGCAGCTGCGGCAGCTGCGGCAGCTGCGGCGGCGCCGGGCGGGCTCACGTCTCCGCGTCCCGGTCGTGGCGGCTCCTCCTGCGTCAGGGCCGGCGCCAGCGGGACACGCCGGGTGCCGCCCGGGCTGGCGAGGTCGATGCCATCCACCAGGATGCGGGTCACCCGTTCGCCACCTGCCAACACGTCGCCGGGCCGCACCAGCGTCACCTCGCTGCCGTCGCGGTCCAGCAGCGCCGTGCCGCCGCCGTCCGCCGCGGCCATCGTCGCCAGCAATCGCCAACCGCCGGCAGGCGACGGGGCGGACGCCGCCTCGGCGCCGTCCTTCCCCGCCCCGCCGCTGCCGAACGGGTGCTGGCCATTGATCTGCGTGAGCTGCTGCGACAGCGTGGCATCCGCGGGCAACGGCGCGGTCACGGCCGGAAGATCCGCGATCCGCCAGCCCAGGGCCGCCAGCGTCCAGAGGAAACCGGCGGCCGCGAGACCGCAGGCCAGCGTGGTGAGCGCGGCCGCGCCGCGGCCCGTCATGAGGCGTCGAACGAACATGCGGACCCCGGCGAACGGTCAAGCCCGATCAGAGCGGACGCGAGCTGAAATGGAAGGTGTGATACGGGGACTTCACAGCCGTATTCGTCGTCCAGGCGCCGTAGGTCACGTTGCCGGTCCAGGCATAGTGGTAATAGCAGCCGGTGCCGCAGCGGTCACGGTGGCTATGCTCGTCCATCACCCAGCCATTCATGAAATGACCGCGCTGCCAGACGCGGTGCTGGATCATGACGGGTTCCACCCACTGCCCTTGCGCGACCGAAGTGCCTTCGGTCGAGGAAATGGAGTTGGAGCGCGTTTTCTGGTAGCTGAAATTGAAGGAGGCTTCCAGGCTGCCCTTCGCCTTCTTGAACCAGTCGCCAGTGCCGGCGCCGCCTTCCACACCGCCGCCAAACCCGATGGTGGTGGATTTGGTGGTGCTGCGCTGCACCGTATAGGAGCAACGGCGCGATTTATCCTGGGTATTGCAGCGGAACGACATGCCTTCGGTATGACCCTTCCAGAACCAGTCATCCCAGCCGCCGCGCTTTTCCTGCTGGTCGACCACGTGCACCGTTCCGGCGTCACCGGCGGCATGCGGACTGCCTTGGTCGTAATCGGTCCAATAACCGCTGGCCCAGGCCGGCGACGAAGCCAGAGCCGCGCCCAGCAAGGCCGTGCGGACTGCAAGTTTCGAATTGATCATCTTCATTTCTCCAGAGAATCAACCACGTTGATATTCCACCTGCCGGCGGGATCGGATCCGCGCCGAACCGCGCCGGCTCCCAACATCTCCCGAGGGGTGGATAGACCCCGGGCGACTCCTTCCAGTTATTGCAGGCTGAGCACGTTGGCCGCGACATTCCCATTGACGTAAGTGCCGTCGGGGTTTTTCGCCAAGGGGTCGGGCGGATTGGCGAGCGGCGTGATCGTGTAATCGGTGCGGTTGACGTAAGCCACCAGCGCGGCGTCGCTGTCGACCGCATTGCCGCCGAGGATCCGGGTCAGCGCCGCCTTGACCGCGAGGCGCCCTTCCGGCGTACCGTCCGAATCCACGATCAGGCGCTTGTGGTCTTTCAGGAATTCGTTGGCCTGGCGGATCGTCTCGTCGGTCAGCGTCGTGGTGGCGTTGAAGACCATGACTTCCGCTTCGGCCGGCGTGGCGGCCATGTTCACGGCTTCGCCCTTGTCATTGCGCAACCCGGCCAGTTGCTTCATGACGAAGCCGGGCGTCCCGGCCGACAGGTCGGCCACCGCGCGCACCGAGGGGTATCGGCGCTCTTCCTGGGAAATCTCCGGCGCCTTCTCCTCGGCCTGTTTCGCCTGGATTTCCGGCGCGCCGCCGCTCTTGCCGCTGCACGCGGCCAGCAGGGCCGCCGCGATGATCGACAGAAAAATCAGTTGAGGCCGCATGGAATATCTCTGCAGTCAAAGGGAGTGGGGGATTCGAAACGATCGCCGGCGGGTTGCCGGGATTTGCCGGCTCACTGCATCCAGGAACCGATGACCGTGGAATTTCCTTCGCCAGCGCTGCCCAGGCTGATGACGTCGAAATCTCCGTGCAGGCCGGGCGAGGAATATTTATAGGGATTCCCCCAAGGATCATTGGGGAGGCGCTCCAGATAACCGCCATCGCGCCAGTTGACGGGCATCGGCGCGGCCGTCGGTTTCTGCACCAGGGCGTTGAGTCCCTGCGCCGTGCTGGGGTATCGCTGGTTATCCAGCTTGTACATCTTCAGCGCTTGGGACAGGGTCGCGATATCTTGTTTCGCCGCCAGCACGCGCGCCTGCTCGGGGCGGTCCAGGATCTTCGGCGCGATCAGTGCGGCGAGCACGCCGAGGATCACCAGCACGACCATGATCTCGATCAGGGTAAATCCCCTGGAAAACCTGCGGCTTCTCGTCATGAGACGACTTCCTGTCTTGATTCCGTGATAATCCATTCCTGCCGGATCAAGCTCCGGTGAAGGAATGTGAGGGACTGTAGGCGGAGCGATATCCGCCCGTCATGATGGAATCAGGACGGTTCCGCGACGGAGATTCAACCGAGGTATCACCGAAGGGGGACGAATCCCCCGCCCCCGGGTCTTCTCCGGGTTTCCTCCGGGTTTCCTCCGGGTCTTCTCCGGGTCTTCTCCGGGTTTTCTTCGGGGTTTACCCGTGCAGCAGCGGGGCCGGTGCGGTGATGGACCCGGCGTCGCCGAGGGCGCGGCGCAGCTGGCCTTCGCGCTCGAGCAGCTCGGCATGGGTCAGCGCCAGCGCATCCCGCGCCGACTCGAGCTGCCGATACACCGCCGCATTGCCCAGCGCCACCGCGCTGTAGGCGCTCAGGGTGCGCAACACCAGGTGCTCGCGCTCGCCATAGGCGTCGGCGCGCGGCGACTGGACGGTCAGCACCCCCAGCAGCCGGTCACCGACGCTCAGGGGCGCGAACAGCGCGCTGCGCGATGGCAGCGTCCCGGGGATGGCGAGCCCGCCGTCCTCGGACCATCGCACGTGGATCTCCCTGCGCTCGCGGGCACAACGCGCGGCGTTGGCGCCGGGGTCGTCCAGCGCCACACGGCAGTCGGGCAAGGGGCTGCCGGCCTCGGCGCCGAAGGCCAGTTCGAGCGCCGTGCCGCCAGCGTCCAGCAGGAACACCGCCAGCGACGAGGCGTCGAGCAGGCCGTGCACATGGCGCTCGAGCGCGTCGAAGATCGCCGGCGCATCGAGGTGGCGCGTGATCTCCTGGCCGATGGTTCCCAGGCGCGCCAGGATGGCGTTGGTCTGGGCCAGTGCCTCGGCCCGCTCCGCGTGGGCGGCGGCGAGCGCGCGGTGATGCTCGCTGTCGGCCTGGGCCTTCTCGGTGTCGTGGCGGATCTTCATCGCGATGGCACGGCCGTCGGCCTCGGCCGATTGCGCCTGCGCCCGGGCGGCGCGGCCGCGGACCTCGTGGGCATAGGCATTGGCGTGGTCGCCGAGCCGGGCGTACTCCGCGGCCAGCGCCTCGAGCAGCGCTGGTGGCGGGGTGCCGCGGTTGTCCGTGCCCTGCTTGTCCAGCGCGCGCAGCAGGTAATGCAGCACGACGCTGGCCTCGGGGACCGGGTCGTGCGGCAGCGCGGGGTGGTCGCGCCACAGGCCGGCCAGGGTCTCGAACACCAGGAAGCGGCAGTAGTCCTTGTCGCTCGCCTCGGCCAGGTCCAGCGCCTGGAGCGCCGACTCGCGGGCCCGCATCGCCTGCCCCAGGCCGGACAGCGCCTTGGCCTGGCCGATCAGCGCGTCGATCTCGAAGACCGCCAGGCCGCGGCGGCGCGCCTGCGCGGCCGACTGCTCGAAGGCCGCCAGCGCCGTCGCGTGCCGCCCCAGCGCCAGTTCCAGGTCGCCGCGGTAGCGCAGCGTCATCAAGGACACGCGGTGTCCGGGGAAGGCGACCAGCAGCTCGCTCGCCTCCTCGAGCAGCGGAATCGCGTCGGACTGGCGGCCGGACATCGTGCCGATGACGGACGCGGACTGCGCCAGGCTGGCCGCAAGCGTCAGCGGCCAGCCGGCGGCGCGGGCCTCGGTCAAGGCGGCATTCAGATGGCGCAGGGCGCTCTCCTTGTCGAAGAGGTTGCCGAAGAGCGCGCCGATGTTGCCGGTCTCCCGCACGACGTCCCGGCGCTGGCCCACGGCCGCATACAGCTCGCGCGCGGCCATCGCATGCCGCAGCCGGTGGCCCCGCTCGCCGCCGGCGCGGGCCCAGTTCGACTGGACGTAGTGGCAGACCGCGCGCACGCCCGGACCGCAGACGGCCCGCCAGCCGTCGACGGCGGCCGACCACCGGGCGAAGGCTTCGCCCGGACGCCGCTGCGACTGCGCGAGGGCGAGCTGCAGTTGCAGCAGCGCGTGGCGCTCCCGGTCGCCCTGCATGCCGGGCCGTTCCAGCATCGGCCGCACGCAGGCCTCCAGGCCCTCGTCATCCTCGCGGTCGGCGGCGATCGCGGCGCGCAGCAACGCGGCATCGCACAGGCCGGCGAGGTCGCCGCAGGCGTCGAAGGCCGCTGACGCCTGCACGGCCAGATCGTGGGCCGTGTGCAACTGGCCGGCCAGCCACCGGGCTTCGCCGCGCACCAGCATCAGCCGGGCGTCCGCGCTCATGACCGCCGCGCCGCGCGGGCCGGCGAGCAGCAGCAGGCGCGCCTCCTCGGCCAGCGCCAGCGCCCGCGGGGTGTCGCGCTGACGCAGATGCCAGGCCAGCGCGATCAGCGTGTCCAGCCGCGCCGCGCCGCGCGCGGCGGGCAGCGCAGCCATCCAGGCGGCGACTTCCTCATCCAGCGCGAAAAACTCGAGCGGCCTCACGTCACGCGGCCAGACGGCCATGGCGCCACGCACGCCAGCGCTCGCCGCCTCCGGCCACGCCGACGGCGCGGTCAGCGGTCCCGGCGGAAGCGATCCCGGCGCCAACGAACCGGGCTTGGCCGCCGGCAGGTCCTTGCCGGCCGTGGCCCGCGGCTTGCGCGAGGTCTCGATGGCCTCCACCTCGCCGATGAACTGGTAGCCGATGCCATGCACCGTCCGGACCAGGAACGGGGCATCCGCCAGGTCGCCGATGGCTCGCCGGGCCTTGCTCGCGGCACGGCCCAGCACGCTGTCGGTGAGGATCTCGCCGCCCCAGACCTGGGCGATCAGTTCGTCCTTGCGCACCACGCGGCCGCGGCGCTCGATCAGGCAGATCAGGAAATCCAGCACGCGCGGCTCGACCTGCTGCCGGCAGCGGTGCAGCCACAGCTCGCGCGTGGCGACGTTGAGGCGGCAATTGGCGAAGTGGTACTCGAAAGACTTCGTCATGACATCGTCCAGCGCCTGCGCAAAGGCAGGCGATTGACTCCCTGAGCCCGCAAGCGTATCGGGCGGCGGACCCGCTGGCGGGCGCTGGACGGCACGCGGCGCGCCCTTCGAGACTTTTGGCACGCCGAGCCACAGACCTCGTGTGGTATTGGGGCCAGCCGCGATTGACGTGTGGGGGCGGCCGGCCAATGCTGTGCATTCGAGCTCGACCCCATCGACACAGGAGAGCCCGCCTTGTTCCAGCGCGAACTGGCCCGAGCCCTGCACCTGAGCCGCCGCGGCGCCTATCGCGACGCCACCGACGCGCTCGAACTCTCGCTCGTCGCGGCCGACACGGTGCGGGATCGCGCGCGGGCGCTCATCCTCATCGCCCACAACCTGCCGCGGCAGGGTGACCTCCAGGCGGCGCTGCGGCGCGCCAGCGAGGCGGCGGCGCTGGTGCGCCTCATCGACGGCCCCGACCAGGACGCCTGGACCGCGGACGCGCTCACCGAGCTCTGCTACATCTACGCGCAGTTCCAGATGGGGCGCGACGCCGCGCAGGCGGGGCTGCAGGCGCTCCGCGCGGCGCGGCGCGCGGCCGATCCCGCGCGCGAGGCCTGGGCGCTGAACCGGCTCGCCGTCTCCTTCTCCGTCTCCGACCAGGTCGAGCAGGCCTGCCAGCACACGCTGCAGGCGCTAGAGATCGCGCAGGAGCAGGCGGCCGGCGAGCGCGAGCTGGTGCTGTCCTGCCTCAACAACCTGGCCCACTTCTGGCTGCAGGCCCATGCCGAGGCCATCCGCGACGAGGACCGCGCCGCCGCCGCCGAAGCCCTCGCGCAGGCCGAGCCCTACGCGGTGCGGGCGGCCGAGCTGGTGCGGGAGGAAGGCAATCCCTTCCTGATCGTGGTCTCGCTGTCCAACCTCGTCGAATGGCAGCTGGGGACCGGCGCCATCGACGACGCGCTGGTCATCGCCGAGGAGTACGAGCGCCTGGCGCATCGCCACGGCTACGCCGGCATGGTGCTGCAGGCGCGGGCGCAGCGCGGCCTGCTGCAGCTCAAGCGCGATGACGCCGCCGGCGCGCAGGGCGCGCTGCACGCGCTGGAGACGCTGCAGGCCCTGACCCGGCAGCAGGCGCCGCACCAGTTGCCGGTGCGCCTGCGACGTCAGCTCACGCTGGCGATCTATCGCGGCTACAAGCTGCGCGGCGATCCGGCGCGGGCGCTGGAGGCGCATGAACAGCTGTCGGCGCTCGAGCGCCAGTCCGCGCGCAATGCCATGGCGCTGCAGACCGAAGCGATGCTGATCCGGCAGGAGTTCGAGCAGGCACAGGCGCGTGCGGCGCATGCGCTGCAGGATGCGCAGCGCGAGCGCGAGCGCGCCGATCTCGCGGAACAGGAGCAGCAGCGCCTGCGGCGAGAGGCCGCGGAGCTCGGCCGCATGGCGCATGAGGATGCGTTGACGGGTCTGAACAACCGCCGTCACGCCGAGTTCGCGCTTCCGCTGCTGCTGGAGCGCTCACGTCAGGAGCGCAGGCCGATCGCGCTGGGTCTGCTCGACATCGACCACTTCAAGCAGGTCAACGATGCCTTCGGTCACGGCATCGGCGATCAGGTGCTGCAGAAGGTGGCGCAGATTTTGAGGCGGCAACTGCGCAGCGCGGACCTGCTCGCGCGCGTGGGCGGCGAGGAGTTCATGCTGGTTTTCGTCGGTGTCGAGCCGGCGCGTGCGCAGGACATCTGCGAGCGGCTGCGCGCCGCCATTGCGAATCACAGCTGGGGCGAGGTGATGCGGGGTTTGCGCGTCACCGTGTCCATCGGCCTTTGTGCCGGCGAGCCGCCAGCGAAGCCGGCGCTGCTCGTCGAGCCCGCCGACCAGGCGCTCTACGCCGCCAAGAACGACGGCCGCAACCGTATCCAGTTCAAGGCGGCCGAGTAGTCACGCCATCGCGGCCGCACCATCACTTCGTGTCGAGCGACGACGGCCCGTCGCAGGCCGTCTCCTGAATGCCGCAGATCTGATCCACCCAGGCGCGGAAGCGACCCTTGGCCTGCCCCACGCGCGCGACGGCCGATATCTGCAGGTAAGGCCGGATCTCGACAGAGAAGCGGGATTCGTCGTACTCCACCTGCACCCAGCCGCCTCGGCAATCGACGAGGCGACCGGCCGCCATCGTGCTGCTTCCGTCGAAGGCCAGCCCGTCCTTGAGCCTGACGGCCACAGGGGCCTTGCGATCGGGGCGGATGCGTCCCGTATCGGTCTGCGACTTCACGATGAGCTTGCGTCCACTGACCCAGCCCTCGCCTTGGTAGACCGGCCGTGCGGGCTGACCGGTGAGGGCTTCGTCCTCGAAGGCCTCGCGAATACGGAACCAGCCATTGGCGGCGGCAGTGACCCTCACCGACACGCGTGCACGCATGCCGGAGTCATCGGTCCAAATGGGTGGAAGTGTGCCCAGCACCGGCGCAGTGGCTGAGGGTGCATCACGTACGTTGAGCCCGGCAGGATCGGTTTCCTCGACGAAAGCGACAAAGTTGCAGCTGGCAGGTTCCGGCGGGCCGCTGGAGGCGACGGCCGCTCCGCCGATTCCAGCGCCGATCACCAGCACCAGCACTCGGGCCGGCAGCAACGACAGGGTCCGCTCATTCAGCATCGATCAGCACGTAGAAGAAGGAAGGGTTGCGGCCAACAGCCGACAGGAAACTGCCGTAATGGTTCTTGGGGATCGTCTGGCAGCCGGCGGACCAAGTGTTGACAACTGGCGCAGTATCGGCGCCGCCCCAATGGATGTACATCGATCGGCCCACCAGCTTCGAATCAATGCGGTCCGCGTCGTCAAGCAGGAAGCGGCCATCTCCATTGGTATCGCGCTCCACCGTCTGGTTCTCCGTTGACCTGAAAGCGCGGGCGTCCAAGAACCCGTCCGGCTTCTCGGTGAAGAAGTACGTGCCGGCGCGCAACCGCCCCGCGTCCTTCAGGCCGTCGAAGTCGACGTCCTCCCCTGCCACCAGCGAGGCCTTCTTGAAGGCGACGCCCTTGTAGCGGTCATCAATGGGTTTGCCTGCCTGGAGCTGGGCACGATGCGCGTACTGGGCGGAGGGCTCCGTGTTGCCAGGAAAGAGGGCGACGCTACCGCGCCGATTCCAACCATTGAGCACGACGATGTGATCGTCGTAAATGCCGCGGCCCTTGTTGGCCAGTGTGGAGGTATCGCGGCGGATGGCTAGAACGAGCAAGCGGCCCAGGCGGAATGCTTTGGCTGCCTGACGCGAACCACGTTGCAGCACGAGACTGGCGCAGTACTGGTAGGCCGCGCGTTCGGACAGGAAAGGCAGCCTCGGTAATGCTGGCCGCTGCTGACGATCGGTGGTCCATTGGCGCAACAGGGCCGCTCCCTCCGGGATGGTGTTGAGCGCGCGGCGCGCTGACCAGTCCAGACCGGCCTCGGCGAGGCGGTGCGCCGCGCCGCGCATGGGGATGTCCAGCAACTCGAGGCCGTCCTGCCAGGCGCGCAAGGCGGCGGTGGGATTCCGGCCTGCGTTGACGGAAAAGGTGGCGGCCAACTGATCGAGATCAGGGTCGATGAGGGGTTGCGCGGAGCTCATGGAGGCGATTCCGAAACGGTCCCGGTGACCTGTCTGGGAATTCTGGAAAGACGATCAGCCCGGCGCATCGGACGAAGGTCATATGCCAAGTCAAGCGGACGTACCGTAAGAAACGATCACGCGCCTCAGAACGGCGAACTCGACGCAATGAAGGTCGTATCAGGGGCAATGCCCCAAACCCTCAACTGAGCTTGAACACCGCCACCGACTGCGACAGCGCGTCGGCCTGGTGCTGGAGGCTCTGCGCCGCCGCCGCTGATTCTTCGACCAGCGCTGCATTCTGCTGTGTCATCTGATCGAGCTGCGAGATGGCGGATCCGATCTGGTTGATGCCGCCGCTCTGTTCGGTGGTGGCGTGGCTGATTTCCGCCACGATGCGTGACACGCGCGAGATCGAATCCGAGATCTCGTTCATGGTCTGTCCGGCGCGTTCCACGAGTGCGGCGCCGCTCGCGACGCTTTCGCCGCTGGTGGTGATGAGCTGTTTGATTTCCTTGGCGGCTTCCGCGCTGCGTTGCGCGAGGGTGCGGACTTCCCCGGCGACCACGGCGAACCCGCGGCCTTGCTCGCCGGCGCGCGCCGCTTCCACGGCGGCGTTGAGGGCCAGGATGTTGGTCTGGAACGCGATGCCGTCGATGGTGCCGATGATGTCGCCGATGCGGGCCGAGGAGGCGCTGATGCGGCCCATGGTCTCGACGACTTCGCCGACCACGTGCACGCCGCGGCCGGCGGCGCCGGCGGCTTCTTCGGCGAGCTGGTTGGCCTGGCGCGCCGACTCCGCGTTGTGCTGCACGCTTCCCGTCAGGTGGTCCATCGCCGAGGCTGTCGCCTGCAGGTTGGACGCGGCCTGTTCGGTGCGCACGCTCAGGTCGTGGGCGCCGGCCGCGACCTCGCGCGAGGCCGTCGCGATGCTGTCGGTGGCGCTGCGCACGCCGCTGACGACCTCGCGGAGCGACGCCTGCATGCCTTGCACGCCGCGCACCATCGCGGCCGTTTCGTCGCGGCCTTCGGCTTCGATGGGCTGGCTCAGGTCCTTGCGCGCGATGCGCTCCGTCGTGGCCACCGCCTGCGTCAGCGGCGCCAGCAGCGAGCGGATGATCAGCACCGTCAGCACGGCGATCAATGCCGCGCCGATCACCATCACGCCGACCAGCGCGGCCCGCACACGCGATTCGCGACCGCCCAGGCGCTGCACCTCGTCCTGACCGTGCTGCGTGATGGCCTGCGTCATCTCGGCCACGCCGCGATCCATCGCCACCACCGGCGCCTTGATCGCTTCGGTCGAGCGGTTGGCCTCGGCCGCATCCACGAAGTCCGCGTTCAGGATGCGCTTGGCGATGTCGTCCACGCCGGCCTTGTAGGCCTCGAGCGACTGCTTGAGCCGCGGTGGCATCGCCCGGATGTCCTCGCGCGCCTCGAGGGCCGCCATCGCGTCCAGGCTGCTGATCACGCTGGCGTAGGTCTTGCGCCAGTCGGCCT
>Ga0209257_1003605_pt1 | contig 13052 bp, 10 predicted proteins | sample AraplaCvi_mCL_r2_FD_184277 | JGI IMG/M metagenome (GOLD analysis project Ga0209257, IMG submission 184277) | Arabidopsis root microbial communities from North Carolina, USA - plate scrape MF_Cvi_mCL_r2 (SPAdes) (version 2) | ecosystem: Host-associated > Plants > Roots > Endosphere | place: USA...
GCTCAAGGAGCTGATGAAGGAATCCGTGCAGCTGGGCATGAAGACCTTCGACCAGGCGCTGTTCGAGCTGTACCAGGCCGGCGAGATCTCCTACGAAGACGCGCTGCGCTACGCGGACTCGCAGAACGAAGTGCGGCTGCGCATCAAGCTGGCGCAGGGTGGCGACGCGAAGACGCTCGCGGCGGGGCTGGACGGCGTGGAGCTGGCGCAGGTGCGCTGAGTTCGACTGCCGCGAAGTTGAAAAAGCCCCGCGAAAGCGGGGCTTCTGGTTTCAGGCGCCAGTACGTCGGTTCAGGCCGTGCCCTGATGAGCGTGTCGCTTACGCAGTCGTCACATTGCGCGAATGGTCAGGGGCCACGCCGGGCATCGGCGCGCGTTGACGCCGCCCTGAGCTTACATGGCACAGCATGGGCGCATGCATGTCCCAAAAGATTCCGTCGGATGGGTGTGACCACGCACAGCGAGCGGCGCGATGACCCGGCGCAGGCGAGCGATTTGCGGATCCAGCTCGCGCTCGACGCCGCCGGACTGGGCAGCTTCATCTGGTATCCCGTCGACGATTTCAGCGTGCCCGATGCGCGCCTGCTCACGCTGTTCGGCCTCGCGCCGGGCACGGCGATGAGCCTGTCGAGTGCGCTGGCGACACAGATCCATCCCGACCATCGCCAGTCCTATCGCGACGCGATCGGCCGCGCGCTCGACCCGGCTGGAACGGGCCTGCTGAAGGAAGAGTTCCGCATCATTCTCCCCGACGGCGCGGAGCGGTGGATCGCGGTCAGCGGACGCACCTCGTTCGAAGGTGCGCCGCCGCAACCGGTGCGCATGGACGGCGTGGCGATGGACATCACCGAACGCAAGCAGGCCGAGGCCTTCCTGCGCGCGGGCGCGCGGGCACAGGGATTCCTCGTCGCGCTGGGCGACGCATTGCGTCCGCTGGACGATGCCGGCGCGATCATGCGCACCGCGATGGGCATGCTCGCCGACCACCTCGACGTCAACCGCGGCTATTACGGCGAAATCGAGCGCAACGGCATCTACTGCCGCGTGCGCGACAGCTTCAATCGAGGCGTGCAGAACCTCGATGGCCGCTATCGGCTGGACGACTACAGTCCGTCCAAGATGAACATGCTGCGCACGGCGCGCGACCTGGTGCTGACCGACGCCCAGTGCGACACCGAGATCACCCAGGCCGAACGGGAACGCTATGGCGCGTTGAGCATCCGCGGCCTGGTCAACGTTCCGCTGGTGAAGAACCAGCGCTTCATCGCCGTGCTTGGCGTGAGCGACGTGCGCGCGCGCGAGTGGACGGAGCAGGAAGTGGAAGTCGTCCGCGAAACGGCCGAGCGCACGTGGGCGGCCGTCGAACGCGCCCGTGCCGAAGTCGCGCTTCGCCGAAGCGAGGAACGCTTCCAGCAGGTCGCGCACAACGTCGATGCGTCCTTCTACGTTGTGGACACGGCGCAGGGACGCCTGAACTACGTCAACGACGCGCATCGACGCCTGTGGTCGCTGGAGCCCACGCGTCGCGAGGCATGGTTCCAGCGCGTCCATCCCGATGACGCGCAACGCGTGCGCGCACTGCATAAAGCGTTCGTCAACGACAAGGCGCCCGTGTTCGACGCCGAATACCGCATCGTGCTGGATGACGGCACCGAGCGTTGGATCCACGATCGCGCGACCGTCGCCCGCCGCAACGAAGACGGCCGCGTGCGCAACATCAGCGGCATGGCGCAGGACATCACCGAGCGGAAGGTCGCGGCCGGCCTGCTGTGGCATTCGGAGGAAAGGTACCGCCACCTGTTCGACTCCATCGACCAGGGCTTCACGCTCATCGAGATGATCTACGAAGACGGACGACCGGTCGATTACCGCTTCGACGAGATCAATCCGGCCTTCGAACGCCAGACCGGCCTGGTTAACGCGCGGGGCCGGACCGTGCGCGAGTGCGCGCCCGACCACGAGCAGACGTGGTTCGACACCTATGGCGAAGTTGCCCGTACCGGCAAGCCGCTGCGCTTCCAGCGCCGTGCCGAGGCGCTGAATCGCGATTTCGATGTGTACGCGTTCCGCGTCGGCTCGCCCGGCGAGTACAAGGTCGCCGTGCTTTTCGCCGACATCACCGAGCGCCGCGTGATGGAGGACGCGCTCATGCAGGCGGATCGCCGCAAGGATGAATTCCTGGCGACGCTCGCGCACGAGCTGCGCAATCCGCTGGCGCCGCTGCGCACCGGCCTGGAACTGCTGCGGCGCTGGAACGAGCGCGAGGATGCCGGCATCACGCTGGGCATGATGGAGCGGCAGGTGCGGCATCTGGTGCGCATGGTCGACGACCTGCTCGACATCAGCCGCATCAGTCGCGGCAAGGTGGAGCTGGACCGGCACCGCATCGATCTGGTGCACGAAGTGCGCGTGGCCACCGAGGCGATGCAGGCAACGTACGAAGCCGCCAACCGCACGCTCTCCATCGACCTCGCGCCGTCGCCGCTGATGGTGTTCGCCGATGCCACGCGCGTGACGCAGGTGCTGGGCAACCTGCTCAGCAACGCGATGAAGTTCACGGGCGAGGGCGGCGACGTGTGCGTGTCCGTTGGCCGCGACGGCGATGAAGCCGTGCTGTGCGTACGCGACGATGGCATCGGCATCGCGGCCGACGACCTGGAGCAGATCTTCTCCAGCTTCATGCAGGTGGATACCTCGCTCGAGCGCGGGCAAAGCGGACTCGGCCTCGGACTTGCCGTGGCGAAAGAGCTCGTGTCGATGCACGGCGGCCGCATCCGCGCGCGCAGCGCCGGACTCGGGCAAGGCAGCGAGTTCATCGTTCGACTTCCGCTTGCCGGAGTCGCCGAGCCATCCGGGAGCGAAAGCCGTGACGCGTCGGGCCCGCCGCTGGCGGCCGAACGCACGGTGGCTGCGCATGCGTGGAAGCGAGTGCTGGTGGTCGACGACAACCGTGCCTCGGCCGACTCGCTTGCCGTGTTGCTGCGACTGTCGGGATTCGAAGTGGCTGCGGCGTATGAAGGCCGGCAGGCGGTCGAGCGCGCGAAGTCATGGCGTCCCGATGCCGTGGTGATGGACATCGGCATGCCCGACCTCAATGGCTTCGACGCCTGCCGCGCGATGCGAGCCGATGCGGACGGGCGGCCGTTCGTGGCGATCGCGCTCACCGGTTGGGGCGGCAAGGACGCGAAGGAGGCGAGTCGCGATGCAGGCTTCGACCTGCACCTGGTGAAGCCGGCCGAGCCCAGCGCGATTACCGAGCAGTTGTCGCTGCGCCTGGCGGCGCTGGCGCGGCAGCCGCCGGACGCGTGAGCGTCACAGCTTGCGTCGCCATGCCGGATCGAGCGGCGGCTTGAGTTTCAGGATCTTCTTCTGCACCGGGCAGTCGTCGCGATGCGCGCCGGGCAGGTAACCCAGGCTCATCAGGAACTCGTTGGTGATCTCGCCGCCGGTGAAGCGGAAGGTCTTCTTGAACAGCTTGATCCAGCCGGCCTTGTCGCGACGCTTCCCTGCATCGTCGAGCAGGTGCGCGTCGAGCCACTGCGCGAAACTTCCGTGCGAAGCGCGCAGCTCGCGGATCACCTTCGCATTGTGGATCGCGGCATCCACCTTCAGGCGGTTGCGGATGATGCCGGCGTCGTTGAGCAGCCGCTCGCGATCCTTGTCGCCGTACTTGGCGACCTTGTCGACGTTGAAACCGTGGTAGGCGCGATGGAAGCCCTCCCGCTTGCGCAGCATGGTTTCCCAGCTCAGGCCGGCCTGGTTGATCTCGAGGATCAGGCGTTCGAACAGGACGGCTTCGTCGCGTTGCGGGAAGCCGTATTCGGTGTCGTGGTACGGGCCGTGGAGCGGGTGGCCGGGGGCGTAGTCGCAGTAGCCGGACATGGGGGCTCTTGGTGTTGATGCGGGTGGCGGCTTCGCGTTTTCACTTCGTCACTTCGTCACGGGAGAGGCTTACTTCGCCGGGCTTGCGAACTCCTGCAACCCCAACGTTTCCAGCCCTTGTTCGAAACGGATGTCGACGGGAATCTTTGCGTCCTTCAGACGCGCAAGATCGGCAGCCAGTTCCGGCTTGATCACGCCCATCGTCTCGGTCATGCGCTTGGCTTCGGCGTAATCGCCGTCGCCCTGGACGGTCAGCAGCTTCGCGCTGAGCGCGTTCATCGCCTCGCGCATCTTGTCGAAGTCCACGCGATAGCGGCCGTCGGCATCTCGCGTGAACGCGCCGCGTTCGGCGAAGAAGTTGAAGCGCACCATGTTCGCCTTGCCGTGCGCGTCGCTCGCGCCGAAACGCACCGAACGCAGGATGCCGGCCAGGAACGTCACGTAGCCGTCCATCAACTTGCTCTCGTCCAGTTCGCCCTGGCGGCTGAGCGCGTCGATCATGTACAGGCCCAGGATGTCGGCCTTGCCTTCCTCGAAGCTGGAGGAATACTCCTTCAGCGCTTCATCGACCGTCCCCTTGCCGTCCAGCCCGCTCTTATTGATGACGTGCTTGATGCCCAGGCCGTGCGCGACTTCATGGAACATCACGTCCTCGAAGAACGCATCGAAGGTGACGTGCTTGAGCTGGTCCTTCGCGATCAGCTGGTTCGCGATGGGCAGCAGGATCGCGTCGAACTTCGCGCGCATCACGTTCTCCAGCTGCAGGCGGCGCGTGCCTTTCTTCAGCTGGACTTCCTCGTCGTTGGGCAGGTTGATCGCGATGGTCTTGCCGCCGACGTTCGCGTTGCCGCCGTAGTAGACGACCTGGTACGCGTTGAGGTCGGCGTCGGAGCCGGGCGTCTCTGCCTTGTACTTCGCATCGACCGGCAGGCCCTTCTGCAGGGCCGGCAGGAAACTGGCGAAGCGCGCGAGCTTCTGGCTCCACTCGACGTCCTTGACCAGTACGAGGCCCTCATACGCGGCCTTGTAGCCGAACAACTGGTCCTCGTAGGTTTCGATGGGGCCTATGACGATGTCGACCGGATTGGTCTTCATGTCCATCCACGCCATGTCGCTGGGACGGAAGTCGTCGTTCAGCAGCGCGTCGGCGCGCATGTTCAGGTAGTTGGCGAAGGACTTGTCGGCGCTCAGCTTCGCCGCTTCGCGCAGCAGCGTCGCGATGCGTTCGAGTTCCGGCTTGTAGGCGACGTGGTAGGGAACGGTGACCAGCTTGCCGTTCTCGCGGCGAAGCACGGTGTAGTTGGAGGTCTTGTCGGGCAGCTGCGCGGCGTCGAATTCGGCCTTCGTCATGTCGGCCGGATAGAACGTGCCACCCGGCGGACGCGGGCCGACGCCGTCGATGAAGGGCGTGTCCTCGTTCAGGCGGTCCCACGGGCCGTAATTGGTTTCCGCCAGCTCGCGCGTGGCCGCGTCCGGCGCGCGGGCCAGCAGCGCGGCGCGGTCGCCTTCCCACGATTGCTTCCAGTACAGGTCGTTGGTGACTTCGCTGGCTTCCACCAGCAGCGCGATCATGCGGCGCGTGTTCTCGTCGAAGCGCGAAAGATCGGCCTTGAGCGGCACCACGGCGTAATCGCCGGCATGCTGCGCCGCATAGGACGTCGCAGCGGCGCCCGACGCGGGCGTGGATGCCGCAGGCGCGGCTTCCGGCGGGGTCGCGCGCTGGCAGGCGCCGAGGGCGAGGACGGCCAGGCAGGACAGGACGAGCGGACGCGGTGCGAACGAGGACATGGCGACGGTCTTCGGCTGTGATGCCGGGCTGGGAAAAACGCCATCCTACGCCGTGCCGCGATGCGGCACGCATCACGCCGGGCGGGCTAGAATGCAGCCATGTCCGTTACGCCCACGCCACTGGCCAACCAGCTGCTGATCGCGCTGCCCGCGCTGGCCGATTCGAACTTCGCGCGCAGCGTGGCGCTGATATGCCAGCACGACGCCGACGGTGCCATGGGCATCGTCGTCAACCGCGCCTCCGAGTACACGCTGGGCGAAGTGCTCGGCCAGATGGGACTGGAAGGCGGCGACGAATCGATGCGCGCGCAGCCGGTGCTTGCCGGCGGCCCGGTGCACCCGGAACGCGGCTTCGTGCTGCACGACGGCGGCATGCAGTGGGACTCCACGATGGCGATCACCGAACAGTTGTTCCTGACCACCTCGCGCGACATCCTGGAAGCGATGGCGCGCGGCGAAGGCCCGGAGAACGCGATCGTCGCGCTGGGTTGCGCCGGCTGGGGTTCGGGCCAGCTGGAACACGAATTGACCGAGAACGACTGGCTCACCGCGCCGGCCGACGCAGAACTGCTGTTCGAACTGCCGCTGGACGCGCGCTGGCAGGCGGCGGCCGGCCGCATCGGCGTCGATTTCGCGCACCTGGCCGATTACGCCGGTCACGCCTGATGGCGGCCTCGCCTGACAAGCCCAGCATCCGCCGCGACGGCACCGTGCTCGGGTTCGATGTCGGCGCGCGTCGCATCGGCGTCGCGGTCGGCAGCGCATTCGGACACGGCGCTCGCGCGCTGGCGGTGATCGACGTGCACGGCCACGGGCCGGACTGGGCGTCCATCGACCGCTTGCGCAGCGAGTGGCGTCCCGATGGCCTGATCGTCGGAGATCCGATGGCGCTGGACGGTGGCGACCAGCCGATCCGCCTGCGTGCACACGCATTCGCACGCGAACTCGCGCAGCGCTACAACCTGCCGGTGGTGCTGGTCGACGAACGCATGAGCTCGATCGAAGCCGCGCAGCGTTTCGCGTCCGATCGCGCCGAAGGCCGCAAGCGTCGCCGCGACGCAGAAGCGCTCGACGCCGTCGCCGCCGCGGTCATCATCGAACGCTGGCTCGCATCGCCCGACGACGCGCTGGCCCTTTCCGATCTTCCCGAACCCGCCAAGGCGCCCCGGCCGAATCCTCCGACCGCATGAACGCATCGCACCTGCACCTTCCGCGCCACCTGCTCACGCTCGATGGCCTGTCATTCGATGCGCTCGACGCGCTGCTCACGCGCGCGCAGGCGCTCGCCGACGGGCATTACGACCGTCGCGCACTCGACGGCGTCGCGGTGTGCACGCTGTTCTTCGAACCGTCCACGCGCACGCGCATGAGCTTCACGCTCGCCGCGCAGCGACTGGGCGCCGATGTGCTGAACTTCGACGCGTCCACCTCGTCCACGAGCAAGGGCGAGACGGCCCTGGACACGTTGAAGAACCTCGAAGCGATGGGCGTGCGCGGCTTCGTCGTGCGCCACAAGGAGGACGGCGCGGTGGCCGAGTTGTCGCGGCACGTCGGGGACGCAACGGCGCTGGTGAACGCCGGCGATGGCCGCAGCGCGCATCCGACGCAGGGGCTGCTGGACATGCTCACGCTGCGGCAGGCGAAGGGTGCGGATTTCTCGAAGCTCAAGGTGGTCATCGTCGGCGACGTGAAGCATTCACGCGTCGCACGCTCGGACCTGCACGCGCTGCGCACGCTCGGCATGGGCGAGATACGCGTGTGCGCCCCGGCGTCGCTGCTGCCGAACGACGGAACGCTGGACGGCTGCGTCGTCTCGCACGATCTCGACGCCGCGCTGGAAGGCGTGGACGCGGCGATGATGCTGCGCCTGCAGCGCGAACGCATGGAAGAAGGCCTGGTCGCCTCGCTCGACGACTATCACCGCGATTTCGGCCTGACGACGCAGCGCCTGAAGCGCGCCGCGCCGGATGCGGTGGTGATGCATCCCGGGCCGATCAACCGCGGCGTCGAAATCACCGACGAGGTGGCCGACGGCCCGCAGTCGCTGATCCTGCGCCAGGTGAGCAACGGCGTCGCGGTGCGGATGGCGGTGCTGGAGGCGTTGCTTAAAGCGTGAGTCGCGGCGCGCGTTGGCGCGGCGGGAGTGACGGCCGGCCGGCTTTTGCCGTCATCCCGGCGAAGGCCGGGATCCAGGCCGATTGCGTGTGGGCACTCCGGAAACGGTGAACCACCTCACCGTCATTCCAGCGAAAGCTGGCACCCGTTTTAGCCTTCCAAGTTGAGCTGCAAGTAAGCAAGAGCGTAGCTTTGCGCTGCACGGGCGGTTCGCCGGCAATGCTTCGTTGCCCCTCACCCCAACCCCTCTCCCGCGGGGAGAGGGGCTCAGACGCGCGGGATCGTTCTGGCGATCTACCGCAACGAACGCAGGACTAGAACAACCCACCCTTGCGCTGCTGCGCAAACGCCCAGCTCCACAGCTCCGGCGTCGCATAGGCGGCGTCCCACGCGTTGTGGCCGAGCTCGGCGAATTCGGTGTATCGAACATTGCCGCCCACGCCGCGCAGCGCTTCGACCATGTGGCGCGACTGGTCGGGCGTGACCACGTCGTCCTTCGCTCCGTGGAAGGCCCACACCGGCAGCTTCTGCAGTTTCTGCGCGGCGGCGAGGAAGGGATCGGGTGCCAGTGCCACGCTTTCGACCTGCAGGTGCTCCTTCAGCCCCGTCGGCTGGGTGATGCCGCCGCAGACCGGCACCAGCGCGGCGAAGCGGCGCGGTTCCATGATCGCCAGCTCGAACACGCCATAGCCGCCGCGCGACATGCCGGTGAGCACGATGCGGTCTTCGTCGCCGTCGAATTCGTCGAGCGACGCATCCAGCGCGGCCAGCGCCGCGCGTGCCTGCTTGCCGGTCCACGACGTGCCTTCGGGCGACTGCGGGAAGACGACGATCGCGGGGAAGGTTTTCGCATGCGCGCGCACGAACGGGCCGAGCCCGACGTCGACCTGGCGCTGGTTGTCCGTGCCGCGTTCGCCCGAGCCGTGCAGGAACAGCAACGTCGCCGGATGCTTTCCGCCGGCCTGCCGCGCGGGCACGAAGACCTGGTAGCGATGCGTCGTGCCGTCGACCACCACACTGCGTTCGACGAACTGCCCGGGCGGCGCTTCGCGCGGCGTGGTCGCGCACGCGCCCAGCGCGAGCGCCAGGGTGACGACGGCAAGGCGGATCAACGCCCGGATCGGGAGGGAGGACGCGGCGGGCGCGGCATGCAACGGCGAGATCATGGGCTGGCTCCTGGCAACGGCCCGCATCATTGGCGCAGCGGCGCCGCGCCGCAATGGCATGCGTCCCAGATCGCAACGCGCGGGCGAAGATCGCCGCCCGATCAACGCAACAGGACGATCGAAGCCAGCCCGAGGAAGGTGAAGAAGCCCATGACGTCCGTCACCGTCGTCAGGAAAATGCCCGACGCCAGCGCCGGGTCGTAGCCGAAGCGCTTGATCGTCACCGGCACCAGCACGCCGGCCACCGCCGCGAACAGCAGGTTGGCGGTGAGCGCGGTGGCGATGACTATCGACAACCCGATGCTGTGGAACCAGACCAGCACGATCAGCGCCAGCAGCGTACCCAGCACGACGCCATTGAGCAGCGCCACGCGCGCTTCCTTCCACAACAGCGTGCGGACGTTGGCCGCGCCGACCTGTCCCAGCGCGAGGCCGCGCACCATCAGCGCCAGCACCTGCGTGCCGGCGTTGCCGCCCATGCCCGCGACGATGGGCATCAGCACGGCCAGTGCGACCAGCTTGTCGATGGTGTCGGCGAATTCGCCGACGACGCTCGCCGCGAGGAACGCGGTACCCAGGTTGATCGACAGCCAGATCAGCCGGCGGCGCATCGCGCGCCAGACCGGGCTGAACAGGTCTTCGTCCTCGTCCAGGCCGGCGGCGCTCAGCGCCTGGTGCTCGGCTTCGCTGCGGATGATGTCGACGACGTCGTCGATGGTGATGCGGCCGAGCAGGATGTTGTTGTCGTCCACCACCGGCGCGCTGAGCCAGTCGTGGTCGGAGAACTTGCGCGCGACCTGGTTTGCCGATTCGTCCACGTCGATGGCGGGCTGTTCGTCGTCGATCAGCTTGTTGATCGGCGTGCCCGGTTCGTGCGTGAGCAGCGCGGCCAGCGCGATGCGACCCAGATACTGGTGGCGACGGCTGACCACATACAGGTGGTCGGTGTGTTCGGGAAGCTCGCCGCGCAGACGCAGGTAGCGGAGCACGACGTCGATGGTGGTGTCGGTACGCACCGTCACCACGTCGGGATTCATCAGGCGGCCGGCGGTGTCCTCCGGGTACGACAGCACCTGTTCGAGCCGCTCGCGGTTCTCGCGGTCCATCGACTTGAGGACTTCGTCGATGACGGTGTCGGGCAGGTCCTCGACGAGGTCGGCGAGGTCGTCGATGTCCAGGTCTTCGACCGCGGCGATGATTTCGTCCGGGTCCATCTCGGCCAGCAGGCCTTCGCGCACGTCGTCCCCGACGTGGACGAGCACTTCGCCGTCGTCCTCGGCATCGACCAGGCCCCACACGACGGTGCGCTTGCCGGGCGGGAGCGATTCGAGGAGGTTGCCGATCTCGGCAGGAGACAGCGTGTTGACCAGCCGGCGCACGGGACCCAGGCGCCCGCTGTCCAACGCATCGGAAAGCAGGCGCAGTTGGCGCGCGGTCTTGTCGTGGCGGACGGCTTCGGCCATTCGGGGCTTCCCGGCTTCGTGAGAAGCGTGGTCGCGTCGGGCCGCTCGGGCACGACAGGGTCAGGTGTTCATCGCGACATTATCGCCTCGATCGTCGGGGATGCCCACCCCTTTGTGCGCATTGCGCACGTCGCATCACGCGATTGCCGGGGCGTTCTCCGCGATCCACTCCTCGATCCCCGCGCGATCGCGTGCACGCAGCAGGGCAGGGGCGCGCGACTGGAGCTGGGCGAGGTCGCAATGCCGGATCGTGCGCCGCAGTTCCAGCAGCGTGGCCGGATGCAGGCTGAACTCCATCAGCCCCAGCGCCAACAGCATCGGTGCGAAGTGCGGATCGCCGGCCATTTCGCCGCACACCGCCACGGGCTTGCCGCGCTTGTGGGCGAGCTGGATCACGTTGCGCACCAGGCGGATCACCGCCGGATGCAGCGGCGTGTAGAGGCTGCCCAGCGCTTCGTTGTTGCGGTCGGCGGCGAGCAGGTACTGCACCAGGTCGTTCGTGCCGATCGACAGGAAGTCCACGCTTCCGATGAACGCCGGCAGCGCGATCGCCGCGGCGGGTACTTCGATCATCGCGCCGAGCGGAATGTTCTCGGCGATCGCGTGCCCCTGTTCGCGCAACTGCACCATCACGCGCTTGAGCGCGGCGCGCACGGTGCGCACTTCCTCGCGCGTGGACACCATCGGCAGCAGGATGCGCAAGGGGCCGTAGCCCGACGCGCGCACCAGCGCGCGCAGCTGCGCTTCCAGCAGGCCGGCGCGTGCAAGCGACAGGCGCACGCCTCGAAGGCCGAGTGCGGGATTGGGTTCGTCGCGCAACGCCAGGCCCGTACGATCGGCCTTGTCGGCGCCCAGGTCGAGCGTGCGGATCGTCACCGCGCGACCGGTCATGCCGAGCACGACATCGCGATAGACGCGGAACTGTTCTTCCTCGTCGGGCAGTTCGTTGCGCTGGAGGAACAGGAATTCGGTGCGATACAGACCGACGCCGGCCGCACCAAGCGCGTGCGCCTCGGCGACGTCGTCGCGCGATTCGGCGTTCGCGTAGAGCTTGATGTCGATGCCGTCGAGCGTGCGCGTGGGCTCGCGGCGCAGGCGGTGCAGCTGCTTGCGTTCGCGCGCGAGTTCGCGGACACGGCCGCGATGTGCGCGCAGGTCGTTCGCGTCCGGTTCGATGATGACGTTGCCGGTGGCACCGTCCACGGCGAGCACGTCGCCATCGTTGATCCGCTGCAGCGCGCCGTCGGCGACGCCGACGACCAGCGGCAGGTGCAGGCTGCGCGCAAGGATCGCGCTGTGCGAAAGGATGCTGCCGGTGGTGGTGACGATCGCCATCACGCCCTGCGCCTGCAACTGCGCGATTTCCGCCGGCGCGACGTTGTCCGAGACCAGGATCTCGCCCGCGACGCCCGGCATGCCGGCGTCGCGCCGGTGCAGCGCGGCGTGGATGCGGCCGATGACTTGGTCGATGTCGTCCACGCGGCTGCGGAAGTAGGCATCGTCCATCGCCTGGAAGACCGAGGCGATGCGGTCGCGTTGCAGCCGCAGCGCGTAGTCGGCCGAATAGCGGCCGGTGCGGATCAGCTCGTCCAGGCCCTGGAGCAGCTCGGGATCGTCGAGCAGCAGGCTGTGCAGGTCGAGGAACTCACCGACCTCGTGCGCGAGCGCGCCGTGCAGGCGTTCGCGCAGGGCGAACATTTCCTCGCGCACGGTCGCGATGGCCGCGTGCAGGCGGACGATCTCGCCTTCCACGCGCTTGGCGGGAATGTGTTCCTCGGCGACTTCCAGTGCGTGCGGCAGGCGGACACGAGCGCGACCGAGTGCGCTTCCGCGCGAGGCCCCATGTCCGACGAACGTCTGCCTCATCCGCGCCTCAGCTGTCTTCGTCGAAACGGCGTTCGAACAGCGACACGACCGCCTGCGCGGCGGGTTCCTCGTCGTCGCCTTCCACGCGCAGCTTCACCTGGGTGCCCTGGCCGGCGGCGAGCAGCATCACGCCCATGATGCTCTTGGCGTTCACCTCACGACCCTTGGCGGTGAGCGTGGCGCTGCTGCGATAGCCCGACAGCGTTTGCACGAGCTTGGCCGTGGCCCGCGCGTGCAAGCCGAGTCGATTGCTGACGGTCAGTTCCTGCTCGATCATCGCCGCGTCCTCCGGGCCCGCCGCCGGTCCCGTGTCTGTCCTGCTCCACTCATGTTTCGTCCAGCGTGCTTAGTTTCAGCGTTCCAGCGCCCGATCGGCGTCAGGCTTCGTCCAGGTCAGGCTTCGTCGAGAATGACGCCATTGCGCGCGCCAGCGGCGGCAACCGCCGGCAGTTCGTCCAGGCCCAGGTCGGCGTAGTTCATCACGCGCAGCAGCATCGGCAGGCTCACCGCCGAAACGCGCCGCACCGGCGTCCCCAGCCGCGCGACCTTCGCCGCGAGATTGCTGGGCGTCGCGCCGTACAGGTCGGTCAGCACCAGCACGCCGTCGCCTGCATCGACGCGCCGCAATGCCGCGCTGGCCTGCGGCAGCAGCGCATCCGGATCGCCCTCGAACGGCACCTCGAGCGCTTCGGTGCGCAGCGGCAGCTGGCTCAGCAGCCGACGCGCCACCGCGACCAGCGCGGTGCCGATGCCTTCGTGGGTGATGAGGAGG
>Ga0209257_1003611_pt1 | contig 13037 bp, 10 predicted proteins | sample AraplaCvi_mCL_r2_FD_184277 | JGI IMG/M metagenome (GOLD analysis project Ga0209257, IMG submission 184277) | Arabidopsis root microbial communities from North Carolina, USA - plate scrape MF_Cvi_mCL_r2 (SPAdes) (version 2) | ecosystem: Host-associated > Plants > Roots > Endosphere | place: USA...
CATCGCGACGGTGGGGCTGACCGAAACCTATCTGTTCCTGCTGTATTCCATCGCGATGGGCCTGGCGATGTCGGTCACCGCCATCGTGGCGCGGCGCATCGGCGAGAACCGGCGCGAGGAGGCCGCGATCAGCGCCGTGCAGGCGATGCTGGTCGCGTTGCTGGTGTCTGTGCCGTTCGCGGTCGTCGGCATCGTGTGGGCGAAGGACCTGTTGCGCCTGATGGGCGCCGATGCGTGGAGCATCGAACACGGCTACCGCTACACGCAATGGATGCTCGGTGGCAACGCGATCATCATGCTGCTGTTCGTGATCAACGCGATCTTCCGCGGCGCGGGCGATGCGGCCATCGCGATGCGCGTGCTGTGGCTGGCGAACGGGTTGAACATCGTGTTGTGCCCGTTGCTGATCTTCGGCTTCGGACCGGTTCCCGCGCTGGGCATCGAAGGCGCGGCGATCGCGACGAACATCGGCCGCGGTGCCGGCGTCGCCTTGCAGCTTTACCTGCTGTTCCATGGCGGAAAGCACATCCGGGTGGCGTGGTCGCAGCTCGCGGTGCATGGCGCCGTGATGTGGAACATCGTGCGAACGTCGCTGGGCGGCATCGGGCAGATGATCGTGTCGATGACCTCGTGGATCTTCCTGATGCGCATCCTGTCGAGCATGGGCAGCGAAGCGGTCGCCGGTGCGACCATCGCCATCCGCATCATGATGTTCACGCTGATGCCGGCATGGGGCATGTCGAACGCCGCCGCGACGCTGGTCGGGCAGAATCTCGGTGCGCAGCAGCCCGGACGTGCGGAAGCGGCGGTGTGGCACATCGGCTGGTACAACATGGCCTTCACGATGTTGATCTCGGTCGTGTTCTTTTTCTTCCACCACGATCTCATCGCGCTGTTCACCAGCGACCGGAAAGTGATCGACGTCGGCGGCGAATGGCTGCAGATCCTGTCGTACTCGTATTTCGTCTATGGTTGGTGGATGGTGTCGGTGCAGGCGTTCAACGGCGCGGGCGACACGATCACGCCGACGAAGATCAACATGGTGTTCTTCTGGCTGATCCAGATTCCGCTCGCCTATGCACTGGCGGTGTCGATGGACTGGAAGGAGCTGGGCGTGTTCTGGGCCGTGTTCGTTTCCGAGACATCGGTGGGCCTGTTCACGCTGTGGCTGTTCTCGCGCGGAAAGTGGAAGACGGTAAAGGTGTGAAATGAGCGGACACGTGCTGGACAACCCGATCTGGGAAGCGTTGCGCAGCCGACATCGCGACATCGCGCTTGCGCAGGGCGAGGTGGCGCGCTATCCGGCGCAGATCGCGCCGTTCCTCGGCGTTCCACGCGAAGGCGTGGACGTGGGCGACGCGTTGAATGCGCTGGTCGAACCGGGCGAGACGACGTTGCTCCTCGACCGCGTGCCGCAGGTGCCGAAGGGGTTCGAGGCGAAGAAGCTGGCGATGCTTGCGCAGATGGTGTGCACGGCGCCGGTGGAGGAAAGCGCCGGGCCCGACGTCATCGAACTCGGCGAGGCGCATCGCGGGGACGTGCTCGAGCTCACCGCGCTGGTGTACCCGCACTATTTCCGCCCGTACACGATGCAGCTGGGGCGCTACTTCGGCATCTACCAGGACGGGCGGCTGGCCGCGATCATCGGCGAGCGCATGGGCATGGACGACTGGCAGGAGATCAGCGCCGTGTGCACGCATCCGGATTTCCTCGGCCGCGGTTACGCGCGCCAGTTGCTGGCGATGCTGGGCAACGACGTCCTCGCGCGCGGTCGCACGCCGTACCTGCACGTGGCGCACGAGAATGCACGGGCGAAGGACCTGTACCTGCGCACCGGGTACGAGGTCCGGCGCGACATCGCATTCTTCTCGCTGCACAGGGCCGGCTGAACCCGAGCGTCGCGCGATGTCATCGCGCTGTCACGAAACTGCAGCATCGTGTGGCGATCGAAGTTCGAGGTCGTGCGCTGATGAAGGTTCCGTTGCTTGCCGTTGCGGTGCTGTGGGGCTTGGCGATGTTGTCGCCGCACGCTGCCGCGCAGACGCCTTACGTCACGATCGAGGAGCGGCTGACGGCTGAGCAGCTGCAATCGGTCGGTCTCACGGGCGAGCAGCTCGACAAGCTCAATCGCATGCTGCGCGAGGCGCAGGACGGACAGGCCGCTGCGGTGGCACCCGCGGCTTCAGCCGCGCCGGCAGCTTCGGCGTCGGTGGCGGCCCATGCGGAACCCGCACGCCGCGATGACCGCGGTCGCGACGAAGCCTCGCTCATCGGCTTCAACGACAAGCCCATCCAGAGCCGCCTCAAGGGTTCGACCAGCGGCTGGGAACCGGGCACGGTGTTCGAGCTGGAAAACGGGCAGCAGTGGAAAGTACTCAAGGGTGCGCTGAAGTTGCCGAAGGCGCTCGATGCACCAGAGATCGTGGTCGTGCCGGGCGTCGCCGGGCGATGGTTCCTGCAGGTCGTCGAAGGGATGCCGAAGGCGCGGGTTTATCGCATCGATTGACGGCGCGTTCCGCTGCAAGGCTCGCTACGACCGCGTCTTTCCTTCGGCCGGTGGCAGCGTGCGCAGGTACGTCCACACCGCGCGCAGTTCGACTTCCTGCATCGCGCTGTAGGACTTCCACGGCATCATCGGATGAAGCTGGCGTCCATCGGGACGCTGGCCGGTGCGCATGAGATGCAGGAAGTCGGTTTCCTGCCAGGCCTGCAGTCCGTTCGCGTGCGGTGTGAGATTCGCCGACGGCGGCGTGCCCGGTTCGAGCACGTGACCGCCCGCGAAATCGGAACCGTGGCAGCCGGTGCACACCTGCGCGACGTACTTGCCGTACGCGACGCTCACCGTGGCCGGCGGGGCGATGCGTTCGCGCGGCGTGTGGTCGACGCGCTCGGCGGGCACCAGCGGGAATTTTCCGAACAGGTACAGCACGCGCGCGAGCGGCCGGATCTGCGTGCGACCGGGATCGGCATCCACGACCGGCAACGTACGCAGGTACGTGACCAGGGAGGCGACGTCGTGGTCGTCCATCGCGCTGTAGTCGCCGGTGGGCATGATCACCAGTCCCGTGCCGTCGGGCCGCACGCCGTGGCGGATCGCCGCGGCGAGGCGGTCGTCGGTCCATGCCGGATCGCGCACCGTGCGGGTGAGGTTGCTGGGGACGATGCGGATGACGTTCGGCGCATCGACCAGGAGCTTTCCTGCGCCGTCGGCGCCGTGGCAGTCGGCGCAGCCGCGCGTGGCGAACAGGTGCCGGCCGTGTTCGAGCGTCGCGGCGGCCATGGCGTCGGCCAGCGGCGGATCCTGCACCGCCCACGTGCGCGACAATGCGCGCTCGCTCAGCGCCCAGGCCGCGCCGAGCACGCCCGCCACGAGCACCGCCACCACGACCACACTCCAACCCAGCCACTTCGCCGCACGTCGCATTGCCCTGCTCTCCGGTGATGTGAAGACCGGATACGGGAAGAGCGGGCGGGGGAGGACATCGCGTGAAGCCGACGCCGGATGAATGCGTTTTCCGCGGGGCCGCAGGCTGGAGGGCAAGAGTGCCCGTGCGCGTTACCGGCCTGGGTAGGGCTTTCGCCGGGCTGACGGTCCTTACACCGTTGCGCGAAGCTTTCAGCCTTCGCGCTTCGCCTCTCGCGCCAGCTGGCGGCACAGTTCCGCCGTCGGCTCGTCTACCGGGAAGCAGCATTCGATGCGCAACTCTTCCAGCGTCACGTCGCGCGGCGTGCCGAACGTGGTGATGGTCGAGAAAAAACGCAGGCGATGTTCGTCGCGACGCAGTACGGTGGTGAGCAACGGCGTCGGCGCGGATTCCAGATCGCGAAATCGCCAGCGTGCAGGCACGCCGGGATAGGCGAGCACTTCCTCCAGCAGTTCGCGCGCCGTGGCATCCGAAGGCGCGGCGGCCACTTCGCCGTGCAGATGGCGAATGAGATCGCCGGCCACTTCTTCCCAGTTGTCGACGGCGGAGCGCAGGTCGTCCGGGTCGAAGATCTGCCGGATCATGTTCGCGTGCGCACTCGCGCGTCCGTGCATCACGAAGCCGTTGACGCGCAGCGCGGCGTCGTTGGCCATCAGCACGTCCCAATGGCGGTTGAGCACGAACGCGGGATACGGCTCCTGCTGCGCGAGGATGAACTCGATCGCGCGTCGCACCTGCGCCAGTTCGGGCGTTGCCAGGGACGTTTCGGAATAACGCGGCGCGAATCCGGCCGCGACCAGCATCGCGTTGCGCTCGCGCAGCGGCATGTCGAGCGCATCGGCCAGGCGCGCGACCATCTCGCGGCTGGGTTGGGCCTTGCCGGTCTCCACGCAGCTGAGATGGCGCGGCGAGACGCCCGCGTCCAGCGCGAGGTCCTGCTGGCTCAGGCGGCGGGCCGCGCGCCATTCGCGCAGCAGGGCCCCCAGTCGGGTGTCACGGGTTGGCATGGCGGCTCGGTCCACGCAGCGAGCATACGGGGGGCGCTGTGCCGGCACCATGACCTGCCAGGTCATGGCGACATGACCTCGCGCTTCGTTGAACCAATGACCACGCAGGCGAATCATTCATTCCGAAGCCGGGCGGTCCGGCGATGGAGATGGCTCATGCAGCGCAGGGACTTTCTGGGACTTTCGGTTGGCGCGCTCGCCGCCGCCACGCTCTCGACCCCCGTGTTGAACCGCAATGCATTCGCCGCGTCGCCTGTTGCGGCCACCACCGATGCCGACGATGCCGCCGCGTTCCTCAAGGCGCGTCGCTTCATGCGCACGTCCGCAGGCGAGATCGCCTATGTCGAACGCGGGCAGGGCGAAGCGGCGTTGTTCCTGCACGGGTTCCCGCTCAACGGCTACCAGTGGCGCGGTGCGCTGGCGCGACTGTCGCCGTACCGGCGCTGCATCGCGCCGGACTTCCTCGGCCTGGGTTACACGCGCGTGGCCGATGGGCAGAGCCTGGCGCCCGACGCGCAGGTGCGCATGCTCGCCGAACTGCTCGACAAACTCGGCGTGGATCGGGTCGACGTCATCGCCAACGACAGCGGCGGGCAGGCGGCGCAGCTGTTCCTGGCGACGTATCCGAAGCGCGTGCGCACGCTGCTGCTGACCAACTGCGATTCGCAGGTCGAATGTCCGCCGCCCGCGTTGCAGCCGGCTATCGCGCTGGCGAAGAACAACCAGTTCGCGCAGCAGTGGCTGGCGCCGTGGCTGGCCGACAAGACGCTGGCGCGTTCGCCGCAGGGCCTGGGCGGACAGACCTTCACGCATGCGTCGAACCCGAGCGACGAGGCGATCGACGTCTACCTCGGCCCGCTGGTGCGCAACGCCGCGCGCACGAATGCCTTCGCCGTCGCGCTGGAACGCAACTGGCTCGACGGGATCGGTCCCGCGCTCAAGGCGTCCCGCGCGCCCGCGCGCATCGTGTGGGGAACGGGCGATCCGATCTTTTCCGAAGCGGGCGCGGCCCATCTGGACGCTGCGTTCGGTGCCTCGCGCGGCGTGCGGCGCGTGGACGGCGCGAAGCTGTTCTTCCCCGAGGAATTCCCCGAGCTGATCGCGGAGGAAGCGCGACGCCTGTGGGGCGTGGGGTAAACGGGGCACGTCAGGGGCGGCGCCGGAGCCGGGGCCACGCCGACAGACGGATGCGCCCCGCCGATCACCGTGATGCGAAACCCGCCCGCCTTCACGGATCGCCACGCCGCCCTCTGACACGCTGGCGGCCGCCCGCAGCGCGCCGCACCGGCGCGCCGCTTACGGCCAGGGAGCAAGCGCATGCAGCAGGCACGTCTTGCAGTGATCGTCCTGTCGACCGTCATGCTGGCGGCATGCGGCGGCGGGGGAAGCGGGGACAACAACACCCAGATTCCGGGCGCACCGGTCGATCGCCCGCCCAGCTTCACCTCCGCGGCCGCCGCGACCGTGCCCGAGGGCACCACCGGCGTCTTCTACACCGCGACCGCGACCGATCCGGAGGGCAGGCCGGTGTCGTTCACGCTGTCCGGCGGCGCGGACATGTCGCGCTTCATCATCACCGCCGCGGGGGCGCTGCAGTTCCTTTCGCCGCCGGATTTCGAAGCCCCCGGCGACGCGAATGCCGACAACGTCTACCTGGTTTCGATCACCGCCAGCGACGGCACGCAGACCGCGACGCTTCCGCTGACGGTCACCGTCACCGATGTCACCGGTGCCCCGCTGCGCGTGCGGCGCGTGGTGACGGGCATGGATTTCCCGATTTTCCTGGCGCCCGTGCCGGACACTACCGGCCGCGTCTTCGTGGTCGAACGCGCCGGACGCATCCGCCTCCTGTCGCCCGCCAACGGGGCGATCGCGGCGACGCCCTTCCTCGACATCACCGGCCAGGTGTCCACCGACGGCGAACGCGGTCTGCTCGGCTTCGCGACCGCGCCGGACTTCGCCACCAGCGGTCGCTTCTACGTGTACCTGACCGTGGCTGACGGCACCATCGAAGTGCGCCGCTACCAGACGCTGGCCAACAATCGCGACCAGGCCGATGCGGCCAGCGGCGACGCGATCCTGCGCATCGCGCATCCGCGCAACAACCACAACGGCGGCTGGATCGGCTTCGGGCCGGACGGAATGCTCTACGTCGGCGTGGGCGATGGCGGGGGCGCGGGCGATCCGGACAACAACGGACAGAACCGTTCCACGCTGCTGGGCAAGATGCTGCGCATCGATCCGGCGAGCGATGGCTTCCCGAACGATCCGGATCGCGACTACGCGATTCCCGCCGGCAATCCGTTCACCTCGCCCAACGCGCCGGAAGTGTGGGCGTTCGGCCTGCGCAATCCGTTCCGCAACAGTTTCGATCCGCTCACCGGAAACCTGTACATCGGCGATGTGGGGCAGGGCGCGGTGGAAGAGATCGACCTGATGCGCACGGGCGATGCCGGCGCCAACTTCGGCTGGCCGATCATGGAAGGCACCCAGGTGTTCCGTGGTCCCGCCGACACGCCGGGACTGACACCGCCGATCGCCGAATACAGCCACGGCACCGGCCCGCGCGACGGCAGCTCGGTCACCGGCGGCGTGGTGTATCGCGGTCCGCTGGAATCGTTGCGCGGCGAATACCTGTTCGCCGATTTCGTGCAGCCGAACCGGTGGTCGATCCAGACCGGCGTGATCCTGCAGGGCACGACGATCCCGGCAACGCGCTTCCAGCTTCGCAACGCCGACTTCACGCCGACGGCCGGCACGATCGACAACGTCGTCGCCTTCGGAACGGATGTTTCGGGCAACGTGTACATGGTCGATTTCGACGGCGAGATCTTCGTCATCGAACCGGTGCCGGGCGCGGGCGGGGCGTTCTCGGCGTCGACGTTGGCGGCGCCACAAGCGGTCTCGCAGCCGATGCCATCGAACGCGGCCTTGTCGAAGGAAGAATCGGCGCAGCTTGCGCGACGGTTGATCCGCGAAAGCCTGACTGGGCGGCGATGAAGCGCTTCATTCAAGGCTGACGCAGCGAGCGCGCAGCATCGCTGCGCGGTGTCGCGCCGCGACGGGAGCGGCGCAGGGGTTCGCCGCGCGAGGTGAACGGGGCCGGCATTGACGACTCCGCGCACAGTCAGCAGTCACGCCGTAAGCTGTGGCTTCGCTGATTCTCCGCGCACCCGTTCAGATGCGGGCCGCGTCTTACCCGAGTTCGTCCCCGCATGCCGATCCGCTCCGTCGCCCTGCTGTTGCTTTGCCTTGCCCTTGCCGCCTGCCAGCGTCCCGAACCGGAGACGACCCAGGGCATGGTGATCGAGGAGGTGGCCGCACCGCAGGACGGTGGCGCCATCAGTACCGCCCCGGTGAAGGTCACGCCCGCCAAACCGGAGGGCACGCGCCAGGCGCGAACGTCCGTCCGCGAGATCGCGCGCCCCGAGCCCGTCGTCGAACCGCGCAAGCCGTGGGCGGAGCCGCTTGAACTGACTTCGGGCGTGGCGTCGATCAGCTGCGAACTCGACTACGCCCAGCTCGGCGATGGCGATGTGCTCACGCAGCTGGATCGCGATGGCCTCAAGGCGGCGCTGACGCCCTGTGAATCGGGCGGCGTGGCGCGGCTGCGCTACAAGGGCAAGGTCAACGCCGAATTCGGCACGCTGGTCGAACGCGTAACCGAAGTCGCCGATTCGATGGACATCCGCAAGCGCGTGCTCGATATCGACTCGGCCGGCGGCCAGGTGGAGGACGCGATCCAGGCGGGCGACTTCATTGCGGAGTCGCGCTGGACGATCTGGGTGCGCGAAGGCGCGATCTGCCACAGCGCCTGCGTGTTCATCCTCAGCGCGGGCGACACGCGGATGATCGCGGGGCAGGTGGGCATCCACCGCATCATCCGCATGAGTTCCACCGCGACGACGCGCGCGCAGCTCAACGGCGAATTGCGCGTGGTCTACGACCGCGTGCGCGATTACCTGGAACGCAACGGCGCGGCGACGGCCATCGCCGACCTGATGATGGCGGTGCCGAACCGCGGCCTGCGGTTGCTCACGACGGAGGAGCTCGAGCTGTACGGGCTCGATGGCGTGAACCCGGCGCAGGACGATCTGGACCGCCTCCGCCTGATGCGCAAGTGCGGCGAGGATTTCGTGAGTCGTCGCGATTCGTTCGTGCGCGCATTCGACAAGCGCTGCAAGACGCCCGACACGGACCTGGACGTCCTCAACGCATGCGGCCTGAAGTTGCGCACGGACTTCGGATTCCCCGACCAGACCTGCCCGTCGGAAAGCCCGCTGTCGGAGTTCGACCGGGATACGGCGACGCTGACGCCGCCGCAGGGCTCGCAGAGCGTGTCGAAGGCGGCGGCTGAGAGGAAGCGGGCGGGGGACAGCTGATGTGCGACAACCACCGGACAGCAACGGTCAGCCGACGTGGCCGCATCGCGGCCACGCCTGCATGACGAAGCCCCTTACTCCCTGAACGTCGCCGGCTCCGGCAGTGTCACCGGCACGCCGTTGCCGTCGCAGTCGCCGGCCTTGCACAGTTCCGCACGCAGCGCGGGCATCGACTGCAGCAGGAAGTGGAAGATCGTGTTCTGTTCGACGCTGCCACGCACCGCTTCGCTACCCGGGCCGCGCGCCCAGATGCCGACGTCGTCGCCGCCGTGCGATTCGGCGGCCGTCGGCACCAGTGCTTCCTGCAGGTAATCCGGGTCCTGCGTGTCGACGTTGCGAAGGTCCGGGCGGCCGTTCTTCGGGATCTGCACGCCGCTCACGGTGTGTTGGAAACGCTTCGGGCCTTCGGGTTGCTGTGCACTCGCGCCGACATAGCCGGGGCCGTTGCTGTAACTGAGCGTGGTGTACGGCAGGCCGAGCTGGTCCAGCGCGTAGTGCCCGTTGCCGTCGTCCTCGCCGCTGCTGCCACGCACCTTGTCGAGGATCGGATTGCCGCGCTTGGGATAGCCCACGAAGCTCAGCGTGTGCGAATGGTCGGCGGTGACCAGGATGAGCGTGTCCTGCGCGGACGTCGCATCCACCGCGGCCTGCACCGCTTCGCTCAGCGCGATGGTGTCGGTGAGCGCGCGATACGCGTTGCCGTAGTGGTGTGCGTGGTCGATGCGGCCGCCTTCGACGAGCAGCACGAATCCCTTGTCGTTCTGCTTCAGGCGCGCGATGGCGGTGCGCGTCATCTCGGCCAGCGTCGGCTCGCCGGCGCCGTCGCGCGGACGATCGGCGGTGAACTGCATGTGGTCGGGTTCGAACAGGCCCAGCAGCGGGCCGTTCGCCGGCGCATCGGCCAGCTGCTGCGCGTTCCACACATAGGTGCCACCCGGATGGCGCTGCTTCCACTGCGCGACGAGGTCGCGACCGTCGAGGCGTTCGCCGACCTTGTCGTCGTATTCCGGATCGCGCTCGGACACCGGCATGAAGTTCTTCCGGCCGCCGCCCATCAACACGTCCGGGCCGTTGCCGAAGCGGGTTTCGACCAACTGGCGCGCGATGTCGATGCAACCGGCCTGGCGCGCTTCGTCGGTCAGTTCGGTGTCGTTTTCCCAGTTGCGCTCGGGCACATGGGTGAAGGTCGCGCCCGGCGTCGCATGCGTCACGCGCGTGGTGGTGACCACGCCGGTGGCGAAGCCGCGACTGGCTGCGAGTTCCCACAACGTCAGCATCGGAACGGCCTGCGCGCCGGCGCAGTCGCGGCGCATCGGTTGCTGGCCGATGCTCAGCACGCCCGCGCGCGTCTTCACGCCGGTGGCCATGGCGCTCATCGTGCCGGCCGAGTCGGGCGTCTGCGAGTCGGTGTTGTAGGTCTTGCTGAGTGCGGTGGCCGGGAAGTTTTCCCAGCTCAGCCGGTTGTTCTCGCCGGGGCCGCCCTTGCGCTGGCCGTCGAGGATGCGCGCGGCGGCGACGGTCGTCAGGCTCATGCCGTCGCCGATGAAGAGGATCACGTTCTTCGCGCGACCGCCCATCGCGCCGCGTTCGGCGGCCTGCGCGGCGCCGTCGCGGAACCACCACTGCGGGGTTTCGCCGGACGGACGCTGGATCGAGGGGACATCGACTTCGACTGCGGCCGACTTTGCCGGGTTTGCTGTATCAGAGCCGGCCGCGCCGCCGCCGGTCGCGCAGGCGCTGGCGAGCAGGGTCGTGGCGAGGACGAGGGCGGCGTGGCTCAGGCGAGCGTGCTTGTGGCGAGCGTGGATCAGGCGGGTCTGGCGCAGTCGGGACATTCGGAAGGCGTCGTGGAATGGCAAAGCGCGATTATGGGGCGCGTTATTGCAGTTACGGGACACCGGCGTTGCATTCGCGGGGTCGTCACCCCCTACGGTGTGGGCTATCGTTCCAAGCCGACAGTTCAGGTAAAGAGGTACGGATGAAGCTGGTGTCTGCCTGGTTGCGAATCCCGTTCTGGCAGCGCGTGCTGGCGGGCTTCGTGTTGGGCGCGCTGGCCGGCTGGTTGTTCGGCCACCGCGCCGAGACCTGGTTCGAGCCGCTGGGCACCATCTACGTCACGCTGATCAAGATGATCGCCGTGCCGCTGGTGTTCTTCGCGGTGATGAACGCCATCGGCAGCCTGCACGGGCAGAAATCCGTCGCCGCGCTCGGCGGGCGCACGTTCGTCTGGTTCGCGATCACCGCCGCGCTCGCGGTCGGCGTCGGATTGCTCATCGGCTGGTTGCTGCAACCGGGCCACGGCGTGAATGGCCTGACCATGGCCGCCGATTACACGGTGCGCGTGGTGCCATCGCCGAAGGACGTGCTGCTCGACGTCATCCCGACCAATCCGTTCAAGGCGCTGAGCGAAGGCAAGATCCTGCAGGTGATCGTGTTCGCCGGGCTGGTCGGCTTCGCCCTGGTGAAACTGGGCGAACGCGTCTCCGGTCTTCGCAAGCTGGTTGGCGAAGCCAGCGACACGATGGTGCAGGTCACGCGCTTCGTGCTGGAAATGACGCCTCTTGGCACCTTCGGCCTCATCGCCTCGCTGGTCGGCGCGTACGGTTTCGAGAAGCTGCTGCCGCTGGGCACGTTCGTGTTCGCGCTGTACCTGGCGTGCGCGATCCACATCGTCTTCGTCTACGGCAGCCTGATCGCGCTGCACGGGCTCAACCCGCTGAAGTTCTTCCGCGGCGCGGCACCGGGCATGCAGGTGGCGTTCGTGGCGTCGTCGAGCTTCGCCGCGATGCCGGCGGCGATCCGCTCGGTCACGCACAACCTCGGCGTCGACAAGGACTACGCGGCCTTCGCCGTGCCGCTGGGCGCGAGCATCAAGATGGACGGCTGCGGCGCGATCTATCCGGCGCTGACCTCGATGTTCGTCGCGCAGTACTTCGGCCTGCACCTGGAACCGGGGCAGTACGCGACGATCCTGATCGCCTCGGTGCTCGGCAGCTTCGGCACGGCGGGCGTCCCGGGCACGGCGATCGTGATGGTGACGCTGGTGCTGTCGGCGGCAGGCCTGCCGCTGGAAGGCATCGGATATCTCGTCGCCATCGACCGCGTCCTCGACATGATGCGCACGATGACCAATGTGACCGGGCAGATGGCGGTGCCGGTGATCGTGGCGAAGGAGTCGGGCCTGCTCGATCGCGACGTCTACGAAGCCGCATCGAGCAATCTTGGCATCGCCGCCGGCGAGAAAGCCGAAGTGCGGGCAACGCGGGAAGTCGGCTGATGACGGCCTCGCAGGTGGAACTGGTCGAACGGTTCCCCGGCGCGGACGATTACTGCCGTTTGCGCGCCGGCGCCGGGATGGCGCCGCGCACGATCGAAGCGGCGCGTCGCGGCCTGCCGAACACGCTATACGGCGTGAGCCTGCTGCGCGGCGGCGAAGTCGTCGGCATGGGTCGCGTGATCGGCGACGGCGGCTGCTTCTTCATCGTGGTGGACATCGCGGTGACGCCATCGCTGCAAGGGCAGGGCCTCGGCAAACGCATCATGGCGGCGCTCGATGCATGGCTGCGCGCGAACGCGCCGACGTCGGCCGTCGTCTCGCTCGTCGCCGACGGCGACGCGAAGCACCTCTACGCGCAGTTCGGTTTCGTCGACACGACCGATGGCGCGAATGGCCAGCCTTCGGTCAACATGGAATACCAGGTCCCATAGCGGCCACTGCTCCAGGGAAGGACGTCATGCGAAACGGTTGCCGGGTGCTGCCCGCCTTGCTGCTCGCCGGTTGCGCGACGCACGCGACGATTGCGAACGACCACGCCCGCGCCGGCCAGGTCGGCATGCGCGAGATCAGCGGCATGCTCGCGCAGCCCTCGCGCGTGACGCTGGCGGACAACGAATCCTTCCTCGTGCCGGTGGAAGACGACGCCAACACGATGCCCGCGTATCCCGATGGCCTGCTTTCGCAGGCCTTGCCGCCGCAGGCGGTATGCGTGCGCGTGGCGATCGAACGCGACGGCTCGGTGATGGCGTCGTCGCCCGCCATCGCGCCGCCCGATTGTCCCGGGGAGCGTGAGGTCGATCCGGCGTTCTTCGCGTCGGTGCGGCGCGCCGTCGCCGACTGGCGCTACGACCCGGCGCTGCGCTGCGTGTTCCCGGATGCGAAGACGAAGGACGACACCGTCGGCAGTTGCGGCGGTTACACCGAAGTTCCGGAAGCGGTGACGCTG
>Ga0209257_1003614_pt1 | contig 13028 bp, 6 predicted proteins | sample AraplaCvi_mCL_r2_FD_184277 | JGI IMG/M metagenome (GOLD analysis project Ga0209257, IMG submission 184277) | Arabidopsis root microbial communities from North Carolina, USA - plate scrape MF_Cvi_mCL_r2 (SPAdes) (version 2) | ecosystem: Host-associated > Plants > Roots > Endosphere | place: USA...
AACATCGGCCCGGTGATGTTCCAGTGGAAGTTGTGGGTCTTCAGGTACAGCGTGAAGCTGTCCGAGAGGAAGCGCGACAGGCCTTCGGAGATCTTCTTGCGGTCGCCGCCGCTGATGCCGATGTCGATGGCCTGGCTGCTGGCCGTCGGCGTGAGCGGGGCCTTCTCGGACTTCTGGGGCTTTGCAGGCTTCGTGTTCTTGGCTTTGGCCATTGCGGTTCTCCCTTCGATCATGGCATTGCGGCGACAATAGGTCGTGCCGTCCGCGATGTGGGTGGTTTCGACGTGGGTGGTATCGATGCGTGAAATTTCAATCCGGCAGTGCAAGCGATGAAGTCTATTGACCCGGCGGAGTCTAGTCAGGGAAGTGTCAGCAATGCGTTACGCCAGGCCCGGCGCGCCATCGACGGCGCGCTGAGTCGCGACCGTGGCCGCCTGCATGGATTGTGGTCGCGCTGGAGCGGAAAGCCCGCCGATGCCCGCGCGCGCGACGCCTTCGCGCAGGCGCTGGCGGCATCGGTCGCGCAGCGCGAAGCCCGCACCGCCGCGCTGCCTGCCGCGCCCGTCGCCCCCGACCTGCCCATTGCGGCAAAGGCCGACGAAATCGTCGAACTGATCCGCGCGCATCCGGTGGTGGTGATCGCCGGCGAGACCGGTTCCGGCAAGACCACCCAGCTGCCAAAGCTCTGCCTGGCCGCCGGCCGGGGAGCGGCCGGCATGATCGGCTGCACCCAGCCGCGCCGCATCGCCGCGCGTGCCGTGGCACGCCGCGTGGCCGAGGAACTGCAGACGCAGCTCGGCGGCGCGGTCGGCTACCAGGTGCGCTTCACCGAGAACGTCGGCGAGCAGACCGCGGTGAAGTTCATGACCGACGGCATCCTGCTGGCCGAGATCCAGTCCGATCGCTGGTTGTCGCAGTACGACACCATCCTCATCGACGAGGCGCACGAACGTAGCCTTAACATCGACTTCCTGCTCGGCTACCTCAAGCAGCTGCTGGAAAAACGGAAGGACCTCAAGGTCATTGTCACCTCCGCGACGATCGACACCGAACGCTTCGCCGCGCATTTCGGCGGTGCGCCGGTGGTGAACGTGGAAGGTCGCAGCTATCCGGTTTCGGTGCGCTATCGCCCGCTCGAAGGCGACGGCGACGAGAAGTCGTCTTCGCCCCGCTCCGAGGAGCGGAGCGGCGGCGACCGCACCACCAACGACGGCATCGTGTCCGCGTGCGACGAGATCACCCGCGAGGATCCGCGCGGCGACGTGCTCATCTTCCTGCCCGGCGAGCGCGAGATCCGTGACGCGCACCTGTCGCTGGAACGCCGCAAATATCGCGAGACCGAAGTGCTGCCGCTGTACGCGCGCCTGTCGGTGCGCGACCAGGACCGCGTGTTCAATCCCGGCACGAAGCGCCGCATCGTGCTGGCGACGAACGTCGCGGAAACCTCGCTGACGGTGCCGCGAATCCGCTACGTCGTCGATCCCGGCCTGGCGCGCGTGAAGCGCTACAGCCCGCGCGGCAAGCTCGACCGCCTGCACATCGAACCGGTGAGCCAGGCCAGCGCCGACCAGCGCAAGGGCCGCTGCGGGCGCATCAGCGAAGGCACGTGCTTCCGCCTGTATTCCGAAGCCGACTTCGAATCGCGCCCGCGCTACACCGACCCGGAAATCCGACGCGCCGCATTGGCCGGAGTGATCCTGCGCATGCTGTCGCTCGGACTGGGCCGGATCGAGGAATTTCCGTTCCTCGAACCGCCCGATCCGCGCGCGGTCGCCGACGGCTGGCAGCAGCTGGCCGAACTCGGCGCGGTGGACGAACAACGCCACCTCACGCCGATCGGAAAACTGATGTCGCGCCTGCCGGTCGACGTGAAGCTCGCGCGCATGCTGGTCGCCGCGAACGACCACGCCGTGCTGCGCGAGATGCTGGTCATCGCGTCGTTCCTGGGCATCCAGGATCCGCGCGAACGCCCGGCCGACCAGCGTGGCGCGGCTGATGCAGCGCACGCACAGTTCGCCGATCCCAAGTCTGAATTTGTCGGCATCGTGAAGCTCTGGAATGCGTACAACACCGCGCATGAAGACTTGACGCAATCGAAGCTGCGCGGCTGGTGCGAGAAGAACTTCCTCGGCTTCCTGCGCATGCGCGAATGGCGCGAGCTGCATCGCCAGTTGAAGCTGATGGCGGAAGAGCTGAACTGGAAGGAGTCGCGCGCCGCGCTCAACGAGCACGGCACGCTTGATCAATCCGCTTACGCGACGCTGCACAAGGCGCTGCTCGCCGGCTTGCCGACGCAGGTCGGTACGCGCACCGACAAGGGCTTCGACGGCCCGCGTGGCCGGAAATTCCAGCTGTTCCCCGGCTCCCCGCTCGCGAAGAAGCCGCCGCCGTGGGTGCTGTCGGCGACGCTGCTCGACACCGAACGCGTGTGGGCGCTGACCAACGCGGCGATCGAGCCCGACTGGGCCATCGCAGAGCTGTCGCATCTGGTCTCGCGCAAGCAGCACGATCCGCGCTGGTCGCGTTCGCAGGGCCGCGTGATCGGCAGCGAGCAGATCAGCCTGTTCGGCCTGGTGTTGGCGCCGAAGCGGCCGGTGCATTACGGCGCGCTGTTTCCCGAGGAAAGCCGGGCGATCTTCGCGCGCGATGCGCTGGTGACGGGCGAGATCAACACGCGAAGCCAGTTCCTGGCGCGCAATCTCGCCACGCTCGCGAAGGCGCGCGATGAGGAAGCCAAGCAGCGCCGCAGCGGCCTGGTCGTCGACGACGACTGGATGGCGCAGTGGTACCTCGACCGCATGCCCGCGAACGTGCACAACGCGCAGGCGCTGGATGCGTGGTACGGCAAGCTGCCGCCGGACGAGAAGGGCGCGCTGGAATGGTCGCTGTCGGACCTGATGATCGGCGACGAAAGCGACGCGGTCCGCTTCCCGCCGTACCTCGCGCTGGGCAATGTGCGGCTTGAGGTGAAGTACCGCTTCGAGCCGGGCGCGAGCGATGACGGCATGACGCTCGCCGTGCCGTTGCATCTTCTCAACGCGCTCGATGCGGTGCGCCTGACGTGGCTCGCGCCGGGCTTCGTGCAGGACAAGGCGGCGGCGCTCATCAAGTCGCTGCCGAAGACGATCCGCCGCAATTTCGTGCCGGCGCCGGATTTCGCCCGCGCGTTCCATGAGGCGCACCAGCAGCCGTCGGCGGATGCGATCACCGGCGAGCTCGCGCGCTTCCTGCACAAGCTCGGTGGCGTTGCGGTGGCGGCGACGGACTTCGACGAATCCTCGCTGGAACCGCACCTGCGCATGAATCTGCGCTTGTTCGATCGCGACGGGAAATCCGTCCTGGCCGAATCGCGCGACCTCGACGATCTGCGCAAGCGCTTCGGCGAACGCGCGGCGGCGGCGTTCGCGGCGAAGGCCGCTGACGGCCTCGCGCAGCGTGGCCTTACGACATTCCCCGACGCGCCGATTCCCGCTTCGGTGGCCGGCGCCGGCGGCGTGCCGGCATATCCGGCACTGCACGACGACGGCGACAGCGCGTCGCTGCGCGTGCATGCCGAGCGCGACGTCGCGTTGCGCGAACACCCGCGCGGCGTGCGACGACTGCTGTCGATCGCACTGGCGGACAAACTCAAGCAGGCGCGCAAGCAACTGCCGGTCACGCCGAAGATGGGCCTGCTGTACGCGTCGATCGAAGCCGCGGCACCGCGCGTGGACGGTTTGAGGGAAGGCGACCGCCTGTGCTTGGATCTCGTCGATGGCGCGTTCGCGTCGATGACGGACGAAGGCGCGATCGGCGATATCCGCGACGCGGCGACGTTCGCCGCGCGTCGCGACGCCATCGGCAAGCAGGTCTTCGGCGATGCGATGGAGCGGCTGAAGCAGGCCGAGGCCATCCTCGCCGCCGTGGCCGACGCGCGCGCCAAGCTTGAATCGCCGTTGATGGGCTGGGCGAGCGGCAACCTCGACGACATGCGCGCGCATCTGGCGTCGCTGACCCCGCCGGGATTCCTGCGCAGCGTGTCGGCCGATGCGTTGCGCGAGTATCCGCGCTACCTGAAAGCGCTGGCGCTGCGTGGCGAACGTGCGCTGCGCGATCCCGTGCGCGACCAGTCGCGCATGCTCGAACTCAAGCCGTTCGCCGATGCGCTCGCCGATGCGGTGGAAACCGGCGAAGCCGATTCGCCTGACTGGCAGGCGTTGCGCTGGGACCTGGAGGAACTGCGCGTGTCGCTGTTCGCGCAGGAACTGGGCACGCGCGGCGGCGTGTCGCCGAAGAAACTGGCGCAGCGGCTCTCGCAGCTGCGCCGCTGACGCGCGTCAGTCGACGCGCTGCACCTTGATCGGCGGCGTGCCGTCATCCATGCGCAGGTACCACGAGCCGAGGAAGCCCGGCTCGATCGTCACCTTGGGATCGGTGACGGCCTTGCCGAAGTTCACGCCCGAGTCGACCACGCGCCAGCGCTGGCCGTTGTCGAGCGTCAGTGTCTGACCGTGCGTCCACGCGCGCGACGAGCCCGTCACGGTGGCGTTCACCGGTTGCGGCGCTGGGCGCTTCTGCTTCTGGCGCAGGCCGGCTTCGTCCTGCGTTCGCTGCGTCTCGGCGGCGCGCAGGTCGGCAGCGCGGTCCTCGCTTAGCAGGCGATTGAGCAGCGCGAGCTGTCCGGTCGACAGCGAGTCCAGTCCTGTCTCGCGCATCTGCTCCGCGCTCAGGCGCTGCTCGATGGGAACCCAGGTGCGTTCGCCGGCGGATACCGGCAGGCTCAGAAGTACCGCGATCGCAAGCAACAGGGACCGGCGCATCGGTTCACCTCATGTCGGGGCGGGCAGGGTGCGCGCGCGTTCGAGGCGCGCGCGCGAACGCATGGATTACTTGACGCGCTGCACCTTCGCACGCGTGTTGTAGCCGTCGACCGCGAGGTACCACGCGCCGCCGAGCATGCTCGGGGTGATGCGTACCTTCGGGCTGTCGAGCTTCGCGCTGAGCGAGGCGTCGTCGATCTGCTGCCACACCTGGCCGTTGTCGAGCGTGAACTGGCGGCCCTTGCCGAAACCGGTGAACGCACCGGTGATGGCGCCGGCGACCGGATCGCGCGACTCGCGCTCGATCAGTCCGCGGCGGTCGTCGCCCGATTCCTGCTTCGCGGTCTCGGCGGCCTTCGCCGTTTCGACTTCCAGCTTGCCCGACAGCCACGCATTGAGGTTGGCCAGTTCGGCCGCGGACAGCTTCTCCAGGCCCGATGCCTTGAACTGCTCGTACGACATCTGCTGTTCGATCTTCTCCTGCGCCAATGCCGTCGTGGCCAGGGGCAGCAGCGCGGCGAGCGCAAGAAGGCGTGCAGGCGGGGCGATGCGGGTCATGCGCTGTTCCTCCAGTCGGATGCGGGCTAGTGTAGACCGTCCCCGCGTCGCCCGATCCAGCACCAGAACCCGCACCATGGCTACTCCGTCTCCCTCGCCGCATCCGGCGCTGGCGCATCCCGCCGGCGCGGTCATCGCCGCGCCGCTGTACCGGGCGATGGAGCAGGCGGCGGCGACACCGGATGGCGAGGGTGGAGATTCGCCCGAGATCGTCGAAAGCATGCTCGACGCGCTGGCGCTGCTCGGCGCCGACGGCGATACGGCGGCGGCGGCGATCCTGCACTCGTATCCGGCGTGGGAAAAGGCGCTGCGGCCGCGCATCGAGCGCGATTTCCCCGGCATCGCGCCGCTGCTGGAAGGCCAGCGCGCCGCCGGACAGGTGTGGGAACTGCACGCCCAGCGCCACGGCCAGACCGGCAACGAAGGCCTGCGCCGCCTGTTGCTGGCGATCGTCCGCGACCTGCGCGTGGTGCCGATCCTGCTCGCGCGCCAGCTGGCGCGCATGCGCCACGCCGAACGCCTGCCCGAAGCGGAACGTCGCGAACTGGCGATGCTCACGCGCGACATCCACGCGCCACTGGCCAACCGGCTGGGCATCTGGCAGTTGAAGTGGGAGCTGGAAGACCTCGCGTTCCGTTACCTGGAACCGGCGACCTACCAGCAGATCGCGCGCCTGCTGGACGAGAAGCGCACCGATCGCGAGCGCTACATCGAACACGTCAAGCGCACGCTGCGCGAAGCGATGGCCGCGCAGGGTCTGAGGGCGGAGATCGCCGGACGGCCGAAGCACATATACAGCATCTGGAAGAAGATGCAGCGCAAGAACGTGCCGATTGGCGAGTTGTACGACCTGCGCGCGGTGCGCGTGCTGGTGGACGACCTCGCCGACTGCTACGCCGCGCTCGGCGTGGTGCACGCGACGTGGACGCCGATTCCCAGCGAGTTCGACGACTACATCGCCCGGCCCAAGCGCAACGACTACCGCTCGCTGCACACGGCGGTCATCGGCCCGGAAGGGAAGACGCTGGAAGTGCAGATCCGCACGAACGAAATGCATCGGCAGGCCGAACTCGGCGTCGCCGCGCACTGGAAGTACAAGGAAGTCGGCAGCCACAGCGCGGATGCGGCATTCGACCGCAAGATCGCATGGATGCGCCGATTGCTGGAAACCGGCGGCGAAGGCGGGCGCGATGAAGCGTCACTCTCGGGCGAGTTCGACACCGAACTGGTCGAGGACCGCATCTACGTGCTCACGCCGAAGGGCGAGGTGATCGACCTGCCGACGGGCGCCACGCCGCTGGATTTCGCGTACCACGTGCACACCGAAGTCGGCCACCGCTGCCGCGGTGCGAAGGTCGATGGACGCATCGTGCCGCTCGATCACAAGCTGCGCAGCGGCGATCGCGTGGAGATCATGACCGCGAAAACGGGCGAGCCGCGGCGCGACTGGCTCGTCGCCGCGAACGGGTTCCTCGCCAGCGCACGTTCGCGCGACAAGGTCCGCGCGTGGTTCCACAAGCTCGATCGCGCGCGCAATGAATCGGCCGGCAAGGAACTGCTCGACAAGGAACTGCGACGGCTGGGCCTGCTCGGCGCCGACCTGTCGCCCGCGCGGGAGAAGTTCAACCTCGCCAGCGACGGCGAGGTGTATGTGCAGGTCGCGCTCGGCGACATCGGCCCGCACCAGGTCGGTCGCGCGCTGCTGGAGCATGAGCGCGCACGCGAAGCCGCGCTGGCCGCCGCGGCTGCGCCCGCTTCGACCACCGTCGTCACCACGCCGCCACCGCCGCGCCGCACGCCATGTCGCAGCAACGACTTCACCGTCGAAGGCGTGGGCAACCTGCTGGTGCAGCTCGCGCGCTGCTGCCAGCCGCTGCCGGGCGAGCCGATCGTCGGCTATCTCACACGTGGACGCGGCGTGAGCGTGCATCGGCCCGATTGCGCCGCATTCGAACGCCTGGCCGCTTCGCAGCCGCAGCGCGTGCTGCCAGTGGAATGGGGCCGCGCCGGCGCCGGTTACGAAGTCGACGTGGAAGTGCTGGCGCTCGATCGCAAGTGGCTGTTGAAGGAAGCCACCAACCTCATCGCGCAGGCCAACGCGCACGTGGTCAGCATCCGCAGCGACACCGAGCGCAACGGGGCGCGCGTGCGCCTGCGATTGCGCCTGCGCGTGGGCGATTACGGCCAGCTGTCGACCCTGCTGGGGAAGCTGTCTGCGCTTCCGGGCGTGGACCAGGCCCAGCGCCGCTGAACGCGCGCAGTGGTGCCTTGATGAACGCAGCTGCAGGACGCGACGGGCCGACGACTCCCCGGGCGTTATCCTTGCGCGGTGAGTTCCAAGACACCCCGTGACCCCAACCCGGATCCCTGGCAAGGCCCGCTCGGCGACGATGTGGGCCCGGCGCGTGGGCGCGTCGAACCCACGCTGGGCGCGAGCCCGCGCGAGGAAATGAGTGGATGGGAGGTCGACGACTTCCGCTCGCGCCGCGGAAAACGACGCCGCGCTCCGATCGGGGCACCGGCCAGGCCTTCGCGGCCGTGGGCCTGGCTCGTGGCGATGCTCGCGCTGGCCGCGCTTGGCGCCGGCCTGTTCGTGCTGCGCCAGCCGCTGTCGGACATGCTCTGGCCCGAGACCCGCGCCCAGCAGCTGCAGGCCGATGCCGCGCGCGCGCTGGCCGAGGGTCGCCTGACTTCGCCCGACGGTCGCGGCGCCCGCGAACTGTATGCAGCCGCACTGGCGCGCGATCCAGATCGTGCGCAGGCGCGCGAAGGACTGGCGAAAGTCGGCCAGGCCGCGCTCGACCGCGCGAACAAGGCGATGGCCGCGCGGCGCTACAAGGAAGCGCATGCGCTGATCGCGCTCGCCCGTGACATGGCCGTGCCGCGCGCCAAGGTCGACACGCTCGAGCAACGCCTGCGCGCCCGCGAAGCCGCCGAGGCGGGCACCGACACGCTGCTGGCACAGGCCGCTGCCGCGCGCCTGGCGGGCCAGCTGGACGGCGACGAACACGCCGCGCTGCCGCTCTACCAGCGCGTGCTCGCGTTGCAGCCTTCGCGCGTGGAAGCGCTGGAAGGCCGCGAGGACACGCTCGCCGACCTGCTGCAGCTGGCGCGCACGTCGCTCTCGCGCGGCGAACTGGCCGAGGCGTCTTCGCGCATCCGTCGCGTGCAGGCGGCCGATCCCGGCCACGTCGACCTGCCCGACGCGCTGGCGCAACTCGCACGTGCCGGCGAGCAGCATCGCAACCAGGCGGACCAGTCGCTGCGCCGCGGGCATCTGGACGATGCATTGAACAACTACCTTGCCGCGCTCGCGGCGATGCCCGACGATGCCGCCGCCGAGCGCGGGCTGATGCACGTCGCAAACACCTACGCCCAGCGCAGCGAGCGTTACGCCGCCGACTTCCGTTTCGAAGATGCCGAGGCCGCATTGCGCGACGCGCGTGCGATCTCGCTAGAAGCCCCGGGCATCGCGCAGGCGCAGCAACGCCTGCTGCAGGCGCGACAGACGCAGCAGCGTTACGGACAGCGCGAACCGTCCGCGCAACGTTCGCGTCGCATCGACCAGCTGCTCACCGATGCCTCGCAGGCCGAAGCACGCGGCGACCTGCTCATGCCGCCCGGCGAAAGCGCCTACGACAAGCTGCGCGCGGCACAGGCGCTCGCGCCGCAGGACCCCCGCGTCCGCGGTGCGATGGCCCGGCTGTTGCCTGCCGCGCGTCAGTGTTTCGAGGACGAACTGCGCGGCAACCGGCTGCGTCGCGCACGCGAATGCCTGGACGCACGTGCCGCGCTGGAAGGCGAAAGCGCCGTGCTGCGCGATGCGCGCCGGCGCCTTGCGCAGCGCTGGATCGCCGTGGGCGACGAGCGTCTGGGCGCGGGTGAAATCGGCGCGGCTCAGGCGGCGCTCAGCGCTGCGCGTGAGCTCGATCCGCAGGCGATCGGCCTGGGCGAATTCGCCGACCGGCTGCGTGCGGCGTCGGCGGCGAACTGAGCGACGTTACCGGCGATCCAGCAATACCCGACGCACGACGTCGCGCGCGGCATCAAGCGAGAAATGACGCTCGACGTTCGCAATGCCGTTGCGCGACAGCCGCTCCCACAACGTGGCATCGGTGTAGAGCCGTACGACGGCATCGGCGAACGATGCCGCATCATTGCCGACCAGCACGTCTTCGCCATCGCGCAGGTGCATGCCCTCGACGGCACAGGCCGTCGCGACGACCGGCTGCCCGTGCGCCATGCTCAGGTTGACCTTGCCCTTCACGCCCGCGCCGTAGCGCAGCGGCGCGATCGCGATGCGCGCGCCGTCCATGTACGGATCGATGTCCGGCACGTGTCCGTGCACGTTCACGCCTGGATGAGCGGACAGCGCCGCGATCTGCGCGGGCGCGTCGCTGCCGATGCAGTGGAAACGCACGTCGGGTAGTCGCGCGCGGACGAGCGGGAAGATTTCGGTGACGAACCATTGCACGGCATCGACGTTCGGCGGATGGCGGAAACCGCCGACGAACACCAGGTCGTGGCGTTGCGCGAATGGCAGGCCATGGCCGCGGAGCTGGTGCAGGTTCGACACGATCTCCACGCGTGCGCCCGGCGCGTCCTGGGCGAGCAGCGTGCGTTCGACCTCGCTGACCACCAGGGTGGCGTCGCTGCGCGCGATCATGTCCAGTTCCAGTGTGCGCGTGCGGTCCGATGCGCGCTTGAGCGCGGCGTCGTCCGCCAGCTCGGCGCCACGACGCTCGCGCAGGTAGTGCAGGTCCACGGTGTCGAACACCAGTTTTGCCTGCGGCGCGAACTTGCGCACCAGCGGCAGCCATTCGTGCAGCACGTAATGGCGGCAGACCATGACCGTATCGAACGTACCGCCGTGCTGGCGCATCCATTGCGCGGGTGTTGTCGCGAACGGCGCGTACCAGGTCTCGACACCGAGTTGCTGCAATCGTCGGGTTGCATCGCCCGCGTGGTTGCCATCGGCGGGATAGAAGACGACGTGCGCCTGTTCCTCGCCGAGCAGGCGCATCAGGTTGGCCAAGCGCAACGATGCCGAATCGCGATCGGGCAGCGGTGTCGCGCCGTCCACGATGAGGATCCGACGCTGCGTGCGCGCATCGGCGGCAAGATGCGGCAGCGTCTGCGGGGACGGCTGTCGTTGCAGCGCATCGCGCCACTTCTCGGCGAAAACGTGGCGATTGCGCACCTGGTACGCCTTCACGCCCTTGGTCTCGTCCACGCCTGCCGTGACGCCTTCCATGTGGACGACGCACGAGTGCGGTTGGTACACGACGCGCCAACCCGCAGCGCGAACCGCGAAGCCCAGATCGGTGTCTTCGAAATACGCCGGCGCGTACCGGCTGTCGAAGCCGCCCACCTGGTCGAACGACGTGCGCCGAATCGCGAGCGCGGCGCCGGAGCAGTAATCGGCATCGCGCACGTGTCCGTAGCGCGGGTCGTTTGGACTCTGGAAGCGGCCGTAGTTATGAGCCGAACCGTCGGAGAAAACGATGCCGCCGGCTTCCTGCAGCCGGCCGTCGGGATACACCAGCTGCGCGCCGACAAGTCCGATGTCCGCATCGCTGTCGAACGTCGCAAGCAACGTGTCGAGCCATCCCGGCTGCGGGATGGTGTCGTTGTTGAGGAAGACGACGAACTCGCCTCGAGCGCGGGCGGCGCCGTCGTTGCAGGCGGCGATGAAGCCACCGTTCTGCGCGCGGCGGTGGTAATGCAGCCCTTCGACCAGGGCGAGCGCGGGTCCGGTTTCGTCGGACGAACCGTCGTCGGACACGATGATTTCGATGGCGACCGACGGCGGATGCGCCGCGATCGCGCGCAGGCACGCAAGCGTGTGCGCGAACTGGTTGTAGACGGGGATGACGATGCTTGCGACCGGGCGATCCGAATGCGGCACGGCGAACGGTGCGAAGGGTTCGGACTCCGGCAGGTACAGCGCGGGGCGCTGCTCCATCGGCACGGTATGGAACTGGCGCAGGACCCGTTCCCACGACGCGCGCATGCCGCGCGTGCGCAGGCTGGCGAGCCCTCGGCGGACCAGGCCGGTTCCCCGGTCGTAGAAGAACCGCAACTCGGTCCAGCTCAAGCCCATTGGATCATCGTCATTGCTGAAGGAACTCCATAACGCGAACTGCGCCACGCTTCCGCCTTCGCGGGGCGGCGGGCGGGCTGCGCTAGACTCGCGGGCACGAGGGCGCAGCCCCGCCATTGTCCCATGCCGTGGCCCGAATCCAGTACGACGAAGACGACAACGACGATACCGACCAGCGCGACACCCCCCAGTGGCGTCGGCGACTGGTCATCTGGGTGCTTGCAGCGGTCGGGCTGGGATTGGGTTTCCTGATCCCGTACACGCTGTACCTGAACCATGAAGTCGGCGAGCGCTTCGGCCAGCTGAAATGGCAGATCCCGACCCGCGTCTATGCACGCCCGCTGGAACTGGCGCCGGGGCTGACGCTGGACGCCGCCACCCTCAAGACCGAGCTGGATGCGGCCGCCTATCACGAAGGCGACGGCGCGCGCGCGGGCACCTATTCGCGTAACGGCGGACGCTGGAAGATCGCCAGCCGCGGCTTCCAGGACGTCGACGGCCAGGTGCCGGCGCGCCGCATCGACGTCGTGCTGTCCGGCGGCAAGGTCGCCTCGGTGCGCGATGCCTCGGCCAAGGGCGCGTTGAAGTCCGTGCGCCTGGATCCGGCGCGCATCGCCACGCTCTACGGCCAGCAGAACGAAGAGCGCCGCCTCGTGCGCCTGCGCGAAGTGCCCGAACTGCTCGTCACCGGCCTGCAGGCGGTGGAAGACCGCGACTTCAACAGCCATCACGGCATCGACGTCAGCGGCATGATCCGCGCCGCCTTCAAGACGGCCACCGGTACCACGCAGGGCGCAAGCACGCTGACGCAGCAGCTCGCGCGCAGCGGCCTGCTCGGCATCGGCCGCGAACGCACCATCACCCGCAAGGTCAAGGAAATCCTCTACGCGCTGCTGATCGAAGCGCGCTACGACAAGGGCACGATCCTCGAGGCGTATTTCAACCAGGTCTACCTCGGCCAGCGCGGTGCGCAGGCGATCCACGGCGTCGCGGCGGGTTCGGAATTCTGGTTCGGACGCGATCTTTCCGACTTGAGCACCGAGCAGATCGCGCTGCTGATCGGCATCGTGCGCGGTCCGTCGTACTACGACCCGCGCCGCAATCCCGAACGTGCGCTGGAGCGCCGCAATTTCGTGCTCGGCGAGATGCACGAAACCCAGCTCATCGACGACGCGGAATACCAGCGCGCGCTGAAGGCTCCATTGGGAATCACGCAGGATCCGGGCAACATCGCGGCGAATCGTTTCCCCGCGTACGTCGACCTGATCCGCCGCCAGCTGGCGCGCGATTATCCGGCCGACGCGCTGGCCGGCGCCGGTCTGAGCGTGATGAGCGGCATGTCGCCGTCGGCGCAGGCGATGGCCGAAGGCGCGGTCGCACGCACGCTCAAGGGCCTGGACAACAAGCGCCGCCCGCCGCTGCAGACCGGCCTGGTCGTCACCGACGTGCACAACGGCAACGTCGTCGCCGTGGTCGGCAGCCGCAGCGTCGCCGAGCACGGCTTCAACCGCGCGGTCGAAGCGCAGCGTCCCGTGGGTTCGCTGCTCAAGCCGTTCGTGTACCTGCTC
>Ga0209257_1003619_pt1 | contig 13015 bp, 13 predicted proteins | sample AraplaCvi_mCL_r2_FD_184277 | JGI IMG/M metagenome (GOLD analysis project Ga0209257, IMG submission 184277) | Arabidopsis root microbial communities from North Carolina, USA - plate scrape MF_Cvi_mCL_r2 (SPAdes) (version 2) | ecosystem: Host-associated > Plants > Roots > Endosphere | place: USA...
ACCTGCCGCCAGTATATTCGTCTCGACAAGCATGAGAATGCGGCCAGCGCTTGACCGAATGCGACTGATCAGCCGAGGTTGAGCCGCTTGCGCAGATCGGCATTTTCGGCACGGAGCTTTTCGGCCAGCAGCTTGCGCAGTCTTTGGTTTTCCTCTTCCAGCTGCAGAAGATCCGCAAATTCATCGACCGTCGCCGCCACCGACGGTGCCGTCGCTGCCTGCACAGCCTTCGGAGCACGTTTGACCGGCGCACGTCTGGCGGTAGTCGCACCTTCGTCAGACTTTGCCTTGCGCCCTCTCTTCGGCTTATCCGCTGCGGCATTCGAAGCTGCCGCCGGCTGAGCCGAAACTTCCGCCGAGACGGTCTCGGGCGCCGCCTTCCTGGCGCGAGGTTTGCGTTCCTTCTTCGCTACATCGGGCGCAGCTACGGCCGGCGTGTCAGCATCAATCATCGTATTGTTTTCGTCGGCCATTCTGGTCTCCTGTAAAGCCGATGCATTTGTCTCTTGCTCAATCGTGAGTGTCAATAATACCGAGGCTTGTTCTTCTCCAGCGAAAGATGTCTCGCTGCTGGATTCGCTGCCCGAAGCACTTGGCGGCAGGAATGGCATCTCCTCGTCCTGCAGATTTCGCGCAACGGACTTGAGATCCACGTCTCCCCAGATCGACTTCGCTTTGTTATCGGGCCTCCGCCGACCCGATTTGTACTCGACGGCAAAGCTGCGTTGGACTTTTTTCACTGTGAGGGGCCTTCGGTATTTGCGGAGATGTTTCGGCTACATTATCGGCATTCGCGACGGAACCCGTTGATATCGACTGCCGATCACGCGGTCTAGACCCACTAGGATGCCGCGTCCTGGACCATGGCCGCGTGAGGATACTGAGCAAAGTCCCCACAGCTCTTACGCAGGAAACGCTCCGGCAACCTTGCCGGTATGATAGTCCAGAAGCGGGCGACGCATGGTATCGAACTATAACGATGACCGCGCCTGAAAGACGCGGCAGTTCGTTCTTTACAGACGAAATAGCCGAAGCGCGGAACGCCGCACGGGCGGGGTTTGAGCGGATCTCCATCCTCATCCACCGAGAGGACAACGAACCTTCATAGATAGTATCTCGCCGGCACCACTTAATTTTTGATTAACCAATGATTTTTACGCTTTTGAAATGAAGAAGCGGTTCCGAAACATTGCTGGCATTATGGCAATTCTGGCCTCGAGCTGCCTGATTGCCCAAAGCAGCCATGCAGGACAAAGCAAGCCCTGGCGCGATCCCGGCCTGCCGCTGATCGTCGATGCCTACGAGCTCAACACCATCGACTGGCAGAAGCTTCTGGGTGACAAACGCATCGCGGGCTTCATCCACAAAGCCTCCGACGGCTTGCCGGAAACCTTTGCATGTTCAGAGAAGGAAGATTCTGACGCCATTGCCCTTTGCAGGACCAAGTGGCGGAAATACGCGGTCAGCAAGGAACTCTACCAGACGCGCCGCCTGGTGGCCCGCGGCGCCGGACTGCTGTGGGGCGCCTATCATCTTGCCCGTCCCGGAAATCCGATAGACCAGGCAAACCACTTTATCGACTACGCCGAACCGGATGGCAGTGATTTGATGGTGCTGGATCTCGAAGATATTGACGAAAAATTCATGTCGCTGGAAGATGCCGAAATCTTCGTTCGCCACGTCAAGTCACGCACGGGCCGGTATCCCATTCTCTATACTAACCACAGTGTCGCCAGATATATTGCTGCCAATCGCAGACGGTATGAACTGCTCTCACGCCTGCCTATTTGGTATGCGCGATACAGGCCCGATGTTTCGGCAGTCTTTCCAATCGGCAGCTGGTCCAACTACTTCCTTTGGCAGTTTTCGTCGGCAACGAACTGCTCGAAGAAAAAGTGCCCGTATCGAATACCAGGCACTCTCACCGACATCGATGTGAATGTCGCAAGCGTCGGATTGGATGGCCTCAAGCGCGTCTGGGGTCAAGGGGCTCTGTTGCCATCAGACGCGGCAGAACTCGACCTCATCGCTGGTGCCCCAACAGCATACCAGCCGTTTTAACGTTCCCGATAAGAATCCCCTAACGGCATAGTCTCGCATCCAGCGCGCCATCGATTGCCCGCCAGTTCCGACGATACCATATGGAGAAGGCGATTTTCGGCATTGCCCCCTTACGTGCTCTTGAAAGAAAGCGAACCTGCGACCCCGCTATTCCGATTTTCGCTTAGTGCCAGATTATCTAGTCTTTGCAGGATCTTGATCCCCTCTTAAGGTGGGATCCGCGCCGCTATTCGGTTGTGCCTGCCATGCGTCGTGAACTGCCACATGGCCGATTGTTTGTGAACAATGCTTACCAGAATAAGATAGGGCATGAAGGACAGAGAAGCGCTTCCAGACATTAATATCGCTGCAGGTAAAGATCCACTCCTGTTCCAAAGAGAATGGTCTCCATTGCAGAGTCCGAGCCAGGCGTGACTGGCGAACTTCATCAAGACACGTTCGGCAAAGAAGGACTGCATTTCGCGAATTTCTTTCTGCCGGGATTTTCAGAGAATATACGATCAGGCGGGCAACTGATTGTTCGACCCGGAGAGGCTAGAGTCTTCGTAGAAATGCGATCGGCCGCTTGGCAATCGGACCATCCGACCCGAAACGAATATACAGCTTTCTGCAAAGAGGTATTTGGACCGCTTTTACGTGCCTATAACAAAGCTTTCGGCACACATTATAGGATGCGGGTCTCGCGTCCGCGCGCTGGCTATCAGTTGCCTCCGCAATCGAAGCGTGTTCGAGCAGTTTTCGATCTTGGCCAACACGCATACACTGCACCCTCTGGATTGGGAGAGGTTTTACCTATTCGTCCGCAACAACCGGAGAGAGTTGCCTGAAGGCACGCTTCGCCCGCTTCTAATTCAAAAAGGGTTTTCCTCGGAAATGGCTCAGATGCTCAGCGACCTGTATCATCATCTATGGACTTCAAACGACTCAAGTTTTAGGCGTAACTGGATTTTCAATCCAAGACAGCATCGGCGTATGCCGCCTTCAATGAATTTAAGTTCGCGATGGCCAAAGCGGCAGCAACTTGGGTATAAAAAATCCGATTCTATTCGTATTAAGACCTGACAGGAAACATATCTTCGCCGCGATGGTGCAGGCGGGTATGATGCAGGCGGCATAACCATCGAACGACGAGAGGTTCATCATAACGATCGTGATGAGCGTCAACTGCTTCAGCCCCACAGACTTCGCATGTCTGCTTCGCCAGACTCCCTGCCTTGACGGCTCGCTGCACGGCAAGATGAGCATCGTACTTAACCGGGTTTGCTCGGCGCCAGTGAGCTTGACGGGTATTCGTTTTGAGCATCCGCACATCCTCCTCGACGCTAAGTAGCCATAAGCTCGGCGAGCTTGTCGGCTACCACGGACATCGTGTCTTCTTCGGTGCTTAACCCGCTTCGCGAGGCCAAAAGAGGACTGACGTTCCTCAGAGCTTCATATGTCGTGTTATGCACGATCGGCACGAGCTGTTCCGTCGCCAACAGGGCTGAAAGCTCTTTATCTGCAACCCCTGCGGCTGGAAGGCGACGCAGCAATGCGGGCGTTACAAGAACGATCCCTACGCGTGATTTCGCCAATCCTTTGTCAATTTCCCGAAGCAGCGATGTACCGAGAGCGACGTCCTTCTCGCTAAACCAGACTGATACGCCGCGCGCTTCAAGCAGGTCATGTAGCGTCTTGGCATCCCCCTGACGGTCGTCCCACGCATGACATAGAAAAACATCGCGGAGATCGGGAAGCTCCGCTCGGACCTCTGCGGTCTGACGTATTGGTGTGAGCGCTCGCACTTCCGTGGGGGTGTACAATACAGATGAACCGGCCTTCGACCATTTCGCACGGACACGACCGGATCCACCGCCAACTGATGAGGGACGGTAAGGTGCCGCATAGGAGGGGGACGAACCGTAGCCGCTGTAGCCGCGATAACGGCCGCGTCCACGGCATGCCGGACAATTCGCTGCGGCACTCGCTGAGCGATGCCCTTCAACTGGCGCTGTGCATCGAGTCATCGGGAATATTCCTTCGAATGAATGTTGCGTTTAGCTATCTTTGATCGTTATACGAGGATTGGCTTTACCGTATCTCGTGGTTACGAAACGACCGGATATGGCGCTTCGATATGTGCCACCTGTACTGCCACCCCCTTTTGCTTCTCGAACCGTTGTTCGTGGACTGGCCAGTCCGTGTTTGGTTGTGACAAACCTTCCACTGATTGCGCTGCGGAAAGTGCTTCTGCCGCCTTTGCTTTTCGCCATCTTAAGCTCCGTTCGATCGACCTTAGGAATCGGGTCATTCCCAACTTACGTCGTGAGGGTGTCAAAAACTGTCACCCTCGGGCTGCGAGGCGTGGTGCAGTCCATTGCAATTCAAGGCAGAGCATCGAAATCGCTTCTGCGATGTTGTTCGACTAGAGTGCGCAGACCTTCGGGAGCGATGATCTCAACTGCATCCCCCCATTGATAAAGATGCCAAGCCATTTCTAGCCAGCCGGCGGCCTTAAAGCGCACGATAAGGCTGCCCTCATCTTGTGGTTCCGCTGTTTGTTTCGGGTGGAAGGAGAACTCAGCCGCTCTTGCTGCGGCATGCGGAGCAAAACGCCAAATGACTTCGTCATACTGCTTTGGGTCTTGATAGACGCCGAATGATTTTGCCGCGTAATCTTCCAGCGAAAAGCCTGACGAGAGGCTGAAGCTCTCATCCAGAGTCTGAGCACTTAGGATCTGGTCCATACGGAAGTTGAGCATATCTTCGCCGCGGGCCGGCTGGCGCGCCACGAGATAACTGCGGTGTCCGAGAAGGAGCCCATGCGGTTCGATGATCCGTTCAGGTTCCTCTTCGCTCCGATAACGTACCCGCAAACGCAACGGTCCGCGTAGTCCCTCGATTACCGCGTCAAGAACAGCAGGTGCCAAGTTGACGCGTGGACCTGGGCGAGTGACCGACCCCATGGCTAGGAGGACTGCTTCGACATCTGTCTCTGTGCGCAAGGCGTCTTTTGGCGTCAAACGCGCGAGCAAAGCGTCGCGCAAATCATTCAAGGCAGCAGCATGGCGCAAACGGCCATCGCCACGCGCCGTTCTACTTGCGATCTCTAGGGCCTCGATCGCAGTTCCCTGACGGATCTGCAGTCTGTCGAGCGCAGGGTCGGCAACACGCCATCGCCGGCGGCGATCTGGACCGTCCACAACCTCTACGTTGATGAAGACGGTCTCCAAAGCTTCTGTCATGCGTTGTGCCGTTCGATGCGAAACTGCGAACTCTTCGCAGATTTCATCGAGGCAGATCCCGGCTCGCCTAGTGGCAGCCAGCCGCGCTAGTCTGATGAGATCTTGTGCCTTGGAGTGTGACATGGGCATTCCTGCGGGCCGGTTGCGATGCACAACTCGCTTTTAGTGCTTGAATGTATTCTCGCGATGCCATTTCAGAAATTGGGGATGCGGGCGTTCGTGAATCCCTGCAGGCACGATCGCTTTTCCGCTCTTGTTGACCAGACCTTGGATGCTTTCACGATCATTTGCATGACGCGAAATCAGAACCTCGAGATCGTCCGACAAGCCGATAAGGCCGCGATCGAACATCCAGTGTGCCGTGCCAGAAAGCGCGATGCCGTTCGACAGAATGTCCGGGCCGTTCGCTTCAACGGGGCGAATATGGGCCGCATCGACCTCCGCACGGCCGCCGCCATTGATCAGCTTCAAGCCTGTTATCGCGCATCGTTTGTCGTAGGCCTGCAAGATCAATCGGCGAAACAGCCGATCGCGAACGATACGCGACGAAAGCTGCGTGACTCGCACCCTCTCCTCTTCGAACATAAAAGGAGCTTGAATGCCGTCCGAGAAACCGGCGCCCGTTGGCGTGTCTATCGCCTCGCCCGATCGTGGCAGTTCCGGTTGATCTTCCGCCAGCCCAATCGACAGAATACGATTGAAATCTGCGGCTGAGATTGGCCGCACGGCTGCTTGAGCCCTTCCCGAAATCCGTCCCGCGTCGTTGAGCACTCCGCGCTCGATCACACCCTCTGGCCCGCTGAAGGGAACGGCGTTGACGAAATCGAGATAGCTGCCGGGTTCGATCAGAGCCAAATACATTCCGGACGCTTTGGGATCGGGAATGACCTGCGCGACTTTGGCGACCGCGAAATATCCACGCGTTGCCGCCACTTTTCGAGGCTCGTAATAGATGATCCAGTCCCCAACGCAGGCTTGGACGCGACCGAGATACTGGCTCGGGAACTGATATTGCTCAGCCGGGCTGTCGTCATAGATCGAATCAGTGCGGTGAATAAAAACCCCGAATCCCATACCCGATCTCTACCATGGTGACCGCGACTCAAACCAGGGAGATCGGTCATATGCATGCCCTCAAACGCGTCGTGCTCTACGCGCGTTATTCAACAGATCAACAAAACCCAGCCTCGATCGAAACCCAGCTCGATCTCGGTAAGGAATTCGCCCTTCGACAAGGCTGGCATTTGGCCGACACGTTCGTCGATGCCGGTGTCAGCGGCTCGTCATTTGAGACGCGGCCAGGGCTCCAGGCCGCATTGGCGAGGTCGAACGTCGGCGCCTATGACGTCTTTCTCTGCCTCACCCTCGATCGCCTTTCCCGCGACCTTGAGCACAGTGCCCGTATACTGAAGATCCTCCAGTTTCATGATGTCGAGCTTTGGACGGTTCACGGCGCCGCGGCCGTGTCATCAATGGAACTGGGGCTGAGGGCAGTTCTCAGTCAAGAAGTGCTCGAACAGGTGCGCTACCGTACGCGCGAGGGCATGAAAACAGTCGCCAAGCATGGCCGGGTGCCTGGCGGTATCTGTTACGGTTACCGAGTACGACGTGAGTTCGACGATACCGGGGAGCCCGTGCGCGGCCTGCGTTCAATCGACATTGATGAGGCGGCAACCATCGTCTGGATTTTTGAGCGATACGCGGATGGCATGAGCCCTGTCAGGATCGCAGAAGAACTCAATGCTCGTGGTGTACCTGGTCCGCGCGGCCGGCTTTGGCAGGGGACCGCAATTCGCGGTCATCGAAATCGCGGCAGCGGCATTCTGAATAATCAGGCCTATATCGGGCTGATCGTTTTCAACCGCCTCGCCTATCGGAAAAATCCCGCAACAGAACGTCGGGTCTCACGGGAGAACGCGGCCGAGCACCATGTCGTGCAGGAGGTGCCGTCGCTTAGAATTGTCGACAATGCCCTCTGGCACCGGGTGAAGACTCGTCAGGAGAACTGGCGAACGAGCTAGGACGGGGTTCTACCGCTCGGCTGAAGGGCTTCACTCCGAACAAGTCTCGAGGATCGGCGTCATTAGCCTTACATGGGTATCGATACGCTCAAGAACCTTCGCCGGAACGATCCTTCGTTCCGGCAGCGACCACCAAACTTCGTTCACGCGCTCGACCGTGTCGATCACCGCTTTGAGCACGGCCGCTTCCGGCAAGCGCGCCCGATTGGCGAACGCTTTCCATCGCTGCACGCTCAGCGCCTTGAAGGGCCGCTCACCGGCTAGCGACAGCGCCATGGCATCCGCGGGGATGTAAGGGATCGTCGAGAGCACGTCATAGACAGGCGCGAGTTGCGGTTTGTCACCTGCCCCGCTATAGATCAACGACCAGTTCTTCAGGTGCATGTCGCCATTGCCTGTGATGGCAGCCAGAGCCAGCCGGCGGACGAACTCGAGCGCGGCAGTCGACGATACGGCAACGTTCAGCGCTGCTGCGATATCATGATAGGCACCACCTTCGTACTTCCGCGACGGGTAGATGCCGAACACCTGCGCGAAATCCTCGATATGGATCCGCTCGCCGTTTGTGCCGCGATCGAAGCGTTTGACGAGCAGGACTTTTCCGTCCGACAGCGTCTCGAACTCCTCCGGGATACCCTCGAACTCCGATTGCTCGACAAGTTCGCGCTCCGGCACCTCCATCCCGATCGCTTCAGCCAATGCGAGATTGGCATACTCGTTTTCCGACACTCCGGGAAACGAGGTCGACGGAAACTTGGCGATGTAGGATCCCTGGTCGTCGCCGAGCGGCAGCGTCAGTCCGCCGCCCTTTCCCGTGTTCTTGATGACCGAAAGCTTCATCTGGACGCCGGCGAGCGAAAACCGGGCTTTCGGCTTGGGAGCAGACAAGCTATCGAGATGCGCAACCGTTCCACCGCTCGGGACGACGCGGACTGCACCTGGCAGATCCGACCCGAGTGCAACAAGCAGGTCGAAATCGTTTCCGGCGCGAACACTGCCCGCGTGGTGCTTTTCCATCGCCTCGCGCAATTTGTCTTCGGGAAGCAGATTGGCAAAGAACGCCGGCAACGCTCTGGCAACGGGTTTCGGGTCCTTGCGCAAGCCGCCAGTGGCTGCACGAAAGGACAGGCTGAGCATCGGGAAGCCGCCCGTCTCCCGATAGCTGTCCTCGAAACTGAAGGCGTTGAAGTCGCCGGGCGTCCTGACGATCGTGCCGACCTTCACATCGTTCAGCAGCACGTCGAGCGATGAAATGGATCTCGGATCGGATGAAGCTTCAGACATTCTCATCCCCGTCTGGATGAGCGATGAATGCTGGAAGATCGTCGAGATCATCCTGCGGCCGCAGCAACGCACCGACTGCCGGGACCATGGCTTGAGGTATGAGCATCAATTCAAGCCCGAGAGCGCGGCCGATATTGATTAGCGTCGTCGTGCGCGCAGAACTGCTTCCGGCTTCTATCTCGCGATAGCGGGGACGCGATATGCCCGCCATGTCGGCAACCTGCTCTTGGGTCAATTGCCGGGCTTTACGCGTAGCCTTCAGCAACTGCCCGATTTCCAGCAAGGATTCTGACTCAGACCGTGCCATCCTACTTACCCAAACGTTCTTCTTGCAGTTGGGCAAGCTATCTCAAACATTCTGAACTCGGTCAATGCAAAAGAAATAAATACAGATCATTTCTTCGAAATTGATCCGTTTATATATCATTCACGCTGTTTTTGAATGGCTGCGCTGCAGTCGTTTAGTCGTATCCACCATACATGCTTTGTTAAAGGCACGTCCCTATTTCCGCTCGCCCTCGGCACTGGTGCCAGAGAGAAACGGAATGAGCATGCCCAAACAAGATCTTTCATCACGTCATTTTCAGCGTAAAATTTCGGAATACTGCGAGGTGCGTATTGCGCCGATCTCCTCAAAGCGGGTGCTGGAGAATGTCCGCCCCTACCTGATAAGCCTGATCATCTACCGCAAGAGGCCGCCAATCCTGAACGGCCATCTCGACTGGATCGCGATCGGGGAGGCCTGCGGGATCGGAGACGACATGACCGCCGAGCTTCGGAAGCAATTGCGGCCGGCACTGGACGCGATCATCCGATGGCTGAAGGCGCCTCCCGTTCGCGAAGACGCCCCGTCGGCAAAGCCATCTGCCCGCACAAGTAAGGCCGAACCGGTCAAAAAGACCGCAGCGGTTTCGTCGACCAGAAAACCGCAACGCGCTGCCGCTGACGGAGTTTTCGCCCGGAACACATCTGCGCAACGTGGTCCTGCGCCAAAGCCGATCAGCCCATTTCCAGATCCGTTATTCGAGGCGACAGACGATCCGGCAAGCTTTCAGGATGCACTCATTTATCATATGCGCCGGTTCGGGGACAGTTACTGGCAGCTCTATCGTGCCGTGGTTCGTTTGACGGAGACCTTCGACAGCAAGACGCTTTTGTCCTGGATCCAGGGCGAGCTTGTGCCAAGGTCGGTCGCCAGCTTCGACATCCTGCGCCGGATAGAGATGCGTTACCGACTATCGGAAGAATATTTCAAGGAGAAGCTACCGCATCAGGCGCGCTCCCTTTACGGCCATGACCTCGGCGACATCAGCCCGGCTGAGCGTCGGCGGATTTCCCTGCACCTGCCAGATGATTTCAGCAGCCTGCCCTTCACCAAGCGAGAAGAGATCCTAGACTGGGTGCGACGGGTGATCATCTCAGGCTCGACCGAGTATCGCCGCTACCAGGCGGCGGCAAGCAAGCAGCGTTATGCGATCCGCTTTCCCGGTGTCACCTATGGCGGCGGTTCACTTTCGCCGCGCGCTCTGGCATCTGCAGCTAATGCCAACCAGAATATCGCGACGGAGCTCGACGATCCGGATCTGCTGTCCGGCGTCGTCGATGCCCCGCCGCGTCTTGCCATGGAGATGGCCGATCTGATCCGTTTCAAAACCTCGACGCTGACGGCGATTGGCTTGCAGCGCAACGGCGTGTGGGGCGAAGAGACCGCCTCCCAGAAGATTGAACATCTCGGCTTGATGTTCGGCGCACTGGCAGCCTCCCCATCCGGCATCGTCAAAGGTCGGGGCGTGCCGCTCAGCCAGTTGAGCTTTGGCCTACTGGTCTTCCCCGGCATCTGGGATTGGTATCTGCAATGGCGCGAGCAGCGGCGTGGTTTCTACACTAAGTGGGAAGAGGACATGCTGATGGTTGCGCAGGCGCTCACCCGGGCGGAGGTGGGCTGGATCCGCCAGCACCCGGAGCTTCTAAAAAATGTCCGGCCGATCGAAGGGCTGATCGCGCCGGAGGAGATCGAGTTCGCAACCCGCGACTGGAACGGTGCTTGCGACGCGTTCCACCGGCATGCAGCCAATCGATCGAAAGAAATCCAGCGGGTCATGCGGGTCCATCGCGATCCGTTTGAGCCGATCATGTGCATTCTCGAAGCCGACAGCCCGCTGGCGGAGTATCGCAAGATCACCGACGAAATCCTCAAACGCATGCCTGACGAGGATCGTTATCCGCGACCAGCGGCGGAAGCCGTGCGATCCTTCCTGCTGCTGCGCCTCGGCCTGCATCTCGGCCTTCGTCAGAAAAACCTGCGGCAGCTACGCGTCTGCCCGCGCGGGCACTTCCCGACATCCGAACGCCGTCTCGAAGATATGAAATGTGGTGAATTGCGCTGGAGCGATCGCGAAGACGGTTGGGAGGTGCTGATCCCGTCCGTCGCCTTCAAGAATGCCAGCTCGTCATTCTTCGGCCAGAAGCCATTCCGCTTGATCCTTCCCGACCTGCTCGATCTATATAAATACCTTGAGGCCTACATCGACAAGCATCGTGGTGTGCTGCTCGGCAGCGCCAAAGATCCAGGCACGCTGTTTGTTAAAACGGTGAAGACGACGAGCCTCGACGCGGCTTACAACTCGGTCACGTTCTACGAGGCTTGGCGAACCGTGATCCAGCGATAGGGGATCTACAATCCATATACCGGGCGCGGCGCGATCAAGGGCTTGCTACCGCATGGACCACATAACCTACGGGATATCCTTGCAACCCATATCCTCAAGCAGACAGGGTCTTACGAGCAAGCCAGCTACGCCATTCAGGATACCCCGGATGTCGTGCAACAGCACTACGGTCGCTTTCTGCCGCAAGACAAAGCGGCGCTTGCGGCAAAGATTCTGAATCAGGTCTGGGAAGCGGCATAAGGACGGAGAACCTGAGGATGCCAGACTAGCGCATCAGGTCGGCGGGCGACTTCCGCTCGCCGGCAGTATATTTACATTACGAGGAGCGGCCCCGTTCGCTATCCCGTGACGTAGAAACGCCAGATGAGAAACCCGGCGATTACCAGCGCCCAGACGCCCGCGAACGCAGACCAATTCGCCGGAGACCATGGCTTGGGCGTATAGTCGTTGTTCGGTCCTGGCGATTTGTCCCATCCGCTGACCATGTAGCCTCCACAGTAGACCCGAGCTCGACCGTTCCCACCAACGAGAGCGCCCTGGGATACAAGCTGAACTTGCACACCGCTGAAATCTACGTCAGATTTCATGCTGGGGGCAAGATCATGAGGAAGCGGCATTTTTTGATCGGGGGGGTGACAATATTTGTCATCAGTCGCCTATTCGTTTCTGGAGAGACGCCCGTTGTCGCGACGCCAACCCGAACGGAAATTATAGAAACTACCAATACATCCTCCCCGCCGACGAAGCTGACGACAACAGCCGATTTCCCCTCAGCAGAACCGCCAAAACGGTCTGATCATGCTGCGTTAGCAAGTCTTCCAAGGGAAACGCAAAAGCCGGTTTTACCATCGCTGGCTGAACCTCAAGATCTGCCTATACGGTTTGTAGAAGGGAGCGGCGTGGCGCTTCGCGAAGCGCCGTCGCCGCAGGGCAAGATACTCGACCGGTATGACAAAGGCCGGCGGGTCAGCCTCATCGAGAGCGGAGACGGGTGGTCGCGGGTTCGCGATGAGCTCACCCAGAAAGTCGGCTGGATGGCGACACGCTTTCTGACAAATGCGGTCAAACGAACCGAAGAGCCTCGCAAGGAAAACGGTTCGCCCCAGAAATTGCCTCAGCCGAAGATCCCAGTCGTACCCGACACCGCAATCATTCAGCGCATCATCGCGTATTCGATCGGCAATTATTCCGGGTCGTGCGCATGCCCATACAGCACTGATCGACGCGGGCGCAGATGCGGAAGCCGTAGTGCTCATTCCAAACCCGGAGGCGCCGCCCCGGTCTGCTATCCTCAAGACGTGACGGCGGCGATGATCGAAGCGTTTCGCCGACAATGATTTTCATGAGTACCGCGGCCAAGAATGCGTCGGGTCGATTTAGCGTTTACCGTAAGACCGGTTCCAAGCTACGCCTTGATGGGATGTGAACCACCGACCTGATCATCAAAATTTCTAAGTGTCTGAAATTCCGTCATTTCATTCAGGCGCATCGTCTGTGCAGCATGAGCAATGTTCTGGAACTTCCCTCATGGCGATCTTTGAAGCCTACATCGAACACTGGATAAGCCGTCGATGACAACGTGCTTCCATCGACTTTATCCCACCTATCACCGGGTGTGTTTCGGCGTGGAATATTGGGTCTGACTCACTCTTGATGATGTTTTCGATTCAACTGGCCTGGATTTTCACGGAGATCCAGCGCCATGCGAGCACAGTTTCGGCTTTCCGATCTGATCCCTGCCGAATTGAACGTGGAG
>Ga0209257_1003633_pt1 | contig 12968 bp, 10 predicted proteins | sample AraplaCvi_mCL_r2_FD_184277 | JGI IMG/M metagenome (GOLD analysis project Ga0209257, IMG submission 184277) | Arabidopsis root microbial communities from North Carolina, USA - plate scrape MF_Cvi_mCL_r2 (SPAdes) (version 2) | ecosystem: Host-associated > Plants > Roots > Endosphere | place: USA...
CGTCGCTGATCCAGATCCTGCTGCCCTTCTGCTTCCTGTTCGGCGGCATCAGCGCCTTCGTGGGTCTGAACCGGCGCAGCGAGCTGGTGGCCATGCGCGCGGCCGGCATCTCGGCCTGGCGCTTCATCCTGCCGTCCGCGGCGGCGGCCTTCGTGCTGGGCGCGATCGCCGTGGGCGGGATCAACCCGCTGGCCGCGGCGATGAACGCCCGCTTCGAGGTCGAGCGCGCCCGGATGATGGCCAACTACCTGGGCGACCAGCCGCAGGACATCTGGCTGCGCCAGGGCGACGACACCAGCCAGATCGTCATCCACGCCAAGGAGCGCGACGCGCGCAGCGGCGCGGTGACCCTGCGCGGGGTCTCGCTGTTCATCTACGAGAAGAACGAGAACGGCACGCCGGTCTTCCGCCGCCGCCTCGAGGCCGGACAGGCGACGCTTATGCCTGGCTTCTGGCGGCTGAAGGACGTGCGCGAAGCGACCGCCGGCGATTCGTCGATCCGATCGGACAGCCTGTCGATCCGCTCCACCCTGGACGCCGAGGCGGCCATGGAGCGGCTGGCCTCGCCCGACGCCATCGCGTTCTGGCGGCTGCCCAAGGCGATCCAGCTCACGGAACAGGCCGGGTTCTCGGCCTCCGGCTACCGCCTGCGGCTGCACCAGCTGCTGGCGACGCCGCTGCTGTTCGCGGCCATGTCGATCCTGGCGGCCGCGTTCTCGCTGCGCCTGGCGCGCCTGGGCGGGCTGGCGGGCTTGGCGGGCGCGGGCGTGGCGCTGGGATTCGTGATGTTCTTCTTCAACCAGTTCGCCGGCGCCCTGGCCAAGGCCGACATCATCCCGCTGTTTGCGGCGGCCTGGGCCCCCGCCGTGGTCGCACTACTCGCTGGCGTGACCCTGCTTTGCTACACGGAAGACGGTTGAATCGTTCGCCTGCCGGGCTATGCATCGCAGGCCAGACACAATAGACGCCGCCGGGCGCTTCGCTTCGCGCCAGAGGGGATCGAGAGGGTTGATGAGTCCGCGCAGGCGTACGCCGCGATCTGCTGGCAAACGCGCCCTCCTGGCCGGCGCTGCGATCGCGTTCCTGTGGACCGCGCAGGGCTACGCGCAGACGCCTGCGCCCCAGGCGCCTGCGGGCAAGCCGGCCAACGCCGACGGCCTCCAGAAGGACGAGATGTACATGGAGGCCGACGAGGTCGTCCGTGACGACGACGCCGGCCTGACGACCGCCAACGGCAACATCGAGGTCCGCTACAACGGCCGCACGCTGCGGGCCGACAAGCTGGTCTACGACGACAAGAGCGGCGTGATCCGCGGCTTCGGCCACATCGTCATCGTCAACGAGGACGGCTCGTCCGAATACGCCGACGAGATCGTGCTGGACGAGGACATGCGCGCGGGCGTCGCGCTGGGCTTCTCGGCGCGCCTGCAGGAGAACGTCAAGATCGCCGCGGCCAGCGCCGCCAAGCGCAATGAGAACATCGAAGAGCTCAACAAGGCGATCTACACGCCCTGCGAGATCTGCGCCAAGGACGGCTCGCCCAAGACCCCGACCTGGTCCATCGCCGCCGAGCGCGTGGTGCGCGATAAAAAGCGGCGGATCGTCTACTACCGCAACGCCCGCTTCCGCCTGTTCGGCGTCTCCGTCGCCTATCTGCCGGTCTTCTGGCACGCCGACCCGGCGGCGGACCGCACGTCCGGCTTCCTGGTGCCCAAGGGCTCGGTCTCGGACCGCCGCGGCGTCTCGTACGAGCAACCCTACTACTGGGTGATCTCGCCGTCTGCCGACCTGACGATCAGCCCGCAGATCAACTCCAAGATCGCGCCGTTCCTGAACGGCGAGGTGCGCAAGCGCTTCTACTCGGGCGAGGTCGACGTCCGCTTCGGCTACACCCATGCCCGCGACTTCGACGGCCGGGGCAACGAGATCGCCGGCACCAGCACCGACCGCAGCTACATCCTCGGCCGGGGCGCGTTCCAGATCGACGACAAGTGGCTCTGGGGCTTCACCGCCGAGCGGTCGTCGGACGACCTGATCTTCGACAAGTACGAGATCGGCAAGGTCTACATCAGCCGCGGGCCCTACGTGGCCGACGACCGGCGGCTGATCTCGCAGATCTATTCGATCCGCCAGGACGAGCGCTCCTACTTCTCGGTCGCCGCCATGAGCATCCAGGGCCTGCGCCCCGGGACCATCGATCCGTTGACCGGCTTCGCCTTCGGCGAGAACGACCGGGTGTTCCCGGTCATCGGCCCCCTGGTCGAGGGCCACTACGAGCCGGCGCCCAAGATCCTGGGCGGCCGCCTGCGCGTGCACACCAGCGCCGTGGTGCTGAGCCGCGAGCAGTCGCAGACCGACCTCACCCAGCGCCTGCCCGGCCTGGACAGCGCCCGGGCCACCGGCGAGCTGGACTGGCGCCGCGCCTTCACCTCGAGCTCGGGCCTGCGCTTCGAGCCCTTCGTCAACATGCGCGCCGACGTCTACAAGCTGCACGACATCCTGACCGGCGTGGGCTCGGCCACCCGCAGCGACGAGATGAGCCGCGGCCTGGCCACCGCCGGCGTCGACCTGACCTATCCGTTCTACAAGCGGACCAAGGACGCCACGATCATCGTCGAGCCCGTGGTGCAGGTCGCCGCCTCGCCCAACGCCAAGCAGGTGGTGATCGGCCGCAACCCGACGACGGGCGAGCCGATCTACCTCAACGAGGACAGCGTCGCGTTCGAGTTCGACGAGACCACGCTCTTCCGGGCCAACAAGTTCCCCGGCTACGACCTCTACGAGGACGGGGTGCGCCTGAACATGGCCGGCCGCGCCACGGTGATGTGGGACGACGGCCGTCGCGCCAACTTCCTGCTGGGCCGCAGCTTCCGGACCGAGGAGAACGCCGTCTTCACCGACCGGTCGGGCCTGCGCACCAAGTCCTCGGACTGGATCGTGTCGGCGGACGCCCAGCCGATGCGCGGCGTCTCGATGTTCGCCCGCGCCCGGCTGGACAACGACACCCTCGACATCCACCGCCTGGAAGCCGGGGCCAACGTCTACAACAAGCGTGGCAACGGCTTCGTCCGCTACCTGACCGACGACTTCGACATCAACGGCACGAAGCGCGAGAACCTCGACGTCGGCGGCGAGATTTACCTGAGCAAGAACTACGGCGTCAGCGTCTACGGCAACCGCGACCTGCGCGCCGATTCCTGGGTGATCCGCGACGTCGGCGTGTTCTATCGGGACGACTGTCTGCGGGTGGATGTGATCTATCGCCGCGAAGACACGATCATCGGTCGTCTGCTACCCAGCGAGTCGGTCTCCGTCCGCCTAACGCTCGCCACATTGGGCGGCTCATTCAATGGCAGGTAAGATGGCGACCAACGTGCGCCACGAAGGAAGACTCTCGTCCATGATGCGTTATCTGACCGGTCCCACAGCGCGGAGCGCGGCGTTCGCCTGCGCGCTCGCGGCCGTGGCGGCGGCGCCCCAGGCCGTGGCGCAGCAACCGGCGAACGAGGCGGTCGGCACGGCCCCGCCCGACACCCCCGCGCCGGAAGCTCCCCGCGCGCCCGCCGGCATGTCCGAATCCGTCGCCGCGGTGGTGAACGACGACATCGTCTCCACCTACGACCTCGCCCAGCGGATGCGGCTGCTGATCGCCACGTCCGGCGTGCAGCCCACCCAGGAGAACCTGCAACAGTTCCAGCGCGAGGCGCTGGTCTCCCTTGTCGACGAGCATCTCCAGTTCCAGGAGCTGCGCCGCGTCGAGAAGGAGCAGAAGATCGACATCCTGGCCGACGACGCCGAGATCAACGAAGAGATCGCCGAGATGGCGAAGGGCAACAACATGAGCGCCGAGCAGTTCATGGCGTTCCTGGCCTCCCGCGGCATTGGCGTCGACACCTTGAAGCAGCAGCTGCGCGCGCAGATCAGCTGGTCGCGCTGGATCCAGGGCCGGTATGGCTCGCGTCTCCGCGTCGGCGACGACCAGATCGCCGCGACCCAGGCCCTGCTGGCCGCCCAATCGGCCAAGCCGCAGTACAACATCGGCGAGGTCCTGATCGACGCCAACCGCGTGGGCGGGATGCAGCAGGCCATGACCGGCGCCCAGCAGTTGGTGACCCAGATGCAGCAGGGCGCGCCCTTCCCGGCCGTGGCCCGTCAGTTCTCCGCCCTGCCCACCGCGGCCAACGGCGGGGACGCCGGCTGGGTCAGCCCGGGTGAGGTGCCCCCCGAGGTGCAGGCCGTCCTGGAGCAGATGCGCCCGGGCCAGCTATCGCAGCCGATCCCGGTGAAGGACGGCGTCTACATCCTCTATCTCCGCGACAAGCGGGCCGGTGGCAATTCCACCCTGGTCAACCTCAAGCAGGTGGCCATCGGCCTGCCGCAGACCGCCTCGCCCGAGGACGAGTCCGCCGCACGGGCCAAGCTCGCGGCGCTGAAGCCCCAGATCAAAGGCTGCGCCGGCCTCGAGGCCGCGGCGGGCGCGGTCCAGGGCGCGGTCGCCGGCGACCTGGGCGAGGCCGAGCTGGCAGACCTGGCGCCGCAGTTCCGCGACGCCGCCGAGAAGCTGAAGGTGAACGAGGTCTCCGACCCCATCCGAACCTCTGCCGGCCTGCACCTGATCGCGGTCTGCGGCCGCCGCTCGGCGGGCGCGGGCCAGGCGGACAAGGACCAGATCGAGCGCCGCCTGCGCGGACAGCAGCTCAGCATGATCGCGCGCCGCTACATGCGCGACCTGCGCAACTCGGCGACGATCGAAACGAAATAGCGCCGGAGGGGCGGTGAAGACGGGACCGCTCGCGCTCACGCTCGGAGACCCGGCCGGCATCGGCCCGGAGATCGTCGTCAAGGCGTGGCGGGCGTTGCGCGCCGAGGGCCCGGCGTTCTTCGTCGTCGGCGACGCCCGGGCCGTGGCGTCGTCGCCCACGTCCACCGCCGGGCTGGTGCGCGCCATCTCCTCGCCCGACGAGGCCGAGGCCGTCTTCCCCGACGCCATCCCGGTGCTGGACCTGCCGCTGCGCGGCCCGGTGGTCGCCGGCCAGCCGACGCCGGCCGCCGCGCCGGCCATCATCCAATGGATCGAGACGGCGGTGGGCCTGGCGCTTTCCGGCACGGTCTCCGGCGTGGTGACCGCGCCGATCGCCAAGGCGCCGCTCTACGCCGCCGGCTTCAAGTTCCCCGGCCACACCGAGTTCCTGGGCGAACTCACCGCCGCCGCCAGCTTCGACGGCGCGCGCGGCCCGATCATGATGCTGACCGCCGCCGACCTGCGGGTGACGCTGGTGACGGTGCATGAGCCGCTGGCCAAGGTGTCGGGCAAGCTGGACATCCGGGGGGTGGTCAACGCCGGCCTGGTGACCGCCCAGGCCCTGCGCCGCGACTTCGGGATCGCCAGGCCGCGCCTGGCCGTGGCCGGCCTCAATCCCCACGCCGGCGAAAGCGGCTCCATCGGCCGCGAGGAGGTCGAGATCGTCGAGCCGGCGGTTCGCGCGCTGAAGGACCTGGGCGTCGACGCCCGGGGCCCCTACCCTTCCGACACCCTGTTCCCGGCCGAGGTGCGCGCCACCTACGACGCGGCGCTGTGCCTCTATCACGACCAGGCGCTGATCCCGATCAAGATGCTGGACTTCTGGGGCGGGGTGAACGTGACCCTGGGCCTGCCGATCGTGCGCACCTCGCCCGACCACGGCACGGCCTTCGACATCGCCGGCCGCGGGATCGCCCGGCCGGACAGCCTGATCGCCGCGATCCGCCTCGCCGACGAGATCGCGCGGCGGCGGCCTTGAGCCTCGACGACCTGCCCACCCTGCGCGAGGCGCTGGAACGCCACGGTCTGTGGGCCAAGAAGGCGTTCGGCCAGCATTTCCTGCTCGACCTCAACGTCACCCGAAAGATCGCCCGCCTGGCCCAGGTCGGCGAAGGCGACCATGTCATCGAGGTCGGCCCCGGTCCGGGCGGCCTGACGCGGGCGCTGCTGGAGACCGGCGCGCGGGTAACGGCCGTCGAGAAGGACGAGCGGTTCCGCCCGCTGCTGCAGGAGGTGGGGGACGCCGCGCCGAACTTGACGCTGGTGTTCGGGGACGCGCTGAAGGTGGACGAGGCCCAGATCGCCGGCGGCCAGCCCGCGCACCTGGTCTCCAACCTGCCCTACAACGTCGGCACGCCGCTGCTGATCAAGTGGCTGACCGGCCCGTGGACGCCCAGGTCCCTGACCCTGATGTTCCAGCGCGAGGTCGCCGACCGGATCACCGAGGGGCCGGGCGACGACGCCTATGGCCGGCTCGCGGTGATCGTGCAGGCCACCTGCCAGGCGCGCCGGGTGCTGGACGCCCCGGCCCGCGCCTTCACACCGCCGCCGAAGGTGGACTCCGCCGTGGTCCGCCTGGAGCCCCTGGCCGAACGACCCAGCCACGAACGCCTCGACGCCCTGCAGAAGATCACCGCCGCCGCCTTCGGCCAGCGCCGCAAGATGCTGCGCTCCAGCCTGAAGCTGATGGGCGGCGAGGAATTGATCGTCGCCGCCGGCCTCGACCCCCAGGCCCGCGCCGAAGTGATCCCCGTCGACGGCTTCCTGGCCCTGGCCGACGCCTGGCTCGCCCGGCGCTAAATCCACGGCGCGCCCTCCCCCCTGCGCGGCGACGTTGGCGGAGTCTCCCTACCTCCCCCGCGAAGCGGCGGGAGGGGGACCGACCGCCGAAGTCGGCGCCAGCCGCTCTTCGCTGCGCTCGGCGACTGGTCCCCCTCCCGCCGCTTCGCGGGGGAGGTGAACGTCGGCTACCCACCCGTTGCGGACCTTCATCGAGTGGCGTTACTTCAGTGACGGCGCGCGGGCGCGATCGGGGGTGGAAGATGGGAGATGCACGGGCGTCGGGCGCGCGAGCGCCCGAGAGAGCGGCGTTGCTGATCCGCCTGCTTCTCGGAGCGCTCTTCATCACGCATCTCTACTGGAAGCTCGTGATCTTCCCTGGCGGGCTGGAGGCCTGGTGGGGAAACCTGCTTAGGGCTGGGTATCCGGCCTTTGTGCCCGCCTACGTCCTTTCGGCGGAGCTTGCCGGCGCCCTGCTTCTGATCCCGGGGGTGCTGACCAGATACGTTGCTCTCTATGCGATGCCGATGATGCTGGGCGCGGCCCACTTCTGGATGGCGCGCAAAGGCTTCTTCTTCACGAAGGCAGGGGCCGAACTGCCGCTGGTTTGGCTGGCGCTTCTTGGCGTTCAGGCCGTTGCGGGGGATGGCCCCTTCGCTGCGGTCCGCTCGCCAGATCCGCGGCGCGCCCTGGCCTTGCCAGGGCGTCGCGCCGACACCACCGCTCAGCCTTGAGCCGGCGGCCGCCCGTTCGTGTGGTTCGCGGTCGTTCTGATGGCGCCTAGGCCGTTGCCGAAGCGGACGCCAACCGCTCCAATGCCTGCGGAATCGTTTGGGGAGCCGGCATGCTGACGCTTCTGGGCGTGGCCACCGTGGTGGTCGGCTTCGCCGTGCGGCTGAACCCGCTCCTCGTGGTGACCATCGCGGCGTTCGTCACCGGGCTGGCGGCGGGCCTCACGCCTATCGCGGTGCTGGAAGCGTTCGGCAGGGCGTTCAACGAGAACCGCTTCGTCAGCGCCGCCTATCTGGTCCTGCCGGTCATCGGCGTCGTCGAGCGCGCCGGCCTGCAGGAGCGCGCCCGCGCGCTGATCGCCCGGTTCAAGGGTGTCTCGGTGGGGCCCTTCCTGATCGGCTACCTGGCCTTCCGCCAGCTCACCTCGGCGCTGGGCCTGACGTCGATCGCCGGCCACGCCCAGAGCATCCGCCCCATGGTCGCCCCGATGGCCGAAGGCGCGGTCGAGGCCCGCACCGGGCCGCTCGACGCCGACACCCGCCAGGCCACCCGCGCCATGGCATCGGCCACCGACAATGTCGGCCTGTTCTTCGGCGAGGACATCTTCATCGCCATCGGCTCGATCCTGCTGATGGTGGGTTTCCTGGCTGCCAGCGGCATCACCATCGACCCCATCCACCTGTCGGTCTGGGCCATCCCGACGGCCCTCGTCGCGTTCGTCCTGCACGCCGGCCGACTGATCCTCTTCGACCGCAAGCTGCGCCGGAGGGCCGGCGCATGATCAAGCTTTCCGCCGTCTACGTCCTGGCCGGCCTGGTGTTCGCCGCCTTCGCGGTGCTGAGCGCGCTGGACCGCAACAACAGGAAGCGCTTCGGCAACGCCGCCTTCTGGGGCCTGGTCTCGGTGAGCTTCCTGGCCGGCGACCGGCTGGGCGACCTGGGCAACGGGGTGCTGGTGCTGGGCCTGGCCGTCATCGCCGGCCTGGGCCTGCTGGGCCGTGGCAAGCCCGCCACCACCTCGCCGGGGGAGCGCAAGGCGCTGGCGGAACGGTTCGGCGAGAAGCTGTTCATCCCCGCCCTGACCCTGCCCGTGGTCGTGGCGTTCGGGGTGCTGGTGCTGAAGCCGCTGGAGGTCGGCGGGACGCCGCTGCTGGACCCGAAACAGGCTACGCTGCTGTCGCTGGCGCTGGCCGCGGTCATCGCCGTCGGCGTCGGCCTGATCCTGCTGCGCCAGCCGCTGATCAGCCCGCTGCAGGAAGGCCGCCGGCTGATGGACACCGTGGGCTGGGCCGCGCTCCTGCCGCAGATGCTGGCCGCCCTGGGCGCCATCTTCGCCCTGGCCGGGGTGGGCCAGGTCATCGGCGACCTCGTCACCAGCTACATCCCGATGGACGCGCGGCTGACCGCGGTGGCGGTCTACTGCCTGGGGATGGCCGGCTTCACCATGATCATGGGCAACGCCTTCGCCGCCTTCCCGGTGATGACGGCCGGCATCGGCCTGCCGATCCTGATCCACCGCTTCGGCGGCGACCCGGCGGTGGTGGCGTCGATCGGCATGCTGTCGGGGTTCTGCGGCACGCTGATGACCCCGCTGGCCGCCAACTTCAACCTGGTGCCGGCCGCGCTGCTGGAGCTGCCGGACCGCTATGCGGTGATCAAGGCGCAGATCCCCACCGCCCTGCCCCTGCTGATCGCCAATGTGGTGCTGATGTATGTCCTCGCCTTCCGCTGATGACCTCACGCCGGAGCTGGCGTCGCAGTTCGCCCGCTTGGCGCTGGGCCACGTCACCCGCGAGTACCCGAACAAGATGGACCATGTCCTCGGCGGTCCCGAGGACGTGAAGGGGCCGCGCGCGCTGCACCCGATCTTCTTCGGCAGCTTCGACTGGCACTCCTGCGTCCACGGCTACTGGACCCTGGCGACGGTTCTGCGCCTGCACCCTGGGATCCCCGAGGCCCCGGCGATCCGCGCCCTGTTCCACGAGACCTTCACGGCCGAGAAGGTGGCCGTCGAGACCGCCTATCTCGCCCGCCCCTCCGCGCGGGGCTTCGAGCGCCCCTACGGCTGGGGCTGGCTGCTGAAGCTGCAGGCCGAACTCCTGGCTCACGACGCGCCGTGGGCGGCCACGCACCGGCCGCTGGCGGGCGCCTTCGCCCAGCGGTTCCGGGACTTCCTGCCGCTCGCCACCTATCCCATCCGCACAGGGGTCCATTCCTCCACGGCTTTCGCCCTGGCGCTGGCCAGCGATTACGCCCGCGCCGTGGGCGACCAGGACCTGTCCGAGCTGTTCGTCGGCCGGGCCCGCGCCTGGCACCTGGCCGACCGGGACGCCCAGGCCTGGGAGCCTTCCGGCGACGACTTCCTCTCGCCGACGCTGATGACCGCCGAATGCCTGCGCCGCCTGCTGCCCGCAGACGAGTTCACCAGCTGGTTCGCCGCCTACCTGCCGAGCGCCGCCCAACGGCTGCCGGCGAGCCTGTTCACGCCGGCCACGCCGTCCGACCGCTCCGACGGCAAGATCGCCCACCTGGACGGCCTGAACCTGTCGCGCGCCTGGTGCTGGCGGAACCTGGCCGCGACCTTGCCGTCGAACCATCCGGCGCGCCCGGTCATGGAAGACGCCGCCGCCCGCCACCTCGCCGCCAGCCTGCCCCATGTGGCCGGCGACTACATGGGCGAGCACTGGCTGGCCTCGTTCGCCCTGCTGGCGCTGACTGCCGGCTAGCGCGGCGGCATCTTCGGGAACTGCGGCAGGCCCTCGTGGGTCAGGTGCCAGGGCTGCGCGTCGTCCATGTAGAGGTGCAGGTTCGGGGAATAGCCTGAGGGATCGTCCAGCGCCCCCAGCTTCACCGGATAGAACGGCGTGCCCTCCGCCGTGACCGTGTAGAGCGGCGTGCCGCACTCGGCGCAGAAGGCGCGGCCGACCTCGTTGCCGCTCTCGGCCTTCGAGGTGTGCACCTTGGGTTCTCCCTTGGTCACGAAGAAGGCCGGCTTCATCGCCAGGGCCACATAGTTCGGCGGACCGCCGGTGGCGTACTGGCAGGCCCGGCAGTGACAGACGCCGACCCCGGCCAGCGGGCCCGCGATCTTGAACCGGATCGCGCCGCAGGCGCAGCCGCCCTCGATATCGCTCATATCCATCCCCCTCAGGCCACAGGCTCGGGCGCCCGCTCGAGGACGAAGTCGTCCGGATTGGGCGCCAGCGTGGCGCGCCAGTAATCGATCAGGCCGAACGGCCAGTTCTGGCTGACCCGGCCGAAGCTGTTCTTGTACCAGCTCGACACGTTCGGCGAGCCCCAGGCCCAGCCGGCGTTCGCCTCATCGACCCGGCGGTTGAAGTCGTCGTGCACCGCCTTCTTCACGTCGATGGCGCGCGCGCCGGTGTCCGCCAGCAGCTTCAGGCAGCCGATGATGTAGCGGACCGAGCACTCCGAGAAGAAGACGATCGAGCCGTTGACCACGATGTTGGTGTTGGGCCCATAGGTGATGAAGAAGTTCGGGAAGCCCGGCACGGTCATGCCGAGATAGGCCTTGGCGTCGCCGCCCCAGGTGTCGTGCAGGTCGCGCCCGCCCCGGCCCTTCACCTTCAGGAACGACAGGAAGTTCGAGGCCTGGAATCCCGTGCTGTAGATCAGCACGTCGTACTCGTGCTCCACGCCGTCCGCTGTGACGACGCCCTTCGGCGTGATCCGCGCGATCTTCTCGGTGACCAGGTCGACGTTGTCGCGTTGCAAGGCGGCCAGCCAGACCCCGTTGTCCAGGACCGCGCGCTTCCCGCCGATCGGGTACTTGGGCGTCACCTTGTCCAGCAGCTCGGGCCGCACGGTCATCTGCGCCCGGTAGGACTCGATCACCATATCGCGCAGCATGGCGTTCTCCGGCCCGACCGCGTCGGGGCCGCCGTTCCAGCTGGGATCCGACCTGACCATCGGCAGGAAGCCCTCGGTGGTCATCCAGAACAGATAGAACCGGTACCATTTGTCGAAGTAGGGCACGTGCTCCAGCACCCACTTCATGTTCTCCGGCACGTCGTGGTGGTAGTGCGGCACCGGCAGCCCCCAGGGCGGCGAGCGCTGGAAGACGGTCATGTGCGCCACGTCCGGCGCGATTTCCGGTACGAACTGGTAGGCCGAAGCGCCGGTGCCGATCACGCCGACCCGCTTGCCCCTCAGGTCCACGTCGTGCCGCCATTCGGCGGAGTGGAAGGCCGGGCCTTCGAAGCTGCCGACGCCCTCGATGTCGGGCATGCGGGGCCGGTTGAGCTGGCCGACCGCCGTGATCACCGCGTTGGCCTCGACGACTTCGGTCTTGCCGTCAGGGCCCTTCAGCGTGGCGCGCCACACCGCCCGGCCCTCATCCCAGACCACGGTCTCCGCCAGCGTCTCGAAGCGGATGTGCTTGTGCAGGTCGTATTTCTTCGCGATCCCGCGGAAGTACTCCAGCAGCACGGGCTGGGGCGAGAAGTGCTGCGGCCAGAAGTGATTGGGCTCGAACGAGTAGCTGTACATGTGGTTCGAATTGTCCACGCGGCAGCCGGGATAGGTGTTCTCGAACCACGTCCCGCCCACATCGGCGTTCTTGTCGACGATCTGGAACGGCACGCCGGCCTGGCTGAGCCGGATGCCCGCGAGCAGGCCGGTCATGCCGGCCCCGATCACCAGCACCTTCAGCTTGCGCGCGGCGGCCTGGAGCTGCGGCTGCTCGAACTGCGGGTCCTTGGTGCTCTTGCCCGCGAGGGTCAGTTCGTCGACCAGGAAGTCCACGTACTGCTCGGGGATCGGCGCGCCGGCCACGAAGTCCATCTGCCGGCGCAGAGTCGCGGTGTCCGGGCTGGCCATCTGCAGCGGCCTGCCGCCCAGGTAGGCGCGGATCGCCTCGGCGGCCGCCTTGCGGGCCTGCGCCTGCCGGTCCTCGGGGATGCCGATGTCGTTCCGGTCCATGGCGTTGTAGACCGGCGTCCACTCTGGCCGCAGCCAGCTGGTGTCGCCGGTCATGTGGACCAGAGCCGTCAGGAGCGCCGGCAAGTGCGCGTCCTTCAGCATGTCCTCGAGGTTCGCGGGAACGTCGGCCATGTTGCTCCTGCCCGTAAGTTATCGTTGTTCTTCTATCGCCAACATGGACCCCGCGGACGGCCGGCGGAAGTCCTCACGTCACGTCAACGACCTGCCTTCTGCACGGCGCGGATGCGCGCCATGACGCCGTCCGGCAGGCCGAGACCGGACGCGGCGAGGTTCTCGCGCAGGTGCTCCAGCCGCGTCGCGCCGAAGACTGCCGCGCTCACCCCCCGATTGGCCAGCACATAGGCCAGCGCCGCCTGCGACCCGGTCAGGTCCGGTAGCCGGTGCAGGAAGCGGAAGCTACGGCCGCGGGCCAGCTCGCCGCGGTGCTTCGCCAGGGCGCGGGCGGCGTACCAGAGGTCCTGCGGGCCGCGCAGGCGCTCGAGAAGCGGGCGGGTGTGGCCCATGGCCAGCGGCATGCCGGCCAGCACCCCCTTCCCCGCCGCCGCGGCGCGGGCGATCAACGGCTCCCGCTCGGGCCGCAGCACGTTGTAGTCGACCATCACCACGTCGACGCCGGCCAGGCCGATGGCGTGCTGGATCACCGCGGGATCGAAGCTGTTGAGGCCGACAGCTCGGACCAGGCCCCGCGCCTTCAG
>Ga0209257_1003634_pt1 | contig 12968 bp, 9 predicted proteins | sample AraplaCvi_mCL_r2_FD_184277 | JGI IMG/M metagenome (GOLD analysis project Ga0209257, IMG submission 184277) | Arabidopsis root microbial communities from North Carolina, USA - plate scrape MF_Cvi_mCL_r2 (SPAdes) (version 2) | ecosystem: Host-associated > Plants > Roots > Endosphere | place: USA...
TGTGATCAGGTTGTCGCTAGCCTGCGAATGCGAGGAGATGTTCTCGGGACTACAATGTCACGGGACGTCATCCACCTTCGCCACTTTCTGGTGGGGGGCGAGCTGGATCTCGGTACGACCACAGATTGGCCCGATTCACCCTTGCGGCGCGGGGATGGAGCGACAGCCCTTTCGTCACAGGCGGCACAGCTCCTGGACGACCTGCAGCCCGAACAGACAGAATTTTTCCGGCTGGAGAATGAAACGCAGGCAGCCGTTGCACTCCTGCAGGGTGAGCAGATCGAGCAGGATTCAAGGATCGTCAGGATCCGGAATGACGGCGACGGTCTGTCCGTTATCCAGAGGCTCGACGCATCTTCAGCAAAAGATGTCGAAATACTGAGAAAGCACGGTCGGAGTGTGCGCGGTGGTCGGCCCATTGTCTTGTCGGGTTTGCCCATGGCAGGGGCGGGCGGTCATTTCGCCACCGGCTTTCCGTTGCTGGCAAAAAAGACACCTATCCAGACAGCGCTGGTGCTTGATCAGAAAGCTGCGGCGAACGACTGTCTGGCCATTGATGGATGCGAATGGGCACTGTTCATGCCCAGGACTGGAAAGCACACTGTAGGTCCCGAAGGTTTTGATGAGGCTTTCCATTTGCCATTCTGGATGGTCGATCCGCCTGACATCGACGCGGCGAGCATTGCTATACATCCCGCCGGTGCCACTCTTACGGACCTCATGGAAGGAACACTGGAAATCCGGATCCGTGCGCCTCTGCCGCTCGAGAATGTTCAGGTCCAGATCAGACTTGTGGTGGCGGGCGAAGAGGATCTCGTGTCGGTAGACACGATAGACCGGTTGCCAGTCTACATCGCCGGACGCGTGCCCCTTCTCATGGATCTGAGAACATCGCTGACAAAGCGAGGCATTGCACCTGCATCCGCCGCGCGGCTGCAGGTGCATGTGGAAGGGGTGCTGGCGGACCGATTTTTGCTTATGCCGACGGCACACCCTTTCCTCTTTAATGAGCACAGCCGGACGTGGACCGACGCTCAGGACAGCGAGCGGGAGATCGTCTCGCGGGTGGCAACACTCTCAAAATTGCTTCCGTCAAAATCGACTGCTGCAAGTGATGAATTCATGCTGCTTCTCCCTGACAGCGAAGATCGGGGAGCGCTCGGTGCAGGCAGGATTTTACGTGAGACGAACCTGTTTCGCCTGGGCCAGACGGCATACACCCGGCCTCTGTCTCCTCGCACAATACGGGAGGCATCCTCAAGGGATGGCGTTCCCGGTCTCGACGCGATGACAGGAGCCTATCTTGCCTGGCGCCTTGCAGAGGCCGGCGATCCGGTTGCTCACTGGGTACAGCATCAGGGTGCTGACAGTCTTGAAGCCGGTTTGGTGGGCCTGCTCTGCGGCGACAGGTGGCGCCAGATCGAGGAACGCCTGAACCTTTCAGTCCTCTCGCCTGCTGGTGCACTCTACGTCAGTGCGGAACAACACGGGCTACTGTCCGGCGAAGATCTGCCATCGGTCGTTCGCTCGCCTGATGCTGACTTTCTTGCCCGAAGGATCAGGATCCGCCTCCATCAGGCAATCCCGGATCACGAGACTGCGATAGCCGAATGGAATGACGACCTCGGAGGCGAGCTCGATCTCGCTGTGATCGAAGCGTATGAAGATGTGCGCAAACAGATGCTTGACGAGGGTCGTGATGCCTTCGAAGAGCCTGACATGAAGCGGGACGCGCGCACATGGCTACTTGCGCTCGAGCGTGCGCGCGACATCCCCCGTCTGTCGATGTTCCAGGCGCTGGTCCTTCCGAACCCGAGGTGGGAGGCACTTTCCACATTTTCTTACGAAACAGCGACCGAGGATGAGATCATCGATCTGCTCGACAGCTGCCATGTCGACGCTTTTCGCCGACCGGGACTGCGCTGGATCGGACGGCCGGAACTCCGCGCAATCCTGGAGCTGTGGATTTCACCCCGCAACCTTATAGAGGCGGGAGAATGGCAGCAATATCTGGCAAAAAGCCTTTCCGACATGCAGACGGCGAGGGCGGTGCGATACGCAGCCCTGAGGCGGAAGTTGTCAAGACTGGATTTCCCTGAAGAAAGCCTGGTGTGATGGATCACTACCTGCGTTTTGTGAATTGCGTTCAGGCACTGAGGCGCCGAACTGAAGCTCTGGGGATCGCAATGGGAGGTGCTCTGGGTGTCGCAGCTGATCCGTTACCGCACCAGATCGCGACGGTGCACCGAGTGCTTTCTGATACGGATGTCCGCCACCTGCTTTCTGACGAGGTAGGCCTCGGCAAGACGGTGCAGGCGCTGATGATAATGAACGCGCTCAGATGGCAATATCCAAAGCATCGAGCATTGATTGTCGCGCCTGATAACCTGCTCGCACAGTGGCAGGAGGAATGCTGGATACGTGGCCATGTCATGCCAGCGCTGGCAGGTATCGCCCCTGACGAGGATTCCGAAAAGACGCCGGTTTTGCTTGCAAGGCCTCGTGATCTTGTTCGTCGTCCAGGAGACGCCGAGCGGGTCGTAGAGCTCGATGGCCGGAAGTTTGATTTGCTCGTTGTTGACGAGCCTCAGACCATGCCAAGAGAGATTGTACAATCGATCTCCCAGGCTGCTGATGGCTTCCGTCAGGTACTCGTCCTTTCAGCAACCCCGAGACTGGGCGATGCAGCATGGCGTGATCTGATCTTGCGGATGGTCGAGCCGGCGGCCGCCTTCAGGGCCCGCTTTGAGGATCGCGCGATCGCAGAAATACTGGCTGACCGTGAGGCTCAGGCGCATTCACGACAGGATCCGGATCATTCCGGAACCTATTTGCAGTTTGCAGCAACACGCAGGGTTATCAGGAATGGCAGAGATGGCTGGGGAGCCTACCTCCCGGTAAGGCGCAATACACAGGTCCTGATCCAGCCACTGGCGGCAGAACGTGAACGTCATGAAATTGCTGCTGAGTTGCTTGTGAGCAACGACCGCAGCGGGGATATGCAAGGTCGACCGTGGACGTCTGCGCGCGCTTTGCAAAGAAGTGCCCGGGCCGCCAGAGATGTTCTGGCGGAGATTGCCAGCCAGGGCGGACCGCTGGGTCAAAAATCGGAGCGTGCCCGTTCCGCATCCCTCGATGACCCCGGTGACAGCAGACTTGAGGCCTTGCTCGATCTTCTGTCCGAAGAGTGGCAAGAAGATACGTCAAGAGCCTTTATAATTGTCTGTGGGGACAATCCGACAATCGATATGCTGAGAACCGCCCTCCCGCGTTACTTTCCTGATCTGACGGATGGCATTGGTATTCTGAGGCGGCCGGCCACGGCAGAAATTGAGGCGGTTACGAACTTACGCGAGGTCCAGGAAACACTCGCGCCGTTTCTGGATGGCTCCACCCGATTGCTCCTTGTCGGGGACTGGGTGCAGGCGGGTCTGAACCTGCATCACGCGGCGAGTCGGATCGTATTTTATTCGATTCCCTGGGAAATGGAGAGCATCGACCAGTTGATCGGACGCGTTGACCGGCTGGGTTCGGCATCGAAGCGTGAGAGACGGCGAAGACAGGTGAGTATATGGCGACTTGTGCACGAGGGATCCCAGGAGGCGGCGATTGCCGATGTTGCGTCGCAGCTGGGGGTTTTCGACGCGCCGTTGCCGCCGCTGTCTGATGATGAACGGAAAGCCGTGTATGAAGTCATGTCACTGGCCGCCATCCGCCGCGCTGCGCCCGCCGGGCTTGCCAGGATAAACCCTGCATCTACCGGCATTGTCACATCGCTTCAGGATCTGGATCCGTTTACTACAGAGAACGCAATCGCCGACTTCGAAGCGTGGCAAAAACGGCCTGCCGTTCAACCGTCGATGGTGAAGCGAAAGGTACATGGGCAGATCGAGAATTCGGAGGGAGCGATGCGCTCCTGGCTCGAGACCATTACCAGATCAGGTGACTTTGAAACTGGAACCAGGCTTGACGGGCAGGATCCCGAATTCCGGTTCGGAACGTTCTGGTACTATCGAATGAACGGGAGAGGGCGCCCGGCCTACATACCGTTCACCCTTCCCGGGACCAGGGCCGAGAACTGGATGTCGGATCACCAGCCCTATATTATCCACCGCTCCCGGATACCGTCACCGCCACGGAAAACTGTGGTGACAGATACCGGAGAAGATGCCGCTCGGCCTCTACACTTTCTCGATCACGGCAGTTTGCTTCATGATGCGCTGGTTGAGGGATACATTTCGGAAGGCCGGAAAACCTTCGGGAAAGCCCAGCCCGTTGTTCATTCTACGGTGACGCTTCCCGAAGGACACCCGGCGAAAGGGCAGCCTCCGACGGTGGTCACCGTGGCGGACTTTGATCCCTTCCCTGACGAAATGCTCCCAGGGCTATGGTCTCCGGCTGCCAAGGCAATCTTCGCGACTGCTGCATCGGATACCCAGCGCGAGGGCCTGGCGGACGATCGACTGTCTCTTCATTTCATGGCGCGCGCTGTTCAACGGTGGGTTCGTCTCATGGTGCCAGCGCAACTTTGCAAGGTTGCGTCATCCGAGACGGCCGGAAAGTGGGTGGATGTCACGCCTGACAAAATCGATGCAATTCTGAGGCCATTGGTGTTCGGGGAGCATGTGCAATGCGCAAAAGGGCGCACACCGGTCAGGCCGCTGTTGCGGTCGGAGATTGCTGGAGTAGTGAGACGGCAGCAGATTGACACAATGAATATCAGGGTCGGAGAGCTGGATGATGAGGCGCGAACCATCATCTCCCCGCTTATTCACTCATTGCAGTCCAGACTAGCCTTTCATTGGGAGGAAGAAACGCGAAACCGTGAACTAATGCTAGAACGCAGGAAAAGCGCGCCGATGGATGCCGGGCCGCGCGAACTCCGGCTAGGCCAGATTGCCGCGCTGGAGCGATCTCTCGAGATGTCGCGCCTGTGCGAGCACGAGAGTGCGAACATTCTCAGCAATTTCATGGCAATGAAGCGGTCGCCTGAGCTCGTAAGGCCCTTGACCATTATTGTTGCGTTCGCGGAGCAGGCTTGAAAGCTGAGAGCCGCTATCAAGTGAGTTTAAACCAAGACCAGGCACCCAAAGTTTCAGGGCGGCCCGAAGCGAGGATCTGACCTGATGACTGCGCCACGAGCCTGGAGTTTTCTGGTTGTTGAAGGCACAAGGCAATACGGTGGGAATGTCGGCTACGATGACAGCCCAAGCGAAATTTACCGGTTCGATAGCAATGTCGCGAACCACCTTAGAGTGGCTGCAGGGGACGTTGCCATAATTCGAACCCGCGACCACATAAAAGGGGCCGCGATTGTTGAGAAAATAATTGCAGGGGAGGGGCAGAAAGAGAGACTGCGCTGCCCGATATGTTCCGCTACGAATATAAAACGGCGGGTAAAGGCTACGCCCGCGTGGAGGTGCAAGAACCAGCACACTTTTGATGAACCCGAGCGCCAATGGGACACTGTGTCAACGTATGAGGCTCATTATGCAAAGACTTTCCAGCCAATCACAGCAGGCCTGAGTGTTGACCATCTCCACCAGGCGGTCATTAGACCCAGCGACCAGATGTCGATCAAGGAAGTTGATCTGTCGCGGTTAGAGAATTTTTTTATATCAGACCTTTCGTTGACGCCACTGTTGGCGGACTATGCACGGCGCTTGTCTCCCGACCGCGAAATTAGTCAGGTCGACGACGATGTCAGATCAATAATTGAAGCCCGGCGCATTGTTCTCCGTGAAATTTCTCTTCGCAGGGGGCAAGTCCAGTTTCGGAATCGTTTGGTCGAACGATATGGCTCGAAATGCCAGATATCCGGTTGCGCGTTTCCAGGATTGTTGGAAGCCGCTCATATCAACACTTATGCACAGTCAGCGGATAACAGTGTGCGCAATGGCCTCCTCCTGCGCAGCGACATTCACACGCTCTTTGATCTCGGAATGATATTGATAGATCCCGAGACCTTCACCGTGAAAATAGACGCTGGCCTGTCCGGATTTGGCTACGATGAACTTGAAGGTGTCAGCCTACTCCTGAATGGGACGAAGGGGCCGGATAAAGAGGCCTTGCGTAAGAGATGGCGGTTTTTCAAAACCGTCCCAGGGGAGAAACCTGCTCCAACATGAGTGATCCCTTCGTAAAGCTTCGGACAGATGCGGCCTGAAAGTTCATAGGCTGACGATCAATTCTGTGATGAGAGCGGAACATTTGGCGAACATAGATTGCGGTCTGGGATTTTTTTTGCCAGTTTGGCAGAAAATGACCCAGAGAATGGCAGGTGATTCGTGCAGCACGCGCAACTAGACGAGAACGAGTTCAACCATTTGTGTCAGCGTGCCGGTCTTACAGCAAGTGAGGCTGCATCTCTGATCTCGGTATCCGACCGTACTGCTGCCCGCTATGTCAGCGGCGAGAGCAGCCCGGCGGATCTCGCCCTCAAGGTCCTGAGAGACCTTGCAGATCGGAAATGTGCCGGCAAGGGACCAATCTCGTTCCGCTTCATAGACCTGTTCGCTGGTATTGGCGGACTTCGTATCGGCTTCCAAGGCATTGGCGGGCATTGCGTTTTTACGTCGGAATGGGACCAGAATGCCCAGAAGACCTACGGTCTTAATTTTCGAGACAATCACCGCCTTGCAGGGGATGTGAGGGAATATTCTGAAAACCCTGACCTGATCCCGGAGCATGACATCCTGCTTGCCGGCTTCCCGTGCCAGCCATTCTCGATTGCGGGCGTTTCTAAAAAGAATGCACTTGGTCGGCCCCACGGTTTTCTATGCGATACGCAGGGCACGCTCTTCTTTGATACCGCCCAGATCATTGCGCATCATCGACCGGCAGCTTTTGTGCTGGAAAACGTCAAAAACCTTGAAAGCCACGACAAGGGCCGGACGTTCGCCACGATTATCAACGTGCTCACCAACGAGCTTGGATATCACGTCCAGACACGCGTGATCAGCTCCGAGCACTGGGTACCGCAGCGCCGCGAACGAATTTTCATTGTCGGGTTCCGTGAGCCGACCGACTTCGATCTGAAGTCACTCAAGCTTCCGGCAAATGGACCGAAGCTTGGCAGTATTCTGGATCCACATGACGAGGTAGATCCGAAATACACTCTGACCCCACGTCTGTGGGAATACCTGCAGGCCTACAAGGAAAAGCACAATTCGAAAGGTAACGGGTTCGGATACAGCCTGTTCAGTCCTGATGATGTGACGCGGACGCTTTCTGCCCGTTACTACAAGGACGGGTCGGAAATTCTCGTCGCGCAGCCTGGCAAGCGTCCCCGTCGACTGACGCCCTTGGAATGCGCCCGTCTGATGGGCTTTGACCGGGGCGATCGCCGCTGGAAAATTCCGGTCTCGGATACGCAGGCCTACCGGCAGTTTGGTAATGCTGTCGTGGTTCCGGTTGTAGAATTCCTTGCGGACGCGATGAAGCCATTCATCGAGTCAGCATTGCTGAGAGGCGCGAGCCGCTCGATGGCAGTACCGGTGACTGTAACCCGCCCGGATCGGGAGCCTGTGAGCGCGCATGGCTGACATTGTCACGGCTGAAGTTCGCAGCCGGATGATGTCGGGTATCCGTGGTACCAACACGAAGCCGGAACTCCTGCTGCGCAAAGGGCTCCATGCCATGGGGTTTCGCTTTCGGCTGCATGATCGCTCGCTTCCCGGCAAGCCAGACATTGTCCTTCCGCGCTACAAGGCGGTCATCTTCGCGCATGGCTGCTTCTGGCATGGCCACGATTGCCACCTGTTCAAATGGCCTTCAACCCGCCCGGAGTTCTGGCAGGAAAAAATTGGGCGAAACCGGGCCGTCGATGAGCGGACCGATGCAGCTCTGGAGGAAGCCGGTTGGCGCCAGGCGATCGTATGGGAGTGTGCCCTGAAGGGCAAAACGCGACTGCCTCTCGATGACGTCATTCAATTGTGTGCCGAGTGGCTGAGATCAGATCGGCCGCGACTGGAAATCAGGGGAAGGTAGGAATGCGCCGCGGGCTTTTGTCAGACCTTTTTACAGGCGTCGTCGCCAAGCGTCTGACGCTGGTTGAGACCATCACGCAGAAATCCAATCAGCATGAATTTCAAGGCACCAAACCGCTTCGCCAGCTTCTGGGTGAGGATGATCGCCGAGGGATAGCAACGCGTTTCATCTGGATCTCCGGCGAGCAGGAGGCCTTGGCGGAAGACGGCTTCATGAGCTGGTCTAACGTGCGCAAAGGAAAGCCGCGCGCTCCGGAGTATCACCTCTACTATTCGTCCAACGCCGTCACTGAGCTTATGCAGCCTGGCGACATGCTGTTTCTTGCCTTGCAGCAAGATAGCACGATCCTCGTTGTTGTAACGCCCTCTGCTACGATCCAGAACCAGCTTCTCTGGTTGTTTGCGCTGGAGGAGCAGCCGGAATTCGCCTTCACATTCCAGGAGATCGATGGCGCACATAACGCCGAACTCGATTTTGCGGCGCGCTATATTCTTGATGAGTTGGGTATCGAGCCGGAGGAGCCCGAAGCCGATCGACTCGATAGCCTCATCGAACGGTTCGGTCTCGATTTCCCCAAAACACGCGTGTTTTCGGAGCTTGCGCGGACATCGATGCCGGAGGTTTCTGCCGCCGACGCTCCAGACCTCGCGCTGATCTCATGGATGGATCGCGAGGAGCAGCTATTCAAAAGGCTGGAACGGCGTATCGTTGCCGCACGTATTGGAAGCGGCTTTGGTGCGGCTGGCGACGCTGACGTTGAAGGATTTCTGGCGTTTTCGCTGAGCGTACAGAACCGACGAAAGGCGCGGGCGGGGCAGGCCCTCGAAAATCATCTTGAGGCAGTTTTTGCCGCCCAGCAGATTCGCTACGTTCGGGGCGCGGAGACAGAGAACCGTAACAAGCCCGATTTTCTGTTCCCGGGGCAGAATGAGTATCGTGATCCGCTGTATCCTGAAGCAAGGCTCACGATGCTCGGTGCCAAGTCGACGCTGAAAGATCGCTGGCGCCAGGTTCTGTCGGAGGCTCTGCGGATCCCGGAAAAACACCTTCTTACCCTTGAGCCCGGAATATCAGAAAACCAGACTGACGAGATGCAGGCCAAGAAGCTGCAGCTCGTCGTGCCGAAGCGGTTGCACAATACCTACCGGCTGACACAGCAGGCGTGGCTGATGGATGTTGCCGACTTTATCTCTGTGGTGCGATCTCGTCAGGAGACCTGATCCACCCGCTTGGAAGTCAGCAAGTGAGTGCGGTCGCACACTCACATAGCCCGGCAACGGAACGTGCCATGCGGGGTCAGTCGGTCCCGCTTCTCTTGCGACCACTATGCTGAAGCTCCTGCGGCTGACCTGTTCCCGCATGGCCCGTGTCGAGAACTCCCGAAATCCCGCTTGCCGCGGCGCCATGCTGATTTCTCCGGTATTCTTCAGTGTTCATCTGAGCGACCGGCCGCAGGCGGTCGAGGAAATTCGCCATATTTCGATTGGTACCTGTGCGACGACTATATCGGCGTTGACACCGCCGCTATGTGCTCCGTGATAAGAGGCGGCACGGGACTTTGCGGAATTCGCGGTGTCTCGAGTTCGTATTCAATAAGATCGATTTTTCATCCTGAATTTCATCTCGGTTATTCTATCCTTGATGAAGGTTTCTGGATCTTTGCGGGTCCGGAGTGCATTGCGAAGCTGTTCGCCGGAAATGGGAACGATCAGTGCAAGGCGAGGATTGGAAGATTGCGAGAGCAACACGCTGTCCGCGAAATCGGTGAAGCCATTGACCGACACTACGAAGGCCAGCTTCACGCGTAGATGCAAGAGTTTCCCGGCAAACTCATTAATGTCGGATACCGGGGCACCATCCGCCAGATTTTTGCATTCGACCAGAAATTCGCCACCATATTCGGCCCAGAACGGACTTGTAATTGAGTTCTCGAGGATCAGGTCGATCTCGCCATTCTCCAGCAATGCTCGTTGCACGGTGACTTTGAAGAGCTGCCGAAAGAAGTTCGCGCAGAACGTTTCAAAGGATTTGCCTCGCCAATAAGGTGTTTTCGATCCATCGGTGGCAGAGTCCAGCATGTCAAGGAGATGAGCTTGCGTGTCGTGGACATGATCTTCCGGCTCGTGATGGTACGTGGCGAGTTTGGCGACGAATGATCTCCCTAAAACAGCCCTGAATCGCTGAAGAACATACTCATCGAGTGCTGGATTGCGATTTCGGGCCGCTGATAGATACGTGACGGCGTCCGCGAGCATGCCGGCGTTCATCGCTGCTTCGACAAGCGGAGCCGCATCGTCTACGAGGTGGGCGCCAAACTCCACCACGGTAGTCGCGCCGCCGCGTCTTATGGCGTCCACAAAGTAGCTGACGTCATCTTTGTGGTGCCACGCCTGGAAATATTCGAGCAGCGACCGATGCGCAAAGCTTGTTTCGGCTGGTGCCTGCTGGAGGAGGATCCCCGCAGATAACTCGCGCTCGTATAGGTTGTTGTCGGGCGGGCGCCCGATGACCGATTCGACAATGGCTCGCAATTCAACATCGGAGGCATGGTTAATTTCGTTACGGGAAAGAAATTCCGCAAGGTGGCTGTAGATCGCGAGCTGCTGCCCTCGGCTCAATACGGGCTTAGGCAATCGTCGAAACTCTCGGTCGATCGTCTGCTCGACGAATGATTTGAAAATCTCTGGTCTAGATTCTGGCAGCCGTCCCAGGCTTTCGAAAACCTCTATGCAAAGTTGTGTCAGCAGTGGACTTTGAAGAAGAGAGGCGAGCTCGGGTCTTGTGGCGAATTGCCCTAGAAGATCATCGGCAAGGCGAGGCTGATGCGGCCACCGATCCCTGACAAGGGACTCTACCCCGTCAAGTTCGAGCGGCACCATCGAGATCAGGTGGAAATCGCGAAGGTTTGCAGTGAGCGCAATCGGGCGGGAAGCAACGAGCCCCGGGAGTTTCGGAAACTGTCGGTAAAGGTCAGTGAGGCGCCCTACCCCATCGAATCTCGGGACCTCATCAAGAGCGTCGGAAATAAGATAAATCGAGCCGTCGCCAAATTTCCTTCGAAGTTCATCGACCTCAATCACTTCCCCGACGACCGCGCTCAGATGTGCTGCCATCGGTGGGAAGAAATCGCGCTCTGCAAAGATATCAGGAATTTCTCTCGCCCTTATAAACACTGGACAAGGTGTCGTCTCCGGAGAGACGATAAATTGATCGGCCAAGTGCAAGGCCACTTGCTCGAGCAACGTCGTCTTTCCAATTCCTGCCGCTCCGATCAAGAGCGCGCGCGGAAATCTGCCGTAGATCTCTGCCGGACTGAAGTGCTCTCCATCGGGACCGACTATGGCACGATCGACAGACCGGACGCGACCGTTGCCATGCCCGCTATCGGAGAGATTGACGGAAAGCTGCGCGCGATAAATTCTTGCCAGATGGTGGAGTGTCATGGGCTCTTTGATGGAAAGATTCGTTCGGCTGGACTGAAACTGTCTAGTGGCTCGGCGCAGTGTAGTCGCGAACCACTAACAACTTCTAGGCTGGACAGGCGGAACGTGGGCACGTTTTTTCTGAGTGGCTTCTGCCTCTTGGTTCGCCCTCACCGATGCAGAGTTCGGAATCTGTTCTTGGTCGGCGACAACCCTGGTGCTTTTTGCGCGCGCCTCCATGCCGCCATCTGGCGAGCCGTGCCCGTTCTTACGGTAGTCGCACCGGAGCTCATGGCATCTGCAGCCGGTTGCGGCAGAAGAACGGGAGGCGGCAAGATGGGCGCAGCCTGCCCGACCCGTTTGTTGATCCTGACGTGCTCGGCGACCAAACCAGAAGGTCCGGTCTACATGCCGGCCATAACGCGTTATGACGCGCCACTGTGGCGGACTCTCCGCACCGTCGATCCACGCCGAGAAAGCGGAGGTTGCATTCCTTTCCGCCTATCTCGGCTTTCGGGGCGCCGACACGCCGATTGAGATGTACGATGCCCGAATGACCGAGCAGATGGCCGCCAAAATGAAGGCCAGCGATCTCGGCGCGTTGGCCGCAGCCGAAAACGCAGCGCCGGATGATGCCACGGGGTGAGCATCCGGGCATGCATATCGCTTCCCTGAGCGGTCACGCCAGACGCCAGTTCGTCGACGTCGCGCTTGTTGGAAGCCGCCTCTACCTGGATGTCATGAGGCATCTTGTCGGGCTTTTTCGGTAGCGTGGCCATATCGCCGACGATGCTCTCATCACCGAGATCAACGGACCTATTGGGCTGATGCGGTGCGACCTCCGTTTGTGGCTCAACGGAGAAGTATCATAATGCTCTTCTACCCTCGCGTCAGGCGTTACCGCCAATTTGGTACCAACTTTCATCGAGTTCAGCGGGTAGCCAGCTCGCGCCTACCGTATTGATCTTTTGCAGCGCGTAGCGCAGCTCGCTTCGACCTGACAACGTCTGGTACGAACGCCAAAGATAGGTGGCACGCCGCCGCACCAGCCCGTCAAGCAGGTCGCGTGGATCGACGATCTCGATGAGAGTCGGCTCGGGCGCATTTGCGTAAAGTGTCGCCGATACCCTGGCTTGCGACTGTCCGGGATCGGAGAAGGCAAGCAACGCAAATGCCGAAGGATTGGCGGCCAGGGTCGGCCTTTCCGAAATGTCGATCGAGAGCGAAGCAAAGGGTGGCAGCCTCTGCTTTGGGTTTTGCACCCAAGGGTCCAGGAAGAACTCGATCGCCAATTGATCGCCGGGCTGCAGGGCTTTGCCGCCCTTCGCATCCGTAAGGTTCGCACACTCGATCGTCAAAGGGTGAAACCAGGTCGTCGATGTCGCGTCGCGAGCGTCGAGCAGGAAGGTGCCGGTGGCCATATCGAACGTGGCCCCCTTCACGGGTAGGGCGGCCGCGGGAGCAAGGACTATGGCCTCTCCCTCGCCGCTTCGCCGCCGGGTCAGAAGCAGACGGACGAGTTCGACCGAAGGGCCCGGAACTGGCGTCGTCTGATAG
>Ga0209257_1003640_pt1 | contig 12958 bp, 7 predicted proteins | sample AraplaCvi_mCL_r2_FD_184277 | JGI IMG/M metagenome (GOLD analysis project Ga0209257, IMG submission 184277) | Arabidopsis root microbial communities from North Carolina, USA - plate scrape MF_Cvi_mCL_r2 (SPAdes) (version 2) | ecosystem: Host-associated > Plants > Roots > Endosphere | place: USA...
GGATGCGGTCGGCCGGGACCATGACGCCCAGGTCGATGACCTCGTAGTTGTTGCACTGCAGGACCACGCCCACGATGTTCTTGCCGATGTCGTGGACGTCGCCCTTGACGGTGGCCATCAGGATGCGTCCGGCCTGCTCGCGGGGCTTGCCCGCCTTCTCGGCCTCCATGAACGGCATCAGCCAGGCCACGGCCTGCTTCATCACCCGGGCCGACTTGACCACCTGGGGCAGGAACATCTTGCCCGCGCCGAACAGGTCGCCGACCACGTTCATGCCGTCCATCAGCGGGCCTTCGATGACGTGCAGCGGGCGCTCGGCGGCGAGGCGGGCCTCCTCGGTGTCGGCCTCGATGTAGTCGGTCAGGCCGTGGACCAGGGCGTGGCTGAGGCGGGCGGCCACCGGCTGGTCGCGCCAGGCCAGGTCGGGGCCCTTGGCCTCGGACTTGCCGCCCTTGTACTTGGGGGCCAGGTCGACGAGGCGCTCGGTGTTGCTGACGTCGGGCAGGCGCTGCGGGCGGTTGAGGATCACGTCCTCGACGGCCTCCCTGAGCTCCTCCGGGATGTCGTCGTAGACCGGCAGGTCGCCGGCGTTGACGATGCCCATGTCCATGCCCGCGGCGATGGCGTGGTAGAGGAACACCGAGTGGATGGCGCGGCGCACCGGTTCGTTGCCGCGGAACGAGAAGCTGACGTTGGAGACCCCGCCGGAGATGCGGGCGTGCGGGCACTCGGCCTTGATCCGCCGCGTGGCTTCAATGAAATCGACGGCGTAGTTGTCGTGCTCTTCGATCCCGGTGGCGACCGCGAAGATGTTGGGGTCGAAGATGATGTCCTCGGGCGGGAAGCCGACCTGCTCGGTCAAGAGCTTATAGGCCCGAGCGCAGATTTCGACCTTGCGGTCGGCTGTATCCGCCTGGCCGATTTCATCGAAGGCCATGACGACGACTGCGGCGCCATAGCGGAGACACGCCCGTGCCTGCTCCAGGAACTTGGCCTCACCTTCCTTCATGGAGATCGAATTGACGATCGCCTTGCCCTGGACGCACTTCAGCCCCGCCTCGATCACCTCCCACTTGGAGCTGTCGATCATCACCGGCACCCGGGCGATGTCCGGCTCGGCGGCCAGCAGGTTGAGGTAGGTCCGCATCGCGTGGACCGAGTCCAGCAGCCCTTCGTCGAAATTCAGGTCCAGGACCTGGGCGCCGGCGTCCACCTGCTGCCGCGCGACGGACAGCGCCGCCGGGTAGTCGCCCTCCGCGACCAGCTTCCGGAATTTGGCCGAGCCGGTGACGTTGGTCCGCTCGCCGACGTTGATGAAAGTGGGGCGCATGCCTTGAAAACCTGTCATCCCGGTCAAGGCGCGAAGCGCCGTTGAAGCCGGGACCCATTAGCTCGGTAGATGGGATTAGTGCGTTCGGCGCCGCAGCGCCATTCAGGCGATCTCGAATGGCTCCAGGCCCGCCAGCCGCATCGCCTTGGGCCGGTCCGGAACCTGGCGCGGCGTCAGGTCCCGCACGGCGTCGGCGACGTGGCGGATGTGGTCCGGGGTCGTGCCGCAGCAGCCGCCCAGGATGTTGACCAGGCCATGCTCGGCCCACTCGTGCAGCATGTGGCTGGTCTGGTGGGGCTGCTCGTCGTACTCGCCCATGGCGTTGGGCAGGCCTGCGTTGGGATAGGCCGAGACCAGGGTGTCGGCCACGCGCGCCAGCTCGGCGATGTGCGGCCGCATCAGGTCGGCGCCCAGGGCGCAGTTCAGGCCGATGGCGAACGGCTTGGCGTGGCGCACCGAGTTCCAGAACGCCTCCACCGTCTGGCCGCTCAGCGTGCGGCCCGATCGGTCGGTGATGGTGCCCGAGATCCAGATCGGCAGCGGCTCATAGCCCTCGTCCTGCAGGTCCAGGATCGCCTTGATCGCCGCCTTGCAGTTCAGCGTGTCGGTGATCGTCTCCACCAGGAACATGTCGACGCCGCCCTCGTGCAGGGCGCGGACCTGCTCGAGGTAGGCCTCGTAGACCTGGTCGAAGGTGACCTTGCGCGCGCCGGGGTCGTTCACGTCCGAGCTCATCGACAGCATCACCGGCAGCGGGCCGATGGAGCCGGCGACGAAGCGCGGCTTGTGCGGCTCCTTGGCCGTCCAGCGGTCGGCGACCTCGCGGGCGATGCGGGCGCCCTGCAGGTTGATGTCGCGGACGGCGGCTTCCATGGCGTACTCGCCCTGGCCGATCGTCGTCGCCGAGAAGGTGTTGGTCTCGGAGATGTCGGCGCCGGCGGCGAAGTACTGGTCGTGCAGGTCGGCGATGATGTCGGGCCGGGTGATGCAGAGCAGGTCGTTGTTGCCCTTGAGCTGGCCCGGCGCCTTGGCGAACCGCTCGCCGCGATAGTCCGCCTCGGCCAGGCCGCGCTTCTGGATCATCACGCCCCAGGAGCCGTCCAGGATCAGCACGCGCTCCTTGGCAGCCGCCTTCAGGGCGGCGATACGTTCCTGGCGGGTCATGCCGCAGCTTCCTTGGGTTCTGTCGTGGGGAGAGTCTCGCGCACGCCGAGGACCCGGCAGATGGCGTAGACCAGGTCGGCGCGGTTCAGCGTGTAGAAGTGGAAGTCCGAGAAGCCTTCCTCGGCCAGCCGGGCGCACATCTCGGCGGCGACCGAGGCGGCGACCAGCTTGCGGGTCTCCGGGTCGGCGTCCAGGCCCTCGAAGTGGTTGGCGAGCCAGGCCGGGATCTCCACCCCGATGCGGCCGGCCATGTTCGACAGGCCCTCGAAACTGGAGACCGGCATGATGCCCGGCAGGATCGGCACCTCGATCCCTGCCTTGCGGATGCGGTCGACGAAGCGGAGGTAGCCGTCGATGTCGAAGAAGAAGTTCGAGATCGCCCGCGTCGCGCCGGCGTCGATCTTGGCCTTCAGCACCTCGATGTCGTGGTCGACCGACGGGCTTTCCGGGTGGATCTGCGGATAGACCCCGACGCTCACGTCGAACGGCGCGATGGCCTTGATGCCAGCGGTCAGTTCGGTGGCGTTCTGGTAGCCGTCGGGCCGGGGCGTGTAGGCGCCGCCCAGCGAGCCCGGCGGGTCGCCGCGCAGGGCCACGATGTGGCGGATGCCCGCGTCCCAGTAGTCCTGAATCACCTCGTCCACCTCGGCGCGCGAGGCCTCCACGCAAGTCAGGTGCGCGGCGGGCTTGAGCGTCGTCTCCTTCAGGATGCGAACGACGGTGCGGTGGGTCCGCTCGCGGGTCGAGCCGCCGGCGCCGTAGGTGACCGACACGAACTCCGGGCCCAGCGGCTCTAGGCGGCGGATGGCCTCCCACAGGCTCTCCTCGCTCTTCGGGCCCTTGGGCGGCGAGAACTCGAACGAGACGCGCGGGCGCGGCTGCCCGCTCACGCCGGCGCGGGCCACGGGACCTAGGGCGCTGCTTTGGGCCGGACTCACGCGGCGCTCCTCAACTGGGTGGGCGCGCGCTGGGCGGCCCAGATCTTCACGGTCAGTCCGTCGGCTCGGGTCGGCGGCAGGGCCTGCAGCCCCACCTGGGGCAGCTCGGCCTCGGCCAGCCAGCGCGTCATCTCCTCGTCGGAAAAGCCCAGCCGCCGGTGCTGGTGCTGCTCGCGCAGGAACTCGTGCTTGTGGGGGGCGAAGTCGACGATGATCAGGCGGCCGTCGGGGGCCACGATGCGCGCCGCCTCCTTCACCGCCGCGGCCGGGTCGCCCAGGTAGTGCAGCACCTGGTGGACGACCACGAGGTCGGCGCTGGCGTCCGGCAGGCGGGTGTCGAAGATGTCGCCGTGCCGCAGCTCCACATGGGCCAGGCCCGCCTCGGCGACGTTACGGCGGGCGATGTTCAGCATCTGCTGTGACAGGTCGAGGCCAAGGGCGTGGTCGGCCTGAGAGGCCAGCAGGGTCAGCATGCGGCCGGTGCCCGCGCCCAGGTCGATCATGCGGCGGAAGCGGCCGGGGCCGGCGGCGCCGGTGATCTCGGTCTCGACGTCGGTGTCGGAGACATAGAGCGAGCGGATCTGGTCCCAGTGGTCGGCGTTCTCGGCGAAGTAGGCCTGGGCGGCGTCGGCGCGCTCGGCCTGGACGTCGTCCAGCTTGCGGCGGTCGCGGGCCAGGACCGGATCGTCCGGATTGATCCGCGACAGCACCTCGCCGATCACCTCGTGCTGCCGTCCGGCGCCGGTCAGGCGGTAGAAGACCCACGCGCCGTCGGGAAAGCGCTCCACCAGCCCGGCCTCGGCCAGCAGCTTCAGGTGCCGCGACACGCGGGGCTGGCTCTGGTCCAGCACGCGGCACAGTTCGAGCACGGCCAGTTCCTCGCGCTCGAGGAGCGCAAGGATGCGCAGGCGCGTCGGCTCGCCCGCCGCGCGCAGCACATCGACCGTCTGTTTCGCCGAGAGCTTCATGGGACATAAAGATATCTTTATGTGTGAGAAAGGCAAGGCGAATTCGAGCGGCTGGTCGCGCTGGGACTCATCGCGCACCGGGCGACAGCGGGCCGCAATTCAACCGGCGCACGAAAAAACACGCCGTGAGTAACGCCGCTCGTGGCGGACCGGCCGTCCGTAGGTAGAGCCGGTCCAGCGTTCTTCCGTTCGCCCGCAGGGGACCAACATGACCTTCAAGACCACCGTCGCGGCCCTTTCCGCCGCCTGCGCGCTGGGCTCCGCCTCCGCCCGGGCGGCCGTGCTCTACAGCAACTTCGGCCCCGGCCAGTCCTTCGACCAATACAGCAGCATGCCGATCGGCCAGTACACCTACGCCAACGGCACCCAGTACATGCTGGCCGTGGCGTTCACGCCGGTGGTCGACGGCGACGTCGACGAGATCAGCCTCGCCGTCGGCGTCTTCTTCGGCGACCCCGCCATGGAGGTCGCCCTGTGGACCAAGGACTTCTCGACCAAGCTCGGGGCCTGGGCCTTCACCGCCACCAGCGCCTGGGACCCCTTCCCCGCCCCGACCGTCACCGGCATCACCGGCGTCCATCTGACCGCCGGCGTTGACTATGCGCTGACCGCCCGGTCGGTGGCCAAGAACGACTGGGCCACCTGGAACTGGAACAACACCCCCGAGCGCGGCTGCTCGCAGTTCGACCTCAGCGGCTATTCCTGCGGCGGCATGATGGGCGCCTTCGAGGTCCGGGGCGCGACCGGCGTCGTCCCGGAACCGGCGGCCTGGGCGATGATGATCATCGGCTTCGGCGGCGTCGGCGGCTTCATGCGCCACCGACGGCTGGCGCTGGCCTGACCCGCGTCAGGGGACCGGCGATGCCACGGGCTGGCCGGCGAAGAACAGGCGGATGTTCTCGACCGCCTGGGCCAGCATGTTGGGGACGCCTTCGGTGGTGCCGCCGGCGCGGTGGGGCGTGAGCAGGGTCGCCGACGCGTCGGCCCAGCGTTCCGCCGGCGTCGGTTCGGTCTCGAACACGTCCAGGGCCGCGCGACGCAGGCGGCCGGCCTGCAGCGCGGCGATCAGGGCGGCCTCGTCCACCACCGAGCCGCGGCTGACGTTGACGATCATCCCCTGCGGCCCGACGGCGTCGATCACCTCCGCCGAGATCAGGCCCTTCGTCTCCGGCCCGCCAGGGCAGGCCACCGCCAGGATGTCGCTGTCCCGCGCCAGGTCCAGCAGGCTCGCGGCCATCGGCCACGGCGCATCCTTCGGCCGCGGCCCCCACCAGCTCACCTGCAGTTTGAACGGCTCGGCGCGCCGCGCGATGGCCGCGCCGATGTGGCCCAGGCCGACGACGCCCAGCCGGCGTCCGGTCAGCGACGGCTGCGGCGCGAGCCGGTCCTCCAGCCGCCAGCGGCCTTCGCGGATGGCCCGATCCTCCCGGTGCATGTCGCGCCATCCGGCGAGCAGCAGGCCCATGGCGTGGTCGGCGACGTCGTCGGCGTTGACCCCGCCGGCATAGCTGACCTCGATCCCGCGCGCCCGGCACCAGGCCACGTCCACGCCCTCGTAGCCGGCGGTCATGACCGCGATCAGGCCCAGGTTCGGCAGGCCTTCGAGGAACTCCGGCGCCAAGCGGAACTCGCCGGCGTGCAGCAGCGCCCGCACACGGGGCCGATCGGCGTCGTCCAGCTCCCAGGCGCGGCCGGTGGCGAACCCCGCCCTAGCCACCGCCGGCTCCAGCGGCGCGATGATGCGCGCCGAAATCAGGACCATCGGCTCGGACATCGCTTCCCCCTCGACCGCTGCAGCCGCTCCTATAGCCAGGGCGACGGGGCGAGCGCGAGGGCGGCTTTTTCTCCGGCGCTTGACTTGCGGCGGGCGTTCCGTGACTAACCCCGCCTGGTGAGCCCGCGCGGCGGCCCTTCAAATCGGCTCACCTCAAGCCCCGTGCTCGCGCACGGCTACCGGCCGCATGGCCGCCGCCTTACTTCGGTTTCCTCCCATGTCCCCCGCAAGCGCGCTCTGGCGCGACCGTGACTTCGTCCGCCTCTGGCTGGCGCAGAGCGTCTCGGCGTTCGGCGCCCGCATCACCCGCGAGGGCCTGCCCATCGCCGCCGTCCTCGGCCTGGGCGCCTCGCCCGCGCAGCTCGGTCTGTTGTCGGCGCTCTCCCACGGTCCGGCGCTGATCGTCGGCCTGGCCGCCGGCGGCTTCGTCGATCGCAGCCGGCGGCGCGGGCTGATGATGGCGGCCGACCTAGTGCGGGCGCTGGTGCTGGCGTCGATCCCTGTGGCCGCCCTGCTCCACGTCCTGACACTGCCGCAGCTCTATGTCGCCGCCGCCCTGGTGGGCGCCGCCAGCGTGCTTTTCGAGATCGCCGACCATGCCTACCTGCCCGGCTTGGTGGCGCGGGAGGATGTGACGCGGGCCAACGCCAGCCTGTCGGCGACCGAGTCGGTGGCCGAGATCGGCGGTCCGGCGCTGGCGGGGGTGCTGTTCCAGGTGCTGGCCGCGCCCATCGCCATCGCCGCCAACGCGGTGACCTATCTGGTCTCGGCGGCGTTCCTGGCCGGCATCGGCAAGGCCGAGCCCGAGCCGCACCCCGAGCCGCACGCCCGCTGGACCGAGGACGTGCGCCTGGGTTTCCGCACGGCGCTCAGCCATCCGCTGGTGCGGCCGGTGTTCCTGAGTTCGTGGATGCAGTCGCTGGCCGGCGGCATGTTCGGGGCGCTCTACATCGTCTTCTGCGTGAAGACCGTGGGCCTGAATCCCGGCCTGCTCGGCCTGACCATCGCCGCGGGCGGCGTGGGCGCGCTGATCGGGGCGGTGGTGGCCGGCTGGCTGTCGCGCCGGCTGGGCGTGGGGCCGTCGTTCCTGGGCGCCCAGGTGCTGGTGGCCCTGGCCATCGCGATCATCCCGCTGTCGCCGGCGAGTCCTGCGCAGGGCATGCCGTTCCTGGTGGTGTCCCAGATCCTGGGCGACGCCTTCGGGGTGGCGACCATGATCCTCGGGACCAGTCTGATCCAGACGGTGACCCCCATGGCCGTGCTGGGCCGGGTGAACGCCACCTTCCGGGCCGTCGGCGGCGGCCTCGCCGTCGCGGGCGCGCTCCTCGGCGGCCTGCTGGGCGAACTGCTCGGCGTGCGCGAGGCGATCTGGATCGGCGTCACCGGCCTGGCGGTCCCGCCCCTGTTCAGCCTGCCCGGCCCGCTGAAGCGCCTGCGCGAGATGCCGGCCGGGGCGGACTAGGCGCCGAAGATCCAGCCGGGCGTGAGGCTGGAGAGCTGCACGTTCTCCAGCACCATCTGGCCGCCGCCGGTCATGTCGATCACCGTGTCGGCGCCGACCTGGGCCACCGTGTACTGCGTGCCGGGGTCCAGCATCACCCGGTCGCCCTGGGTCAGGCTGAAGTCCGTCACCCGGTCCAGGCCCGCGTCGCCGAACGTGTGGAACAGGTCCGCGCCCGCGCCGCCGGTGACGGTGTCGGAGCCGCGGTCGCCCGAGACGTAGTCCGCCCCGTCGCCGCCGCGTACGATGTCGTCGTCCTGGCCGCCGCGGACGATGTCGTCCCCGGCCCCGCCGTCGTTCGTGTCGGCGCCGATGTTGCCGTAGACGATGTCGCCGCCGGCGTCGCCGAACAGCAGGTCGGCGTCCTTGCCGCCCACCACCCAGTCGCCGTCGGCGCCGCCGCTCAGGCTGTCGCGGCCCATGTTGCCGTGCATGTCGTCGAAGCCCGCGCCGCCGACCATGGAGTCGTCGCCGTCGCCGCCGCGCAGGTAGTTCGACCCGAAGGCGTCGGTGATGGTGTCGTTCCCGGCGTCGCCGAACACCTGGTCGTCGCCGCCGAAGGTGTAGCCGGCGATGCCGTCGCCCGTCAGGCGGTCGTCGCCGTCGCCGCCGCGCAGGGTGTCGGCCCAGTTGCCGCCGGCCAGGGTCTCGGACCCCGCCGCGCCGAACAGGTCGAACCGGCCCCAGTCGCCGACGAAGCGCTCGACGCTCACCGCCATCACGCCCACGCCGGTCGGGGCGGCGTCCATGTGGACGGTGAAGACGGTGTTGGGGGCCTCGGCATAGCCGCCGCCGACCGTCACCGAGTCCACGCCCGCGCCGCCGTCCAGCACCACGCGGTCGGCGTTCAGGAAGCTGACCCGGAAGCTGTCGTCGCCGTCGCCGCCTGACGCGACCGCCAGACGCCGCACGAAGTCGTTGTCCACGGGAATGGCCCGCGGCCCGACCTGGATCTGGTCGTCCCCGGCGCCGCCCTCGACCTGGAAATCGCTCAGGGTGGCCCCGATCGAATCCGCGCCGTCCCCGCCGAGGAGGCTCGCCCCGCCCGGCACGCCGCTCGAGAGGGCGTCGTCACCCGCATCGCCCTGCAGCAGGTCACCCGCCCCGCCGGCCCGCAGGGTGTCGCCGCCCAGGCCGCCGATCAGGACATTGCCGCCGGCGTCCTGGCTGAGCTGGTCGCTGATCCCGCCGCCGCCCGACAGGTCGTCGCCGCCGTCGCCGCCTTCCAGCCGGTCGGCCCCGCTGCCGCCGGCCAGGACGTCGGCGCCCGCCAGGCCCAGGAGCGTGTCGTCGCCCGCGCCGCCGCGAAAGTCCTCGCTCGCCGCCGTGCCGGTCAGCCGGTCGGCAAAGGCGCCCCCCAGCACGGCCTCGATGTTCACGATGGTGTCGCGGCCGTAGCCGGTGTCCTGCGGGCCGGTCACGCCCAGGTCGATGGTCAGCGCGCTCGTCGCGGTGCTGGCGTCGTAGAGGTCGCCGTAGACGCTGAGGAAGGGCGGGCCAGTCACCCGCTCGCCGTCGGTCCCGCCGTCGATCAGGTCGTTTCCGGAGCCGGCGAACAGGGTGTCGAAGTCGCCGCCGCCCTGCTGGGTGTCGTCGCCCAGGCCGCCGTACAGGGTGTCCGGGCCAGCCCCGCCGTCCACCAAGTCGTTGTCCGCCCCGCCCACCAGGAAGTCGGAGTCCGCCCCGCCGCGCAGGACGTCGGCGCCATCGCCGCCGTCCAGGGCGTCGAGACCGGCGTCGCCCTCCAGGGTGTCGGCCCCCGAGGCGCCGGCCAGGCTGTCATTGCCCGCCAAACCCTGCAGCAGGTCGTCCTCGACCCCGCCCGTCAGGGTGTCCCGGCCGGCCGTACCTACGAAAACGCCCATGGTCTCACTCACGCTCGAGCCCAGGCGCAGGGGTGCGCCCGGGCAAAGGGGCGCAACCTACCCGTGTCAAGATGACCGCAACATGACCGAGCTTGACCGTAAACTCCTGAATCTTCGGCGCGAATTTCCGCCCCGTCAGGCGCCGAAGATCCATCCCGCGGGCAGGCTGGAGAGCTGGACGTTCTCCAGGACCATGCGGTTGCCGCCGCCCATGTCGATGACCACGTCGGCCCCCTCCTGCGACACGGTATAGATTGTGCCGGGATCCACCATCACCCGGTCGCCCTCCGAGGCGTCGAAGCCGAGCACATAGTCCAGCCCCGCCTCCGAGAAGGTGTGCAGGATGTCGGCGCCCAAGCCGCCGCTCATGGTGTCGTTGCCGCGGTCGCCGGAGACGAAGTCGTTCCCGTCGTCGCCGCGCACCACGTCGTTGCCCTGGCCGCCGCGCACGACGTCGTCGCCGACCCCGCCGCCCACCACGTCGTCGCCGATGTTGCCGTAGGCCAGGTCGGCCCCCAGCTCGCCGAAGATGATGTCGTTGCCCTTGCCGCCGACCACCCAGTCATCGCCGAAGCCGCCGTTGATGGTGTCCTGGCCCATGTTGCCGTTGATGTCGTCGAAGCCCGAGCCGCCCAGCATGCGGTCATCGCCGTCGTCGCCGCGCAGGTAGCTTTCGCCGTCGCCGCCGACCACGGTGTCGTTGCCGCCCCCGGCCATGACGGTGTCGTCGCCTTCGCCGCCGAAGATCAGGTTGTCTCGCGGGCCCGCCGTCACCGAGTCGTCGCCTGCGCCGCCGTCGTAGCTGAACTGGCTGTCCGGCAGATTGCGCACGTCGTCGCCCGTCGAGCCGCGCTCCTCCGGCGTCGGGAAGATGTCGCCACCACCACCACCACCACCACCACCGCCGCCTCCGCCACCGCCGCCGCCACTGGGCGGAGGGGACGGCGGGGGTTCCGGATCGGTATCGGGTTCCTCCGGCAGCTCCGGCGGCGCGAGGATCCGGGTCGCGTCGATGTCGGCCAGCGTGCGCCCGGCGAGCATGACCGCGTTGTCGGCCACCCCGTTGTCGTTCGCGGTGTCGGCGAACACGACCACGTCGGCCCCGACGGCCACGGCGACGTAGTTCGCCGCGCCGGAGCCGATCTTCTCGTTCGCAAAGGCGAGAGCGTCGGCGTAGGTCGCGGCCGTGTGCTCGAGGTAGTCGGCCGCCGTCGCCTCCGTCTCGCCGATGATCAGCCGGTCGGCGGCGCCCCAGTCGATAATGACGTCCCCCTGCCCGGCCACTGTCGGGCTGTCGCCGGGATCGAAGGCGAAGAGGTCCGCGCCGGCGCCGCCCGTCAGGGTATCCGCCCCGCCGAGACCGCCGAAGGTGTCGTCGCCCGCGCCCCCGCTCAGCGCGTTCGCGGCACTGCTGCCGATCAGCAGGTCGTTGAAACCGCTGCCGATCACGTTCTCGAAGCCGCTGATGGCGTCGTTGCCGTCCGAACTGACGACGACCGAATTCAGGGTGTAGTCGCTGGGGCCCAGCCCCACGAGCACGAAGCTGGCCGCGTCCTCGAAGGTGAGGGTGTCGATGCCGGCGCCGCCGTCCAGAATATCGGCGCCGGTTCCGCCGCGGACCAGGTCGTCGCCGGCGCCGGCCAGCACCACGTCCGGAGCGTCGCCACCGACCAGGGTGTCGGCGCCGTCTCCCCCGTCCAGCCGATCTCCGCCCGCCCCGCCCGTCAGGCTGTCCGCCCCGGCGTCGCCCGTCAGGCTGTCGGCGCCCTCGTCGCCCGTCGCGGTGTCGTTGGCGTCGCCGCCGACCAGGGTGTCGGCGCCCTGACCGCCGGCGAGGCTGTCGGCGCCGCCGGCGCCGTCGAACCGGTTGTTCCGGGTGTCACCGGTCAGCGTGTCCGCAAAGGCGCCCGCGAGAATCCCCTCGATGTTGAGGAGGGTGTCCTGGCCCAGGCCCCCACCCACGGCCTGGGCGGAGGCGAGGTTGAGATCGATCGTCAGGGAACCCGTCGCGGCGGCGTAGCGCGCGATGTCGAGATCGGCCCCGCCGTCCAGCCGGTCGTCGCCCGCACCGCCCTCGAGCAGGTCGTCGCCCGCCTGGGTCGACAGGCTGTCGTCGCCGGTCGAACCGGTCAGGGTGTCCGCCCCGCCGCCGCTGATCAGCATTTCGATCCCAGTGATCGTATCGGACCCGCTGGCGCCGCCGAGCGTGATCGCCGTCGCGATCCCACCGAGCGAAAGGCTCAGCACGTCGATCCCCGCCCCACCATCGATGACGTGGGGGCCACCGGGGAAGGCGGTGATCGTGTCGTCGCCATCGCCGCCGAGGAGGGTGTCATGACCCCCGAGCGATCCGGAGTAGAGGGAATCGTCGCCGCCGCCCCCGGTCAGCAAGACCGAGGCGCTCGAACCTGAATGGCTCAGGGTGTCCGCACCGTCGCCCCCCCGCAGGGTCATGGCGTCGCCAAAGAGCGTGACGCCCTCCAGCCGGTCGGCCCCCGCCCCGCCTTCGAGCACGTACCGGCCGAACGACGCGGACAGCGTGTCCCCGAACGCGCTGCCGATCAGGCTTTCCACGCCCGCCAGGGTGTCGACGCCGTCGCCGCCGTTCGCCGTGCCGGAACCGCTGGCGAGCGTGACGGCGACGCCGCTGGGCGCGTCCGCGTAGCCGATGGTGTCGAAGTCCGCGCCGCCGTCGAGCCGATCCCCGCCCGAGCCGCCGATCAGCGAGTCGGCGCCCGCTCCGCCCGCCAGGGTGTCGTTGTCCGCGCCGCCCAGCAGGGTGTCGTCGCCGCCCGAGCCGCCCAGGCTGTCCGAGCCGCCCAGGCTCTCGATCCGGTCGCCGCCTGCACCGCCCGTGAACGTATCGGCGGCTCCGGACGGCGGCGCGGTCGTCCCCCGGATGTTCGACGCATCGATATCCGCCAGCGTCGCCCCGGTCAGCACGACGGCGTCGTCCGCCCCGACGTTGTCGTAGGCGATGTCGGCGAACAGGATGACATCGCTGCCGACCTGCACGGCCACGTAGTCGATCACCCCGCCCGCGATCTGGGCGTTGGCCAGGGTCAGCGCGCTCGCATAGTCGCTCGCCGTCGCCTCGGCGTAGATGGCCGAGGTCCCCGCGAAGCCAGGGAACTGCAACACGTCGGTCGACTGCCAGTCGGTCACCGAGTCCAGCGCGCCGGCCGCCGTGGTTCCGGTCCCGGCGGCGAAGATGAGCAGGTCCGCGCCGGTTCCGCCGGTCAGGACGTCGCGGCCGGCGCCGCCGATGAGGGTGTCGGCCCCGGCGCCGCCGTCCAGGGTGTCCGCGCCGGTTCCGCCGTCCAGGCTGTCGTCGCCGCCGGCCGCGGAAAGGCTGTCCCCGCCCTCGCCGCCCGTCAGGGTGTCCGCGCCCGCCGTGCCGGCGAGGGTGTCGGCGAAG
>Ga0209257_1003641_pt1 | contig 12958 bp, 17 predicted proteins | sample AraplaCvi_mCL_r2_FD_184277 | JGI IMG/M metagenome (GOLD analysis project Ga0209257, IMG submission 184277) | Arabidopsis root microbial communities from North Carolina, USA - plate scrape MF_Cvi_mCL_r2 (SPAdes) (version 2) | ecosystem: Host-associated > Plants > Roots > Endosphere | place: USA...
AGCCCAGCTTGCCGGCATCGACCAGCAGGGCCAGCGCGGCGGCGGTGAACGCCTTGGAATGCGAGGCGATGCCGAAACGGGTATGCGCGTCGACCGCGCCGGGCTTGCCCAGCGTCCGCACGCCATAACCCTTGACGAAGGCCGGCATGCCCGGCCGCACGATCGCGACCGCGACGCCCGGTGTCTCGAACGCCGCCATGAACGGCCGGACGATCGCGTCGACCGCGCCCTCGTCCAGATCGGCGCCGCGTGCCCAGGAGGGTATCGCCAGCGCCGCGGCGCTCCCCAGCGACAGCGCGAGCGCCTGGCGGCGCGTCGTTTGGAATCCGCTCATGCTTGATGTCCTCCCCCGGTTTGGCGGCAATGCTAGCGGGCGAAAGCTATACCGTCACCCCGGACCTGTTCCGGGGCCCACCATCGGGCGGGCGCTGGGCAAGCGGCTGATGCGCGGTCGCAGTTGGGCAGGTGGACCCCGGAACAGGTCCGGGGTGACGGATGACTAGGTGAAGTGAGAGGGGCCGCCTCAGGCCTCCAGCTCGACGTCCCAATAGAGCCAGTCATGCCAGGTCTCGTGGAGATGGTTCGGCGGGAAGCGCCGCCCATGTTCCTGGAGCTGCCAGCTGGTCGGGCGGATCGGGGTGATGTGGAGCGGCATCGCCGCCTGTTTCGGTGTCCGGCCGCCCTTGCGCAGGTTGCACGGGGCGCAGGCCGTCGCGACATTCTCCCAGGTGGTGCGTCCGCCCTGGGCCCTGGGGATGACATGGTCGAAGGTGAGGTCTCGCGTGGCGCCGCAATATTGGCAGGCGAACTTGTCGCGAAGGAAGAGATTGAAGCGGGTGAAGGCGGGAAACTGGGAAGGTTTCACATATTGTTTGAGCGCGATGACCGAAGGAAGCTTCAGCCTCGCGCTGGGACTTCGGACCTCCCTTTCGTAATAGGAGACCACGTCCACCCTGTCGAGGAACAGCGCCTTGATCGCGGTTTGCCAGGGCCACACGCTCAGAGGATAATAGCTGAGCGGGGTATAATCGGCATTCAGGACGAGGGCGGGGCAACCGTCCGGATGGCGGATCAAATCGGGATGATACATGCGCTCCCTCGCCCCTTGTGTTGCCGCACTCTCTTGCGTGAAAGCGTGACGCCATCATGACAGCATATGCCGCGACTCGTGGTCAAGGGCCGGTTTGATGGTTATCCACACCCGATTTGCGCCAAGCCCCACGGGCCGACTCCATCTGGGCCACGCCTGGTCGGCGATCCTGGCGCACGACTTCGCGCGCGCCGCCGACGGGCGGTTCAGCCTGCGGATCGAGGATATCGACGGCACCCGCGCGCGTCCCGAGCATGTCGAGGCGATCCTTCGCGACCTCGAATGGCTCGGGCTGGGCTGGGACGGCGAGGTGACCTTCCAGTCGCAGCGGCTCGGCCTCTATCAGGATGCGCTCGACCGGCTGAAGGCGATGGGCCTGCTCTATCCCTGCTACTGTACCCGCGCGGATATCGCCGCGAGCCTCAGCGCCCCGCACGGGCCGGAAGGAGCGCTCTATCCGGGAACGTGCCGGACCCTCGCCACCCCCGATCTCGACCGCCCCCACAGCTGGCGGCTGGACATGGAGAAGGCGTTGAAATTCCTCGCCGGAACGGGGAGGGGGACCGCGCCCGAAGGGCGTGGTGTAGGGGTCCCAGTCACGAACGACACGTTTTCCTCGGGCCCCCTCCACCAGCCTTCGGCTGGTCTCCCTCCCCGTTCCGGGGAGGAATCATTATGGTGGCACGACGCCTTTGCCGGCTGGGTCCGCGCCGATCCCCGCGCGCATGGCGACGTGATCCTCGCGCGCAAGGATGCGCCTGCCAGCTACCATCTCGCGGTGACCGTCGACGATGCGGCGCAGGATATAACCCATATTATCCGCGGCAGGGACCTGTTCGCGGCCACCGATGTCCATCGCCTGCTCCAGGCGCTGCTCGGCGTGCCGGTGCCCGAATATCGCCACCACGATCTACTGCTCGGCTCCGACGGGACGCGCCTCGCCAAGCGCCACGGCGCCCCCACGCTCGAGGCGATGCGACTGGCGGGCGAGGATGGCCGCGCGCTCGCCGAGCAGTTGCGCGCCGGATCGCTTCCGGTTGGAATCGCTGCCGCACAGGAGTAGGAGAAAGCAATGCTCTTCCTAGCCATCCTGCTCATTGCCGCGATGCTCGCGACGCTGTTCTTCCTCATCCGGGGGCTGGTCAACATGGCCGGCACCACCAGCCAGGATCTCGAGGGGCCCGGCCCCAGCGAGCGCGCGCTCAAGTCGAACAAGCTGATGCAGAAGCGCATCATGTTCCAGGGCATCGCGATCGGCATTATCGCGCTGATCCTGCTCTTCGCCTCGGCGAGCCACTAGAAAAGGCTCGGCGCGGCCCTCGGCCGGAAGACCACCGCCATCATGGGTATTGAGCAGGGCTTCCACGCGGCCGAAAAGCCTCGGATGACCCGTTCGATGCTGGTTTTGGCCCTGATCCTGTTCGCGCCGGGAGCGCTCGGCCAGGACATCCAGCGTGCCGCGTCGCCGCTGGCGCTGGGCAGCGGGGATTCGCGGGCGCCGGCGCGCCAGGGGACGATCACCGTCATCTATGGCGCCGAACCGCTCGATGCCGGCGGGATGGTGTCGCTCAGCATCGGCACCGGCCGCCAGAACGACTGCGGATCGCAGCGCTGGTCGATGCCGAGCGCCAATGTGATCGCGATCGACGAAGCCGGCACCTGCCGCATCGGCGACCGCGCGGTGGCCCAGTACCGCATCACCTATCGCGTGCCCTGACGACGCCGGGCGCTGCCCCCTTCCGCCGTCCCCCGGTCCGGCGTAGGACCGCGGCGATGGTCAAGCTCAACAAGATCTACACCCGCACCGGCGATGCCGGCACCACCGGCCTGGTCGACGGCTCGCGCGTGTCCAAGGCGGATCCGCGCATGGCGGCGATCGGCGATGTCGACGAGGCGAACAGCGCGATCGGTGTCGCCCGCGCCGCGCTCGGCCCCGGCAGCCTGAGCGAGATGCTCGCGCGCATCCAGAACGACCTGTTCGATCTTGGCGCCGATCTCGCCACGCCGGCCGCGATCGAGGGCGCGCTGCGCATCGTCCCCGCCCAGGTGACCTGGCTCGAGGAGCGGATCGACCATCTCAACGCCGCGCTGGCGCCGCTCACCAGTTTCATCCTGCCCGCCGGCGAGGCGCCCGCCGCCGCGCTCCATCTGGCGCGCGCGGTGGTCCGCCGCGCCGAACGCACCGCCGTGGCAGCGGGGCAGGCGATCGAACTCTCGCCGCCGGCCCTTGCGTATCTCAATCGCCTTTCCGATCTCCTGTTCGTCGCCGCGCGCGCGGTGAACCAAAATGGTGGCGGCGACGTTCTCTGGGTTCCGGGGGCGTCGCGCTAGCCGAACGAACGGCGATTGACCGGCAGGATAGGGCCTGCTAGGAGAACAAAATGCGAACGGAAACGGGCCCGGCCCCAGTCACTTCGGTGCTCGCCAGCCGCTTCGCGCGGGTCCGGGCGCTGAGCGTGGCCCTGGTCGCCCCGCTCTCCGATGCCGATGCGACGATCCAGTCGATGGACGATGCCTCGCCCGCAAAATGGCATCTCGCGCACACCACCTGGTTCTTCGAGACCTTCATCCTGCGCGATCACGTGCCCGGCTATCGCCTGTTCGACGATCGCTTCCCCTTCCTGTTCAACAGCTATTACGAGGCGGAGGGCTCGCGCCACGCGCGGCCGCGCCGCGGCATGCTGTCGCGGCCCTCGCTCGCCGAAATCCTCGCCTATCGCGATGCGGTTGATCAGGCGCTGCGCGCCGCGCTGCCCGGCCTGCCGGCGGTGGCGCGGGACCTGGTGCTGTTGGGCTGCAACCATGAGGAGCAGCACCAGGAGCTGCTGCTCACCGACATCCTCCACCATTTCTCGGTGAACCCGCTCCAGCCGGCGGTCTGGCCGGGCGCGCCCAAGGTACCCGTGGCGATGCCGGGGCCGATCGGCTGGATCGAGCGGCCGGGCGAGGTCGTTTCGATTGGGGCCGACGAGTCAACTTCGTCAACCGACGGCACCTTCGCCTTCGACAGCGAGGGGCCGCGCCACACCGCGCTGCTCCATCCGCACGCCCTTGCCGATCGCACCGTGACCAACGGCGAATGGGCGGCGTTCATCGCCGATGGCGGCTATCGCGACCCGCGCCACTGGCTGTCGGACGGCTGGTCCTGGGTTCAGGCCGAGGGGGTCGAGGCGCCGCTCTACTGGCGGCACCAGGACGGCGCCTGGACGCGCTTCGGCCTCGACGGGCGCCGACCGATCGACCCTGCCGCGCCGGTCACGCATGTCAGCTTCTTCGAGGCGGACGCCTATGCGAGCTGGGCCGGCGCGCGCCTGCCCACCGAATTCGAATGGGAGGCCGCCGCCGCCGAACACGACCCGCTGGGCGGCAACCAGCTCGACGCCGCCGGGCCGGTGGAGCCGCGCCCGTCGGCGGGTGGCCCGGCCTTTTTCGGCGATGTCTGGGAATGGACCGGCAGCGCCTATCGCCCCTATCCCGGCTTCAAGGCGGCCGAGGGCGCCGTCGGCGAATATAACGGCAAGTTCATGAGCGGGCAGTTCGTGCTGCGCGGCGGCTCGTGCGCCACGCCGCGCGGCCATCTGCGCGCCGCCTATCGCAACTTCTTCTACCCCCATCAGCGCTGGCAGTTCACCGGCGTCCGGCTTGCAAAGGACATCTGATGCTCAAGCAGGAGCTCGAAGACGGCCAGCTCGGTCTGGCCGATCCCAATTTCCGCCGCGATGTCCTCGACGGCCTAGCCGCGTCCCCGCGCGCCATCCCCGCGCGCTGGTTCTACGATCGCCGCGGCTCGGAGCTGTTCGAGGCGATCACCGACCTGCCCGAATATTACCCGACCCGCACCGAGACCGCGTTGCTCCGCCAGACCGGCCCCGAGCTGGGCGCGCTCGCGGCGCGGAACGCGGCGGTGGTCGAGTTCGGATCGGGCTCGTCGACCAAGACGCCGATCCTGCTGCGTGCGATCGATCCGGTAGCCTATGTTCCGATCGACATCTCCGGCGATTTCCTGCGCCAGTCGGCCAATGCGCTGTCCCAGGCGTTCCCAGGCCTGCCGGTCTATCCGGTCGAGGCCGATTTCCTGCGCCCCCTGCCGCTGCCCGAGCAGGTGAAGGGCATGCCCAAGCTCGGCTTCTTCCCCGGCTCGACGATCGGCAACATGAATGCCTGGCATGCGGTCGACCTGCTGCGGGCGATGCGCGAATGGCTGGGCGAGGGGGCGCGGCTGCTGATCGGCATGGACCGGGTCAAGTCGCCCGACATCCTGATCCCCGCCTATGATGACGAGCATGGCGTCACCGCCGCGTTCAACCTGAACCTGCTCGAGCGGATCAACCGCGAGCTCGGCGGCACGATCCCGGTCGACGCCTTCCGCCACCGCGCGATCTGGAATGCCGAGGCGGCGCGGATCGAGATGCATCTGGAGGCGATGCGCGACATCGGCTTCGAGGTCGACGGGCGCCCCTTCGCCATGGCGGCGGGCGAGACGATCCACACCGAGAACAGCCACAAATACGGCCCCAACGGCGCGCGCCAGCTGCTCCGTGCCGGCGGCTGGACCCCGATCGCCGAATGGACCGATCCGCAGGACTGGTTCGCGCTGATCCTGTGCGAGGCCCAGCCGATCCGGATGGCGCCTTAGGAGCGAAAGCCGCCGGTATCCGATTTTGATTTCGTCGTCCCGGCCTTGAGCCGGGGTGACGGGAAGAGGTGGTATCTGAACGCCGCCCTAGCGCGGCAGCGCCTGGGCCTTCCACACGGTCAGCCAGTTCACCGAGCCGCGGCACTCGCCCATCACCCGCTGCTCGACCAGGCGGAAGCGGGCGCCGTCCCACACATATTCCGCCGCCGACCCGCAATCGCCCAGCCCGCGGCCCTTGGCATAGCTGGAGAGCCGCGCCGTCTTGGGGTCCCAACCGGCATTGACCAGATCGGGCATCTTCGCCCCGGCCTCGCCCATCCCGGGCTGCGAATCGAACGCTGCGAACACCGGCTTCCCACCGTCCAGGATGAAGGGGATCGAGGAATAGTTGTAGGCGCCCGCGCCGCAGGGCAGCAGCGCCAGCGTCTTGCCGCCGCCCAGCGCATAGGCCTCGATCTTGGGCACCTCGCCCTCATACATCTCGCCGCAATCCGATGCCGTCACCATCGCGGTCTTGAGCGCGGGCGTCACCCGCGCCGCGATGCCCGAGGGGCGGACGAAGCGCACCTGCGGCAGCTGCCGGGCAAGCGGCACCGCATTGATCGGCTTGGGACCCTTGGCGATGGCGGCGCTCACCGTGCCCGCCCGGCCCTGCTCTGCATCGATGAACCGCAGCGCGGCCGAGGAGCCGGCCAGTGAGACCCGGCCGATCCGCTTCCCGTCCACGCCGGTCAGCGCCGCTTCCTTGCCCTTGGCGATCGCCGCGACGATCCGCTCGGCATCCGCGCCGGCGAAGCGCAGCAGGTCGTTGGCCGGGGTGCCGCTCGCCGCGACCTGGCCGTCGACCCGCAGCGCCACCGCGCCCTGGGTGCGGGCGCTGATCGAGACCTCGATCGTAAAGGCGCCCGCCGGGCCCCGGCCGCGCGCGATCGACAGCGACATCATGTCATAGCCCGAGTCCTCGACCGACATGCCGTCGCCGGGCAGCAGCGAGGTCATCTCGCAATCATGGATATTGTCGCAAGCCACCGCCCAGTCGCCGAAGGTCTTGATCGGTCCGGGCGCGGGATCGGCCGGGAGCGCAGCGAGCAGGGCGAGGATCAGCATGCCGCGATCCTAGCCGATCGTGAAAGGAGTCGATAGGACGGCCCCGACACGAGGAGGATGCGATGAAGACGGTCGGGGTTATCGGTGCGGGACAGATGGGGGCGGGCATCGCCCAGGTTTCTGCGCAGGCGGGCTACGCCGTACTGCTGTCGGACGTCGATCTGACACGCGCCGAGGCCGGCAAGGCGGGCATCGCCAAGCAGCTCGCCCGCGCGGTCGAGAAGGAGAAGATCGCCGCCGCCGATGCCGATGCCGCGCTGGCGAACATCACTTGCGTCGGCGGCACCGATGCCTTTGCGCCCTGCGACCTCGTCATCGAAGCGGCGACCGAGCGCGAGGCGATCAAGCGCCAGATCTTCGAGGCCGTCGGCAAGGTGCTCGGTCCGCAGGCGATCCTGGCGAGCAACACCTCGTCGATCCCGATCACCCGTCTCGCCCAGGCCTCGCCCGATCCGGCGCGCTTCATGGGCGTGCACTTCTTCAATCCGGTGCCGGTGATGGGGCTGATCGAGCTGATCCGCGGCCTCGCCACCTCCGACGCCACCGTCGCGACGGTCGAGGCGTTCGGCCAGTCGCTGGGCAAGCGCATCGTCCACGCCAACGACGCGCCCGGCTTCATCGTCAATCGGGTGCTGATGCCGATGCTCAACGAGGCCTGCTTCGCGCTGGGCGAGGGCGTCGCGACGATCCCGGACATCGACGCCGCGATCCAGCTCGGCCTCAACCATCCGATGGGCCCGTTCACCCTGGCCGACTTCATCGGCCTCGACACCTGCCTCGAGATCACCCGCGTGCTGTTCGAAGGCACCGGCGACCCCAAGTTCCGCCCGGCGCCGCTGCTGGTCAAATATGTCGAGGCCGGCTGGTACGGCCGCAAGACCAGGCGCGGCTTCTACGACTATTCGGGGCCCGAGCCGGTCCCGACGCGCTGACACGGAAAAGGGGGGGAATTCATGAAGCTTCTGATCGCAATTGCGGGCCTCCTGGCGGCGCCCGCCGCCGCGCCCGCCGAGATCACCATCCGCGATCCCGCCATGTTCCTCACCCAACTGAGCGAGATGGGGTATGCGCCCGAAGCTTTTGAAAAGGGCGAGAACACGCTCACCACGATGATTCATCTCCGCAAGGAGACGCTGGCGATCGTCCTCGCGGGCTGCGAAAAGGAGCGCGAGTGTCGCTATCTCGTCGCGGTCGGGTCGTTCAACGACCTGAAGGGTCCCGCCCGCCGAATGGGTGGCGAAGATGAACGCCGACTATGATCTCATCAAGGTCTGGGTGAACGACAAGCAGCGGCTGAGCTATTCCGACGGGGCGATCGTCGAGGGGATGCCGCGCGCGGGATTCCGGGCCTGGATCGACGGGATCGTCGATTCGTCGGATGCGCTCGGCGAGGAAGCGATCAAGGCCGGTTTCGCAACAGGCGGCTAGCGCTTCGCCTCGGCTCAGGGCAGCAGCAGCCCCGCCAGCGCCGCCGACATCAGGTTGGCCAGGCTGCCGGCGATCAGCGCGCGGATGCCCAGCTTGGCGATCATCGGCCGTTGATTGGGCGCCAGGCTGCCGGTCGCGGCCATCTGGATCGCGATCGAGCTGAAATTGGCGAAGCCGCACAGCGCGAAGGTAATGATCGCCCTGCTGCGCGGCGCCATGTCGGCCATGTTGCCCAGGTCGATGAACGCGACGAACTCGTTGAGCACCACCTTGGTGCCGAACAGGCCGCCCGCCTCCAGCGCCTCGTGCCAGGGGATGCCGAGCAGGTACATCACCGGCGCGAACACCGTTCCGATGATCGACTGGAAGCTCAGCTCGGGATGGCCGAACCAGCCGCCAATCCCGCTCAGCAGGCCGTTGGCGAGCGCGACCAGTGCGACGAAGGCCAGTACCATCGCGCCCACCGCGACCGCGATCTTGACGCCCGTCGACGCGCCCATCGATGCGGCCATGATCAGGTTGGCGGCGCGTTCTTCCTCCAGATCGTGCTCGGCGACCCGGATCACTTCCTCCTCGCTATCGCCGCCCAGCGGCAACTCGCCATCCTTGCCGGCGATGTCGTCGGGCATGATGATCTTGGCCATCAGCAGCCCGCCCGGCGCCGCCATGAACGAGGCGGCAAGCAGATAGGGCAGCGATGCCGGGCCGAGCAGGCTGGCATAGGCTGCCAGGATCGTTCCCGCCACGCCGGCCATGCCCACGGTCATCACCGCGAAGAGCTGCGAGGGGGTGAGCCGCGCCAGATAGGGGCGGATCACCAGCGGCGATTCGCTCTGGCCGACGAAGATGTTCGCCGCGGCGCACAGCGATTCGACCTTGCTGGTGCCCACCACCTTCTCGATGCCGCCGCCGATCCAGCGGATCACGAACTGCATCACCCCCAGATGATAGAGGATCGAGACGAGCGCGGCGAAGAAGATGATCACCGGCAGCGCGGCGATCGCGAAGCTCTGGCCGCCCAGCTCGGGCTTGGCGAGCGGGCCGAACAGGAAGGCGGTGCCGGCGCCGGCATAGCCGAGCAGCGCCGAAACGCCGTTCGAAAGCGTGTGGAGGGCGGTCTGCCCGAAGCTGGTCCGCAGCACCAGCACGGCGATGCCGGCCTGGAGCGCGAAGGCCGCGCCGACGACGCGAAGCCGAATCCCGCGCTTGTTGGACGAAAGCAGGAACGCGATCGCGAGGATCGCGAGCACACCGAAGATGCCGATCGGGAAATGAGTCATCCGCTTTGGTCGTGCCCCCAGCACCGGCGCAGGATTGTCCGGCAAAAGCCGAAGCATACACAGTGTGCGCCGGGTTGCCAGAGGGCGCGCCCGCCATCTTCCACCGCCCACGCTTTGCCGCTAGCGTCTCGGCGATGGACAATCCCCGACCCGCGATCGCGCGCTCGCTCTTCTTCCTCTCGATCTTCTATGGCGGCATGGTCTGCATCGCGGGCGTGCTCGGCAACAAGCAGGTCTCGCTCGGCCCCATCTCCGAGATCGGTAATCTCGTCGGCGTCGGGCCGCTGGCGGTGGAGGCCGGCATCTTCGCCTTCCTGCTGCTCGTCTCGGTGTCGAGCGCGGTCGCCGAGCTGCACGGACCCGACATCGCCAAACGGCTGGTGATCTTCGGCTTCGTGCCTTTGGTGACCTCGGTGCTGCTCTCGCTGCTCGTGCTGGCGCTGCCGGCCTCTCCCAGCATGGCGCCGGACCGCCTGCACGCCTTCGAGCTGATGATGGCCGGCACGCCGCGTATCTGGCTAGGCGGGATCATGGCCTATGGCATCTCGCAGATTCTCAACGTCACGATCTTCAGCGCGCTGAAGCGCAGCGGTGGCGGGCTGCTCTGGCTCCGTTCGGCGATCGCCAGCGTGCTCAGCCAGGTCACCGACACGCTGATCTTCGTCACCGTCGCCTTTTACGGCGTCTTCCCGATCGGCGAGCTGCTGGTCGGCCAGATGCTCACCAAGGTGGTGCTCTCGGTCGTGCTGGTGCCGCCGCTCATCTACCTGTTCGTGGCGCTCGGGCGTTCGCTTGATGGACGGCGGGGCTGAGCGGCTCTAAAGGGCCGCGCATGACCGACCACGCTCCCGATCCGGCGATGCTCGCCAAGGCCGAAACCCTCACCGAGGCGCTGCCCTATCTCCAGCGCTATGCGGGCAAGACCTTCGTCGTGAAATATGGCGGCCATGCGATGGGCGATCCCGAGCTCCAGCGCGACTTTGCCGAGGATGTGGTGCTGCTCCAGGCGGTGGGGATCAATCCGATCGTCGTCCATGGCGGCGGCCCGCAGATCGGATCGATGCTGAAGCGGCTCGGCGTCGAATCGCAGTTCGTCGGCGGGCTGCGGGTGACCGACGCGGAGACCGCGCGGATCGCGGAGATGGTCCTGGCCGGATCGATCAACAAGGAGATCGTTGGCTGGATCGCGCAGGCCGGCGGCAAGGCGGTGGGCATTTCGGGCAAGGATGCGCGGCTGGTCACCGCGGAGAAGGTGCGTCGCAGCGAGCCCGATCCGCTCCAGGGCATCGAACGGCATGTCGATCTCGGCTTTGTCGGCGAGCCGGTCGCGGTCGACGCCTCGATCCTGCGGTCGCTGGCCGCGCAGGGCTTCATCCCCGTCGTCGCGCCGATCGCGATGGGCGCGGACGGCCATACCTACAATATCAACGCCGATACCATGGCCGGCGCGATCGCCGGCGCCTGCGGCGCGGCGCGCTTCTTCCTGCTGACCGACGTGCCCGGCGTGATGGACAAAGCGGGCGAGCTGATGACCGATCTCGATCCGGCGGGCATCGCCGTGCTCAAGGCCGACGGCACGATCTCGGGCGGGATGATCCCCAAGGTCGAGACCTGCGTCGCCGCGGTCAATGCCGGCGTCGACGCAGCGGTCATCCTCGACGGGCGCATCCCGCACGCGATGCTGCTCGAGATCTTCACGCGCCAGGGCGCCGGCACGCTGGTGCACGCCTGAGCTTGGCAGGAGCGCCGGCTTTCCTGTATCCGATGCGCAACACACCTCGCGGAGACTAGATTGACCAACATCCTCATCATGATCCTGCAGATCGTCGGGTTCCTGCTCTGGGTCGCCACCATGGTCATCGTCGTCCAGGCGATCCTCTCCTGGCTGATCGCCTTCAACGTGATCAACACGCACAATGAGTTCGTCCGCTCGCTCTGGCAGGGCCTGGGGCGTATCACCGAGCCCTTCTATCGGCCGATCCGCCGCATCCTCCCCGATTTCGGCGCGCTCGACATCTCGCCGCTGGTCGTGCTGCTGATCCTCTACATCCTCAACAACATCGTCGTGCCCTCGCTGATTCGGCAGGTGATCCTCTCGGGCTATTGAGGCGGTGCCTGCCTGGCGTGTCACCGCGGGCGGGATCGAGATCGCCGTTCGCGTGACGCCGCGCGCCGCGCGCGATGCGTTCTCGGCCGGTACCGAAGAGCATTTCGCCGCCCGGCTCGCGGCGCCCCCGGTTGAAGGCGCTGCCAACGCAGCCCTGGTCCCGCTGATCGCCAAGGTCTTCGGCGTCCCGAGGCGCGCGGTGACGCTGATCGCCGGTGACACGGCGCGGTTGAAGCGATTGGCGGTCGTCGGGGATCCAGATGCGCTGGCAGAGATCGCCGCCAGCCTCTATGGCGGAGCGCATGACGGCTGAGATCATCGACGGCAAGGCATTCGCGGCGGGCCTCCGCGCGCGGGTGGCGGAATTCGTACCCGGCTTCCGGGAAAAGGCAGGGCGGCTGCCCGGGCTCGCGGTCGTGTTGGTCGGCGAGGATCCCGCCTCCTCGGTCTATGTCCGCAGCAAGGGCAAGATGACCCGCGAGGCGGGCATGGAGAGCTTCGAGCACAAGCTTCCCGCCGAGACGAGCCAGGAAGCGCTGATCGCGCTGGTCGATAGGCTCAACACCGATCCGGCGGTGGACGGCATCCTCGTCCAGCTGCCGCTGCCCGGGCATATCGACGAGCGGGCCGTGCTCACGCGGATCAGCCCTGACAAGGACGTCGACGGCTTCCATCCGGTCAATGCCGGACGCCTCGCGACCGGACTTCACGGCTTCGTCCCCTGTACGCCGCTCGGCTGCGTGATGCTGCTCGAGGATCGGCTGGGCGATCTGTCGGGCCTCGACGCGGTGGTGATCGGCCGCTCGAACATCGTCGGCAAGCCGATGGCGGCGCTCCTGACCAAGGCCAATGCAACGGTGACGGTCGCGCATTCGAAGACCAAGAACCTGCCGCACTATCTGATGCACGCGGACATCGTGGTCGCGGCGGTCGGGCGGGCGAAGTTCGTCAAGGGCGAATGGCTGAAGCCCGGCTGCACCGTCATCGACGTGGGTATCAACCGTACCGAGGATGGGCTGGTCGGCGATGTCGACTTTGACGGCGCGGCGAGCGTCGCGGGCGCGATTACCCCGGTCCCGGGCGGGGTGGGGCCGATGACGATCGCAGTGCTGCTGCGCAACACCCTTGTCGCCGCGCACCGCAATGCCGGGGTGCCGCTGGAGAAGGGCGCGATCTGATGCTGCTCGCGCTCGCCCTCCAGGCCGCGGCGCCGCAGACGGCGGTCGATGCCGAGCGCGCCTTCAACGCGGCGGCGCAGGCCCGTGGCCAATGGACGGCGTTCCGCGAGTTCGCAGCGCCGGACGCGATCC
>Ga0209257_1003648_pt1 | contig 12929 bp, 13 predicted proteins | sample AraplaCvi_mCL_r2_FD_184277 | JGI IMG/M metagenome (GOLD analysis project Ga0209257, IMG submission 184277) | Arabidopsis root microbial communities from North Carolina, USA - plate scrape MF_Cvi_mCL_r2 (SPAdes) (version 2) | ecosystem: Host-associated > Plants > Roots > Endosphere | place: USA...
GGTGAAATCCCAGCTCGGCGCCCAGCGCTCTCTCGATCAGGGCCTTCTTGAACGCCATCGAGGCGGCATTCACTTCCTCGCCGGTCATCGGCTGGCCCTTCACGATCTGGTCGATCAGCTCATCGGGGATCTTGGGTAACGCGGCAGACTTGGCCGCTATCGCGGCGTTCCTCAGCTTGGTCTTGCTCAGAGGTTTGTCGATTGGCATAAATGCTCCGGAGTCGGGTCATGTTATGCCTCGCACACAAAATTCAGGACAGGCCCGCGGCGCGGTATCAGCACCGGTCGTGTCGGGTTTATCGCCGTCCTCGCCATACTGGCAGTACGCGGCACAGACGTACTCGACTGGCTCGGCCAACTACGTGATCTGCGTCAACGGGACCGACGCGCCACAGATCTACGACGGAACGACGTGGACTGCGTGCACCCAGGTCACAACGCCTACGGCGCCCGGCCAGTTCAAGACGACGGACAACAACGGGAACACAGTTCCGTTGTCCTCGTTCGTTGATATCACTCTCCATCAGCAGCGCCTTTGGTTCGTCCGTGCAAACAGCACGATCGCGTACTACTGCGACATCGCGCAGGTCGGCGGGAACCTCAATGCGTTCGACTTCGGACCGCTATTCGGTACTGGAGGACGGCTACACAAGCTGGCGACGTGGACGATCGACGCCGGATCCGGCTCACAGTCGATGCTGGTTGCGATCAGCAACCGCGGAGACGTTGCCGTGTACGGCGGGAACAACCCGGCAACCGCAGCAACTTGGTCGTTGATCGGAACATACAAGATCGGTGCGCCGGTAGGTCGTCGCTGCACGACCCAGTACGCGGGTGATCTTCTCGTGCTGACACAGGATGGGCTGTACCCGATGTCGAAGTACTTGCAGTCGGCTCGTCTGGACAGTACGGCGGCGATCACATACATGATCAGCCCAACGATCAGCGATCTTGTCTCCGCGAACTCAAACGCTTCTGGGTTCGAGACGACGGTCTATCCCGGCCAGAACCTGCTGCTACTGAACATCCCTCAAGGAACACAGGCGAACAACTTCCAGTTCTGCTTCCATACGATCACAGGTGGCTGGACTCAGTTCACCGGTTGGCCCGCCCAGTGCTTCACCGTGTTCAACGACGCCATGTACTTTGGCGGCGTCGGCTATGTCGCCCTGGCGTTCATTGGCTACAAGGACAACGTGTCCGCTACCGGCGTCGGAGGGGACAACATCGTCGCTACTGCGCTGTCAGCGTTCAGCCAGCTCAACGCCGTTGGCGTCAGGAAGCACGTTAAGCAGGTCAAGCCGTACCTGGTAACGGGACAGTCCAATCCGACGATCAGCATCGGCGTTAACACCGACTTCAGTTTGATCCCGATTGTCGGATCCGCGACCGTTAATCCGGTGACGGGCGCCGTTTGGGACAACGCGCGATGGGACGACGTGAATGCAACGTGGGTCGGCAGCTTGACGACGTACAACCAATGGGCGACACCACTGTGCTACCCAGGTGAGTACGTTGCCTTAGCGGTGTCGCTGTCATGTACATCCCAGACGGTTTGGACTTCAACGTCGATCAAGTACGTGCCGGGAGGCCAGGATGGGTAAGCGGCTGATCATCACTGATCAGGCCGTCGCTCCGGCGCTGCTGGCCTGGATGAAGGAGCGAATCGGACCGTGCGGAGCGTTCGACCCGGAAGACTGCAGGACGATTGCGCATGCGATAGAGCATGACGACGGCCGGATCGAGATTTTGTGCGTCGTCGCGCTGAACCGTTGGACGCCATTCTCCTGTGAGGGAAACATTGCCAGCGACATGTCGAAGCGGTGGATGACGCGAGACTTCGCGTTCGCCGTGTACGACTTCGTGTTTCGCCATGCTGGCAAGACGCGATTCAACTTCACCGTTAGTGTCGACAACGCTGAGGCGATCGAGATGCATGAGCGGCTCGGGCATCGCCGGATCGCGACACTGGAAGACGCGTTCGGCGAAGGACGCCATGCGCTCCTGTACGGATTGACTCGCGGCCAATGGAAAGCAGGCAGGTTCTCTGCCCCAAGCCGCACGCAGCGATAAATAAGAGATCGAGGCGGCGGGCTCGCCGCCAGCTCGAACAACAAGAACAACAGATCGAGGCTCAAGCCATGTCAAAAGGATCAGCACCACCCGCACCAGATTACGCAGGCGCAGCGCAGGCGACCGCCGCGGGAAATCTCGAGAACCTCAAGTACCAGACTCAGGCGAACCGACCGAACATGGTGACACCTTGGGGCAACTCATCGTGGACCAGTGACGGCAAGAACAACTGGACGAACACGGTGTCGCTGTCACCGGATCAGCAGGCGGCGCTGAATAGCCAGATGCAGATCCAGGCGAATCAGTCGTCGCTCGCTCAGCAACTGCAAGGACAAGTCGCGGGAACGATGGCGAACGGGTTCACAGCGCCGTCGATGGGCTCCTACATGAGCGGCGTAGGGCCGGTGGACAAGGACTTCTCGTCGTTCAACCCTTCGCAGGTCTCGGCGATCGAGACGAACGCCCCCAAGTTCAGCGATGCCACAGCGCAAGAGACCGCCAAGGCTGCTTACGAGGCGTCCACAGGATTGCTGAAGGATCAATGGACGCAGGACAGCACAAATCTTGATGCGCAGTTGCGCTTGCAAGGACTGACCCCGGGGTCGGAGGCGTACAACAACGCAATGCAGAACCAGATGAGGGTTCAGGCGCAGCAGCAGGACCAGCTCGCGGATCAGGCCGTTCTAACTGGCTCAAACATTGCGAACCAGAACTATGCGTCTTCGCTTGCCGGCTACAACGCAGGCAACGCGGCTCAGAACCAGCAGTTCAGCCAGGCCTTAGCCGGCTACGGAGCGAACCAGACCGCTCAGCAGAACGCGAACGCTGCTCAAGCTCAGCAGTACGGCCAGGCGCTGCAGTCGTATCAGACCGATTACCAGACTGCATATCAGAACTACTTGCAACCGCTGAACAGCATGAACGCCGTCCTGACGGGACAGCAGGTCTCTCAGCCGTCGTTCTCTGGAGCACCGAACACGACCGCCGGCTACGTTCCTGGGACCGATTACTCCGGCGCGGCAAGCGCTCTGGGTCAGTACAACAGTGGAATTGCCGCACAGAATGCGGCGAACAGCAGCTCGACCATGGGTCTCGTCGGCTCTGCTGCTATGGCCGCAGCGGTGTACTTCTGATGGATATTGGACGGCTGATCACGCAGCACTCTCCAAACGTCGCCCTGCAGTTCTCGGGTGGGCGAGACAGCCTTGCGATGCTGCTTCATCTGCGGGCGTACTGGCGCCTTCTGACCGTCTATTACTGCGACTCTGGCGACGCATTCCCGGAGACGCAGGCGCTCGTCGCGGCAGTAGCGCGTGTCGTGCCTTCGTTCGTTCGTGTGAACGGAGAGGTGCGGCAGGTTCACAACGACCACGGTTGGCCGTCTGACGTCCTTCCACCGGGGGCAAACAGCGCGTTCGGCCATCAGTTCTACACCGAGCAGGTTCGACTGCAGGATCGCAACCTTTGTTGCTTCAGAACGCTGATGCAGCCGATGCACACGCGGATCAAGCACGACGGCATCACGTTGGTTCTACGAGGTCAGCGAGACGACGACTATCCGAGGTCAACGGTCCTGGATCGCGATGTGATCGACGGGGTGACCGTCGCATACCCGTTGAAGGACTGGTCAGTCGCGGATGTTGAAGCCGTCATCCGAGAGCACGGCGTACCGGTTCCTCGCTACTACGCCGAAGGGATGACTAGTGCGCCGGACTGCATGTGCTGCACCGCGTGGCTGGAGCACGGAGCGCATAGATACCTATCGAAGTTCCATCGCGCAGAAGCCGCAGAAGTCAACAGGCGGCTCGCGGCGATCCGTGTCACGGTGGAGCCGTATGTGAGGAACTTGATCTCGACGAGGGAGTAACAATCATGGCAGACAACCAATTCGACCCAACAAACTTCAACTACCAGTCAGCCGCAGACCAGATTGCTCGTCAACGCGCGATGGCGAACCTCCTGCTTCAGCGCTCGCAACAAGGGCAGCAGGGCCAGTTCATCAAGAACGGTGACTTCATCGGATATGCCGGCGGCAACACGCCATTGAGCGCTTTGCTACAGGGGGCTACCGCCTACGCGGGCGCGAAGACACAGAGCAGCGCTGATGACGCGCAGAAGCAACTGAGCGATGACTCGCAACGAGCGCTGGCGTATCAGCTGCAGCACCTGAGCGACAGAGTTGACGTCCCCTACAACGCCGCACGCGACAGTGAAGCGGCCAACGTTGCTCAAGCGCTTGGCGTGCGAGAGCCGACGGTCGATACATCTGGTGCGACAGCTCCCCAGGCCGTCGTCACTCCTCCAGACGTCCCAGCGACTGCCGCGCCGAACGTTGCACCGGCGGTGGCATCACCAAGGCTGTCGCAACAATCAAACGCATCGCCAGGCGTTGTAGCTCCGTCCACCTCGAAGATCGGAGCGCTACTTCGAGAACCAGAGACGCAGCAGCAAATTGGCGAGCGACTTGATCTCGCGCGTGCAGCGCATCGCCAAGCCGCTCAGGCGTTGCAGTCATGGGGATCGATCCAGCGTTCTAAGGATCCAGCTGGTTTCGAGTATGCGAAGGGATACGAGGCCCGTACCCGTGCCAGTCTTGATGCTCTTGAAAGGAAGTGGCAGGCCAGCCTGACAGCAGATCAGCTCGCGGGGAAGTCTGATGTTGCATCCCCGCGATCTTCCGCAATTCGCACGGCACTGACTGGGTTGCTCAGCACACCCGCTGAGGCGAGTCCGACGCAGCAACAGACCGGGCCGTCGCAAGTTGTGGTGCCTGTCCGTCAGAGGCACGCTTCGCTGATCCCGGCGGCGGCACCACAATCCAAACCTCAACTGGTTCCTGGAGAAGCGCCGCAGCAGCGGCTGGATAGAGGTTCCCCGGCAGCGATAAGCAATCCCGTCGCGGAGGCGAACCCAGGTCAACGAGATCCAACACAGGCGGAGATGCTCAGTCGGTATCAGCAGCTCAGCATGACCGGACCGGAAGGGGCAAGACTGGCGGACATGATGACGCAGAGCGCTCTTGCAGGTAAGAACGGTCGCTACAAGACCGAGGTTCATGCCGATCCGGTCAACGGGGGCTTTATCCAGGTGGTGACGGACAGCCAGACCGGACAAACGGCATTTCGTCCGCTGTCATCGGGCGGCGAGGGCGGCAAGGTGTTGGAGACCAAGGAAGGTCCAGACGGCCGCCTGCTTGAACGGACAGCGCAGGGATGGCGAGACGCGACGATGAACGGCAAGCCGGTAATGACGGCGACCGGCCAGAAGAACGCAGAAGACCGTGAGTCCAAGCGGGTTGAAGCGTTCAGCACGCTCAATAGCCTCAAGGCGCAACGGGACAGGATGACAGACCTTGTGCCACTTATCCAAAGCGTAGGAACTGGGCGTCTCCAGACTCCGTGGAACGAGTTCAAGGCGTACTTCACCGACAGCGCTGACCTTGATCGGATGAACCGTGCGTTTAGCCAGCAGGAGCTTGAGGGAGCGGTTCAGTGGTTGAAGGGGCAGGGCTCTGTCACCGAGGGTGAGCGTGCTCTGCTTGCTCGATCGCAGTTCAACCCGAGGGCGGACACGCAAGCGAACGTTGACTACGCGAACATGGTTCTTGGGATGTTGAACAAGCACATCCCGATCGCCGAGGCGCAGTACGAAAAGCAGTACGGAACTGTCGGCGGCTCGGCAAAGCCCGCCGGTGACTTCATGTACAGCTGGCAGCGCAAGTGAGGTGTACAGATGGAATTCGATAACGCTCTGAACTTTATTCTCGGCGCCGAAGGCGGCTACAGCGACGACCCAGCCGATCGTGGTGGAAAGACGAACCTCGGAATTAGCAGCAGAGCACATCCTGGCGTCGATGTCGCCAAGCTCTCAAGGGCGCAAGCGGCAGGGATCTACAAGCGAGACTACTGGGATGCGATCGGTGCGGACACGTTGCCGGCCGACATGCGCCTACTGGCGTTCGACACGGCTGTTCAGCACGGCGCCCCAAAGGCGCGCGAACTGATTGAAGCGAGCGGTGGAGATCCGCTTGCGCTCGTCCAGGCGCGCGAACAGCTGTACAAGAACATTGTCGCGAACGACCCTTCCCAGGCGAAGTTCTCGAAGGGATGGGCGAACCGGCTGAACAGCGTTCAGAAGGCTGTTGACCCGCGTGCGCGGGTGGCACTGAGCGTTGCAGCGATGGTCCAGCAGAACCGCGGTGACGACTACGTGCTCGCAAAGCTGGCTCAGGCAGGGATGAGTGATGAGATCAACTACGCACAGCAGCAGGGCTTCAGCGCCCGCGAGATCGTTGATCGGTTCGGTGGCGATCAGCTTGCACAGGTTCGCAGCGCTCAGGACCGTGTCCGCAGCGCGGGTGCTATCGGCAACTTCGTCGCTGGCGCCGGCAACGCCGTTGAAGATCTCGTGGACGGTGGAAGGCAACTTGGCGCTCGAGTCACTGGAGACGACGACCGGCTGAAGCAGCTGCAACAACAGCAGATCGTTCGCGACGCCGATCCCGAACGGCAGGCGGTTGCCGCGACGACGGCTGGGAAGGCGGGGAATTTCACCGCTAAGGCGGTGCCGTACGTTTTCGGTGGGCTGCTGGCGCCCGAGGGGTTGCTTCCTGCGATCGCCGTGAACAGCGGGATTGGCGCAGTATCGGGTGCGTTGGCACCGACAACTGGCGACGGGCAGTTTGCGCGCAACGTAATCACGGAAACTGCACTGGCCGGGGGAACGACTGGTCTTGCTGGCTTGGCTGCGAAGAGAGCGTCGGGACTCGTGAACCGCGCTATGCAGCCGGCCGAGCAGACTGCGAAGACTGCGTCGGAACGGCTCACACTTGCAAAGTCCCACGACTTGCCCGCACCTGGAGCAGCGCTCAGTGACGGGCTTCGCCGTGTGTTGAACGCTGCACCGGAGAGCGAAGCCGCACAGGCCTTTAACGATACCGCTCGGCAGGCAGTCAGCAGAAAGTTGCTCGCCGGAGTCGGTCAGAGTGGGGACGAGGTAACCCCTTCGGTGATTAGCGCAGCTCGCAACTCGATCTACGACCCGTTTGACCAGGCGGTGAAGGGTAAGAAGCTGGACGTCAATCCTATCGAGGTCGGCGGCAAGCTTCAGGATGCGCTTGATGCGTACAACGCTAAGGTGCTGCCGACGTATCGATCAGGCACAGTCCAGAACATCGCGACCGATGTGCTCGACAAGGTTGCGACAGGTGAGGTCGATGCTGCTGCGCTGAACACTGCTCGCAAGAACATCCGTGCGAACGCGTGGAAGGAAGATGGCGACACTGCCCGTGCGCTCAATCAGCTTGCTGAAGTGATCGACGAACAGTTCAAAGGCAAGCTGCCGGATGCGTACTCCAAGTTGCAGAAGGCGAACGAGCAGTGGCGAAACCTGCAGACGCTGGAGAAGGTCGTCGAGATGACGAGGGGCCAGCCAACGTTGACACCGAACCAGCTCGCCACTGCGATCAAGACGGTGAATCGTGATGCGTTCCAGGCTGGCAAAGCGCCGTACCAGGATCTTGCTGATGCTGCGATCAAGTTGTACGGGCCCGCTGGTGCCGGAGGCGGCCTTCAGGGGGCGATGACGAAGGCGATCGGTAGCTCGCTCCGTGGCAACGTCGATCCGCTACTAATAGCTGTGGAGCCGTCTACGGTCCTACCGGCGATGGTCGCACGAAGGTTGCTTGGGATGGCCGCGGCGAAGGTCGCTGCGAGCGAGAGCCCCGCACTGGTGCGCTATCTAACGGGCACGGGCGGTAAGAAGCTTGACCCTGCGATCGCCAGCTACATCGCGAAGGCGCTTGGCAGCGCAGCTGGGCCAACGTCCGAATGAGAAAAAAGGAGCCCCAGCAGGTGCTGGGGCTTGAACAGCGGATCAATGACTCGCTGCGCGCCCAGGGAGGAAAGGCGCGGAGCCGTGTGGCTCGCCGCGAAGTCTAGTTGCGGTCATCAGCCTTGCCCGTGGTGCTTTTCCCTCATGGCGACGGCAGGCGCCCGATCGTCGTCCGAACAAATAAGGGGTGAACAACAAGAACAAGAAGGAATCACCACCATGTCATTCAATGGATCCGGCACTTATGTGCCACCCACTGGCCAACCGGTAACTCCGGGGACGGTCATCAGCTCGTCGGTTCACAACGTCCTCGTTACCGATATCGGCAACACGTTCAACAACACACTGCCGCGCGATGGTCAAGCGCCGATGTCTGCGCCGTTGAAGGTCGTGGACGGAACGAGTTCGGTGCCAGCAATCGCATTCAACAGCGAGCCGTCAACGGGGCTCTATCGTCCTGCGGCAAACACGATTGCATTGACGGCTGGCGGAGCGGAAGGGCTGCGCCTAAGCGGTTCCGGTCGAGTGCTTCTCGGCACATCGACGGACAACGGTGCGGACCGTCTCCAGGTCAACGGCAGCGCTTTGATCTCCTCGAACGCGTCGGTTGGCGGAAACTTGGTCATCTCTGGGACAAGTACGTTCACTGGCAGCTCAACGTTCGCTGGTACAGCGACTATTGCGGGAGCGACGACCATCACAGGCAACGTTGGCCTCGGTACGACACCGGCGACGGCGAAGCTTGATATCGCGCCCGCGCCAGGACAGAACGGGATAGCTGTCCGCGTCGGCAGCGGGGCTGTCGCCAATATTGAACTGGCAGGGAACGGATTGGGAGTAGGTTCCGGCAGCCTGTCATTGGCGCAGCGTTCGGACGGGTCGGGCGCCCTTGTCAATCGAGCAGGGACGTCCTTGGTTCTCGGGGTCAGCGGGACCGACTACGCGCGCATGATCTCAAATGGCAACTTTCAGTTCGGCGCTGGCACACCGAGCGATGGGGGTCAAGTGCAGCTCAGTCGATCTAATCCCGCCGGTGGGTCGATCCTGAACTTCGCTAATCGAGGCACAAACGCAAGCCACACCGACATGTATGACGTCGGTGCCGTCACTGCCTCTGGCTATCGGGACGTTCAGGATCCTTCATACATTGCGGCAGTTGCGTTCCGCCGCACCGCTACCAATGGTGGTTTGTCGTCGTCTGGCTCGATCCTTCTGAAGACAGACGACATCGGCAGTACGTATGCGGGTTTGACCACCCGTGCTGTGGTCAACGCTACAGGTCTTGGCCTTAGCACCGAGCCTTCCACGAAGCTGCACGTCGCGCATCCGGGTAGCGCGAACACTCGCGGTTCGATCTGGTTCTCGGATCAAGCGAACAGTACGGGGTATCTGGGGATCCGTAGCGACGTACGAGGCGGCGGCGTCGGTTTCGGTTCTGACGGCTGGCTGGGCTTCTCTACGGGCCAGGCCGGCAGCAATGTTTGGAACGAGCGTTTCAGCATTGACGGTGCGGGCGTCGCCTACTACGGCGGCATCGAGGTCGGTTACCGAAGCGTCCCGATCGTGACCGGTGGTCCAGAACGCGGTAAGTGCTTCTCCATGACGTCGGGCGGCGTCACGTTTGGAATTGAGTCGCCGGGCAACTGCTATACGGTCTATAACAACTCCGCGTCGGCTCAGCCTATTGCGGGCAACGGCACCATCACTGTGCGCCTCGCGGGCACGACTGCTACGGGCAATAGATCGCTCGCACCACGTGGCATAGCAACCGTGCTGTTCGTGGCAAACAACGAGATCGTCGTCAGCGGCGCGGGAGTCAGCTAATGGCTGGCATGCAGATGATGATGCTTGGCGCTGGTGGTGGCATCGTGACGCCCATCAGCTGCGGAGCGTCCAGTGAGGCGGCAGGAAGCGGAACCTCGACGGCCACAGTGTGGTTCAACTCCGACGGGTCAATCATCGGCAGCCAGACTAAGTTCGGAGCGCCGAACTGGTACCGCCCGACCGTTCCGAGCATTGGCAGCCAGTTCTGGATCAGCTTCGATGGCGGTGCGTGGGCGTCGTTGACGGCGAATCCTTCAACCAGCCTGTCTGGCGCCAACAACTCTGTCAACCGTAGCATTCGGATTGCATCAGACGCTGGCGGGGCAAACATCGTCGCGACCGGCACCGTGACACTGACAGTCAGCAACCAAGTTTGACTTGGTGGCGCGTCGACCAGCGCCGGAGTGCAGACATGTGACGAATTGTTGTGCATACTGGTCCTACATAGGGAGGAACAGAATGCCAATGAACTATCAGCAGTACCAAGAGGAAGTGTGCACGGACGTCGCACAGGTCCTCGCTGCGGCGGAGTGCCAGCCAATCCTTTTTGTCGGCTCGGGGTTCAGTAAACGTTATGCACAGGGACCGAACTGGGAGGAGCTTCTCCAGCAACTCGCGGCCCTTTGTCCGCTGATAGACAAGGACTTCGCGTATTACAAGCAGACGTACGCGGGCAATCTTCAGAAGATCGGCTCAATTTTTACCGATCTTTATCGCGAATGGGCGTGGACCAAGGGGAAGTCCAAGTTTCCCGAAGAGTTCTTCACTGTTCAAGCGCCGAGCGACATTTTTATAAAACACACGATTGCTCAGCTGCTTGAAAAGTTAGGTCCAAATGCCAAGGGCTCTTACGGGTCTCCGGATCTAGATGCTGAAATCGAAGCGCTCAAGAACATTAGCGCTCATGCAATCGTCACCACGAACTATGACGAGGTTATCGAGCCACTCTTCCCCGATTATGAGCGAATCATAGGCCAACAGATACTTCGAAAGAGCTATTTGGCGATCGGCGAGATTTTCAAAATTCACGGGTGTCGCACGTTGCCTGAATCGATCGTGGTGAACGAGGCAGACTATGATAGATTTGCGGAGGATCACAAGTATTTGAGCGCGAAGCTGCTCACCTATTTTGTTGAGCATCCCTTGCTGTTTGTTGGGTATCGCGCTGAAGATCCGAACATTAAAGCGATCTTGTATGACGTTCATCGGATGGTGCGTGCAGAGTTTCAGCTGGTGCCAAACATTTATATCCTGGAATGGGACAAAGGTCTCGATGAAAACTCTTATCCCGCTCGAGACAAAGTGATCTCCATCGGTCCGGATGTCAACATCCGGATCAAGAGCATCAGTGCCTCGTCATTCGAATGGGTTTTTAAGGCGTTTGGGCAGGCCGGAAATCTTGAGAAAATAAACACCAAGCTGCTTCGCGCTCTGATGGCGCGGTCAGTGGAGTTGGTCCGCTCTAACATTCCGAAAAAGCACGTCGAGATCGACTTCCAGCAGCTTGAGCGCGCCGTGGATTCGGGCGAAGGGTTTGCCAAGTTGTTTGGCGTTACTTCTATTGCTAACCCTTCACAGGTAAATCTCGATTACAGGTATGCCCTCACGGGTGTAGGTATTGAACTCGGCTTTAACGGGTGGCACAAAGCCCAAGACTTGATCAATATACTCCTCGCCGACACTGGCTTCGACATGAGGGCAACGGACAATAAATATCACATTGCCATCAAGACGGGGCACAAGTCCGGGCAGTTCACCCATCGATATTCCGATGCGGCCGTCGACCTCCTTGGAAAAGTGCTGCGCGGCGAGGCATATGAACTCGATCAAGGGACGGTCGACGTACCTGACGCCGTGAAGGCTGCTTAGGCATAAATAGGGGCTTCAATGAAAGTTCCTATGTCCGACTACATTCACACCATTGGCAACTGGATCGCTGCGACGATCACGGTGGCTACGCTAATCAAAATCCTTCCCGCGCTGGCGGCGATCGCTTCTTTCATCTGGTGGACGCTTGGCATCATCGAAAAGGTCACAGGTAAGCCAATCCATGTGCTGCTGAGGCGAGCATGAAAAATGCCCTTGTGCATCTTTGGCAACTTGCGGTGTCGCGACATGGCAGCTGGCTGACCAATCGGGCGATTCGCTTCCTCGGTCATCTGGTGGCGATGATTGTGATGATGAAGCTGACGTGGATGGGTGGAATGCTCCCGGAGTACTTTCTAATCTACTGCGGTTTTATCGCAGGCGACGCTTCCCTAGCGCAGGCGCTCAGAAGCGATCGGTCGTCGGAGCCGGCAGCCTAAGGCTTTTCAAGCAGCGCATAACGCGCAGATCAGCTGGATGCTTCCGTTTTCACACGGAGCGTCCCATGACGAAGTTTCCAGTAGGCCGAACTGTTGCCACTCGCGGCGCACTTCAATTTCTCGAAGAGAATGGTATTCGGCCAGCCTCGCTAATCCGGCGGCATCAGTGTGGCGACTATGGAGATCTAACCTTGCGTGATCGGAAGGCGAACGATGATGCCATCGTCGATGGCGCTCGCATCCTAAGTGGCTACAAGGTTGGGGAAGTGAAGGTTTACGTGATTACGGAGGCGGACCGAAGCATGACAACCGTCTTGCTTGCTTCCGAGTACTGACTGGAGCTATATTTCGCGCATACGTTAAGGAGATCCCTTTGGCTAATGTCGATGTTTCGAAGCTCTCGTTCGCAGAACTGGTTGAGCTACAGAAGCAGCTGGATTCGCAGATCGAAGAAAGACGCTCGGAAGAGCTGAAAGTTCTTGCCGACGGCTACATCAAGAAGATTCAAGCGGCGGGCTTTGAGATCGTTGAAGCAATTGAGGCGCTGCAGCCGTATGTGTCCGGGAAGAGGGCCAAACAGAGCAAATCTACGGGCGCTGCGCCCGTGATGTACCGCGATCCGGCTAATCCGAGCCTGTCCTGAATTTTGTGTGCGAGGCATAACATGACCCGACTCCGGAGCATTTATGCCAATCGACAAACCTCTGAGCAAGACCAAGCTGAGGAACGCCGCGATAGCGGCCAAGTCTGCCGCGTTACCCAAGATCCCCGATGAGCTGATCGACCAGATCGTGAAGGGCCAGCCGATGACCGGCGAGGAAGTGAATGCCGCCTCGATGGCGTTCAAGAAGGCCCTGATCGAGAGAGCGCTGGGCGCCGAGCTGGGATTTCACC
>Ga0209257_1003650_pt1 | contig 12923 bp, 8 predicted proteins | sample AraplaCvi_mCL_r2_FD_184277 | JGI IMG/M metagenome (GOLD analysis project Ga0209257, IMG submission 184277) | Arabidopsis root microbial communities from North Carolina, USA - plate scrape MF_Cvi_mCL_r2 (SPAdes) (version 2) | ecosystem: Host-associated > Plants > Roots > Endosphere | place: USA...
TCGACCGGTTCGACCTGGTGCTGCCGCCCGAGCACGACGGCCTGACCGGCCCGAACGTCTTCCCGATCCTGGGCGCGCCCAACCGGATCACGCCCGAGAAGCTGACGCTGGCGCTGGCGCAGTTCCAGGACAGGCTCACCCCCCTGCCCCAACCACGCGTCGCGGTGATCGTCGGCGGCAAGTCACGCGCCCACGACCTCTCGCCGGAACGGGCGCGAAGCCTGGCCGCCGGGATCGCCCGCGCCGTCGAGGCCGCCGGCGGCGCGCTGCTGCTCAGCTTCACCCGGCGCACGCCCGCGCCGGCGCGGGCGGCGATGACCGCGGCGTTGGCCCATCTGCCGGGGATCATCTGGGACGAGACCGGCGAGAACCCCTATTTCGCCTTCCTGGCGGCGGCCGACGCGATCCTGGTCACCGAGGACTCCACCAACCTCGCCACAGACGCCGCGGCGACCGGCAAGCCGCTGTTCGTCCTGCCCATGGACGGCCGCAGCGCCAAGCTGGCTCGCTTCCACGCAGAGTTGCAGGCGCGCGGGATCGCAAATCCCTTCTCGGGCGAGTTGACAGCGCCCTCTTATCAACCCCTGCTGGAAACCGACCGAGCGGCCCGCGAACTGTTGCGCCGATACGACGGCTCCGCCTGATCGCGATCCGGCGCTCGGTCTAAGGCTATGTTTTCTTGCCGAGAACAACCGGCACGGTAACGTTGTCTAAGGATTTGAAGCTAGCCTGCCCGCAAGGGACACCAACTGATTCGTAACCGGGGGCCGCACCGTGGCGACTTTTTTCTTTGAGGACATGACCGCCGCGCAGGCGTCTGCCTACAACGCTCTGAACGACCGCATCATCTTCACCGACAACACCCTGACCGCCGCGCGGGTCTCGGTGACGTTCGTGCCGTTCTCCGTCGACACCCAGGCCCGGATCGTGCTGACCGCGCCGAGCAAGACGCTGTCCTTCGTCGACCCGGGCGGCTTCCGCGCCCCCTCCAACGGCGCGACCAGCACGGTGTTCGCCGACAGTTCGCTCCTATATGCGGGCCAAACCACGGGCGACAACGTCCAGGGCGCCGGCGGCCAGGACGGCCTCTACGGCGGCACGGGCGACGACACCCTCGCGGGCGGCGCCGGCAACGACGTCCTGCAGGGCAACCAGGACAACGACCGCCTGCTCGGCGAGGGCGGCGACGACGTGATCTACGGCGGCCGCGACGACGACTTCATCGACGTGGGCGACTTCACCAGCGCGACCGTGCTGCAGTTCGCCCAGGGCAACCTCGGCAACGACACCATCGTCGGCGGCGCGGGCATCGACCTGCTGCTGGGCGGCCAGGGCGACGACAGCATCAACGCCAACCAGAGCGGCAACGACTACCTTCTCGGCAACCTCGGCAACGACACGCTGCTGGCTTCGGGCGCAAACGACACCCTGGGCGGACAGGACGGCGGCGACAGCCTCTCGGGCGGCGGCGGCAAGGACTCGCTCGACGGCGGCATCGGCAACGACACCATCACCGCCGGTACGGGCGCTGACACGATCGAGGCTGGCGACGGCGACGACAATGTCGCCGCGAGCGGCGGGAACAACGTCGTCAACCTGGGCGCCGGCAGCGACACGCTGACGGCCGGCGACGGCGACAACCTGATCGACGGCGCGGCCGGCGACGACCGCGTCACCGCCGGCGACGGCGCCAACACGATCAACGTCGGCGTCGGCGACGACAGCGTCATCACGGGCGCGGGCGCGGATGTCATCACCACGTCGGACGGCAACGACACGGTCACCGCGGGCGGCGGCGCCAACAGCGTGCTGACCGGTATCGGCGCGGACAGCGTCACCTCCGGCGGCGGGAACGACACTATCTCCACCGACGAAGGCAACGACACCATCTCGGCCGGCGGCGGCACCGACAGCATCAATGCGGGCCACGGCGTCAATGTGGTCACCTGGACCGGCGGCGGCTTCGTCATCACCGGTGACGGAAACGACGCGGTGTCCGGTTCGACCGGAACGGCGACGATCAACGTCGGCGCGGGCGACGACACCGTCTCGAGCACGAGCGGCGCCGGCACCATCCTGCTGGGCGAAGGCGCCAACAGCCTGAACGCGGGCAGCGGCTCGGACAACGTCTTCGCCGGGGCCGGCAACGACACCCTCTTCACCGGCGCGGGCGCGGACGCGGTCGATGCGGGCGCCGGCGACAACACCGTCGACGGCGGCGCGGGCAACAACACCATCGTGACGGGCGCCGGCGCGGACTCGATCACCACCAGCGCCGACAACGACTCGGTGAACTCGGGCTCCGGGGCGGACACGGTCGTCACGGGCTCCGGCATTGACATCGTCAACACCGGCGCGGGCGCGGACCGGATCACCTTCTCCGGCCAGGCCGGGGTCCAGAGCGGCGAGGACGCCGACACCGTCTCGGGCGGCGCCAGCACGCTGGACAGCATCGTCGACGGCGGCGGCGGCGCCGACAGCATCACCCTGGGCACGGGCAACGACACGATCACAGGCGGCGACGGCGGCGACACCATCGTCGCGGGCGACGGCGCGGATGTGGTCACGGCCGGCGAAGGCGCCAACCTGGTCAGCGCGGACGCGGGCAACGACACTGTGGCCGGCGGCTCTGCCAACGACACGATCGACGGCGGCCTCGGCGCCAACTCGCTCGACGGCGGCGCCGGTGACGACAGCATCGTGGCCGGCGGCGGCGCCGACAACATCCTCGGCGGCGGCGGCGCCGACACCATCGTCGACGGGGCCGGCGCCAACAACATCGGCGGCGGCGACGGCGCCGACAGCATCACCGGGACCGGCAACCTGGTGGGCGACGGCGGCGACGACACCCTCGTCGGCACCGCGGCCGCGGAAACCTTCACCGGCGGCACCGGGGTCGACGTCCTGGACAGCAACGGCGGCGCGGACCTGTTCAACTTCAGCCCCGCTACCGCGGCCCCGATCGCGAGCGGCGACCGGATCCTCGACTTCGACTCGACGAGCAAGTTCGAGTTCGGCGGCTCGGCCGGCAATGCCTCGAACTATGCGGAAGGCACGGCCGCCGACTTCGCCGCAGCGCTCACCGCAGCCAATGCGGCGATGAACGGGACGGTGGTCTACTACGCCGCCACCGTCGGTTCGGACGCCTACGTGTTCGCCGACACCGACCTCGATGGCACGGCCGATTCGGGCGTGCTGCTGGTGGGCCGGACGATCGCCAACGTCTCGGAAGCCAACTTCATGTAATCCGGCCGACAGCCGGACCGGCCAGGGCCGCCCTTCGGGGCGGCCCTTTGCTTTTGGGCCGCATCGGCTCATCACGGGGGTCATGATCGGCGCCGCGCCTCCTCGCCCCGACCTCGCCCCATTGCCGGGCGACGCAAGGCCATGACCGGACCGCGGATCCTCTTCATCGTCGACGCCGGCCCCGCCGTGGGCGGCGGCCACGTGATGCGTTCGCTCACCCTGGCCCAGGCGCTGACCGCCCAGGGCGCCGCTTGCGTGTTCGTAGGGCCGGCCGCCGTGTCCGAGGTGCTGGACGCCTTCGCGCCCGGGACGCCGCGCATCGCCGCCGAGGACCTGGCCGCCGCGGCCGTGCGCGAGTCCTTCGACGCCATCGTCTTCGACCACTACGGCCTGAGCGAGCCCGACCACCGCGCCATGGCCCAGGGCCGCCCCGTGCTGGTGATCGACGACCTGGCCGACCGCCCGCTGGGCGGCGACATCGTCCTGGACTCCGGACCGGAGCGAAAGGCGGCCGACTACCTGGGGCTGACGGGCGAGACGACGCGGCTGCTCCTGGGGCCGACCTATGCCCCCGTCCGGCCCGAGTTCTCAGCCCTGCGCGAGCCGGCGCTGGCCTGGCGCGGCGAGCCCGTGCAGCGGGTCCTGGTCTCCATGGGCCTCACCGACGTTGGCGGCGTCACCGCCCGGGTGGTCGACCTGCTGCGCCAGCGCGTCCAGGACATCGGCCTCGACGTGGTCCTCGGCGGCCAGGCGCCCAGCCTGCCGGGCCTGAGTAAGATCGCCCGCCGCGACCCGAGGATCCTGCTGCACGTGGACACTCCGCACATGGCGCGGCTGACCGCCGAGGCAGACATCGGCGTGGGCGCGGCGGGCTCGACGACCTGGGAGCGGTGCGTGCTGGGCCTGCCGTCGCTGATGGTGGTGCTGGCGGACAACCAGCGCGACGCGGCCCGCGCCATGGCGGAGCGCGAGGCGGCGCTGGTCGCCGACATCGCCGCTCCCGACTTCGAGACGGTGTTCGACCGGGCCCTCGTGCGCCTCCTGCGTGACGCGGCCCTGCGCCGGCAGCTCGCCGCCAATAGCGCCGCGGTCTGCGACGGCCTGGGCGCCGGACGCGCCGCCGAGGCCTTCCTCAACCTGATCGGCGCCCGCGACACCTGATCGCGCAGGTTCTAATCGGGCGTTAACCGTGTTCTGGCCCCATGACCCCCGTCAGCACCGTGGGGAGGAATGGCCGTGACTCTCAGTCAGCCGCAGGCGCAGAGCGCGCCGCCGCAACAAGCCGACCTCCCGCCCGGAGCGGAGCCGCTCGTGAAGCTGGTCGAGCTCCAGACCATCCCGATGAAGAACGGCATCCTGGGCGTCGCCGAGGTGACCAAGCACATAGGCTTCCCGGTCCACCGAGCCTACTACATCCGCGACGTCCCCACCGGCGAGGGCCGCGGCAGCCACGGCCATAAGGCGCTGCGCCAATGCTTCCTGTGTCTGCGCGGCAGCGTGCGGCTGAGCATCACCAAGGACGGCCGCACCGAGGTCGTCGAGCTGAACCGCCCCTCGCAAGCCGCCGTCGTGCCCGCCGGCTGCTGGCGCGACCTCAGCGACTTCTCGCATGACTCCGTGATCATCGTGCTGGCTTCCGAGGAGTACGACGAGGCCGACTACCTCCGGGACTACGACGACTTCCTCCGCTGGGAAGCCGGCGACGAGCCGGTCACGTCGGTCCCCTATCTCGACCTCGGCCGCGGGTCGCAGGCGCTGGGCGCCGACCTCGAGCTGGCCATGCGGCGCGTGATGAAGTCCGGGACGCTGATCGGCGGCCCCGAAGTCGCGGCGTTCGAGGCGCGCTTCGCCGACTACTGCGGCGCCGGCCGGATGGTCGGCATGGGCAACGGCCTGGACGCCCTCAGCATCGCGCTCCGCGCCTGGGGCATCGGGCCTGGCGACGAGGTGATCGTCCCCGCCCACACCTTCATCGCCACCGCGCTCGCCGTGGACGAGGTCGGCGCGACCTCAGTCCTCGTGGACGTCGAGCCGGACACCGGCCTGATGAACATGAGCTGCCTGGCGGCGGTCATCACGCCGCGGACACGGGCGATCGTACCGGTCCACCTCTATGGCCATCCCGTCGACATGGACGCCCTGGCCGCGGTCATCGGCGACCGCGACATCAAGGTGCTGGAAGACGCCTGCCAGGCGCACGGCGCCCGCTACAAGGGCCGGCGCTGCGGCGGCCTGGGCGATGCGGCGGCGTTCAGCTTCTACCCCACCAAGAACCTGGGCGGCCTCGGCGACGGCGGCGCGCTGGTGACGTCCGATCCCGCCACCGCGGAGACCGCGCGCATGATCGCCAATTACGGCGCCCGCGAGAAATACCGCCACGAGGTCGCCGGCCGGAACTCCCGCCTGGACCCGCTGCAGGCCGCCGTGCTGGACGTGAAGCTGGGCCATCTGGACGCCTGGAACGCCCGGCGCAGCGCGTTGGCGCTGCGCTACTTCCTGGGCCTGGCCGAAATCCGCGGGCTGTCGCTGCCCACGGTGCGGGTTTGGGCCCAGCCGGTCTGGCACGTCTTCCCGGTGCGCGCGCCCGGCGTGCGCGACGAGCTGCAGGCCTTCCTGGCCGGGCACGGCGTGGGTACGAACATCCACTATCCGACCCCGGTGCACCTCCAGCCCTGCTATCAGGGCCGCTGGCGCGCCGGCGACTTCCCCGCGGCCGAGGCCCTGGGCCAGTCGCTGCTCAGCCTGCCGCTGGACCCCAGCCACACCGACCGCGAGATCGACTACGTGATCGCCAGGGTGCGCGAGTTCTTCAGCGCCTGAGGGCGTCCGCCGCGTCGACCGCCTCCAGTACGTCCTTCGCCTCGACGCGGAAGTCCTGGTGGGCCGCCAGCGGGTGATAGGGATTGTCCAGCGGCGCCACCTGCTCGCCGTTCACGTAGATGACCGGCCCCGCGCCGGCGGCGGCGGCGATCCGGCGCCAGTACCAGTACGCCAGCTCGCGGAACTTCGGCATGATCACCACGGTCGGGCAGTCGGCTTGGCAGTAGACCAGGTTGGCGACCGCCGCGCCCGTCGCGCCGACCACCATTCCCGCGCCCGAATAGGCTGCGATCTGCTCCTCCAGGCTGAGGCGCTCGGGCTCGATGGTGAGGAAGCCCTTGGCGGCCAGCACCTCTTCGATCTCCGCCTCATTGACGAGATGCCGCACCGTCCCGCGGCGCCGGATGAACAGCTTCGGTCTCCCCGTTTCCGCGGCGGGGACGGCGGCCCGAAGCTTGGCGACCATGGCGCGCAGCGCCTGCGGGCTGAACCGGCCATGGCTGAACGTCCTCGCCGACGCCCGAAGCTTGAACGGCGCATAGCCCGTGGGGGAGACGTTGCGCAGGACGCCGACCCGGACCAGCTCGTCCGGCGCCAGGCGGTGCAGGGTCACGTCCGGGCCGGTCACCAGGCCGATCGAGCGCACGATGTTCGGATGCAGGTCGGCGTCGACGATCAGCGGCACGCCGGCGTGTTCGCCATCGGCCGTGAAGGCCGAGATGCGCGGCAGCACCTCGGTGAGCCAGTGGGCATAGTTGAAGGAGGTGCTGTCGGTGAAAACCGCGGCCTCGGGCAGGTATCCCACCTCGAACGGATCGGCGGGCTGCCAGGCGGCGGAGCCATAGCCCTCCGCCGGGAACAGGCGTGAGTAGAATTCCTCGGCCGGCAGGTCGACGCGCGGATCCATCAGGCCATGCCGCACGATGGCGTCCGGCGGCGTCAGGATGTTCGACCGGCCGCGCACGGCCACGTCGCGCAGGGTCGTCAGCGTCACCGCGGGAAAATCGTACTGCAGGGCGCCGAGGTCGCAGAAGTCGGGCTCGGGCTCAGGGAACACCAGCGGCGGCGGCGCCTCCACGCGCTGGGCCTCATACAGCACCCGCTGGAGCGGCCTGGACCGGCGCGCGTACGCCGCTTCGGTCATGAACGGCAGGCTCAAGTATGCGGCCATGGGCTCCGCGTCCCGGGGTGGCGGTGATGACTTCGCCGCAGGTTCAGCGGATCATCCCGCTGAAGAATCCCTCGATTCCCGGTCCCACCCAAAGATGGCCATGCCGCCCAGTCCAGCCGAGTCCACTGCAGGCGCCGAGGCTCAGGGGAGCGGACGATTGCGCCAGGTCTTGGCGCTCACCGAGCAGGCTGAGGCGCTGCTGAGCGCTGGCCGGTTCGACGAGGCCGCGCGCACGGCGCGGGATGCGGCGCTGCTCGAGCTGAACCTGGAGCGGACCTGGCGGGTCCTGGCGCAGGCCTGTGACGCGCTGGGCGATTTTGCAGGAGCCTTCGCGGCCTATCGCCAGGCTGTGGCGGTCGCCACTGACCTTGGCGACATGGGGCCGGGCATGGGTCGCGCGGCGCTCCGCGTCGGCGAGTACGCCATCGCTGAGAGCGTGTTGACCATGCACCTGCGGCAGTCGCCCGCTGCGCCGGACGCGATCGCCGATCTCGCGCAGGCGCAGGCGGCGCTGGAGGCGTTCGACCGGGCGCACGCGACCCTGAAGGCGGCGCTGGAGAACGACCCCGGCCAGGCCCGGCTGTGGGCCGCCCTGGGCGAGCTGCTCTGCGCCCAGGGCCGGCACGGCGAGGCGGTCGTGTTCTTCGAGGAGGCGCTGCGCCTCGATCCCGGCTCGGTCGCAACGCGGGCCGGCCTGGCCGACGCCCTGCTGGTCGGCGCGGGCGACGTCGATCGCGCCGTGGCGCTGAGCGAAGAGGCGATGGCCACGGCCGCCCCGTCGGACATGCCGGCCATGACCGCCAGCCATGCGCGCCGGCTGCTCGCGGCAGGCCGGCTGGCGGAGGGCTGGACGGCCTATGCCAGGGGCATGGAGCCCGGCGACGCCGGCCTCGTCGAGCACAGGGTCGCCGCGCCGCGCTGGACCCCCGGGGATCCGCTGAACGGCCGCCTCCTGCTGCTGGGCGAGGAATTCATCGGCGACGAATTGCTGCTGGCCCAGATGGTCCCCAGCCTGCTGGCGGAGGGCCTCCCGCTGATCCTCGCAGTCTCCCCGCGCTGGACGAGCCTGGCGCAGCGCTCGTTTCCGCAGGCGAAGGTGGCGCCCTTGCGCACCCGTTCGGAGCGCGGCCTGCGGCAGCACGCGGCGGACCTCGACAGCCCGCATGTGCACGGCGGAGACCTCGTGGCCGCCTGGAATCCCCTCCGGGCCATGACGCGGGCCCGTCGCAGCCGGCCGACCGACTTCGCCGGCGCGCAGCCCTACCTCAAGGCCGACAGCCGCCGGGTCCGTCATTGGCGGGAGCAGCTCGCGAACCTGGGTCCGGGCCCCAAGATCGGGCTCCGCTGGCGCCAGCTCGTGGACGTCGCGAACACGACCGAAGTTCCGTCCCTGGACGACCTGCGGGACCCGCTCTCCGTTCCCGGCCTGCGGCTGATCTCGCTCCAGGAGAACGACCTCATGGGCGAGGCGGCCTCCATTCGGGACCGCCACGGGCTGGAGCTGCTCGAGCCCCCAGGCATCAACCACGAAGACCTCGATGACGTCGCCGCGCTGTCGTGCGCGTTGGACGTCGTCGTGGGTCCGCCCGGCGCAACGACCTACCTGGCGGCGGCGTGCGGCGCGGAGACCTGGTTCCTGTCGCCGCCTCGTCACTGGGCGATGCTCGGGACGGACGGCTACCCATGGTTCCCGAAGGCGAGGGTCATCTCGGCGTCGTCGGCCGACTGGAGCGCGGCGATGGACGAATTGGGCCGGGCGCTCCTGGCCCTGGCCCAGGGCTCAGCGCGCCCCGCCGCTGGCTGAAGCCGCAACCAGCGGGCGCTCGTCCCTCGCCGCCCAGCGTTCGAACATCTCCGCGTACGCCCGCTCGAGGCCACGGGTGAAGCCCGCTTCGTCGCAGATGGGACCGGCCTCGAAGGCCGGCCGGACGCGGGCCCGCAGGCGATCCAGCTCCGCGACATCCTCGACCAGTTCCAGCGCGCGCGCCACGAAGCCCTCCGGGCTCGTCGTGCAGAGGTCCGACAGCCCGGCCGCCTGCAGGATCGTGCGGGTGTAGAGGCCGGCGATGCTGGGTTCCTCCCCCGCCATCGCCAGCACCGGCACGCCGTTGGACAGGGCTTCAAGCGTCGTCGTCGACCCGGGGTTGGGCCAGCTGTCCAGCATCAGGTCGACCACCTGGAAGGCCTTGAAATAGTCCTCGCCGGCGCTGTGGCCCAAGAACACCAGGCGATCGGGGGCCACGCCGTGGGCCGCGAACTGAGCCTGGAAGACGCGCTGCAGCACGGGGTCGGCGAAATAGCGGTACTTGAGCAGCAGCCGCGAATCCGGCGCGCCGCGCAGCACCGCGCCCCAGACCGCGATCATCCCGGGGCTGAGCTTGGCCGGGTGATTGAACGAGCCGAAGATGATTTCGCCGGCGGACCGTGCGGGGGTCGGGACCGGCGGCAGGCGGCCGGATGCCGGGCGGAACGGCGTGAACACCGGCCCAAGCGGCCACACCGTCTCGCTGAACAGGCCCGCCAACGCGCCCTGCTCCTCGCTCGCGGCGTGGAAGACGTAGTCCATCTGCGGCAGGCCGGTGGTGTGGAAGAAGTTGATCCAGGCCGCCTGCACGGGCGCGGGCTTGTGGGCGAAGACCCCGAGGCGCGAACCGGCCGTGTGCCCCCAGCAGTCGTTGAGGACGTCGATGCCGTCGCGCCGGATCAGGGCCGCGGCGTCGGCGTCGTTCAGCTTCCCGATGGGGTGGACCTGCACCCACGCGGGCCAGCCGGTCTCGGTCGCCGCGTCAGTCGGATAGAGCACCACCTCCACCGCCTCGGCATCGTGGTTCTCGATGATCGGCGTGATGAACTGCCGGAGCTGGCTGCCCGCGAAGTTGGGCGCCACATAGCCGATCCGCAGCTTGCGCCCCGCGAGGTCTTCGTTGGGGTGCGGCGCGGGCGGCGGGGCCTTGGCATAGAGGCTGGCCCAGGCCCGGGCCTCCTTCGCGTGGCGCCGCTCGCCGTCCTCACAGAAGAGTTCGGCATAGACCGAGAACTGGTGCACCGCGGAGATCGCGTTGTCCTGGGCCGCCGTTCGATAGAGGCCGCTGGCCTCTTCCACACGGCCCTGGTGCTGCAGCGACAGGGCGTAGTTCGCCAGCGTCAGGGTGTCCGTCCGGCCTGCCGCGATCGCCAAACCCCAGGCGACGGAGGCCATGGCCACCATGCCCTGGCCGTAGAGCTGGACCGCGACATTGTTCGCGTATTCGACGTTCGTCTTCAGCTCGCGCAGGTCCGCGCCCATCGTGCGGGCGACGGCCAGCGCATGCAGCGTCCGGGCGTCGCCCAGCACCTGCTCGGCCAGCTCCGGGTCCAGCAGCATCAGGGCGCTGGCCAACCAGTAGCGCGCCTCGTGGTCGCCGGGATTGGCCTCGACCTGGGCGGCGAAGAGCGGCGCGGCGTCTCCGTGCCGACCCTGCAGGAGCGCGTCGCGCCCGGCCGCCAGGTTCAGGTTCACCCGCTCAGGCCTTCAGGACGGTGTTGGCGCGGATCTGGGCCGAGCCGTCGGCGGCCAGGTCCTTGCGGGTGTCGATCAGGCTGAGGGGCCCCTGCAGGGTGGCGTTCACCGCCTCCATGCCCGGCGCGCGGCCCTGGCCGCGCGCGATCAGGTAGCGCAGCGAGATCCGCTCGTGGTCGGCGGCGTCGGGCTGGGTGCCGTGCAGGGTGCAGGCGTGCCACATGGCCGCGAAGCCCGTGCCGCCGGTCAGGATCCGCTGCCGCGTCTCGGCCGCGCCATGGTCGCCGTTGCGGTAGAGCCAGGTGGCGTCGGTCGTCCGGGTCAGGTCGTGCGGGAACACCGAGCCGCCCAGCCGGTGGCTGCCCTCCAGCAGGTACAGCGGCGCATCGGCGCGGGTGACGGGGTGCAGGTAGATGTAGAGCGTGAGGAAGTCGGCTTCCCGGTCCTTGTAGTCGATCAGGTCCTGGTGGAAGTCGATGCCGTAGAAGTAGGTGATGTCCCGGTTCTGCGGCTTCACATAGGCGCCCAGGTTGTTCACCGGGTTGCCGTGGATGCGGGCCTTCAGCCAGTCGGGGATCGACCGGGCCGGCACGCCGCAGACCACCTTCTTGTTGAGGATCTCGTAGTCGTGGCCCAGCAGGGCGGTGACCGCCTCGACGATGTGCGGAGCCTGCTCCACGAAGCCCAGCTTCGCCTCGAACCGTTCCAGCAGATTGCGGCCCGGCTTGGGGTTCACGCCCGTGTACTGGGGATCGGCGTCGAACTCGGCTTCGGACTGGAACAGGGTCTCGTCGAAGGCCCGCGTGGCGCGGATGGCGGCCAGCAGGTCGGTGGCCGCGTCGGCGTCCACCGGCGCATGAAACAGATGCGCGCCGGTCTCGATGAAGTCCGAGATCACGTCGGCCGCCAGCCCGGGGCCGGCCATCGGCTTCGCCATCATGTTCACGGGAGATCTCCGCACGGTTCGCTGCTCCGTCGAACAAAGCTGCTTCGCGTTAACCCTGGCTTACGATCCGGCGCTTCTGGGCGGAGTCTTCCGCCCCGTCGCGAGCTTGTGCCACACCTCGCGCTTCACCCGGGGCCGGAAGCCCTCGCTGTGCTCGGCCCAGAAGGCGTCCACGGCGGCCCGATCCTTCTGCGAGAGGTAGCGCAGCGACCACGAGACGGCTTTCTCGACCATGTCGTCGCGGTCGCCGGCCAGCCGCAGGCACAGCTCGAACGTGGCGGCGGGATCGGGCTTCGTGGCGTTCCGCCCCACCGTCGCCACCAGGGCAGAACGCCGCAGCCAGCGACTCTCCGACCGCGACCAGGCGTCGAACAGGTCGTCGGGCAATCGCCCCCCCGCCCAAAGCGGCCCGGACAGGATCGTCCCGAAGGCGTCGGTGGCGTACCAGGAGGCGATCCGGCCCACGAAGTCCTCGACCTGCGCTTCGTCCACGGCGGCGAAGGCGCCGGGATGGAAGCGGATCAGCTCGTAGGCCAGCCACTTGCGTTCCTGTGGGGCGGCGAGCTCCAGCGCCTGGGCGAGCGCGATGACTTCAGAGGCGGGCTCGCCCTTCAATGTCGCCGTCCAACGCTTGCGTAGGGCGCGCAGGTGCGGCGTGTCGTGGCGCGGCAGGGCGGCGATCTCAGCGCGGATCTCGGCGGCGGTCGCCAGCAGATCCATGCCCTTACGCCAGCATGTCCCAGGCCAGCGGCTCGCCCCGCTGCAGGTCTCGGCTGGCGGTGCGCCCCAGCACCGCCTCGAAGTGCGCCGGGGCCAGGCCGTTGCCCGGGCGGATCGAGCGCACGTTGGCCCGGGTCAGCGGCTCGCCGGCCTTCACGTCGGCGGCGACATACAGCGAGCGGCGGAACTGCACGTTGCCCCGCTCCGAGCCCAGCAGGTCGTAGTGCGCTCGGCCCAGCGAGGCCCAGGCCGCCTTGGTGTCGTCCACCAGCGCCTTGAACTCGGCCGGCTCCAGGCTGAACGCCGAGTCCGGCCCGCCGTCGGCGCGGGCCAGGGTGAAGTGCTTCTCGATCACGCTGGCGCCCATGGCCACCGCGGCCACCGAGGCGGCCGTCCCCGGCGTGTGATCGGAGAGCCCAATCGGGCAGGCGAACCGCTGCGCCATGTCGGCCACAGTGCGGACGTTGGCGTCGGCGAAGCTGGCCGGATAGCTGGACACGCAGTGCAGCAGCACCACGCCC
>Ga0209257_1003652_pt1 | contig 12915 bp, 15 predicted proteins | sample AraplaCvi_mCL_r2_FD_184277 | JGI IMG/M metagenome (GOLD analysis project Ga0209257, IMG submission 184277) | Arabidopsis root microbial communities from North Carolina, USA - plate scrape MF_Cvi_mCL_r2 (SPAdes) (version 2) | ecosystem: Host-associated > Plants > Roots > Endosphere | place: USA...
CGCGCGCCACCTCCGCGATCAGGGCATTGGCGGCATCGCCGGCCACTGTCGGGCGATCGAGAAAGATCGCGATCACATATTTGCGACCGTCGGGCGCCTCGATGAAGGCAATGTCATTATAGGCGGTTCCGCACGTCCCCGTCTTGTCGCCGGCGATCCATGCCGGAGGAAGACCCGCGCGGATTCGGGCGCGACCGGTCTCGCTGTCGACCAGCCAGCCGCGCAGCATCCGCCGGTTGTCGGCATTCAGATAATCGCCGTAGACCAGCATCGCGGCACTTTTGGCCATGGCCGCAGGGCTGGTCGTGTCACGCGGATCGCCGGGAGCGTTTTCGTTGAGGTCGGGTTCGTTGCGATCGAGCCGCGTGACCGGGTCGCCCATCGCGCGGACCCGCTGCGTGAAACTCGCCGGGCCACCGCTAGCCTTGAGAATCAGGTTGGCGGCGGCGTTGTCGCTGACCTTGACGATCTGTTCGGCCGCAAAGCCGAGCCGCAGTTCGCCCGCGGCGACCTGCGTCTCGCTGTAAGGCGAATGCGGCAGCAGATCGGCTTCGGAGAGCGGCAATGGCGTGCGCAGCGAGGGGCCTCCGTTGGCAGCACCGCGCAGCACGTGGCCCGCAAGCAGCAGCTTGAAAGTCGAGCACATCGCAAAACGCTCGTCGGGGTGCTGCCCGATCAGCAGCCGTCCCGCCGTGTCGGTCAGCGCAAGGCCCATCCGGCCGCCCGAGCGCCGCTCGATGTCGGCCAGCTTCTTGGACAGAATGACCGAATCGCCCGTCGGTTCGCGCATCGGCGCGGACGAGGCACAGGCGGTCAATGCCAGAAGCGAGAACGCCGCGATGCCCGCACGCATCAGCGCGGCCCTTGCATGTTGCGGCTTTCCGCCGGGATGTGGACGGCCAGGCCATCGAGGTCGTCGGTGAGCACGATCTGGCACGACAGTCGGCTGGTGCGGCGCACGCCGGCCGCAAGATCGAGCATATCCTCCTCCATCTCGCTCGCGGGCGGCAGGCGGTCGAAATCCTCCTTCGCGACGATGACGTGGCAAGTCGAGCAGGCCATCTGCCCCTCGCACGTCCCTTCGAGCGGCATCAGATGCGCCTGCGCGACGTCGAGGAGGATGGAGCCCGGCTCAGCCTCGGCCTCGGTGCGCCCCTTACCGTCGGCGTGGATGAAGGTGACGCGCAATCAATTCACTCCCTGTAGCCGGGCCGCATCCTTGATCGCCTGCAGGCCCTCGCGCAACGCCTCTTCGGCCGTATAGCGTCCCCAGCCGAGACGGATCGAGGCGCGCGCGTCGGCTTCGCTGATACCCATCGCGCGCAGCACATGGCTGACCTTGCCCGACCCGCTGCCGCACGCACTGCCGAGCGAGAAAGCCACGTTGCGCGCGTCGGACATCAGGCGGAGGCCGTTCACGCCCTCGCGCCGGACGTTGAGATTGCCATGATAACGCGGGCTCGCAGCGCCATTGAGCGTCCATTCGGGGAGCGTATCCATTGCGAGCGACCAGAGCCGCTCGGCATGCTCCGCATCCTTGTCGAACCGCTCGGCCGCGAGCGCCGCCGCGGCCCCGAAGCCGGCGCAAAGTGCGGGCGACACAGTACCCGACCGCATCCCCTGCTCCTGCGCACCGCCGAACATCAAGGGCTCGAGATCGACCCCGTCGCGCACCCACAGCGCGCCGATGCCCTTCGGTCCGTGAATCTTGTGTGCCGAAAGCGCAATCATATCTGCCTCTTCGGGGATCGCGACACGTCCATAGCCCTGCACCGCGTCGCAGAGCAGCAGGCTGTTCTTCGCGTGCGCCGTCGCAGCGAAATCGGCGACAGGCTGGATCGTCCCGACCTCGTTGTTCACCAGCATCGTCGCGACGACGCCGTTCTCGGGGATCAGCGCATCCTCGGGCGGCAGCGCCAGCCCCGCGCCGTCGACCGGCAGGATCGTCGCGTTCAGCCGTTCGAGGCATTGAAGCGACGCGGCATGTTCGATGCTGAGCCCCGCGACGCCGCCAGACTTCGCCCTCGCTCCGCTGAACAGCGCCCAGTTAAGCGCCTCGGTCGCGCCCGAGGTGAAGAAGACGCGCCCGCCCCGCGGCAGCAGCGCGGCCACCTGATCGCGCGCAACCTCGACGGCCGCTGCGGCGGCGCGGCCGGCCTTGTGCGTACTCGACGGATTGGCGAAGCCGTCTCCATCTCCCGGCCCTTCCAGCCAGCGCAGCATCGCCTCGCGCGCTTCGGGAGCGAGCGGCGTAGTGGCCTGATAGTCGAGGTAAATCATCCGCCGAGAGCGTCCTTGTTGCGAACGATTCGCAAAAGTTGCAAGTTGCTACCCGTTTTCTATATAGGCGCCATCTTCGCTCCGCCACCCCGCCAGCCGGCGATTCGGCCTTGAGCTCAAAAAGACAAGAGGTGCTCCCATGCCCGACGTGATTTTTCCCGGCCCCGAGGGCCGCATCGAAGGCCGTTTTTCGCCGCCGCCGCGCCCGCGTGCACCGGTTGCGCTGATCCTGCACCCGCACCCGCAGGGCGGCGGCACGATGAACGACCGCATCACGCAGGCGATGTACAAGAGCTTCGTCGCCCGCGGCTTCGCCGTGCTGCGCTTCAACTTCCGCGGCGTCGGCCGCAGCCAGGGCACCTTCGACAACGGCATCGGCGAGCTGAGCGACGCCGCCTCGGCGCTCGACTGGGTCCAGTCGATCCATCCCGAGGCGCAGACCACGTGGGTCGCGGGCTTCAGCTTCGGCGCGTGGATCGGGATGCAACTGCTGATGCGGCGCCCCGAGATCCGCGGCTTCCTGTCGGTCGCGCCGCCGGCGAACATGTACGACTTCAGCTTCCTCGCGCCGTGCCCCTCGTCGGGCATCATCGTCGCGGGCGGTCAGGACGAGATCGTGCCCCCGGCCGCGATCCAGAAGCTGGTCGACAAGCTGCGCACCCAAAAGGGAATCACGATCCATCACGACGAGATCCCGCGCGCCAATCACTTCTTCGAGCATGAGCTCGACCAGTTGATGAAGTCGCTCGATAACTATCTGGATATGCGGCTCGCGCCCGACTCGCCGATCCGCTGAGCCCGGCCTACTTCGTCGGGATCATCCAGATCGCCACATTGGCGAACAGCACCAGCGCCGCGACCAGCATCAGCAGGGCGCGGCGCCGGTCGCCGTGGCGGAAGACCATGAACGCGCCGCCGAGCAGCGCGAAGCCACCGAGCATGGCTATCGAAAGCAGAGTATCGCCCATGGCGGCGCTCTACGGCGGCGCGTGCGGGCGGTCAAACCGCCATTGTTACAAATCGGGGTCGAAAAGCGCCGCCTCCCTGTGGCCAAGTGCAAACGCTTCGCCTAAAGGCCGCTCATCGATTCCCTTTCTCCAGCGGGAGCCGCACCGATGCGCATCGCGATAGCCTCTGACCACGCCGCTTACGAGCTGAAGGCCGTGCTCGCCGACTGGTTGCGCGCCGAGGGGCACGAGGTCGCAGACCTCGGTACCAACGGGCCCGACAGCGTCGACTATCCCGACTATGGCTATCGTCTGGCCGAAGCCGTCGCCGATGGCAGCGCCGACAAGGGCGTCGCGCTCTGCGGGTCGGGCATCGGCATCTCGATCTCGGTCAATCGCAACCCCGCGTGCCGCTGCGCGCTCGTGTCCGAACCCCTGTCGGCGAAGCTGTCGCGCGAGCATAATGACGCGAACGTCATCGCGCTCGGCGCGCGCCTGACCGGCATCGACATGGCGAAGGCGTGCATTACCGCCTTCCTGACCACAGACTTCGCCGGCGACCGCCACGCGCGCCGCGTCGACAAGCTTTCCAATCCCCCAAAAGACTTGGCGCAACTGGAGACCAGCCGATGACCACCGAAACGCTCGACAAGCCCATCAAATCGGCCGGCTATTTCACCGACGGCGTCGGCACCACCGACCCCGCGGTCGCGGCGGCGATGAAGCACGAGATGGAGCGCGAGCAGTATCAGATCGAACTGATCGCCTCGGAAAACATCGTCTCGAAGGCGGTGCTCGAGGCGCAGGGCAGCGTCTTCACCAACAAATATGCCGAGGGCTATCCCGGCAAGCGCTATTATCAGGGCTGCGCGCCGTCGGACGAGGTCGAGCAGCTCGCGATCGACCGCGCCAAGAAGCTCTTCGACTGCGGCTTCGCCAACGTCCAGCCGCACTCGGGCGCGCAGGCGAACGGTGCGGTGATGCTGGCGCTGACCAAGCCCGGTGCGACGATCCTCGGCATGAGCCTCGACGCCGGCGGCCACCTGACCCATGGCGCTCCGCCCGCGATGTCGGGCAAATGGTTCAACGCGGTGCAATATGGCGTCCGCGCCGACGATCATCTCGTCGATTTCGACCAGGTCGAGGCATTGGCGAAGGAACATCGCCCCTCGCTGATCATCGCAGGCGGCTCGGCCTATCCGCGCACGCTCGACTTTGCACGCTTCCGCGCCATTGCCGACGACGTCGGTGCGCTGCTCATGGTTGATATGGCTCACTTCGCCGGCCTCGTCGCCGGCGGCGCGCATCCTTCGCCGATGGAGCATGCGCATGTCGTCACCACGACGACTCACAAGACGCTGCGCGGCCCGCGCGGCGGCATGATCCTGACCAATGACGAGGCGATCGCGAAGCGCATCAATTCTGCGGTCTTCCCCGGGCTCCAGGGCGGCCCGCTGATGCACGTCATCGCCGCCAAGGCAGTCGCCTTCGGCGAAGCGCTGCGCCCCGAGTTCAAGGACTATGCAAAGGCGACGATCGCCAACGCACAGGCGCTTGCCAACCGGCTGAAGGCGCGCGGTGCCGATGTCGTTGCGGGCGGCACCGACACGCACCTCGCGCTGATCGACCTCCGCCCGCTCGGTATCACGGGCCGCGACGCCGACGAGGCGCTCGAACGCTCGGCTATCACGTGCAACAAGAATGGCGTCCCCTTCGACCCGCTGCCGCCGGTCAAGACCAGCGGCATCCGCGTCGGTTCGCCCGCGGGCACAACGCGCGGCTTCGGCATCGCCGAGTTCGAGGAAATCGGCGATATGGTCGCCGATGTTCTGGAAGCACTCCGCGACAAGGGCGAACATGGCGACGCCGATGTCGAGGCGAACGTCCGCGGCCGCGTGCGCGCGCTCTGCGAACGCTTCCCCATCTATCAGGGGTAAGACAATGGCACGGCAACATCCCGAGGAACCGACGCTGGTCGAGCTGACGATCGAAGAGATCAAGGCAATGGGCAAGCAGGGAGCAAAGCATCCCTCGACCAAGCCCGTGCTGATCGGCGGCGGGCTCGGCGCTGCCGCCGGCCTGATCCTGCCCGTCGTGACATGGCCGGTCGGCCTGTTCGCGGGCGCCGCGATTGCGCTGATCAGCCGGGTGAAACGCTGACCGATGCGCTGCCCCTATTGCGGACATGAAGACAGCCAGGTGAAGGACAGCCGCCCGACCGAGGACGGCGCGGCGATCCGCCGCCGCCGCCAGTGCGAGGATTGCGGCGCACGTTTCACCACTTTCGAGCGCATCCAGCTCCGCGAAGTCGCGGTGCTGAAAGCGGGCGGCGGCCGCGAGCCCTTCGACCGCGAAAAACTGATGCGCAGCGTCCAGATCGCGTGCCGCAAGCGCCCGATCGACGGCGCGCGGATCGAACGGCTCGTCTCGGGCATCCAGCGCCAGCTCGAAACCTCCGGCGACAACGAAGTACAGGCTGCGCAGATCGGCGCGATGGTGATGGAGGCGCTGAAGGGCTTCGACAATGTCGCCTATATCCGCTTCGCCAGCGTCTATCGCGACTTCACCGAAGCCAAGGATTTCGAGGAATTTGCCTCTTCGATCACCGAGGCAGCGCGGCCGAGCAAATGACAGCGGCCGCTCCGCCCCCCGTTATCGTCCTTGTCCGACCGCAACTTGCCGAGAATATCGGCAAGGCGGCCCGCGCGATGCTCAACTTCGGGCTCACCGACCTTCGCCTCGTCGCGCCGCGCGATGGCTGGCCGAACCCCGATGCGGGGCCGGCGGCGTCGGGCGCCGATATCGTGCTGGCGAAGGCAGAGGTCTTCGACACGCTCGCCGATGCGGTTGCCGACTGCCAGACCATCTATGCTACCACGGTGCGCAAACGCGGCGTGACCAAGCCGGTGCTGACGCCCGAAGACGCTGCAAAAGCGGTGCACGCGACCGCGGGCCGCTCGGCCTATATCTTCGGACCCGAACGTTCGGGTCTCGAGACCGACGATGTGGCGCTGGCGCACAATATCGTCACCGTTCCGATCAATCCCGAATTCGGCTCGCTGAACCTCGCGCAGGCGGTCATCCTGCTCGCCTATGAATGGTCGAAGGGTCAGGCACTCGCCAGCCCGCCCGAGGTTCCGCTCGAACCGCCGGCGCCGCATGGCGAGCTCGAACAACTGATCGAACATCTCAACCGCGACCTCGATACCGCGGGCTATTTCTTTCCGGTCGAACGGACCGAGGCGACGCTGCGGACTATCCGCACCGCGCTCACCAAGACCGGTTGGTCGAGCAACGACATCCGCATGATGCACGGGATCATCACCATATTGGGGCGCACGCCGCGAGCCCGCTAGCGGGGAATTGACAATCCGTTCGCGAAATGCTGCAACGCCGCATCTTAGCTCGCCGCCCCCTCCCCTCCGGAAGGCGCCGATCTCCAGGAGTTTGATTTCGATGATGAGTTTGCTGCTTTCGCTCGCCCTCGCGGCGACCGGATCCGATACGGCTCAGCCTGCCAAGCCGGCGAAGCCCAAGAAGGTTTGCGAGAAGATCGAGATGTCGGGCAGCAATGTCCCGAAGCGCGTTTGCCGCACGGTCACCGAACAGCCGAAGCCGACGGACGAAGCCGCCCGCTCGGAATCGAAACCCGCCCCGACCGGCGCGACCAACTGACAACACCCTTCCCGGACCGCCGATCTCCGCCGCCCCGCAGCGGAAGATTTGCGTCCGGCTTCCCCTAGGAGTGACCATGTTTAGCCTTGTCCTGACTCTCGCGCTCGCCGCAGCGGCGCCCGAGACTGCAACGCCCCCGGCTGCCGACAGCAATACGACCACCGCGGCTCCCGAGAAGGAAAAGCTGATCTGCCGGACGGTCCGTCCCTCGAACAGCCGCCTCGCCAAGCGCGAGTGCCGGACGCAGAAGGAATGGAACGAAGCCTCCGACAAGCTGGACGTGTATCGCGCCAAATAAGGCGCGTGCCCGCCTAGCGCGGGTCGGCAAGACCGCGGATATCGTCCCATTGCCCATATTCATGGGCGATCGACTGCTCGACCAGGACGTCCCACACGGCGCGCAGGCGCTGCGGGTCCAGACCCGCCGCTTCGGCTTCGCGCGCCACATTGTCGAGCACCTGAGCCTTGCGCGCCTCGTCGCGAACCGCGCCGCGGTCGGCCTTGATGCGCGCCGCGGCGTCCATATAGCCGAAGCGGCGGACAAGCAGGGCGACGAGTTCGCGATCGACCTGATCGACCCCTGCACGGACGTCGATCATCGTTTCACAGGCTTCGGGTGATTTGGCGGAAGTCATGCGCGCCGCCTTTAGCGGCTTTTTCGCGGCTGTCGAGCCGCGCTCGGCCCTTGACTCGGCCGACGCACCCGTCTAACCGCGCGCCTTCGCAAATTGACCCCGCACCCCGGTGAAGCGGTGGTCGCGTACGGCACGGCCCGTACGGTGCGACCCGGGAACAGCCGAAATCCTTCGGCACACAGCAAGTTGGAGACGACATATGTCGAAGCGCCAGAGCGCCAAGTACAAACTCGACCGCCGGATGGGCGAAAACATCTGGGGTCGCCCGAAGAGCCCGGTCAACCGCCGCGAATATGGCCCCGGCCAGCACGGTCAGCGCCGCAAGGGCAAGATGTCGGACTTCGGCATCCAGCTCCGCGCGAAGCAGAAGCTGAAGGGCTATTACGGCGACATCACCGAGAAGCAGTTCAAGAAGAACTATTTCGAAGCGTCGCGCATGAAGGGCGACACCGGTCAGAACCTGATCGGCCTGCTCGAACGCCGCCTCGACGCGGTCGTGTATCGCTCGAAGTTCACCCCGACGATCTTCTCGGCGCGCCAGCTCGTCAGCCACGGCCACGTCTATGTGAACGGCGTGAAGTGCAACGTCGCAAGCCGCCTCGTGAAGCCGGGCGACGAAATCACCCTCGGCAAGAAGGCGCAGGAAATGGCGCTGGTCGCCGAAGCGCAGAGTCTGCCCGAGCGTGACCTGCCCGAATATCTGGCCGTCGACGGCACCAAGACGACCTACGTCCGCGTTCCGACGCTCGACGAAGTGCCGTACCCGGTGAAGATGGAACCGAACCTCGTCGTCGAATTCTATTCGCGCTGATCGGGTTCCACCTGGAATTCAAAAGGGGCGGTCCGGCAACGGGCCGCCCCTTTTCGTTGCGGTTCAGTGCGGCAGGAATGCCGAAATCTTGCGCAACATGTCGGTGCGCGCCTCTCCGGTCTCCAGACTGTGGGCCAGTTCGGGATATTCGACCAGGTCGGCGCGCTTGCCCTTGGCGTCGAGCGCGCGCTTCATCGTCCGCGACTGCTCGACCCGGACGTTCTGGTCGAAGGTGCCGTGGAACATCAGGACCGGCGCCACGATCGCCGCGGCATTCTGCGCGGGCGATCCTTCCTTGATGTGCGGCCCGGTGCCGATGAAGCGCGCGTTGATCTCCCCTGCCCCGTCGTCGGTTTCCTCGCGCTTCAGCTGGTCGAGGTCGGTGACCGGGGCAATGGCGACGATCGCCTTGAACAGGTCGGGCGCCAGCACGCCCGACTGCAGCGCGGCATATCCGCCGTACGACCAGCCGACGATCGACAGCTTCGCCGGGTCCGCACCCTGCGCCGACGTCAGCCACTTGCCCGCATCGGTGACATCGCCGATCGCCGTCTTCCACGACTGGAAGCCGTTCTTCTGATACCAGGCGTCGCCATAACCCGACGAGCCGCGGAAGTTGGGCTGAAGCACGGCATAGCCGCTCTGCGCAAAATATTGCGCCATCCAGTCGAAGCCCCATTCGTCGCGCGCCGAGGGCCCGCCGTGCGGCATCACGATCGCCGGCAACCCCTTCGCGTCGGCCCGGCCGGGCGGCAGCGTGAGATAACCCGGAATCATCGTGCCGTCGGCGGCCGGATAGGTGACGGGACGCACCGGCGATAGCGTCAGGTCGGCCAGCGCATCGCGTTCGCCGAGCAGCGGCCGGAGTTCCTTCGCCGCGGGCGTGAACAGATAATATTGCCCCGGGTCGGTGTCCGAACTGGTCCGCACCAGATAGCGGCTCTCGTCCGCCGATGCGTCGGCGATCAGTATCTGTTTGCCGCCGAGCGCCTTTGACAGCGATGCGGTCATCCTCGCGACGGCGGGATCGGTCATCACCGAGACGCGCTTGTCGGTCGCGTATGAAACGCCGACGATGCGGCCGTTGCGACCGATGCGGATCACGTCGTCGACATCGACCTCGGGGTGCGCATAGATGGTGGTCACGGTCCCGCTGCCGTCGAGCGGCATTGCCACCACAGCCTTGCGCCCGTCGATCCGGTCGAGGCCGAACACGCGATCGGTCGCCGGATCGATCGCGATCGGGTCGAACCCCTTCTCGCTGGCGATGTCATAGTCGGACAGCGCCTTCCAGTTGCCGCCCCCCTTCGCCCGATAGGAATAGTGGATCGTCGGGCTCATCTGTCCGCTGTTCAGCCACGCGTGCGTCGCCATGACGCGAACCTGCCCGTGTCCGTCGGAAAGATAATAGATGGCATCGCGGTTCGGTGCCTCGACGCGCGAACTGGCGCCGCTGGTGGCATCGACGCGATCGACACCCAGCCCTTCGGCGCGCTGCGCGATAAAGGTGCCGGTGTTGTTCTCGGGCACATAGGTTCGCGTCATCAGCAGCGAGCCATTGTCCGACGCGGACCAGTCGATCACGCTCCCGCCCCGGAAATCGGCATAGAGCGACCGTGCGCTGCGCCGGTTGCTGAGCAGCTTCATGTTACCGCCCGCAGCGTCGAGCGCAATGATGTTGGTCGCCCCCAGTATTTCGCCCGCCTGCTTGTCGCGGTGATAGGTCTGGCACGCGAGGCGCGCATTCGTCACCCAACCACACCAGCTCAGGAAGCCGTCGTCGCCGCTGCTCGACAATATCTGCTTCGGCATCGCGCCTTCGGCCGTATCGACGACGAACAGGCGCCGCGTCAGCTTTTCGCCATTCTCGATATAGGCGATCCGCGTGCCGTCGGGCGACAGGCTGACATCGCGGATCGATTCCAGCGCGCCGAAACGCGCTGCATTGTCGACCGTGCCTTGCGCGTTGGCGACAGGAATGGTCGACAGAGCCGCCGCAAGCGCCGCGATCGAAAGCGATCGGCGCACCCTTGTTTTTATAACCATCCGAACTTCCCCCGTTTCGTTCAATCGGCCCGGACCTTCGTCCGGGCCTCCCCAAGTCATCTCCGGCCGTCAGTGCGGCAGGAACTGGCTGATCCGTCCCAGCATCGCGATGCGCGTCTCGCTGTCCCACAGATTGTGCGCGAGACCCGGATATTCGATCAGTTCGACCTTTTTCCCCGCCGATGTCAGCGCGCCGCGCATGACGCGTGCCTGGTCGATATCGACATTCTGGTCGAGCGTGCCGTGGAACATCAGCACCGGCGCCTTGATCGCGCCGGCATTCTGCGCCGGCGACCCCTCGCGGACATGCGGCCCCGATCCGATAAAATCGCGGGTGATCGCCCCGCTGATATAGCGGGCGCTCTCGTCCTTCAGCTTGCCGAGATCGGTGACCGGCGCGATCGCGACGATCGACCGGAAGAGGTCGGGCGCGACGACACCGGACTGCAGCGCCGCGTAGCCGCCGTACGACCAGCCGACGATCGACAGTTTCGCCGGATCGGCCCCTTCGGCAAGTATCCAGCGCCCCGCATCGGTAACATCGCCGATCGCGGTCTTCCACGACTGGAAGCCGTTGTTCTGGTACCATTGATCGCCATAGCCAGACGATCCGCGATAATTGGGCTGGACGACGGCGAAACCCGCCTGCGCGAAATATTGCGCCATCCAGTCGAAGCCCCATTCGTCGCGCGCCGAAGGCCCGCCATGCGGCATCACGATCGCCGGCAGGCCCTTCGCATCGGCCCGTCCGGGCGGCAGGGTCAGATAGCCCGGAATCATCGTGCCGTCGGACGCGGGATAGGTGATCGCCTTGACCGGCGAGAGCGGCTGATCCGCCAGCAAGGGGCGGTCCTCGAGCAGCGGACGCAGCTGTTTTGCGGCGGGCGTATAGCGATAGTAACGTCCCGGATCGACGTCCGACCCGGCCCATACGAGCCAATGCGCCTCGTCCGCGGATGCGTCGATGAAATAGACCTCGCGCCCGCCCAGTGCACGCGACAGCGATTTCGCCATCGCCCCGACATTCGGATCGGTCGTTACCATCCTGCGGCGGTCGGTCGCATAGGTCGCGCCGACGACGCGCTGGTCGCGGCCGACCTGTACCAGTCCGTCAACGTCGACCTCGGGATGGCGATAAAGGGTTTCTCCCTTGCCGGTCCCGTCCAGATTCACGGCCATGACCGCCTGACGGCCGTCGATCTTGCCGAACCCGATCGCGCGATTGGTTGCCGCATCGACAGCCCACGGATCGAATCCCTCGCGCGACAGGATGTCGAACGAAGACAGCGACTGCCAGTCGCCGCCATTCGCGGGCCTGAACAGATAACGCACCGAACCGCTCAGATTGCCGGTCTGCCCTTCCATGGGCTGAACCCCCATGATGCGGACCTTGCCCTTGCCGTCGGTGATGAACTCCCGCGCATCGCGGCGCGGCTTTTCGACCGTCTTTGCCGATCCTTGCGTGACGTCCACCAGATCGACGCCCATGCCCTCGTCGTCCTTGGTGATCAGCGAAGCCGAATAGCGGTTCGCCTCGGGAACGTAGCTGCGCATCACCAGCACGCTGTTCGCGGTCCCGGGCTGCCAGTCGATGATGCTGCCGCCGCGAAAATCGTAACTGAGCGCCTTGTCGCTGCGCCGCGTGCTCAATGTCTTCACATTGCCGCCCGTCGCATCAACCCCCAGCAAGGACGTGAATCCGAAGATGGTATCGCCCAGCTTTTGCCGGCCGGCGATCTGGCAGACCAGACGCGCGTCGGTCGCCCAGCGGCACCACCGCAGCGTTTCCGGGTCGCCGCTCGCGCGGAGGATGCGGCGCGGTGCGGCGCCGTCGGCGATCTCGACGACGAACAGGTCGTTCGCCTGCCCCTTGTTCGGCGCGACAAAGGCGATGCGCTGCCCGTCCGGCGACAGGCTGACCTGCGTGATTCCGTCGAGCGTTCCGAAGCGCCGCGCCACCTCGTCGACTTGCGCCTGCGCCGACGTCGCGACCAGTCCGGCGCCCAACAACCACAAAAAGCGACCCCGCATCCCCTATCCCCCTGTTATCCGGTCCCGTTCACCCATTGCTAAATGGGTGCCTCTCCATTTCCAAGGCCGAAGATGCACCGGAGTCGAGCGACGCTTGCACCCTTGGCGGCGGGCTGGCACAAGCCCGGTCGTCGCAAATGTAACTTTCCAAGGAAATTCCATGCTTCGCTTCCCCCGAACCGCCGCGGCTTTCGCGGTCCTCCTCACCGTTGCCGCGTGCAACGGCGCCGACAAGACGGCCGCGTCCGACGCGACCACACTTCCCGACGTCCAGTTCCCCGAACTGTCGCTGAAAACGCTACAGGATGTGACGAAGGAACTCTCGTCGGATGCCTATGAAGGTCGCGCGCCCGGTACCGCCGGCGAGGAAAAGACCGTCGCCTATCTGATCAAGCAGTTCGAGGCGGCGGGGCTGAAGCCCGGCAACAACGGCAAGTGGACGCAGGACGTGCCGCTGGTCGAGATCACGCCGAAGAATGCCACGCCGCTG
>Ga0209257_1003653_pt1 | contig 12906 bp, 11 predicted proteins | sample AraplaCvi_mCL_r2_FD_184277 | JGI IMG/M metagenome (GOLD analysis project Ga0209257, IMG submission 184277) | Arabidopsis root microbial communities from North Carolina, USA - plate scrape MF_Cvi_mCL_r2 (SPAdes) (version 2) | ecosystem: Host-associated > Plants > Roots > Endosphere | place: USA...
GCGCCGGTCGGCGCGGCTATGGCTTGTTCCCTTTGTACGAGCAGCGAGGCGCTGAAATCCGCCAGCCGCAGTAGCGGATTTTCTGCGCCCGGGCCTCCTTGTCCTCGTCCGACATCATTCGAGGAGCCGCGCCATGCCCGCCAACCGGATCGAGGGATCCTTCGTCGCCACGGTCACGCCGTTCGACCGCCGCGGCGCGATCGATTTCGGCGCGTGGCGCACGTTGCTCGACCATCAGGAGAGGCATGGCACGCGCGCCATCCTGTTCATGGGCTCGACCGGCGAGCCCTCGCTCCTTTCACCCGAAGAGAAGAAGCAGATCATCGTCGAGACGGCGAAAATGCGAACCGGGTCCATGGCGTTCTTCTACGGTTGCACCGGCCCGTCGACCGAACAGGTGATCGAGAATGTCCGCTTTGCCGCGGCAAACGGCGCCGATGGAGCGATTATCGCTGCACCGCCCTATATCTGCGCATCCGAGGCCGATATCGAGCAATTCTACCTCGAGGTGGCCGACGCGGTGGACCTCCCGCTCGGTATCTACAACAACCCGCCGCGGGTGCGGACGGACCTTCAATGCGACCAACTGCTGCGGCTCTTCCGGCACCCCAACATCGTCATCCACAAGGAATCGACGGCGCGCGTCGGACAGGTGGCGCAGATTCTCGCGGCCGCGCCCGAAGTATCGGTCATGTGCTGCGATTCTCCCAACCTCGGCCTCGTCGTTCCGACGATGGCGCTCGGCGGCCATGGCACTGCCAACATGGGCGGCAATATCGCACCCGCCGAGATGGCGACCATTTCAGCGCCGTGGACGGACGAGGCGAAGGCAGCCGCCTTTCGTGAACAATATCTCGGCTTGCTGCCGCTGCTGCATTTCAACTACTCCGCAATCAACCCGGTGGCGGTGAAGTCGCTGATGCGCGCGTGTGGCTTGCCGGTCGGCGCGCTGCGCAAGCCGCTTCGCGATCTGGACAGTATGCAGGTTGCAGCGGGCCTGCGGATCGTCCGCGACCTCGGACTGGCGGAAAAATATGGCTATGCCGCGACCTAATGAGCGACATCGTCCGCTACCGCCTCTTGGTCCCGTTTCACGCATCCTACGGTCAGACCATAGTCCTTTAGCCAGTCGGCATCGGTCGGAAGCAGATATTGCAGCGCTTCGGGAAACAGGCCGTGCAGGGTGGTCGCATGCTCAAGCTGTGTGCGGCGATCGGCAAAGCAGGCGTTAGAATCCTCGGCGAACCGCATCACCCCTTCTTCGGTAGCGCCCCCCTCGTTCGCGAGAGAAAGAAAAAGCGGCGGACGATGCCTCTCGGGCGCCGTGTGGAAGGCCCGGCTCAGCGCCTGACCGCTCCACTGCAGGCTCGGCGAAAGGGCGGCATAGCCGTCGAACGCGCCGGGCTGTTTAACCCAAGTCTCGACCACGAAATGTCCCGCGGCGCTCTCGCCGATGAGGAAAGCACGTCCATCGGTACGGTAGCGTTTGCGGAGCGCCGGCAGGGCGGCATCGGTCAGCCAGGACCGGAAGGCGTCACTTTCCCCGGCGGTCGGATAGCGGCTGCCTTCCTCCGGATCGGAGGTTGCGGGCAGCAGTTCGCGCTGGCGGTCGACCGTCTCGATGCCGACGAAGATCGCCGGGGCGCTGCGCTGCCAGAGCTGGTTCCATCGCTCCATCCCGAGCGTGAGAAAGAAATCCTGCCTGAGGCCGCCGTCGAGAACGAGAACGAGCGGATAGGCGGTCTCGTTGTTCTCGTAACCGACGGGTGTCACAACATTGATGCGTCGCTCCGCGCCGAGCGCGGCAAGCGGATAGGATGTGCCAATCGTCAATGGCTCGCCGACCATCATATCCTGTGCTGCGACCGGGACGCCGGTCAGCAAAAGGCCAAGGTGGAGAGCGATCGCCGCGCGCCAGGGGTGGTTGAGCAACTCGCCCTCCATAAATGATCGACGCTCTTGCGGACCGCGGACGCGGTGGCAATCTGTCGCCGCTGGAAGCCTCTTTCAAAGCACGGATCGCCCGCGCTGCACAGCGCGACGAGGCAGAGAGACGATCGGTGCCGATGTGAGTCCGGTCGTCGCCGGGTCAGCACGATCGGCGAGCGGGTTCCCCTTCCGGAGACCGCTCGATGAGGAAGGCGGGCGTTGAGGCGCGTCTTCCGTTGCTCCGCATCCTAACCGAGATACCGGGAGATCGCTTCGGAAAGCCCGCGGGCTGTCATGGTCTCCGATCCGCCGCTCAACATGTTCCAGTTGTTCTCGATCGCAGCCCGAACGGCGCGAAGGTCCTGCGCACCGCAGGTGGCTTCGTTGAGCCCCATGGCATCTTCCACTTCGGCCCGCGATACAGCCCCGTCCGATCCGATCGAACGCACCAGATCGAACGCGAGTGCCTCCGCGTCGCGGCCATATGCTGCGGCGCGGACAGGCTCACCGCCGCGAGCATGGGTGCGGACGCCGTCCGGCGCGTTGACACTATAGCATTCCAGCGGCGCCTCTCCCGCACCGAGGTTCGCGAGGCGGAGCGTGCTGTTCGTCCCGCCCGCAGCGCGGTTCATCAGCGCATTTAGAAGATCGGTTGAAAACTGCTTCTCGGCGGGCTCTCCGCCGCCAGCAGTGGGTGGGCCGGGTCGCACTGTCGCTTGGCGACGCGACATCGTCATAACGGCCGCGGGGTAAGATGGACGGACGGACATATTCATGGCTCGGCTCCTGCTGATCGTTATCCGATATGGCCGTCCCGGCTTAACACCATGTCAGCATCCTGAGCGCCCGGCGGTGCCGTTCGACCGTTCGCCGCATATTGGGCGCGCTTGGCGTTTCGACCCGAAGCGATGCGGCCCGATAAAGCGATCCAGGCGGCCTGGTCTCGCGTCTCCGCCCGACGCGCGGCGCGCCGGAAAATGGTGGGCAGGAGAAGCAGGGCGCTAGGTGACGGCGCGCCTCGCCCACACTTCTATCGCATCGAGGATGGGCATGAGTGCCTCGGCACGCGCGGTCAGCCGGTACGCAGCATCGCGGTGGCTTCCGTTGCGCTCGAGCAGTTCGCGTCGCTGAAGCGACAAGAGGCGCTCGCTCATCATCTTGGCCGTGACAGACGGGAGACAGGCGGACAGCTCGCCGAAGCGTTTGGGGCCTTTCGACAGATGATACAGGATCAGCGCCGACCAGCGGTGCCCGAGAAAGGTCAGCCAGGCTTCGACCGTGCACTCGCTTGCAAGCCTGAAAAACTGTTCGTCGTGCAGATCCGCGACCGCGGCCGCTTCCTCGTCGTAGCTCATCTGCTTCCCGTTTGGATAGGAGCGAGCCGCTGCCTTATCCGGCCCCGCGAATCGCATCATGAAGGAGAAGGATAATGGTTCGCCGCGACATACTGAAGATGGGGGCAGGCCTTGCTGCGGCGACCACCGCCGGACCGGCCTTGCCGGCCCGAGCCCGCCTCGCGTCGGCGGAGTTCGCCGACCAGCGCCGTATTGCGACACTGTCTGAGGGCGATATCGCCTATGTCGAAGCTGGAGAAGGGCCGCGGACCGCAATCTTTCTGCACGGATGGCCGCTGAACGGCTTTCACTGGCGGGATTCGATTGCAGTGCTGTCGCAGCGGCGGCGCTGCATCGCGCCCGACTTCATGGGACTTGGCTACAGCGAAGTCAGGGCGGAACAGGATTTCTCGCCGCAGGCCCAGGCCGGCATGATCCTCGGCCTCATGGATGCGCTCGGCGTCGCCTCGGCGGATATTGTCGCAAATGACAGCGGAACCGGCGTCGCGCAGTTCCTTGCGGCCTCCCACCCTCACCGCATCGACAGCCTTCTTCTCAGCAATGGCGATGCGCACACGAACAGCCCGCCCGAGGCTCTGCGGCCCGCCCTGGAGGCCGCCCGCAGCGGTTCGCTTGCCGATCTGATCGCCCGCCATCTTGCCGAACCGGGCTTTTCGGTTTCGGCGCTGGGTCTCGGCCACATCTGCTATACCGATCCCGCCAATCTGACCGAAGAAGCGATGCGCATCTATTTTGCGCCGCTTCTCGCGACCCCGCTACGGCGTGCGCAGTTCCAGCAATATGGCGTTGCGTTCGAGCCCAACCGGCTGCCCGCGATCGAGGGGCGCCTCAAGGCTTATCGGGGTCCCGTGCGCATGATCTGGGGCACGGGCGATGTGCACTTCACGTTCGAATGGGCCGAGTGGCTCGATCGCACCTTCCCGGCGTCGCGCGGTATCCGCAAGGTGGACGGCGCGAAGCTCTTCTTCACCGAAGAGCGGCCCGACATCGTCATCGAGGAGGCCGCGGCGCTTTGGGCGTAAATCGGGGCGTCAGGCCATGGAGGTCGTTGTAAGGCGCGCCCCGGTGTGGTGCACGGCGGGCATGCACTCTTGCTTGCCTTTCCGAGCCGTCATCAGCGACGGCCGGCGGGGCGGGGGGCGCCGGTTGGAGTCTCCGGCCGATCGAGATAGCGGAACATGTGTGCGGCATAATCGACTGTGCCCAGCGGCACGCCTGCGGTCTGCATAATTGCGTAGGCGGTGACAAGATGAAAATGAAATTGGGGAAGCGCCCAGTCTCGCACATAATCCTCGCCAGAAAGAACGAAGCTCAGGCCGTCGTCATGATCGAGGCGGATCAGTGTCGCCGCGGCGTCGTCGATCTTGCTTCCCCGAGCAGAATCGATCGTCATCAGCGCCGCCCCGATTGCCTCCTCCGCCTCCGCCAGCGTGTTCGGTCGTCCGATCACCGGAAGCGGTCCGCCTTGCAGACGGGCGACGACCTCGGCTGCCTGCGAGCACGCAAGGCGGATATGGTCGAACAGCGGAGACATGCCCGGCGCCAGGCAGCACTCTCCGAGACGCACGAGGTCATGGTCCGTCTCGCGGGTGGCGGCTGCCTTGTGAAGCTGACCGAGCAACGCTTCGAGCATCTGCGTATAAAGCGGAATCACCAATCGGCCGATGGCCACATCTGTCTCCTGCATCCGACCTTCAGGCTTCCGGTAAACGCTCTTGCTGCGCGTCTTCGGTTTCACCGGCGTGGCAGCCGGGACTTTGCGGCGAAGCGGCGGCCGGCCGCGCGAGTGACGGGAGATGCCCGTGATCGCCTTGACGCGGATGGCGCGCCTCCAGCCAGGCGGTTCCGTAGGCGACAATGTCGCGCGCTCCGACCACGCGCGTCGACGCGTTGCCCACATATCCCTGCCTCGGACATTTGTGAGAGAGATAGTCGCGCGCGATTCTCTCGACAGCGTCAGGGCCTTCGGACGACGCATATTCGTCGAGGATTCCGTTTGAATCCCAGTCGGAGCAGGTCGCCCAGTCAGTGTCACCGCCTTCAGCCAGGGGCATGGAATATGTCACGCGGCGTTTGCCCTCGATGCCGGCAACGGCCTCGGCATAATGAAGCGCCGTCACCGCGTCGGGCCCGGCGCCGATCAGGATAACCTGGCCATCGAGTTGCAGAAAACGCTCGAGGGGAGACCCCGGGCCATAGGCTTCACCGAGGCGGTGAGGTTCGACGAGCCATTCCGCCAGCGGGCCGATCGCGGCCATGGAAGCGTCGGGATGCGCGCTACGACAGGCGCCCGGGTGCGACCGGATGAATTCGTTGATCGCTCCGAAGCCGGGGTAGGACGGCGCGGTGGCCGGATCAAAAGCCGGCCAGCGCCGTGCGAGCCCGATCGGCACCGACGCCTTGCCAAGCGTCTCCTCGTAAGGCGAATGGCGCCACGACACGAAGGCGAGCAGGTTTCCGTCAGGAGTCACCGCATCAAGCATCGCCTCGACCAGCGTGCGGGGGCCGCCCTCCAGCGCCCCCACCGCGCGGAGCGAGACGTGCGGCATCAACGTATCACCGCTGCGGACCCCGATATCGCGAAGCTGCCTCACGAGCGCGGCACGGGTCATCGGTGGCCCGCGTCGCGAAGAACTGCGAAGCCTTCCCCCGCAATCGTCGAAAACCATCGTCGTCCCCTTGGTTGAGATGCCGAAACGCCGCGGCAAATTCTGTGTTTAGACAGCGGGCTTGCGGCGAATCCGCAGCCTCCATCATCTCCCGGTACGCCGAAAACGATCCGGACGCGGTGAACGGTCGATCGGAGCGGCCGAAAGCGAGCCGAGCGGGGGCGCCACGCGAGACCATCGCCGGGTGGCGCAGGCGCGAGCAACCCTGGGGCCTGGATAGGCCGGCCTTGGGTCTGGGAGGCACCGACGCGGCGATTGATCATATTTATATAGCCTGCTATATAAAAACCGAGTTTGCAAGGAGGCCTTATGTTTTCCCTTTCGATGATGCTGATAGCGGTTGCGCCGGAATGCAGCGTTCGATCGGCTGCACTAGTTCGGCTCGCCGAGGCCGTGGAAGCGCAATATGTCGTCGAAGCCGACGCCCGGAACCTCGCGGCACAGCTTCGCAACTGGAGCAGGGAAGGGCGCTACCGCGCCGCCTGCGCCGACGACGCTGTCTTCCTCGAACGGCTCAATCGGGATCTCGACCTGTTCGACGGGCATTTCCATGTTGAGAAAGCCGGCGCGAAGGATGGCGACGACTGGCTTATGGCTTGGCGCGCGGGCGCGCTCGCGGCCAACGCCGGCATCCGCGAGGTCAGCGTATTGGAAGGGAATATCGGCTACGTCCGCATATCAAGCTTCTATCCGTGGGACATTGCCCGCGACAAATATCGCGCCGCCTGGCAGCTTCTCGGCGACGCAGACGGCCTGATTATCGACTTGCGACTCAACGGCGGGGGCGACGACATGCCAGCTGCGCAGATCGTCCGCTCGGCGCTGACACCCGAGGTCCGCTCGGTACAGTCTGTCGAAAGGCGCGACGGCCGGGCGGAAGAACCGCTTCCTGCTCCCGAGCTTCCGCAGCTGCGCACCGATGTTCCGATCGTGGTGATCGTCGATCGCCGGTCGGCATCGGCGGCCGAATATGTCGCCTATTCCCTCCAGGCGGAGGGACGGGCGCGCGTGGTCGGAACACGTAGCGCCGGGGCCGCGAACATGTTCGGCGAGCCGGTGAAGCTCGGCGGCGGCTACCAGCTGGTCGTGCCGAACGCGCGCCCCGTCAATCGCGTGAGCGGCGACAATTGGGAGGGCAAGGGCGTCCAGCCAGACGCTCCCGGTGGCGATGATCCCCTTTTCGTCGCGCGCATGCTTCTTACAGGCTCGCGCGCCTCGAACTAACGTGATCTTTCGCTGAAGCTCGCGTCCTGCGCCGGCCGCCTACGCCTGCCCCTGAGAGAGGCGAGCGCTACTATCCATGTGCCCTGCACGGCGGGAGCGTCCGCCGTTCGCCGGTAAAGGCGACCCTATGGGCGACTATAGTCCTGCGGTCCTCCCCGGCGGGCAGTCCAACTCGACAGAGCAGATGGACATGACAGCGGTTCACTGCATGTCGACGGCATCCGCTATCCGCTGGCAAAACGGTCTTCGGTCGAGCTCGACGAGCGCGGCGCGAAGAGCAACCGACAGGCTGGTGCCGATATCCGCATCGAGGCTTGCCGCGGCAGCGGCCGTGCGCACCCAGTGGCTCCTGAGGTTCGCCGCGAGCGCCTCAGCTGCCGGACTCAGACGCACAAGGCGCTCACGGCCGTCCGACCCGCGCCGTACTTCGACGAGCCCTTCCTTCTGCATCGCCGCAATGCTATTGGTGATGCTCGGTTGCGCGAGCCCCATCGCGGCAACGATCTCGCTGATCCTGAGCTCGCCGCGGTCGGAGAGCAATCGGTAGATCGAGGTGAAACGGGGCCGGAATGCCAGTCCGCTTTCGCGATAGGCCGTCTCGACATCACGGTCCAGGCGTTCAAGCAGCAGGCGGAGAAGAGATCCAAGTGTCAGCGCCTGATAATCCATTTGCTTTGCCTACTACCTCGATGCTGGCGAGGCAACGCGGGCCCCACCGGGCGACGAGCAGTTCTTGCGCATGCGGCGGACCGGATTCTTCGCATTTATCTACCGTGCTTCGTCGGTGGGGTTCGCATGACAGCTTTCGGTGCAGGCGGACTTCAGCGCGGGCGGTTCGTACTTTCGAGCGTTTCGCGGTCTAGCGACTGCGCAAACCACAGCCCGCCGCGCTTGCCACGCGACCAGCGAACCAGCGCCTGCCGCCTGATTGTTTCGCCGGAAAGCACAAGCTCCACCGCCGCGCCCGGTTCTAGCGGGGTGTGCAGCGGAAGCCCGCGCCATGCTGTGAGAGATCGACAAGGTCGATCGGCAAAGCGTCATTGGGAAGGATGAGGATTGCTTCCTTATCAACCGGCACGCGGATTGCTCGGTGATGGCCTCAGCTGCGGGGGCTTCGGCCGCTAGCGGCCCCATATGAGTTGGTTGCGGGGAACCAGCATGGGACCATGCTTCGCCTCTGCCATTTCGATCGACGGGGGCGCGTTTCTGCCGATCGCGCTGAATCGGGCGGACGGATCATGAGCGAGCATACCGATCCGCGATAATAGCCGTGGAGCGCTTTCACCACTGCCAATCCTCTTGCCCATCGCCGGGCCGGCCCGTGAATTTCGACCATGCGAGGCACATCGTCATACATAATCTCCGAACGAATGATCAGGCCATCGGTTGCAGGGGCCAGGATAAGCGTCCGGCTCGATTTCAAGCGTGTACGGGTAGCGACTTATGCCGGCATGCCGTGGATTCTGGGTCGAGCGCACCCATCGAACGCGGAGCGCGCCCTCACACACCGAAAGAACGCAGAAAAGTCCCGAAGCGCCTTGGCTCTGTCTGACGCGTTTACCTCGGCGCGACCCGTGCTTCCAACTTGCTCCCGTTCGCAGACTCGAACTTGCAATCTTTCGTTACATTTTTCGGGATTGAAGTCGCCCGCTCTTCGGGAGATCGGATCAGGCAATGAAAATGCCGCACTGCGCACGATGAAGGCGCGTCCAGGGCGCTGCAGGAGCAAATAGTGCCTAGCCAAACGATGTTTATCGATTTCGAGATCGACACGCCCCAGGGCGGCGCCCTGACGGGTAGGCGCTTTCCGATCGAAGCCGTTGCCGAGACTATAGATGACGAAGCTCTGGTGACCGCTGTTCTGAAGAGCCTGCGTGGGCTTGCTGCCGGCCAAGTGACCATCCGCGGCAAGCACCCCGGCACTGGGCCAAATTATGTGACCGACGCCGCTTCGGACCAGTTTGGCGAAGGCTGTCGCATCGATCTCAGCCACGTTATCGAAGACGGGATGATTACTTACAAGGGCCTTCCAGCGCCTCTGATCTGCGATCATCTATCACGCCAAGCCTCTCGTGAACATTACGACCCGGGCACCGAGTTCCAGATCGACCGCATCAATATGGTCGGAAATACCGGAACCTATCTGGACACCCCCTTTCACCGATATCAAGACGGCGCGGATCTCGCTGACCTGCCGCTCTCCAGCATATCCGACTGTCCTGGTGTGGTTATCGACGTCCGCGCCTCTCCAGGCCGTCTGATAGATTGCGCCTTGCTTGCCGCGGCCGAGATCAGAGGTAGAGCAGTGCTTCTCCGCACGGGCTGGGACAAGCACTGGCGCACGGACCAGTATTTTGAGGACCACCCGTATCTTAGCGAGCAGGGTGCGATATATTTGCGGGATCGAGGGGCCCGTCTGGTGGGAATCGATTCAATGAACATCGATGACATCCGCGGGGGAACGCGGCCGGTTCACAGTATCTTGCTAGGAGCAGGTATTCCCATCGTAGAACATATGACCCGCCTGGATCAGCTTCCGTCCGGGCCGTTCCGTTTCTTCGCGGTACCACCAAAGATCAGAAACGCCGGCACTTTCCCGGTCCGGGCGCATGCGATCATGTCGCCATGACCGCAGCCTCGCCTGACGCTCCCAAGTTCACTGGCTCGTGGGCCACCCGTTACACAGGAGCACGCAGCTAGCGAATGCTCGGCAACGCATGCTCCGAAGCCGGACCGTATGTTCCTTCTGACGATGTTTTCCTAGGGGGTGATCACCTGCGTATCGGGGATAGCGCTACGTCCGGCAGCTCGTGGTTCGACGGTGCTGCCGTCAAAGCCGCGCAAGAGGTGCCAGTCCGGGCGCTCGCAGTCGAACCAGCGTCAATCCGTGTCTTCGAGCGCTTGCGCGGTAGCGCGCTCAAATCCTCCTCGAGTACTGGATTTGGTCGCTCACAATCGATTGTGGGAGCTGGAGTTGAGCAGCGGTCGACGAATTCCAAATGACTTGGTGGGCTAGAAGATGGTTCGACTATTTCTGGTCTAAGCTCAGCATTCAGGGCGAATCAGCGCCAGTCAGCTCCAGCGACAGCCTCCACAATCTTTCCGCTTCGCCCGGATCGGTCGCATAGGATTTGACGCCGACGAACGGCTCTTCCGCCAGCTCGGCGCGGATCGCAACGTCGCAGTCTTCACAGTACAGACCGCCAAGGCCTTCAAGCTGCGGCGATGTCGCAGCCCAAACCTGGGTCGCTGCGCCCTGCTCCGGCGTCTTGAACGTCGGATCGGCCGGACTGCCGTTGTCGTCGAGCCACCCTTCCGCCTTCATTTCAGCCTGCGTGAGGTGACGCTGCAGCGGCGTGAATATCTTGCCCGGGTGGAGAGAGAAGGCGCGCACGCCGCGGTCCCGCCCTAAGCGGTCGAGGTGGACCGCGAACAACGCGTTGGCAGTCTTCGACTGACCATAGGCCAGCCATTTGTCATAGCCGTGCGCAAACTGCACATCATCCCAGCGGATCGGGGAATTGTGATGGCCCGCAGACGACACGGAAACGATCCGCGCGCCGCCTTCGAGGAGCGGCCATAGCTGCATCGTCAGCGCGAAGGGCCCGAGATGATTGGTGGCGAACTGTGCCTCCCACCCCGGTCCCACCCGCGTTTCCGGGCAGGCCATGATGCCCGCATTGTGGATCAGCATGTCAATGTGACGATCGGATGCCAGGACATGCTTGGCAAATAAGTCGATGCTGGCGAGGTCAGCGAGGTCGAGAGCGCCGATCAAGATGTTGGGAAGGCCGCGCGTCGCCGCTCGCGCGGCGTCGAGATCGCGCGCGGCTACGATCACCTCCGCGCCCGCCTCCGTCAGCGCCCTGGTGGTTTCCAGACCGAGGCCTGAATGACCGCCGGTCACGATTGCGCGCCTGCCGGTGAGGTCCATGCTGGCCAGCACCTCCGCCGCGCTCGTCCGCGCTCCGAAGCCGGACCCAAGCGGTTTCTGACGGTCTTCCGTCATGCTCTCCTCCCTAGTGCTAGTCCCGGACAGTGCGAAATTGCCGATTTGGTCCAGCGGGAACCGCTAAAAAGATAAAACGATCCATCGGTGGTGCGTTTTGGCAGGTCCTGGGCCCGTGTCGCGGTCGCGTTCAGAGGTTACGCCGCGCGCTATGCCGTAGGGTGCTCCGCAAGAGCCGATGACCATCTCCTGACGACAGCCACGTCGGAACAGAGGCCCCGGCTCACGACATGCGAATCATATTCCCTCTCCCGTATGGAAAAGCGATTTGTCCGCGCGAAAAATCTTTGAAAAGGGCCGGCGCTACGCCGCCTCAAAGCCCTGCGAAGAAAAACTCCGTCAGCAGGCTTGACGCGCCGAAAAAGCAAGTTTCCCAAATGATCAGAAGAGTTTGGGCAATGAAGTGAACATGCGCCCGGAGCATGCAAAACGCACACGTCTCTCTCGGTACCTAAGTGGCCCCGGACGGCATTTTTTCAAGAATTGGCGAGAAAAAAGTTTGTGATATTTTTCAGTGGCTTACAAGGCAGGAGAAAAATTTTGACGCAGAACTCAGGTATCGCGGCTTCGACCAGCTCGCCCGGACACGCTCCTCATACGCACCAAGTCCTCATTGCGGGCGGCGGACCCACGGGCCTGATGCTCGCATCTGAGCTGGCACTTGCAGGGGTCGATGTCGCGATCGTCGAGAAGCGCGCAACGCAGGCCCTCTCGGGGATGCGCGCTGGCGGCCTCCACATGCGGACGCTGGAACTTCTCGATCAGCGCGGCCTCGGCGACCAATTCGTCGCGGAAGGGCAGCGCTTCCAGATCGCGCCGTTCCACGAGACGATGCTGGACGTCAGCGACACGCCGACGCGCCGCAACTATTTCCTCGCGCTCCCGCAAAGCCGCTTCGAGGCAATGCTTGCCGAGCGGGTCGCGGGGCAGGGGGTTTGCTTTTATCGCGGACAGGAGGTCGTCGACTTCCGGCAGGACGAGGAGGCGATTGAGGTAACGCTCGCGGATGGCGAGCATCTGCGCTCGGCCTATCTCGTCGGCTGCGACGGCGCGCGAAGCGCCATCCGCAAGCAGGCAGGCATCGAGTTTTCGGGCTGGGAGCCCTCCAAGAGCTGGCTGATCGCCGAGGCCAGATGGCGGGAGGAACCGCGGTGGGGAATCGCCGACGACGCCCATGGAACCTACGCGCTCGGCAAGATGGAGGAACCCGACCGGGTCCGCATCGTGCTTGTCGAGCATGCTCTCAATCGCGGCGATCAGCCGAGCCTGGAGGAGGTCAAGGCCCTTCTCGTCGAGGTTTACGGGACGGACTTCGGTATCCATGACCCGACCTGGATCTCGCGCTTCACCGATCAGTGCCGCCAGGCGGTCACGTATCGACAGGGCCGCCTGCTCCTCGCCGGCGATGCCGCGCACATCCATCCGCCGATGGGGGGGCAGGGGCTCAACATGGGGGTCCAGGACGCCGTCAATCTCGGCTGGAAACTGGCGCAGGTGGTGCAGGGCGTATCTCCCGACGCCTTGCTCGACACCTATCAGGCTGAACGTCACCCTGTCGCGGACCGCGTGCTTCGCAACGCCATGGCCGAAGTGGCCTTGCAGCGACGCGACCCCCGCAGCCGCGCGCTGGGAGAGAAAATGTCCGAACTGGCCGCCATGGACGCCCCGCGCAAATATCTTGTGGCCGAGCGCGCTGGTCTGACCATTCGCTACGATCTCG
>Ga0209257_1003654_pt1 | contig 12905 bp, 12 predicted proteins | sample AraplaCvi_mCL_r2_FD_184277 | JGI IMG/M metagenome (GOLD analysis project Ga0209257, IMG submission 184277) | Arabidopsis root microbial communities from North Carolina, USA - plate scrape MF_Cvi_mCL_r2 (SPAdes) (version 2) | ecosystem: Host-associated > Plants > Roots > Endosphere | place: USA...
AGGGTCTGGCCCTCGCAGGTCAGGGCCGGCGCCTCCGGATCGCGCGCCGCCTGCTCCTCGAACAGCTGGTGCACGCACCGCTCGGCCGGATAGTCGGCCTCGGTCCGGTTCCACGTCTCCAGCAGCAGCGTCCGCTCTTCGACCGGCAGCAGGTCGATGCGCATGATCGGCTGCTGGTCGCCTTCGACCATGACGCGCAGCAGATTGGTCAGATAGGCGCCATGCCGCTCGATGGTCGCTTCATCGAACAGCGCCGTGGCGTAGCGAAGCTCGCCGTCGATCACATCGCCGCTCTCGCGCAGCGCGAGGTGCAGATCAAACTTGATCTGGTTCATCTCGACGGGCGCGGGCTCGACCCTCAGTCCCGGCAGGTCGAGCTCCGCCTGCTCGTTATTCTGCCAGGCGAACATCACCTGGAAGAGCGGCGTGTGATCCAGGCGACGGGGCGGTTGGACGATTTCGACCACCTGCTCGAACGGCAGGTCCTGATGGTCCTGGGCGCCCAAGGCGATCGTGCGGGCACGCGCCAGCAGCTCGGCCACGGTCGGATCGCCCGACAGGTCCATCCGCAGGGCCAGGGTGTTGATGAACAGGCCCACGAGATCTTCGACCTCGCGCCGCCCCCGGTTGGCGGTGGGCGAACCGATCACCAGGTCGTCCTGCCCCGACAGCCGGGCCAGCACCGTCGACCAGGCCGCCAGCAGAACCGAGAACAAGGTGGCGCCGTGGCGTTGGGCCAGGCGCTTGAGACCCGCTGTCAGTTCGGCGTCCAACGTGATCGGCAGGAAGGCGCCCGTGAAATCCTGCTGCGGCGGGCGCGGCCGATCCGTCGGCAGCTCCAGCAGCGCCGGCGCGTCAGCCAGGGTGCGGCGCCAATACTCGACCTGCGTCTCCAGCCGCTCGCCGCCCGCTTGATCCGTGAAAGAGAGCTCGTTCATTGCCTACTCACAAACTCTACTGATTGACCAATTGGCGACGGGGCGCTTGCGCGTAGGGGAAATCCTCCGGGCGCGCGTCCGAGAGCGACCTGAAGCAGCGATCAATCGCATTCAGAAGGCCCCAAACCTCGATGTACTCGGCGCGCGTGGGGTCCGCCTCCCGCGCGGCGACCGCTCGGCGGGCGATATAGTTAGGCCAGTCTTTCGAGCCCGGTTCCTGATGATGCAAATCGTGGCAGGGACCATCTCCCGGCAGGACGATCAGTCGCATCGGCAAGTGCCACAGAAGCATTCGCGACGCCCACGCCGCCCAAGCGAGAGCTCCTGGAAGGCCTTGCTTTCCAACCGGCGCGGCTTCTCCGGCGAAAATCGCACAGGTGAACATGCCCAGAGTGTGCTTTCCCCGGCGCTTTGGCATCGGCGACACGAACAGGTGCTCTGAAGCCAGGCGGACCGCCAGCGCACATTGGGTGAGCGGACCGAGCGGAATCAGCCAGGCCAACACGATGATCTTCGCGCCCCCGAAGACCAGCCCAGCCACAAGTGCAAAGATGTAAGCCAGGACGGCAAGCCTGTGCGCGATCGAGGTTCCCGTGAAGTGGGCGCGAAGTCGCGACGTCGCGAAACGGCCGTGGTACGAAGGCGAAAAGAGCGTGATCAGCAGGCGACGCCACATCTCCGCCGGCGCCATCCCGGTTCGCAAGCCGAGTTCATCGAACAAGAACGCGACAGTAGGATCGCTCAGTGTCTGATGCGCCTCGCCGTGATGATCGGCCATATGCGATCGGCGATAGCCTTCAAATTCCTCGGATAGAAGTAGGATGGAGATGAATTCGCCCACCGCGTGGTCGAGCTTGGGCCGACGAAAGAGATTTCGGTGAGCAGCTTGATGCATGATGACGGCGCGAAGTTTTCGCATGCCGTGAAGCGTGATGACCCAAATGGGCAACAGCAAAAGCAGCCATCCGCCTCCCGCGAGACACGCGACAATAGAGAGCAAGACGCCGACGACCAGCGATAGGCTCGCCGTGACGGTCTGGCGAAGGGCTGTTTCTCGAGGACAATCCTCCACGCTGAGCGGCGCTCCAGTCAGCAACGTCAACGCCTTTTGAACAGGAGAGCCAGGAGGACCAAGGGGCCTCATCGTTTCTCGGGGAGAAATCGATTCCGGCAAGACACTGAACCCAGGGTGCTTCAAAGGCGACGCTACAACCATATTCATGTGCACACGCTGCTTCTATCCATTTTGCGCCGGGAGAGAATGGCGCTCATCAAAGGGCGACTGATTTGCCTCAAGTTCTCAGCCGGTGGCCTCCGTGGCTTTGGGTCGGTTGCGCCGCCAAATGTGGACTGGAGACGGATGCGGGACTTTCTGCCGTCGGCGTAGCGTCACCACCTACTGACGCCTGATCATCGCGCCATGAATATGATCGGCCACCCGGATCAAGGCATCGCTGTTCAGATCGGGGTGGACCTTCTGATGACGAATATTCTGCGTGCAGAAGCGGTGAAACGCGAGCAAAGCCGCCATGTAATTTGCCGCCGCCAGTAGTTGAGGAAGACAAATTCGGCTCTTCGGCGCCACACTTAGATAGCTTGATAGTATTTCATCAGCGAGCTCTGCGACATCAGCATCAAGATTGGAAATATTTGACACCAGCAATATCGCCAAATCCACAACCGGAAAGTCTATGGCCGCGTATTCCCAATCCAATATGTAGACTCGATCATCATCTCCGAGGATAATATTGTCGAGAAAGAAGTCACCGTGGGTCAGCGCTTGGCCATGACTCGAAAAATCGGTGGCGGAAAAGTTCATCAACGCTTGGCGAATGCTCGCCCGCAGCTGATCGCAATCCCAGTCGGCGAGGGCGCCCTCCCAATTCGCCGGAAATCGTCTGACCCCGGCGCGTAAGCCGCTGGGCGCGGGCAATCCGTGAACCGCGTGCATCATGCCGACGGCGACTGTTTGCAACGACGGAGAGGCCGGGGCGATGGGCTCGCCGGTAACGAACACCTTCATCACGGCCGGAACGCCCCGCCACGCCGAGACCTTGCGCCCTGTCGACGCCGTCAAAAAGCTATTCGTTGGGATCCCGTGATGAGCCACGTGCTCGGTAACCTCAACCAGCGCATCGGCTGAGGCGACATTGTGCGCATCGAGCAGGGTCAGGACAAAGCGCTGATTGATTAGAAACGAAGAGTTGGAGATACCGCCTTCAATCGGGCGAGCACTGTCGAGTTCGACGCCATATTCTCCGGCGAGATCAGACAGCTCTTGACGAGTTGGAAAAGAATAGGTCGCCACGAGACTATTCAGCCACCACTTGGGGAAGCGTTGCCCTCGGCCTTGACGCTCGCGCCGCGGGCTCCGCGGCATTGGGCCGTCCAAGTGGCGCAAGGTCGGCCAGATTCTTCCAGCCGGCGTCTCCTGAGATGATGACGACCTGCCCGGGCGGCGCCTGTCCGCTTTCGATCAGCGATCGAGCGGCATGGTAGAGGGCGCCAGTCTGAGGGCCGGCGAAAATTCCTGCATCGCGCAAGGCAAGAGCACTCCGAAAAGCCTCGTCCCTGCTCACGCGCACGGCCCGATCGAACAGGCCGCCATCCCTCCCCCTTTGTATGAAAGGGGTGACATAGTCGTTGTCTACGAATGCGCCAACGCCAGGAATTCTAGACCCTCCCGCCCCCTCGACGGTGACCGTCATGACGTGAGGCGCTCGCGCCTTTAGATGTTTGGACACGCCATACATCGTCCCGCCCGAGCCGAGAGAGCCTATGACAACGCTCAGGTTGGAAAAGTCCCGCAATAATTCGGGGCCGGTCGCATCTTCATGGGCCTGCGGGTTGTTCCAATTATGGAGTTGGTCCAGGAACGCAAACTCGGATCCCGATTGAGCAGCAAGTTCCCGACAGTATATATTTCCTTCGATGGTGAAGTTTCCCATCTGAAGGAGTTCCGCGCCGTAGTACGTGATGAAGGATTTTTTATCCGACGTGAGCTTACTGCTGGCGACAAGGCGGGTCGGAAAGCCGAGTATCTTTCCGAAATACGCCAAACTCGAGGCCATGTTGCCACTGGATGCGTCGAGGATCGTCTTGCCGGGCGAAAGTGAGCCATCGCGCAACGCGGCCCGGAGCATGGAAGCGGCAGCTCGGTCTTTGACACTGCCCGTGGGATTGCATCCCTCGAGCTTTACGTAGACCGGCCAGGGCGTGGCGGGCTTGACTTCCGGGACTTTGATCGATGGGGTGTTCCCGATCATCGCCCAGACATCATCAAATATCATACGCAAGTTCCCCGAATCCCGACGCAGCCCTAGGTACGTCGTGAAGATGGTCGGTGCATACTACAGGGGTGTGATCATTTGAGGGCGAAAGTGATCTCCGGTTGAAAAAAGTTCATCGGAGTTGAGCCGCCAGGCACTTCTCGAAACTCGAGAGCGGACGCCGCCGGCTTCGGGCGCGACTCTCGGTGAACCACCTTGGCGAAGGGCGCCGTCGTGCGTGGCCGATGCCTGGTATCGGACGCTATTCTGCGGCTGCGCCGCCCACGAGGTCGCGTCGGCCTCCAGATCGATCACCGCCAGCGCGCGCCCGCTCAACGCCAGCGCCGCTTCCAAGGCCGCGCGCGCCGGCGGATGGCTCAGCACCGCCATCGGCGCGCTGTCGGCTAGCATGTAGCCCAGCCGTTCCGGCGGATAGGCCGGATCCAGCGGCACATAGGCCCCGCCGGCCTTCATGATCGCCAGCAGCCCCACCACCATCTCGAGGAGAACTCGCCGTAGGAGAGGGTCTGGCCCGGATACGCCGGCTGCGTCTAGCGCACGGTTCGCGGTTCGCGCCGCTGCAAGCGTTCCTGCGGCGACAGGATTTCAAGCGTCTCGATCGGCTGATCGTCCCCGGCCGCCATCGCCTCCAGCGCTCGCCGCAGGTAGTCGCCGTAGCAAGACACCGTCGCTTCATCGAACAGCGCCGTGGCGTAGCCGATACGGCCTTGGATCCGGTCTCCGACCTCCTCAAGCCGAAGCGTCAGATCGAACTTGGCGGCGTCTCCCCTAACCTCAAGTTCCAAGACCTCAAGCCCATCCAGCTCGAAACCGGCGGCCTCGTTGGTCTCCCAGGAGAATAGGACCTGGAAGAGCGGCGTGTGAGCCCGGCTACGGACAGGGCGCGCCACTTCCACCACCTGCTGGAACGGCAGGTCCTGGTGGTCCTGCGCCTCCAAGGTCAGGGCCCGCACCCGGTCTAGAACCTGGCTCACGGTCGGCGATCCCGACAGGTCCACCCGCAGGGCCAGGGTGTTGACGAAGCAGCCGATCAGCCCCTCCACCTCCGAGCGTGTCCGATTGGCGCTGGGCGTGCCGATCACCAGGTCGTCCTGCCCCGACAGCCGCGACAGCACCAGCGCCCAGCCCGTCAGCAGCGTCATGAACAACGTCAAGCCGCGCCTCTGGCTCAGCGCCTTCAGCTTGCCCGTCAGCGCCGCGTCCAACTCAAACCCGACGAAGTCGCCGGCAAAGTCCTGCCTCTCCGGACGACGACGGTCCGTGGGCAGCTCCAACAAGGTCGGGGCTCCCAACAGGCTCTGGCGCCAATAATCGCTTTGCCGCGCCAACGTCTCTTCCGAAAGCCACCTGCGCTGCCAGGCCGCATAGTCCGGATACTGGATCGCCAAAGGCTCCAGCGGATCCTCGCGCCCGTTCGCGAACGCCTCGTAGAGCGCCCGGAGCTCTCGCGTCAGGATCGCCATCGACCAGCCGTCCGAGACGATGTGGTGCAGCGTCAGCAGCAGCACATGCTTCTCCGCCGACAACCGCACCAGCCGCCCGCGCGCCAGCGGCCCCCTCTCCAGATCGAACGGCGCGGCCGCCTCCTCGCGGATCAGGGCCTCCAGGCGCGCCTGGCCGTCGGCGCCTTGCGACAGATCCGTCCACGACAGATCAAAGCCCGCCTCCGCCGGCGCAACAGATTGAAACACCTCGCCTTCCGCCAGCGCGAACCGCGTCCGGAGCGCTTCGTGACGCCACACCAGCCGGTCCAGCGCCCGTCGCAGCGCCGTCTCATCCAGCGCTCCGACCAAGCTCACCGCGAACGGAATATGGTAGGCTTGGCTTATCCCCTTCATCTGCGACAGGAACCACAGACGTTGCTGGGCGAACGAAAGCGGCAGACGCCCTTCTCGTGACACCGGCGCGATCACGCCAGCAAAGGGACGCGAGCGCTTGCCAAGCTTGGCGATCTGCGCGGGCGTTAGCTGCGAGAACCGGCTTTGATATGACATCTAGTCTCGCCCTTTGGCCCGATCTGATGGCCTTACAGGTTGCCCGCAGCCGCACAGCCTGCGGGCAACTATCAGAGAAACGAAGCGCGTTGAAGGCGACCGCCGTATCTTAGATCGCGGAACGGTATAGTCCTGCGCGGACAAGCGCCGCGCCACAGGCCACGTGATGCTGCAGGCTCATCCACCGGCCAACAAAGACATGGGGCGCGATCCTGGCCTCCAAGATCGGCGATAGGAGCTGCGCGGAAAAACTTCCCGCCCTGCCGCACGGGCGGCACGTGACGTCAATCTTGACCGCGTTGAAGTCCAAGAATGTTTGGAGGGAAGGATAGACACATTTGTAGAAGGCCTCTTTGGCCGAAAAGATAATCTTCGCCAGATCGGTACTCGAGCGCCAGGACGCGATGGCCGCGATCTCGGCCGGCAAGCAGACGAGCGGGATCAGATCCTGGTCGAACGGATCCGCCGCCTCGATATCCAATCCTAGATCAATCAGGGCCGCATCATTGGCTACGGCGGCCGCGCAGAGTTCGTCTGTGTGAGAAATGCTTCCGACGACACCCGCAGGCCAGTCAGGCCGACCATCCGGCAAGCGTGGCAACGCCACGGCTGGCAAGCCCAATCCCTGCATCGCCGCGCGAGCCGCCGAACGTCCCGCGACGAATTCAGTTCGCCGTTTTGGGCTGGCGAAACGAACGGCCGCCACCTCGTCGGCCCACAACCCGTCGTGATGGGAACCAATCGCGACACAGCCGATCCCGACGGCTGGAGGAAATAGCGTCCTCAAGTGCGCGGCGGTCCTAACCTCCTCAGGCAAAATCGCCGCCATCCAGGTCAGCTTCCGGGATCACGCCCGCGTCGGTCAGCAACCCCTCGACGATATTCAGCAGGACCTGCTCTACGCGCCGACGGCATGCGGATGCATCGCCAAGGACCTCATTTTCGCTGAACACGACAACGCGTATCCCCGCCGAGACCAACACATTTTCCCGCTGAAGCTTGGCCGCAATGCGCTCGCCCGGCCGGTAGTCGTCGATCAACACCACCATTTGGGCGACATGCCCAAAATATCTCGCCTCAAAGGCGAAATCGACCACGACATTTCGGAAGATTTCGGGAAGAAAAGCCAGCGATGTCGCGGCGCCAATTGTCGGTCGCAGAGCCCATTCAGGCGTGAATATAACCTCGTTGTAGCCATCCGTGGCCGTCATCAGATGAGCCAGAAGCAGCGCCTGGGCGGGACTGTGGTTACCCGGCAGCACTTCCCTGAACGTTTCTGCGAGCGCGCGTCTAAGGTCCTCCGCGTGTTCCGCAAACCGAGCATCGGCCTGCCGTTCCGCTTCCAACTGATCCATTTCCTCCCCTTTACTGAATCTGCGGCGGGGGCGCGCCGTCAATCGGTGTATCCGGGATCGCGCCTTCGTCGGTTTCCTCGGGACTGAGGGTCGGCAGCGGCGTCGGCTGCTCGATGCGAGCGCGGATTTCCGGGTCTTTCAGCAGGGCGACGCGCATCACCTCGCGCGCTCTCGGCGCGGCGGCGCTGGAGCCAAACAGACCGCCGTGCTCGACCAGCACTGACATGGCGTAGCGCGGCTTGTCGTACGGCGCGAAGGCGATGAACAGGTTGTGGTCCTTCAGCCGCCAGGGGATGCCCTGGTTGCTGCGTGAGCCCGTCTGGGAATACTGGCGCACCTGAGCCGTGCCGGTCTTGCCGGCCATCAGCACGTCGCCCAGGCCTAGCTGGCTCTGCTTGTAGGCGCCGCCGGTCGGATCGTTGGCCACCGCCGCCATGCCCTCGCGCACGATCGCCAAGTGCTCAGCCGGAATCGGCAGGTCGGGCACAGCGTCACCGTGCGGCTGATCGATCCCGCCGATCGACTTGACCAGACGGGGGTTCAGCGCCCGCTTGCCGTTGGCCAGGCGGGCGCACATCACCGCCAGCTGCAGGGCGTTGACGTTGATATAGCCCTGGCCGATCCCGTACGGCACGGAGTCGCCGGGATGCCAGACGGGGTCGCGCTTGAAGGCTTTCCTCTTCCATTCGCGCGAGCCGACCAGGCCCTTGCGCTGGCCCGGGATCCCCAGGTCGAAGGCCTGGCCAAAGCCCATGGCGGTCGCCGTCGTGTGGATCGGATCCGGCCCGATACGCAGCGCCATCTGGTAGAAGTAGACGTCGCAGGAGTTCTTGATGGCGTCGTGCATATTCTGCACGCCGTGCCCGCCCTTCTTGTGGCAGTGCCAGGTGCGGCCGCCGAAATACCAGCCGCCGGTGCAGACCACCCGCTCCGTCGGATCCACCCCCGCGCTCAGCGCGGCCAGCGCCACGGTCGGCTTGAAGGTCGAGCCCGGCGGATAGGTGCCGGTCATGGTCTTGTCCAGCAGCGGCTTGCGCTCGTACTCGGCCAGGGCCTTGTACTCGGGACCCGACAACCCCTTCACCAACCGATTGGCGTCGAAGCTGGGGGCCGAGGCCATGCACAGCAGGTCACCGGTCTGGCAGTCGACCATCACGATCGCGCCGCTCTCCTCGCCCATCACTTCGAGCGCGCGGTTCTGGATGTCGGCATCCAGGGTTAGGCGAATCTCCTTGCCCGGCGTCGCGGCGATGTCGCCAGCGGGATCCAGTCGCACGACGCGGCCCTGGGCGTCGACCTCGGCCTTGGTGGCGCCGGCCCGGCCGCGCAAATCCCGATCGAAGGCCTTCTCGACGCCCTGCTTGCCGATCCGGAAGCCGGGGTTATGTAGCAGAACCTGGTCCTGGGTGCTGTCGCCTTCGGCCGCCTTCAGATCCCGATCCGAGGCCTTGGCGACATAGCCGATCACGTGGGCGAAGGCCCCGCCGAACGGATAGACCCGCACCTCGCCCATGTCGGCGGTGACGCTGGGCAGTTCGGGCGCGCGGATATTAATGCGCGAGAACTCCTCCCAGGAGAGGTCCTCCATCACCACGACCGGCGCCTTGCGCGGGGCGCGGGCTAGTTCCTTGAGCACGCGGGCGCGGCGGGCGCCATCGATCGGGACCAGCTTGGAGAGGTCGTCCATGACGGCCTCGGCGTCCAGGTCCTTGTCCTTGTTGATCATCAGCCGGAAGTTCGGCCGGTTCGAGGCCAGGGACACGCCGTTGCGGTCCAGGATCAGGCCGCGCGGCGGCGGCACCAGCCGGTAGTTGAACTGGTTGCCGGCCGAGAGCTTCTGGTAGCGCTGGGCCTCGACCAGCTGCAGCTGGGCCAGCCGGCCGCCCAGGGCCAAGAGCCCCGCGCCCGTCAGACCGCCCAGCAGGAACGCGCGCCGGTGGAAGACCCCCTGACGTTCGTTGACCTCGAAGAAGAAGATGGACGGTTCGCTCATAGTTTTGGATTTTCACACGACGCCCTGGGGCGTGCGCATACATCATTCTAGAGAAACGCGTCAGCCCCAAGCCTTAGCCGAGCCTCCACTTTCGAAGAATCTTCCACGTCCTCCAGCTGTGTGTCACGAGACGCCATACGACTCAGAATCTCGCGAGGCGGCCCCTCCTCCGCTATCCGGCCGCGCTGCATGACAATGACGCGATCCATATCCTCGACCATGCTCAGGCGATGGGTGACGACAATCGCGGTTTTGCGGAAAAGCAAGACCTTAAGCGCCGCGCGGACAGCGTACTCCGTCTTGGCGTCGAGAGCCGACGTCGCCTCGTCCAGAATGACAAGGGGTGCGTCTTGCAGGATGGCCCGGGCGATCGCGATTCGTTGGCGTTCTCCTCCCGAAAGCCGCGCCCCGCGATCCCCGACGATCGTGTTGTAACCCTCAGGAAGGCGACGAATGAACTGATCGGCCTGCGCTTTCTCGGCTGCCGACACGATCTGCTCCGGTGACGCGTCGCGCCGGCTATAGGCAATATTCTCAAAGATGGTCCGATTGAAAAGTATAGGCTCCTGAGGAACCACGGCGATCAGCTTGCGAAGGTCTTCAGGCGAGAATTCGGAAATGTCGCGTCCGCAAATCCGGATTCCTCCTTGGCGGGCCCGATAAAATCCCTGGATCAGGTCAACCATCGTGGACTTCCCCGACCCAGACTCGCCGATGACGCCAATCTTTTCGCCCGCGGCGATATCGAGGCTGAAGTCCTTGAACAGCGAGACGCCTTTGGCGTGAGCAAATTCCACGCCCTCCAGCTCAACAGAAATCGAGGCCGTCTCCGGAAGCCCGCCTTCCACGGGCGTTGACTCTGCTGGCGCGTCACTCTGCAAAAGGTCGATCAGGTCCGCGGCCTCGGCCATTCCATCGCGCAAACTGCGACCGATCGGTTCAAAGGCGCGCACCCGGCCAGCGAGAACCAGGCACGAGGTGATCGCGAACGCGACGTCGCCGGAGGAAGCGCGATCATGGCTTCCGGCCAAAAGCGCCAGGCCGATCACGCCAACCTGCAGGAGAAACAGGAGCATGAACTGCCCGGCTGCAAACTGATCGTTGCGGATCCATGATGCCACCATCGCGGACGTCCATTGCTGGACCACTTTCCGAAGACGCTCAAACTCGTAGGCTTCTCCAGCGTTCTGTTTGACGGTCATCACGGCCGAGAGTACGTCGCCGATCTCGGCATTCACCTGCGTATCCTTGGCCATCGCAGCTTGATACAGAGGCCGAACCAGACGATCGGCCAGCAAGCCGTTGTAGACGGCGAATACGACGACGAGCGCGAGCGCGAAAAGTCCGACGGCCTGTGATCGTAGAAAAAGCGAAAAGACGATGCCGGCGACCACCAACATTGTGGGGATGAACGTCAGCAGCAGCGCGTGAGACAGGCGCAAAACCCCCCATACGCCCCGGGATATGATGCGGGAGGGCAAGGCTGCGGAATGCGCCTTGTGCCATTCCACCGGCCTGCGCTGATAGTGGTCGAAGGCGCTAAGGGTCAACTGGCCCATGGTTCGCATGTCAAAGCGATTTGAGAAGCGCTCCGATGCGTAGCGCAATGCATAGCCCAGAAAAAGAAAGAGGCCGAATCCGGCAAACGTCGCGATGATCGCCAACTGCGATGCGTCCCCACCCTGACGCCGCAATAATGCGGTCATCAGCCACGGCGAGACCGCCTCACAAAGACTCGCCGCCAAAACGCAGCCTAATATCGTGAAAAAACGCCACTTCTGGGCCAGCCACTGGCGCACAACAAAGCGGAATGTCGGCCACATCAGCGCCTTGGGCATAATTTTCCCCGACCGTCCCGAGGCGTAGCCCCGAGGCTCAAGCTAGTTACTCGCGCGCCCGCGCCCTACGTCGATGCGCAAGGCATGCACGCCTGCCACTGCTAGACTCAAGGTCCGATAAGTCAATTGACTCGCCCAAAGCGCGCGCTAGCTCTAACCTAAAGATCGGTCCGCGCTTCGGAGCCATGCTTCGGCTCCAAGTCCGTATACGGGGCTCCAACCTCGCCGGCTTCGGCACGATTGAGCACCTTGTCCTCGTAGGCGCGCGCGACATTCACACGCACGCCGCGATAGCGGATCCCGTCTAGGATTCTCGTGCAGACCATGCCGCTGCTCGGCGTGCTGACAGCGCAATAGGTGTTGGCGCTCAGCATGATCAGGCCCGGCAGCAGGCTCTCTTCGCCCTTGCCTGCCGCAGCCTTGGCGTTGATGTCGAGCAGGTGGTCGATGTCGTCGAGGGTCATGCGCCGGCATAGGACGATTCAGCCAAGCGAATGCCGCCGGGCCTTGAAAGCGTCACAGGAACCGGCGGATCATCCCCAGCCATCTTCATGGAGGGATCCCATGCGCAAGACCATCGCCCTGGCCGCCACGCTCGCCTTGGCTCTATCGGCCGCCAGCGCCAGCCTGGCCGCCGCGCCCTGCCGCGACGCCAAGGGCAAGTTCATCAAGTGCCCGGCCGCCGCCGCGCCGGCCAAGCCGACCAAGTGCAAGGACGCCAAGGGCAAGTTCGCCAAGTGCGGGACGCCCGGCGCCAAGCCCGTCTAGCCGCGGCTTCTTCAGCGCGCCTGGGCTTGGCTTGCCCAGGCGCCGCGGCCCGCGGCGCGCGCTTGGCCTTCAGCCTTGGCGTAGAGGCCCTTGCTGTAGCGGCGGTATTCGGTCGCGTAGCCGGAGCGGATGACCGCGGCGTTCACGTCCGGGCTCACGCTGGACCAGCACTTTCCGACAAAACGCCCGTAACGGTCGCGATCGACGAAGCGGCACCCGACGCGGCCGCGGGTCAGCCGGACCAGTTCGTCGCGCGCCTCGTAGGCGAACGGCTCGGCGGCCACCTGGCCACGGCGAACTTCCGGCGCATCGACCCCGAACAGCCGGACGCGCTCGGCGCCGCAACGCAGAGTGTCACCGTCGTGAACCTTTGGGTCGGCGCAGGCGATCAGGCTGATGGCCGTGGCGGCCAGAATGAGAAACGACATGGCGTGCGGTTTAGCCGAGTCGGATCGCGCTCGCAGCGCCCGCGCCTCTCAGCCATGCACGAAGCTGGGATCCTCGGGGCCAGTTACTACCGAGGCGCCACCCGGCCGCTGCCCAGACCCTTCGCGCGCCAACGCCCACGGCCCAAAGAACGCGCCGCATGCTTGCCGAGCGCGACGCCGAGAACTGGCCAGCGCCGGCTTCGTGGCGCGAGGCGAAATCAGGGCCAAGCGCAGGCACGCCAAGCAAGCCGCCCTTAACCCCAAGACGACGGTGGATCGGTTTCCCAGGAGCGGACCCAGA
>Ga0209257_1003657_pt1 | contig 12898 bp, 10 predicted proteins | sample AraplaCvi_mCL_r2_FD_184277 | JGI IMG/M metagenome (GOLD analysis project Ga0209257, IMG submission 184277) | Arabidopsis root microbial communities from North Carolina, USA - plate scrape MF_Cvi_mCL_r2 (SPAdes) (version 2) | ecosystem: Host-associated > Plants > Roots > Endosphere | place: USA...
AGCCTGCCACCAGGCCGGCCACGAGGCAAGCGAGGGCGAGGGATTGCTTCTTCATCCTTAACTCCAAGAAAATTGTAGAACTGTGATTGTTGGAATGGCGGACCAGCCGGCCCGGCTACACAGGCTACGTGGGAGTAGCGCGCATTTCTCGCAATCGCGGTTACAAAACTTGGAATGTGCAGGAAGTTGAAGAGATTCAGGCAATATTTGAAGGCGAGCGCAAGGTTGATGGCTGGAAACGATGCAGGATGCCGGCCAGCAGAACATCAATCAACGCATCCAAGTGCCGATTGAACTCGTCATGCTCGAACCAGGGTTCGTCCTCACCGAACACCAGGCGCAACGACACCATGCCGTGCAAGCCTTCCCAGAAAATCTGGGCGGTCGCCTCCGCCTGGTCTGGCGGAATCTGCCCCGTGCCGGCCAGGTCGACAAAAAGCTGGCAGGCAAAGGCATACGGGTCTTGCGCCTGGTTGCCGTGTTCGACGCGAGAGCTTTCCACCGGCGCGTGCGGCCGGCGTTCCATGAAGACCAGCGCGTACTGGTCGGGATGGCGCATGCCAAAGGTCACGTAAGCCCGGCCCACGCGGCGAATGTTTTCGAGCAAAGGCAGCTTCGCGTCCACTGCATTGCGCATGGCCTTGACCAGGTCGAGCAAGTCGCTGTCCATCGCCTGGGTGATCAGCGTAGCCTTGTTCTGGAACAGGTTGTAGACCACGGTCGTCGAAAAACCGGCCTTCTCCGCCACCTTGCGGAGCGTGATCTCACGCGCGCCGCCAGCCTTGATCAAGGCACGTACCGCCTTGATGATGTCTTTGCGGCGCTGCTCGGATTCACGCAGTTTTCGAAGCTCTACGCTGTTGGACTTGTTCATTCGGTTGTTCTCAAGTTCGCTTTACGCGACCGAGACTAGCATGCGGCCTTTTGTTGGGCAACCGGCCTATTGCAAGCGAATGGCAGTGTCGAACACCCATGTCCGGCGGATCTCGATAACGTCGTATTGACGCGCAAGGGCGGGTGGAAAAGCGCCATAAGGCGCGAAGGTGGAGATGACCTTGCGAATCGCGTCGTCAATGGCGGCCACACCGCTGGAGACAACGAAAGTCACCTTTTCCACGGAGCCATCGGCCCGGATTGCGACGGTCACCATCGGCGACACATGGCGCTGTTTAACCACCTCGCGCAGCGTGTCGAAAGCCATGTTCAGCTCAAACTTCTTGCTCATCGCCTCCGCGTATTGAACCAGGTCGACGTTCGGATCGGCACGCCCGAAAAGCCAGCCGCGACGCAGGCCGCTAACTGTGGGAAGCAGCGAGCGTGATGGGTTCTTCGCCGCAGCATCGCGCTGGGCCGCCTCTTCGTTGAGTTGCCGGCCAATTGCACGCAAGCGTTCCTCACGTTCCTCCTCTTGCTTGGCCTTCTCACGTTGCGCCAGTTCGCGCTTTGCTTGTTCCTGCCGTGCAGCCTCTTGTTTGGCCGCTTCCTGCCGCGCCGCCTCTTGCCGGATAGCGTCCTGGCGGGCAGCTTCCAACTGTTGCGCCTGGCGGGCTGATTCGAGTTGCGCTTGCTTGGCTTGCTCCTGTCGCGCAGCTTCCTTGCGTGCTGCTTCGAGCCGCGCAGTTTCAGCACGTTGTTGTTCCTGGCGAGCCAGTTCCTGCCGCGCCAATTCTTCCTGTTTTGCGCGTTCCCGGCGGATGTCTTCCTGGCGGGCGAGTTCCTGGCGTTCGGCGTCTTTGCGTGCGGCGTCCAGTCGAAGCTGCTCTTGCCGGGCCGCTTCGAGCTGCGCTTGCCTGATTTGTTCTTGGCGCATGGCCTCCTTGCGGGCGGCCTCCACGCGCTCGGTTTCGGCGCGTGCCAGCTCTTGCCGAGCGAGCTCCTGGCGTTCGGTCTCCAGGCGGGCGGCTTCGATACGGGCCGCCTGTTCAACGCGGGCGGATTCCTGGCGGAGCTGTTCCTGGCGCGTGGCTTCGCGCTCGGCTTCGGCGGTCAGCTCGGATTGACGCAACTTCTCTGCGGCTTGCCGTTCCTGCTCGAGCTTGGCCTGTTCATTTGAGCGTTCCCGGATTTCCTGCTCGAGCTGTTTTTGCGGGACCTCGCTCGTTTTGGGCGTAACGATTGGCGGTGCGGCAGGCGCGGTTGGCAAGGGAACGTCGGGGCGCTTCGATGCCACTGTGGGGTCTGGCGCCGGTGCCGGAATGGGAGTCGGTGCGAGTGTCGGTGTTGGGGGCACTACGGGCGGCGAGGCGGACATCGTTGTCACCGGGTTCGCAAGAGCAGTCTTTTCGGTTGCTGACGGCGCCGGCGCAGGGACTGTTGGCCGGGCAGGTTCCGCCGGTAGTTGCAGCGGCGCCGATATGGGCGCTGCAGGCTGCTGTGCCGGCAGCAGCAGGATCTGCAAATCGTTGGCCCCCAGGCGGCGTTCTTGCCACGGGAATTTGAGGGCGGGTAGTCCGAACGTCTGGCCGCCCAGGGTAATGCTCAATAGCAGCGCGTGAACGAATGCGGAGATCACGAGCGCAGAGCTCAGTCGCCACGGTTCGCGCTGGAAGCTGTTGAATCGGCCGAGGGAGAGTGCTGAGGACATCGGTACAGACTATCACAAAGACACGCAGCTATTAATCAACTGGCAACTGGCGAGCGAAATATGCAACAGCTTCTGCGGCATCACCCAATCAATAGTGCGCGGTGGAAACTCAAATGCCATTACCATGCATATTTGATAATTGTTTCTATGTTGACACCGTCGCAATTGAGTAGAAGAGCCGCCATTGCGTTGGCTTGCATAGTCAGCGCCGGTAACGGCCTAGCTTCTGACGCCGGAATAGATCCGCTGCTCCGTTATCGCTCTGATGCTGTAACACACGGCCTATACGAAATTCGGGAGGAAGTAAGGGCGTTCATTCGCAAGGAGAATGCGGAGAACAAGACCAGCTGGGTGGCCGGTGATCCCGACATTCGATTGTACGCACCTCGGTGCGCGGTTCCGCTTCAGATCAAGTGGCGGCACGATGAACGGCGCCGTAGCGTTGACGTTATTTGTACCCGTACTGTTAAAGGATCTTACGAAAAGAAGTGGGACTTACCTGTACCGATCCGTGCCGAGAAGCCTTCTTAGCCGCACTCCCCCTTAGCGCACCGCGCGTGGTTCCAGCGTCATGAATTCCACGCCCTGTTTTTTGGCCGAAGCCATATTGAACTGGGAAAGCGATGCCTGGCCCAAAAGCGGTACGCAGCTAGCGCAGACAATGGCGGAGACTTTGCGCAGTTCAAAAGGCCCGACATTGAGGGTATCCAGCACAACCAGTCGCGCTGTGGAACGACGGCCGTCGGCAAGGCCGATCACGACCTTGGGCTGCAGCACCTTGTAACTCGCCCTGGAACTGGCGAGCATATCCTCGCTGAGGGTGGTCTTGGCGGCCCCGGTATCCACAACGAACGCCGTCGGCCGTGCATCGCCGATGCGTACCGGTGCGTAGAAATGGTCGCCGGTCTTCGACAGGCGCAGGCTCTTTTGAGCGCCCGCCAGTGCCTGGCCCTGACGTTCGATCGTCGTTTCGATGGCGATGCGCTGGCCGTCAAAGTAGTGCCCGTGGCCTTTCTCTTCCAGCGTGGCGTCGAACGAAGCCAGAAGCGCCAAGGCTTCGTATTCCCGCTTCTTCGCTACAAGCTGCCTGGCCAGGTCGCCGCGCACATTCACCAGCTTGGGCATGATCGCCAGCGTCTTGTAGTTCCAGTCGATCGACTCGTCGATGCGGCCCACCTTCTCCAGGCTCCGCGCATAGGCAGCGAACAGGTCGTAAGTGCCCTGTCCCATCTCGATCGCTTTTTCCGCCTGGACGATGGCGAGCGCGTGCTTTTCGTCCCAGCTATAGATGACCGCCAGGCTCGCAATGGCATGCACATCGGTAGGGTTCATCTTGATGTACTGCACCCAGTTCTTTTCCGCGCAATCGAGCTGGCGCAGCTGCTGGCATTTGACCGCTCCATCGCGGTAGGCTGAAGGAGGGTAGGTCGTTGCTGCGAAAACGGGCGTGGCGACAAGCGGCAGGGCCGCCAGCAGGGTGCGGGAGAAGAAGTGCATGGGTGTTGGACGAGGATTTATATGTTTTTATGTGGCCGCAAGAAAGCGACCACAAATTATAACCAGTCCATCCACTAGTCTGGCAAATTTGGCAACCAGGTTGACTTGGCTTATGGTTAGTACGGCTTGGCGACGATCAGGTTTATCGGGACTTCAATTGTCGTCAGGTCGCGGTAGGAAGAGCCTTTCAGTTTGCCGGCGCTGATTGGGCGCTGAAGCGCCGTCACTGTAAGCCAATAGTCAAACGTCGTCCGAGCGCCCTGGCAGTCTGCTCAACGAAGAGTTTCAGTTAACTACATCGTGATCCGGCTTCCTAAATTGCTCGCCGGTCCGGAAAAAACTGCGCGATGCTTGGGGCCGACTACTTGGATTTATCTCTGCAGTAAAATTGTCGGATTCAATATTGCGCTCCCTGATGGAGCTAGGATCCGATGGCCACAAATAGGAAGACCCAATCGCCACTATCTGAGATGCTGGCCGAACTCAATTCGCTAACGGACCGCATCGCCGCCGCCGAGGTCGACGCAGACCCACGCGTAGCCAAGAAGCTTCGCCACAGTGTCGAGCAAACCAACGCCAAGTTGACCAATGTCGCCGTCAAGCTCGACCCGGTATTACGGCCAAACTCCATATTCGACCCCACCGACCCCAACACCGCTGGTCGAGTCGTAGCGCTGACCTTGGTCGCCCAACAGAAGCACTCGCTCGCCCATATCCCCGACTTCTACGGTGCTGGCGTCTACGCCATCTACTACAGGGGCGACTTCGCCCCTTACGCCGAGCTGAAAGGCAAAGAACACCCCATCTACGTGGGAAAGGCAGACCCCGACAACCCGGCTGCCAAAGACGCCATCAAGCAAGGCACAAAACTCTCCGCCCGTCTGCGCGAGCATGCGAAGAGCATCAGCAAGGCTCGCACCACGCTGAACATCGAAGACTTCGAATGCCGCTTCCTGATCGTCCAGACCGGATTCCAAAAATCTGCCGAAGACTACCTGATCAACTTCTTCAAACCGATCTGGAATTCCGAAACGAAGATTTGTTTCGGCCTAGGCAAACACGGCGACAGTCCCGACACCAGAGGCAACAAGCGCTCGCCCTGGGACACCCTGCACCCTGGCCGCGCATGGGCGGACAGCACAACTGAGAATCAAAAAGCGCCCGAGCTCATTCACGAGCAAATCAACGCCCACTTGGCGCAGAACGTGCCCTATAAGGACGTCCACGAGATCTTCGCGCACTTCATGGAAGACATGAGCCAGATGAGCACCGACCATTTCTCCACGCCAGCCCTCGGCCCGGTGGAAATCGATTGAAAATGCAGCCCGCCAAGGGGCCGCGCAACGGTCGCCTTACGCGACCGCTAATTGTGAAGCGTTCCGCTCCGCTGTGCGCAAGTGCGCGCACACGCTGCCTGCCATCACCGAAGCCAGCCGCACCGGAACGGCATTGCCCAATTGGCGCATGACCTCACCCCATGTCCCCTCGAAGATGAAGGAATCTGGGAAGGTTTGAATTCTGGCCGACTCGCGCACCGTAAAGTAGCGAATCGACCCATCCGGCCGGCGCAGCATATTCTCCCCGCCAGGTACTCCGTGATCGCCCGCCTTCAACGCCTTGGCCGGCTCATCGAGCGGACTGCCGGTATGGCCGGGATAGCTGCGTGCGCCATGCTGGAAGCGATGGGCCTGCACCAGCTCCACATCCGGCCGCTTTTCAGGATCTGGCAAATCCGCAATGGCATCACGCACCGTTTCCCACGGCAGTAGGATGCTCGCAGGATCGCGATCCATCAATACGCTCACTTTCCTGGTCATTCCCTCCGGCTGCGGTGGCCGCGCACGTTTCGCCACTTTATGCCTCTCCCAATACTCGCCGCTGCCCCACTGCGACAGCAGCAACGCGTCTTGGCTGTGGGTCTCCTCGGGGAAGGTGTAATCCACGCCCAAGTCGGCGCGGAAGCCGACAATGAACACGCGCATGCGCTTCTGCGGCACGCCGAAGTTGGCCGCGTTCAACAGGCGCAAATCAACGACATATTCGCTTGCCCCACCGGCAACCTTGTGCTTGTCCAAGCGGGCCAAGTGACGCGACCATTCCTCATCCTTGCGCGCCACGAGCGAGGGAAACTCCAGCTGCAGTAGGATGTAGCGCAGGTAGTCCGCGAACGCCTCTCGCTTCAGCCCTTGCACATTCTCGAACAGAAAGGCCCTAGGGCGCGTCTCGCGCACCGCGCGGATAGCTTGCGGGAACATATCTCGTGCATCCAGAAAGCCGCCGGCTTTGCCACCCATCGAGAAGGGCTGACAGGGCGGACCACCCGTGACCAAGTCCATGCTGTGATAGCCGTCGTATTTGAAGGCGCGCACGTCGCCTTCCGTTACATCCGGCCAATGCGCGACCGGTGCCACGTTCCGACTCTTGTTGTTGCGGATGGTTTGGCATGCATGTGGATTCCACTCGACCACCGCCCGATGGGTCACACCGTGCTCCGAAAAGCCTAGGGCCAAGCCGCCGGCGCCTGCAAAAAGTTCGATGGAATGGAGTGGCATGATCTTGTTCAGTTGTTGTCGATGCGGCCGGGGCGGCGAACCCGGCAGTATAAAGCAAGTAGGGCACCCCAAGGGCACGTGTCGAGATGATTTTACTGTATGTGCATACAGTTTTCAATTATCCCTCTTTACATTTCAGTGATGTGACCCAAACTAATTATTGGCAGTCCTTTTGATCCACCTCAGGGTTCGCCGCCGAGCTTGTGCTAGCGGTGCCGGTCGCTCGTTGGGAGGAATAGTGGTTGATTCCGTTTCCGCTGCCTTGCGCAGCGAAATAATGTCCCGTATTCGGTCGAAGAATACTCAGCCGGAGATGATCGTTAGGAAGATGCTTCACAAGGCTGGATTTCGGTATCGATTACATTCGTCTAATTTACCCGGTAAACCAGATCTAGTTTTTGCTTCACGAAGGAAAGTGATCTTTATTCACGGGTGCTTTTGGCATCTTCACGAAGATTGTAAGCTGGCACGATTGCCTAAGACTAGGGTTGATTTTTGGACCAGCAAGCTTATCGCGAATAAGGAACGCGACCGAAATGCTGTGGAGGCGCTGAGCCAAAAAGGTTGGAGAGTATTGACGGTTTGGGAATGCGAACTTAACGACCCTCACCTATTGGCGCGAATCGTTAAGTTTCTGAACGACTAACGACTTTTGCTCGCAAAAAGCGACTCCTATTTAGGAACCCTTCCTGACGCCTTAAGCAATCCAAATACAATTTCTCCAATTTTCTTGGACAGTATTGGCGGAACCGCATTTCCGACTTGATGAAATTGTTCGGTTCGAGTTCCCATGAAAAAATAATTATCAGGAAACGTCTGCAATCTCGCGGCTTCGCGAACTGTTAAGCTTCGGCATTGAAGCGGATCGGGATGAATGAAATAGTGCCCATCTTTTGAGATATGGCTCGTAATAGTCGTTGCTGGCTTATGGTATAACTGAACGCGGAATCGGTCAGAGAACTTGCCACTTTCCCAATTTTCGTGATTTGGTCGCAATCCCTTGAGGGAAAACTCGCTATGCCCTTTAGGGGACCTACTGAACACTTTTGCGAACGTAGCGGCATAGGCATACCGTCTAAGATCACTTGACATGTGAGCACGAGTCTCATGGTTCAGCCAAACAGACAAATTTGGATCCAAATACCATTCAGCTAATTTAGGGCCGCTAGAAATCTGATCTAGTTTAAGAAGTCGACGAGCACCACTGCCTAGGCCGGTAAGGATTTCACTAGCGCTATACTTAAGTTCGTCATGCAATGCCGAGAGTTCATTACCAATTTTAATTTCGCTCGCTAACTCGTCAAAGTGAGCCTTTACCACACTAGCCCATTCCTCACCGGAGTCCATTTGACGGCTGAGTTTGCTTCGAAGCCGCGGTAGATCCGCCAGAACGTCCCCGACCGATACACTGTCAACAGGTTGTAGCAGGTTAGGCACTTCTTCGATATCATCCCTGACCCCGAGTAGTATTACTCTATGGCGCGCCTGAGGAATACCGTACTTTTCCGATTTCAGAACGAAATCGTGCACATCTATTGTGCTTGGGTCATTGCCGTTCGAGAAGCTTGTGTCACATGTCAGTGAATGAATTCTATACCGGTAGCCTGAATCTGATTGTCCAGTTGCTAGGTCGGGATTTGACAGATCTTGTAGGATGGATTCAAAGATTTTATTTTCACCTACTTTTGCCGTGAGAATCCCTTTAACATTCTCCATTACAAAAACTGCTGGGCGATACTTTTGAATAATCCGGAGGTATTCCTTATATAAGAAATGTCGGTGATCTTCTTCGGCCCTATACTCAGCCTTACCTCGATTACGTGCCCGCCCAACCAGCGAGTAGGCTTGACACGGAGGTCCTCCAATTAGGACCCACGGCGTCGACGAGCTTAAGTTATGAGCACTGATTCGTTGATCGAGCTCAGCGTTATCGTCAGCTTTCCCTAGTTCGAGTTGCCGGGCCTCTTCGCAAGACTCTTCCCAAGCGAGCTTATTGCTTTCGTCAAACCAACTGTCGGCTTGCCCATTGCAAAATTTATAGTAAGTCGCGAGCGCATCTGTCCCCATCCGCTTTAAGTGTCGAAAGAATGCTCGTAGACGAAGCGTGCTGTGTGCAGCGGGGTTCATCTCAGCCGACACTATGATGCGGAAGGGGTCAGTCTCAACAGATGAAAAACCTTCACCGAGCCCGCCAGGGCCGGCGAAAAGGTCAACGATCGGAATATAGCCAGCGGTGAGAAGTTGGGGTTCGATGGACAATTTATACTATCAAGAACTTAAGCTGTGCGCAGCATACCAGGAATGATCGCGATAGTCGATCTTGACGGCCCTCAATGGCTGCTGGACGCAAGCCAATGTCTGCAAAGCCGCATTTTTAATACGGCTAGGAATTTGCTTTGAGAAACTAAGACTTGGTTTCTGCGTCCAATAGACCCTTGTATTCGGTTGCAAGGCGCTTCTTGTCAAGGTCAGGCTGACCCTGTCGGCCCAAATATGCGGCAAATCTAGATTGGATATCCTTCATGAAAACTCCCGAAATAGTTGCGATCCTTTCGAGTTTTATGAATTCCGCGAATGGCATTGTGATAATATTTTGGAAGTCGACAGCTGATGGGGAAATGCTCCCGTATTTTGGAAGAAATCCATATCGTTCTCTTTTTCCTTTAATTATTTCACTGAGAACTCCACTACGGTCGCCAAGCTTACTTTCAGCTTTAATTATTCCATTTTTAACGAATGACTGATAGTTAACGGAAATTGCAGGGGCAAGCAAAATCCGCTCAGCATTAATTTGTGGCGGTTCCGCCCCGGGGTTCCTGACTGCAATATCACAAGCCGGGGAAAGGACAATAAAATTCTCCCCATTTAATTTAACGAGATCTCCAGTTGCAATGTGTTCCCGTATTGGTGGTTTGATATAAAACTCGGACTCATGATAACCTACCTCCTCATCAGGTATGTCCAGATATTCAAGTAAATGGCTTACGATGTGTCTCAGGAGGATCTTCTCGGATTGATGCGCAATATTGCAAATCAGATCACCCGAGAGATGGGCCCAAAAAATTTCACTCAACTGTTTTTCGATTAATCCCCGGCCACCAAGGATCTTTGTTATGCCCGTGTCATATATCTTTATGAACCCATCGAAGATATCCTTATTTGAGACAGAACGATCGAAAAATTTTAAGAAGGCAGATTCCTTCGTTCGGATTTCATGCTTTAGATTAGTTAGGTTTCCTGAAACAACAAAGACCGGAAACCGGTGCTTCTCTAAGATTTCGAGCAAGATATCATTGCCACTTGCCTCAAGAGGATTATCTTGACTCAGGTTAAGATCAACAATGGCTCCATCATATTCGTTTGACAATAGACTTGTTCGTCCTTCGGCGACTGTCTTTGCACGTACCAGCGAAATTCGCAAGTCATCCGTACTGGAATCTAATGCTTGATCCGCGTAAAGATCGAACATGTCGTCGGTATCTTCCACCACCAAAATCTTAACGTATTCAGTCATTTTTTTTCTTAAAGGTCAACTCAAATATAGCGCCATCACGCGAATGCTTGGCTTCGATTGTGCCGCCAACTCGGCTCATCGCTTCACCAACTAGAGCCAAGCCTAAACCCATCCCTGCTGGCTTCATACTATAACCCGGTTCAAACATCAAATCCAGATTTCCGCCTTGGAAACCTGGGCCATTGTCTTTGAACTCGACTATCAAGTCATCCTTGTCTTTGAATGCTTGAATATTGATTTTTCGAACTTTATCCCCATTGTGGGACAGCCAAAACACGCTGTTCTCGAAGAGGTTGGAAAATATAGTTATCAGGTCAATCTCTATGCCAAACACAACTAGGTCATTTGCTTCGAAATCTATTTCAACGACCACCTTTCCAGCTTCAATTTCTGATGAGTAAATGTCACGCGCGGACAGCACCTCTTGCAACAGATTTAGGTCCTTGGGCGGAGAGCGCCGTGTTCGCGCCAGCGGTTCAATTTTCTTAAAGAGCGCAGATAGTCCCTTGGTATGCACTTGAATTTTTTCGTTACGTTCCTGAAGAGTTACTTCAAGTTCCGGGTCGGGCTTTTTGGAAAGTTGTGCCGCCCATTTGGCAATTCTCGGAACGGTTTCTGAGATGTATTTTATGTGCTTACGTCCTTCATGAAGAATGATATGGGTTATTTTTCCTAAAGTAGCTTGGCCCTGATAAGTCGCAATGGTGTCTCGTATTTTTCGTACGTAATCAGATTTTTTTAGACTCTCGCTCTGCAACACGTTTTCAACTGCAAGTTCAATTTGCAGCTGCTGTGTGTGCGAGATCCCCAGATTGCCAAGCTCCCGAGATATTTTTTTCTTTGCCTCATCAAAATCAAATAGATTCGTCAATTCTTCATCAAGAGTTTTCGATCTTCCGCCTTTCATTGATTTTTGACGATACTGAAACCGTCGCGCCTCAAGTTCATTTATGACCTTGGACACAATGGTGAAAAGGCCGAAGTACGCATTATTTTCCGTCAAGCCATCTCGAGCGCTCTTTTCTTGTAGTCCCGACACTTCCTCGGACCTGACATGAACAAAGCCAATTAGTTGATTGTGACCTATTCTAAACGAAGGGTTTTGGACCCGCTGTTTGTCCAGATCCAGCCAGTCGAAAGATTGTTCCCCATACGGCCGAACACGAAATTGTTCACGGTAAATGCCGACACCATAATATTCGTCAAGAATGCGCCTAGCCTCTTGTTTTCCTACATATTCATTGGTATCTGGATCGATTAGGCCACGCCTAATTATATTCTCGATATTGCTGGGATCGCGATCATAGACTCGAAGATCAACAAAGATATCGCCAGGATATGCTTGGTTGTCGTTCAGTTCAAGAGGGATTTTTAAATCAATATTTTCAATAATTGCGCTTACGTTCCGATTTTCAAATACTAAAGCCGCCAACCCTGAGGAATCAACTGTACCGGAGATTTTGTAATCGTACAGATCGAGTATAGGGAAAGGCTTAATGACAATTTCCCTGCCTGCATATTCTTCAATTGGAAATTCTTCGAAGATGAGGCGCATTTCGAAAGCATCATGACGAATTTCAAATCCTTGTTTGGCTGCAACCTGGAAGATTTCCTCGGGAGCAGTGAGACTTCGTAATTCGACTAACAGTTTACGTATCTGCCGGGGATTCCAAATATTTTTGACATCGAACGCTGAAACATCAGACTTCTCAATTTCTATACGGGTGCCATTGGGCGCCGACGACTTATGCTCAGCGATGGCGATCTCGAATTCATCGAGATATTTCGTATGTTCAAGCTCATCCATGTCGAGAAGAAGCGAGGTCATTCGCCCTTCAGCACAGGTATCCAATAATATACGATCGCCTAAAATCCCTGCCGCAAAGCGACCAATGCCCTTCCGTCCTTGGAGCGTTCGCCCTTTGTCGCTACGTTTTCGTTTTAGCTTGTCGTCCGTTGCTGGTACAAGCCATTTGTTGATAACCGTATCCACAGTCATGCCGTGGCCTTGATCTTCAACAGATATCGACAACGTTTGCTTGTGTTCATTAAAGCTGAAGCGAACAATAACGCTAGGGGAGTCAGCGTCATAAGCGTTCTTTACAAGTTCAACGATGGCCGCGTAGACATCCTTAATTAAGTCTTGGCCGATGGTGCGTATGAGGCGTGCAGCAGGTCGAATTTTGTTAACTGGCATGACGTCTGGCCTATTAGATACTCTACTGAGCAGATTGGGATTTTGCACCGGAAAAAGAATAGATATGATTCATAATAAAGCAATTTATTTTCAAAGTGCAATTTTTCTTAGAGCGGAATAGATCGGCCAAATGTGCGGGTGCGGCGGCATTAGGTGAAGTCTTATATCCGCAGAGCAGCGCCCTTCAGGAAAGGACGGGATGGGTACAGGGTGCTTGTTGTAAAACTGGCCGATAGTGACCCTACGTGTCGGAGCTTTAAAAAAAAAGCCCGTGGGTTCAGGCTCACGGGCTTTTTTTGGGGGGAGGTTGTATCACACGTCGATGTTCCCGGCGCGTAGCGCATTGGTCTCAATGAAGTTCCGTCGCGGCTCCACATCATCGCCCATCAGCGTAGTGAAGATCTGGTCAGCGGCAATCGCGTCTTCGATCTGCACCTTCAGCAGGCGGCGGACGGTTGGGTCCATGGTGGTTTCCCACAGCTGCTCTGGATTCATCTCGCCCAGACCTTTGTAGCGCTGCTTGGAAACGGTGCGTTCCGCTTCGTCGCGCAGCC
>Ga0209257_1003660_pt1 | contig 12888 bp, 11 predicted proteins | sample AraplaCvi_mCL_r2_FD_184277 | JGI IMG/M metagenome (GOLD analysis project Ga0209257, IMG submission 184277) | Arabidopsis root microbial communities from North Carolina, USA - plate scrape MF_Cvi_mCL_r2 (SPAdes) (version 2) | ecosystem: Host-associated > Plants > Roots > Endosphere | place: USA...
AAGCCAAATTTGGAATGCTGCCTCGGAACGAAATCTTGGGGACGTGTCACGCAGGCTGGAAACCACGCATCCACGAAGCCGAATATGGCAGTGAGTTTTTGAGAACCTATTGGTTTGAGCCCTGGTGGGGGGAATTTTTCCTCGCGGTTTGGTACAAGTACCTGGCTCAAATCCTCGTGCTCGAACGCAATCATCCATTTGCTTTTGTCAATATTGGTCGTGCACCGATTGGTGACATGTACAAGGTCGGAAAGTTTAACGACGCGCACGCTGATGCCGTTTCTCGAATTGGCCTGGAGGTGTCCAAGGCGGCCGGCACAACTCCCCACGGTCACCGTCACGCCTACGCGCAAAGACTTCGCAAAGGCAAGGTCGATGAGAATTTGGTTCGGAGGGCCATGCATCATTCGTCGGTGGCAAGCCAAAAAATCTACACGGCGCCGTCTCTTGACGAGGTCATGAGGTGCCTCCACGAAGCAACCGCTAATTTGGACCGCTCTGCTTCTGCTTCCTCCCATAAGTTAATGGAAATTATTATTCATTAACTTATGGAGGTGTTTTTTGCAAGGAAGATATTCCGATAAAACCATCGCTGATGCGCTGCGCCGTTATGACCTGGGCCACACTCGTGCCGACATTGCGCGAAGTCTCGGTATCAACGCAAAGTCCATCACTTACTGGATTGAGAGACGTCAGAGGCAAGAACACGCGCAAGGCCTAAAGTCTGGAAGACGCGCACACTCGCCCAATCCCCGGTTGCGCGCCGACACCTATTCGCCAGAGGCGCGCAAAAAGGTTCTCAGGGGACTCAAGCTCGGTATGAGCGTGACTGCTTTGGCCCAAGAGCATGGAATGTCACGCGCGGCTGTTTCAGCTATCTCTAGGGCGAAGGAGGAGCCCAAAGCTCTGCCGAAGGGAAAAAATGCAACGCTCGGCCAGTTGCTCGAGGCTGCGAATCCCAACTCACACCACGCCTTCGGGAGTGCGGAAGCCCCAAGGACGGTCAAATACCCGCCTCAAACTTACTCTGAAGCCCTGGAACGCTACGCCGCAGGCGAAAGCATCGCGGAGATTTCAAGGTCGCTGAAACTCAAGGGTGGGGTACTGATGCACTGGGTCAGGGCGCAGCGCAAGCGAGCGGCTGCACCCCCGCGAACCCTTCGACCGGGGCAGAAGTACGACAACAAGTTTCGCGCAGCAGCCGTTGAGCGCGTCGTGTTAGGCACAGAGTCAAGGCGCGCCGTTGCAAAGTCCCTGAACATTTCTCCAGCGCTTATTGGTGAATGGGTCAGGAACTACTGTCTCGCCAACAATCTTCCGGTCCAGAAGCCGGCGCACACCGACTACATCCAGCAAAGGGCAATTCAAATTGCTCATGAAGAAGGACCGGACCAAGCTGCAAAGCTTTGCGGAGCCAGCAAAGCGACTGTCATTGCCTGGTGTCGTCAGGCTGGCGTCAAATACAAAGGTTCCCGCGGCACGAGAGTAAAGCGCGAAATTCCGGTCAGTCATGATAAGGACTTCTCGTGGATGGATGACGAGACGCCAGAGCTTGAATCTTGGAAGCCACTCGCAGTCGCGTGGATAAAGCTCCAGAGCGGCGGCGTCTCCGGCAGATTGCGGTCGTTACGGCTGTTCTTCAAAAAATATTTGAATGAAAAATTAGGTAGCAAAGGCTGGATGGCTGAGCCGGCCCAATTTTTGTCACGTCAAACACATTTTCCCACCTTTCATGACAGCACTCTCGGGCATTTGAAGGACGAAGGCGCGACGGTCGTAGTTAACTACGCAGCGGATTTTCTGGACTGGGTGCTGCTGCGCGATTTCTCTATTAATGATGACTACGGGCGCCCTGTTATTCTCCAGGAGTTCCATAATCCGATTGAGCGTCGTGATTCGGTTGGGAGTAGCAATGATGCCGAGTCCGTTCGTTCACCGCTCCCGTACAAATATATCGACGAACTGAGATCGCTGCTTGTCGAGGGACCGTCATTTTCTGATTGGACCTGGGCTCAACAAGTTCTTGACTACAAGTCTGAGGCGGGAGTCTATCGAACTACGGACTGGTACGAGGTAGAGGAAAAGGAAATTGATAAAACAGACCCGGACTGTGTTTGGCGAAAAAGAATAGCTGACGGGAAAGAAATATACGAAATGTGGTCGCCGGCACGTTGGGTGTGCCTGTTGACCAAATTGATTCTGCCACTTCGAACGCTGCAGACTAGATTTCTCGACTCTGGCGAAGCAGATTATTGGGTGTACAAGCGCGAGGTTGGTTGGCGAAAGAACACTAACCCCCTTCGTGAAGGAACTTTTCGCAAGCCCTTGCAGCAAGGATTTTTTCGGAAAGTTCAGTATCTAGGGCAGGCATCGAGTGCGCCGCCCGTCGTGCTGTACATCAATACCAATAAGTCAGCGGACATCCAACTCTCGGGGGCGCACAAAGGTTTTGAAATGCCTTGGCTTTTCGATGCGCCAATGCATAACAATATCTTTTACTGGGCGCAAAAGCTGCGCCGTTGGCAAGAAAAATACAATCCTGTCGACAGGCGCTACCGCTGGGATGAGTTGCCCGCAAACCGTAGAGATGTGTTGTCCGACCAAGCATTGGCGCGGTTCCCGGCGGCCTGCTTCCTCTTCCGATTGCCGGAAGAGGAATCAGGCAAGCGATGGGTGCCACCTTCGGACACGATGCTCACTACTATCTGGAGAAAGCTGCTCCTGCGTTTTGAGGACATCCTTGAGGCGCGTGGCGAGGTTCATCTTGACAAGAGCAAGATTCGTTTCGTAAGAGAGGACTCGAACACTGCAGTTTTTTTCCCTCTCCACAGCCTCCGGGTGTCCTTGATAACGGCGCTCGCACTAGAGGGGCGGCTGCCGTTTCCTATCCTTCAAAAGCTCGTAGGGCATTCACGTCTCTTGATGACGCTGCTTTATACGAAATTGGGTACGCAATATCCGACTAAAGAGCTTGAGGCTGCATACCGCCGACTGGAGGAGCGAAAGGAAGAAAATCTCACTCGATTCATGAGGGATACCGAGCATCGCAAGCTGGTAATGGAGGCTATTGCAAATAGTCCCGAGAGCTTGGCGCTGGCTATGCCGGTGCATCCAGCTCAGAGAAATCCGGCGGGTTGGATGTTCATGTTTCATGGCATGTGCATGATGGGAGGGAACACAAGTCCGATTGAAGGAAATCGGAATTTGGGTGGGTGCTACAACGGCGGCCCCAACATTAACTCTCACTCCAATCCACGACACGGGCCCGTTCCAGGAGGGGCGAAAAATTGCGTGAGGTGTCGATGGTTTGTGACCGCTCCTCATTATTTGTGGGCTCTCCAGCATCACGTGAATGTCTTGTTTTATCGTTCGGATGAGGCGCAACTGGAAGCTGCCAAGTATGAACGTAGGCTGGTTGAAGTTCGGGCAGCACGAGTGCTGGCAGAGGAGCGGCACGAAAAATTCGATGCAACAGAGCTCGATATGACGGTACGCCTCTTTGAAGGTGCGATGCAGAAATACAGCGATTCGGTCGAAGACGTCGCAGCTACAGTGCGCCTTATGCAACGCTGTGTGGAACGCATGGAAGATGCGCTGCGCGAGGGCGGAGAGAAGAGCGTACTCATTGCCGCAGGAGCGAAAACTGACGTGGAACTTGCCGTGCGCGAGGTGAATAGCGAACTCTTACAACTCTCGGGCGTCTGTGATGCAGCCGAAATCTATCCCGAAGTGGATATTGGGAAGGCCGGAGTACGCAGGTCGCAATTGCTGGATTCTCTGCTCATTAAAGAGGGCCGGGCGCCAATTTTACTGACGCTATCGGAGGAACATCAACTTCTTGCGGGCAATGCATTCATGCGGAATTTGGGCGCCCTTGCAAATCCTAAGAACCCGCTTCAAGGGCGAGCTCAAGTCATTGAATTTAGCGAGGCGAATCAACGCTTGAGCGATGCGATGGGTGTAGATATCGGGCACTTGCTTCTCGATTCGGTGCAGGTTACGAGCTCTAAGGCTATTTCGCTATGCCGAGCGTAAATGGCTCCCCAACGCATCCTCAGGAAGTTTTTCAATCGCTATTCGGACAAGCTCACCGAAAGCAAAAGAAGGAAAAACTTCAGACACTAAATGAGCTCTGTGAAGCACAGCACCGGAGCTCAAAAGATTTTTCGTACGCAACCATCAGCAAGCTCTGGAAGTTGGCTGGTGGCAACGAACCTCGTGCGCTCTACAACTCTGCGTCGGCGGACTACCGTGTGCTTATTGACGCGTGGGCCAATCACAGCGGTGTCAATCCGGGAAAAGTTCCTCGGAAGGAGCGCGTAAATCGTGAAGGGCCTTATCATCAATTGCTGAAGCGCATCGATGACTCTGTGGTGCGCGGCCTGGTCCAAGCCGCTTTGTTAGAGAGGGACAAGCTACAACAAGAAGTGCGTATCTTGAAACCGCGGGTTGATTTGCGAATAGACCGCGCACCTCGACTGGAGAAGTCGCTCGTTGAAGCGCCCGCGCAAAACTCGTCGGGCAGTTTGTTGCTGACTCCCTCAGAGCGCGAAGCGCTGACAATTGCAACATCGGCTAAATTTCTCGCTGATGAAGGCTGGCGTGAAGGGAGTAGCGGAGAGGTGCTCAACGAGCGCGGCCGAACGCTATTCCAGCCTGGCTTCATGAGGGCGTTGAGGAAGTTGCTCAAGAGCTAGTTGGCGTCTACTTTCCTTCGTTTGCTTGGTCATCGAGAGACCTGAGCCAGCTGAGTTTTTCTCCCAGCTTGACCTCCAAGCCCCGAGCGTTTGGTTCGTACCAACGGCGGGGCTTTACTTCATCCGGAAAGTAGGACTGACCGGGTGTGAAGGCATCCGGTTCGTCGTGCGCATAGCGATATTCGGCACCATAACCCATCTGTTTCATGAGCTTCGCAGGGGCGTTGCGCAGGTGCAGGGGCACTGATTGCGAGCCGCTGGCTTGTACAAATTCCCTGGCTTGCTTCCAGGCAAGATATGCGGCGTTGGACTTCGGCGCGACGGCAAGGTACGTCGCCGCTTGTGCAAGAGCTAACTCACCCTCCGGAGAGCCCAGACGGTCATATGCTTCCGCCGCATTGAGCGCGAGTTGAAGAGCGCGCGGGTCCGCGTTCCCGATGTCCTCGCTTGCCATGGCAATCATCCTGCGAGCGACATGCCGTGCATCGCCACCGCCATCCAGAATGCGCGCTAGCCAATACAGCGCGCCGTCGGGGCTTGAGCCTCGCAGCGACTTGTGAAATGCCGAGAGTTGCCAATACAGTTGGTCCCCCCCCTTGTCAAAGCGACGTAGCGAGGGGCTAGTGGAGGCCTTCACGAAGTCGGACGTCGCTTCGGAAATCCCGGCCCCTTTGGCCGCTGTGCCGACCTGCTCTACGAGGTTCAAGAACCTTCGGCCATCCCCATCAGCAAATCCGGCGAGAACCTGAAGCGCATCGTCGGCGATTCTTACTCCGTCGAGGTGAGGTTGCGCACGAACGTAGAGTTGCCGCAGTTCATCCTCGCGTAGCGCTTGTAGTGTGTACACCTGCGCTCGGGAGAGCAGGGCATTGGTAACCTGAAGACCGGGGTGCTCAGTAGTGCCGCCGACCATCGTGAGCAAGCCAGACTCGACATGCGGAAGAAGGGCGTCCTGCTGGGACTTGTTGAAGCTGTGTATCTCGTCAACGAACAAGACGGTCGACTGCCCGCGCTGGTCGAGGGCGGCTTGTGCGGCCTCGATTGCATTTCGAATGTCCTTGACACCTGCGAGCACCGCGGAAATTGCAAGAAATTGGCTGTCGGTCGCACTCGCGGCTAGGCGACCCAGCGTGGTTTTCCCGACTCCAGGGGGCCCCCAAAGGATGAAGGAATGCAGCTTTTTCGCTTCAAAAGCTAGTCGCAATGGCTTGCCAGGGCCAAGAAGGTGCGCCTGGCCGACCACGTCGTCAAGAGTACCGGGTCGCAACAATTCGGCTAGCGGGCGCTTAGGCTCGGTCGTGAAGAGGTCCATCGGCGGTAGAAGTAGCTCGCGCTACGCTGAGAAGCGGTCGGAAAAACATACTGCGCAAGGTGCAGACCGTAGAAACGTAGCCAAGGGCCTGTGGGAAGTCTACGCGTGGAGGCGTCGGCACGGAAACGGGATGCAAAGTGCCGTCCAAGCGGGTGTCGGTATGTACCTCACATTTCCACCTAAATGGGGTCTAGGCTGGAGGCCTTCAAGCGCTGTCGGGCTCTACGTTGCTGACGAGGAGGCCTCTCTGCTGAGACTAAGACCTCGGAGCCGAAATGGCGACTCTTGTAGCAATCGGGCCGCAGGTACCTGCAACGCATGCGCGAGCTTCTCCAGGTTGTCGAGAGAGATGTTGCGCCCGCAACGCTCCACGTGAGCGACAAAAGTGCGATGGAGTCCCGCTTCGTGAGCCAGTGCCTCTTGGCTCCACTTCAGCTCCTGACGCAACTGCACCAGATTCAGGGCGAGCAACTCCCGGGCGGACAGTGGTTTCGTTTTAGATGATTTTGCAGAGCTCGGCACCTAAAAAGTGTCTGTGCCTGCCGCGTTTTCGTCACCCGCTTTTAAGTCACCCGCATTTAAGTCACAATCTAACGATTGACTCGATGTTTTGTCCGTTCCGAGACGGCACCGGGCAAGACTTCACCATTCGCGAACCATGACTGACGCACTCGACCTCGAAGTCGCCTTGCGAACAATGCACGAGCTAGGCCTGGCAGACGGTGACCTCGGCTATGCGTATTGGCATCAGGTGGCCGAACTACTGAAATCAGCTGCTGACATGCGAGCTCGGCTTCAGGAATTGCAGCAACGAAGCCCGTCGATGGAGGGTTCACTCAGCTCTGGTGCGGCCGAGCAGCAGCCGGCTCCCTGCCTACTGCACAACCTGCTTTCAAGCGCCTACGAAAGGCGGCGGCGTGCCGTCCAGGAAGCGCGAGAACGGAACGAACCTCAAGTCGCGACTGACGCAAAAGATTTGCTGAGCTTCGATGCCCGGCACATCGATTCCGTGGCCAGGAGTTCCACAGCCTCCATCGACGCACGCGCCACCGCCGCCGTGGATGAAGCGGAGCAGCTTTCACTTTGCGTCGACTACTACGTGCTCAACTCCGAAGTCTCTCCGCGACAAACGCTCGAGCGGTATCGAATCGAGTGCGAGCTACCGGTGGGCGATGAGAAGTCGGACGTCAATAGCCCCGTTGCGGAGCGGGGCTGAAGCGCGACCAATGCGCACACCGTATCCGGGAACTTCGAGGCGAGGCTGGGTCAGCCATTGAGGTAGACCTTTTTCATCTCAAATATGCAGGCGGGGCGCCCGGCGCCCGAATTGATGACCTTTATGTGGTCTGCGGTCAGGCGCAGAGGAGCACTTGTTGGCTGGACTCGACGGAGAGAAAGACGGAACTCTTTGTTCATCTCTTGAAACGGAACGCAGCGCGCACAGATGCAGGACGAGCGTCGCGATTTGAACGAGGGAACATGGAATCGTTGATGCGAATTCGGGATATGAGTCGTCGCGTTGACGTCAAGTTGCGCGTGTTTATCGTGCAACCAGGCTTGTCGCGAGTCGCCGCCACCCACAATCAAATGACGCTCCTTGCAGTGACCGAACGGTTCTTGACCGATACATACGAAATTCCGCTTGGAATTTGGTGCAGCGAATAGGAAGAGTTCTGAGCGTTCAGCACCGATTGCGGCGCGCGTAAGGCGCGATTGGCTGACATCCATGCGTTGCATATCAGAGGAGCACGAACATCCGGAAGTAGCGAGGCTGTATGCAAATACAGGCAGCATTTCCCCGCGGTAGCGGACGCGTGCCATTGAGCCCCAGCCCGCTTATCGTCGGCAGTCGCACCATCTATGTATGGGCATGCACTCTACATAGTTCGCATACATAGTTCCGTCAGAGGCGCGCCCCCCTCCGGAGACCGGACTATGTATCTTTAGGGGTCGACTGGAATAGAGAACCCATCGTTCGAAGTGAACTCGGCGCTGCTGTCGCGCGCCGCGGTGTACGTGCTGCAGCCCTTGAGCGAGGACGACCTGAAGAAGATCGTTGCCAAGGCGCAGGACCTGGGTGCGCTGCCGGTCATCGAGGCCGCGGCACTGGACCGGCTGGTGGCCTACGCCGACGGCGATGCACGGCGGCTGCTCAACACGCTGGAGACGCTCGCGGTGGCGGCGCGTTCCGAGAAGCTGCCGCAGATCGACGATGAATGGCTGCTGCGCGTGCTCGGCGAGCGCATGCGGCGCTACGACAAGGGCGGCGAGCAGTTCTACGACACCATTTCCGCGCTGCACAAGTCGGTGCGCGGCAGCGACCCCGATGCGGCGCTTTACTGGTTCGTACGCATGCTCGACGGCGGAGCCGACCCCCGCTACATGGCGCGCCGCCTGGTGCGCATGGCCAGCGAGGACATCGGCCTGGCCGATCCGCGCGCGCTGCGCCTGGCACTGGATGCGGCCGAGGTCTACGAGCGCCTGGGCACGCCCGAGGGTGAACTGGCGCTGGCCGAGTGCGTGGTCTACCTCGCGATCGCGCCCAAGTCCAACGCCGTCTACAAGGCCTACAACGAGGCCCGCGCCTTCATCCAGAAGGACGGCACCCGCCCCGTCCCCATGCACCTTCGCAACGCGCCCACCAAGCTGATGAAGCAGCTGGACTACGGCAAGGGCTACCGCTACGCGCATGACGAGGAGGGCGGCTTCGCGGCCGGCGAGAACTACCTGCCCGAAGGCATGGAGCCGCCCGGTTTCTACCGTCCGGTAGAGCGCGGCCTGGAGATTCGCATCGCGGAAAAGATGCGCGAGCTCAGGCGCCGCAACGACGAATCCAGCTAGGCCCCCGGCCTTTCGGGCGCCCGGCTGTCACGCCCGTGCGCCAGCGGGAAAACCCCGGCCTGCCTGCCCCATTTTGGGGTTTGCACTTGACTACAATCCCGCCCACTAACCCGCGGCCAACCCATTGCTGGCGGGTTTTTTGCTAACTAAAGCGCCTAAGCGCCGACCGGGCGTGTCGGGTAAATAGAAGCAGCTCCCGAGGCTGCAATGAAAAAGGGACTCTTATGGACATCCTGCTGCAACAGATCATCAACGGTCTGGTTCTAGGCAGCATGTACGCCCTCATAGCCTTAGGCTATACGATGGTGTACGGCATTATCAATCTCATCAACTTTGCCCACGGCGAGGTCCTGATGGTCGGTGCACTGACCAGTTGGACCATCATCGGCTGGATGCGCGAGGCCATGCCCACCGCGCCGGGCTGGGTGATCCTGATCCTAGCGCTCATCATCGCCTGCATCGTGGCGGCGACGTTGAACTTCGTGATCGAGAAGGTGGCCTACCGGCCGCTGCGCAACAGCCCCAAGCTGGCCCCGCTGATCACCGCCATCGGCATGTCCATCCTGCTGCAGACGGTCGCCATGATCATCTGGCGGCCCACCAACAAGGCCTATCCGACCCTGCTGCCTTCGGAATCCGTGCACATCGCCGGCGCGTCCATCTCGCCGACGCAGATCATGATCCTGGGGCTCACCGCGGTGTCCCTGGCGATCCTCACCTGGATCGTGAACTTCACCAAGCTCGGCCGCGCCATGCGCGCCACCGCCGAGAACCCGCGCGTGGCCGCTCTGATGGGCATCCGTCCCGACATGGTGATCTCGGCCACCTTCATCATCGGCGCGGTGCTCGCCGCGATTGCCGGCGTGATGTACGCCTCCAACTACGGCATCGCGCAGCATGCGATGGGCTTCATCCCCGGCCTGAAGGCCTTCACCGCGGCCGTGTTCGGCGGCATCGGCAACCTGGCCGGCGCGGTGGTGGGCGGCATCCTGCTGGGCGTGATCGAGGCGGTGGGTGCCGGCTACCTGGGCACGGTGACGGGCGGTGTGCTGGGTAGCCAGCACAGCGACATCTTCGCCTTCATCATCCTGATCCTCACGCTCACCGTGCGCCCCTCGGGCCTGCTGGGTGAACGCGTGGCCGACCGCGCCTGATCGAGGAGGACGAGAACATGAACGACTCCTTCAAGAAGCTTGCCGTCTTCATCGGCGCGGCGGTGCTGCTGGTGGCGCTGCCGCTGGTGCTGCAGACCCAGGGCAACGCCTGGGTGCGCATCGTCGACATCGCGCTCCTGTACGTGATGCTGGCGCTGGGCCTGAACATCGTGGTGGGCTACGCCGGCCTGCTCGACCTGGGCTACGTGGCCTTCTTCGCCATCGGCGCCTACCTGTATGCGCTGCTCGAATCGCCGCACCTGATCGAGACCTTCCCGGCCATCAAGGCGATGTTCCCCAACGGGATGCACATCTCGATCTTCATCGTGATACCGCTGGCCTTCGTGATCGCGGCGGTGTTCGGCGTGATCCTGGGTGCGCCCACGCTGAAGCTGCGCGGCGACTACCTGGCCATCGTGACGCTGGGCTTCGGGGAAATCATCCGCGTGTTCCTCAACACGCTGGACCACCCCTACAACATCACCAACGGTCCGAAGGGCATCCTGGCCATCGAGCCGGTGCACGTCGCGGGCATCAACTTCGGCCGCACGCTCAAGCTCGACGGCTTCTCGATTCCCTCGGTGACGCTGTACTACTACCTGTTCCTCACGCTGGTGATCATCACGGTGGTCATCTGCCACCGCCTGCAGGTCTCGCGCGTGGGCCGCGCCTGGATGGCCATCCGCGAGGACGAGATCGCCGCCAAGGCCATGGGCATCAACACCCGCAACCTCAAGCTGCTGGCCTTCGGCATGGGCGCGAGCTTCGGCGGCGTGTCCGGTGCCATGTTCGCCTCCTTCCAGAGCTTCGTCTCGCCCGAGTCCTTCAGCCTGATGGAGTCGGTGATGATCGTCGCCATGGTCGTGCTGGGCGGCCTGGGCCACCTGCCGGGAGTCATCCTGGGCGCCGTGCTGCTGGCTGCGCTGCCCGAAGTGCTGCGCTACGTCGCCGGTCCGCTGCAGGCGATGACCGACGGCCGCCTCGATGCCTCCATCCTGCGCCAGCTCTTCATCGCGCTGGCCATGATCGTGATCATGCTGGTGCGTCCGCGCGGCCTGTGGCCTTCGCCCGAGCATGGCAAGTCGCTGAACCGGCGCAAGGCGCCGGACCCGGTGCCCGGCTCTCCGCAGGCGGTGACGCCCGGCGTGGACAACCCGGCCGACGAAGTCCCTGGCGATTCCTCGCGTCCCATGTCCATCAACCCCTGAGCGAGCGAGGAAGCACAGCATGACTGACACCATCCTCGACGTCCGGGGCATCTCCAAGCGCTTCGGCGGCCTGCAGGCCCTCTCCGACGTCGGCATCAACATCAAGCGTGGCCAGGTGTATGGCCTGATCGGCCCCAATGGCGCCGGCAAGACCACCTTCTTCAACGTGATCACCGGGCTGTACACGCCCGACAGCGGCAGCTTCCAGCTGGCGGGCAAGCCCTACCAGCCGACGGCCGTGCACGAAGTGGCCAAGGCCGGCATCGCGCGCACCTTCCAGAACATCCGCCTGTTCGCCGACATGACGGCGCTGGAGAACGTGATGGTGGGCCGGCACATCCGCACCCACTCGGGCGTGATCGGCGCCATCCTGCGCACCAAGGGCTTCAAGAACGAGGAGTCCGAGATCGCCGAGCGCGCGCACCAGCTGCTCGACTACGTGGGCATCGGCAAGTTCGCCGACTACAAGGCCCGCACCCTGAGCTACGGCGACCAGCGCCGCCTGGAGATCGCCCGCGCCCTGGCCACCGACCCGCAACTGATCGCGCTGGACGAGCCAGCCGCCGGCATGAACGCCACCGAGAAGGTGCAGCTGCGCGAGCTGATCGACCGCATCCGCAAGGACAACCGCACCATCCTGCTCATCGAGCATGACGTGAAGCTGGTGATGGGCCTGTGCGACCGGGTCACCGTGCTCGACTATGGCAAGCAGATCGCCGAAGGGACGCCCGCCGAGGTGCAGAAGAACGAAAAGGTGATCGAGGCCTACCTCGGCACCGGAGGACATTGAGATGAGCGGAAAGACCCTGCTGAAGGTCAGCGGCCTGAAGGTCGCCTACGGCGGCATCCAGGCCGTGAAGGGCGTGGACTTCGAGGTGCGCGAGGGCGAGCTGGTCTCGCTGATCGGCTCCAACGGCGCCGGCAAGACCACCACCATGAAGGCCATCACCGGCACGCTGCCGCCGCTGGGCGGCGACATCGAGTTCCTGGGCAAGAGCATCAAGGGACGCGGCGCCTGGGACCTGGTCGCCGACGGCCTGGTGATGGTGCCCGAGGGCCGCGGCGTGTTCACGCGCATGACGATCACCGAGAACCTGCAGATCGGTGCTTTCATCCGCAACGACAAGGCGGAGATCGCCAAGGACATCGAGCGCGTGTTCGCCACCTTCCCGCGCCTGAAGGAGCGTGCCGCCCAGCTGGCCGGCACCATGTCCGGCGGCGAGCAGCAGATGCTGGCCATGGGCCGCGCGCTGATGGCCCGCCCCAAGGTGCTGCTGCTGGACGAGCCCTCGATGGGCCTGTCGCCCATCATGGTCGACAAGATCTTCGAGGTGGTGCAGGAGGTCTACAAGCAGGGCGTGACCATCCTGCTGGTGGAGCAGAACGCCAGCCGCGCGCTGCAACTGGCCGACCGCGGCTACGTGATGGAGTCGGGCCTGATCACCATGACGGGCGAGGCCAAGGTGATGCTCAGCGACCCCAAAGTCCGAGCCGCCTACCTGGGCGAATAAACAAGAAGGCCGGCGACATGCCGGCCTTTTTTCTTGGGCGGGTCGATCTCAGTCGACGCGCGCGCCGGTGGCCTTCACCACCTTCTCGTACTTGGACAGCTCGCTCTTCATGAAGGCGCCGAACTGCTCGGGCGTGTTGCCAACTGGCTCGGCCATCAGGTTGGC
>Ga0209257_1003666_pt1 | contig 12869 bp, 14 predicted proteins | sample AraplaCvi_mCL_r2_FD_184277 | JGI IMG/M metagenome (GOLD analysis project Ga0209257, IMG submission 184277) | Arabidopsis root microbial communities from North Carolina, USA - plate scrape MF_Cvi_mCL_r2 (SPAdes) (version 2) | ecosystem: Host-associated > Plants > Roots > Endosphere | place: USA...
CGAGCACTTCGCGGATCGCGGCGAACTCGTGCATCTGGACGATGTTGGACAGCGAGCCCGAGGTCTCGACCTCGATGCGCGGCGCGGCCGGGCGGTCGAAGATCAGGTGCTCGGGATCGATGGTGCGTCCGCCGCAGAGCAGCAGTGCGCGCTGGATGACGTTTTCGAGCTCGCGGACATTGCCCGGCCAGTCATGGTCGCGCAGCGCCTCGAGTGCCTCGTTCGAGATCCACGGCATCGCGCCGCGGCCGCCGGCATGGCGGACGACCATCGCGGCCGAAAGCGCGGCGATGTCGCCGGGGCGCTCGGCCAGTGCCTTGGTCGTCAGCGGGAAGACCGAGAGGCGATAGTACAAGTCGGCGCGGAAGCGGCCGGCGGCCACTTCGCCTTGCAGGTCGCGATTGGCGCAGGCGACCACGCGGACGTCGACCTTCTCGGGCATGGTGCCGCCGATCGGCACCACTTCGCGCTCCTGGAGCACGCGGAGCAGCTTGGCCTGGAGGGCGAGTGGCATCTCGGCGATCTCGTCGAGCAGGATGGTGCCGCCATGCGCGGCGCGGAAGAAGCCCTGGCCGCCCGAGGAGGCGCCGGTGAAGGCGCCCTTCTGGTGACCGAACAGCATCGCCTCGAGCATCGTCTCGGGCAGCGCGGCGCAGTTGAGCGCCACGAAGGGCCCGTCGCGGCGCGTGGAATTGTTGTGGATCGCACGGGCCAGCACTTCCTTGCCGGTGCCGGTGGGGCCGTTGATCAGCACGGTGATGTCGGACGCGGCCACGCGCTCGGCCAGCGCCAGCAGCGCCAGGCTCTCGGGATCGGCGGCGACCGGCTCGTGCGGCCCGCGCAGCAGCGCCGTCGCGAAGCCGGCACCAACTGCGGAATCGTCCGAAGTATAGGAAAGCCGGGCGGGGTTGCCGTCGCCGAATGCGATCGCCTGGCGGCCTTCGTCACCCAGGATCAGCGTGCGGGCGGCGGCGGGGGGCACTTCACCCTCGGCGACCAGGAACAGGTCATGGGCGCCGGGCCGGCCATCCTCGCCGGTGCCGATCGCGAAACCCTGCGCGCGCAGCGACGAGACGAGCGCATATTTCTGGCGAAGCACGGCGGCCGACGGAAGGATGGATCGCATTGTTACCCCCTGAGACACCATCTCCTTTTGGGACTTATTTGGTTAACGCTGCGTAAAATTGCCCGTCGCCGCACCGTTTTGCTCCGGGCGCGTCTACGCGTGCGCACGTAGCGGCGAAATTTTTTGCTTAAGCCGGGAACAGCGCGGCCGTTCCTTGGCTTGGCGGCTCCGAGCTCCCGTTCAGGGGGGTAAATGGGAAGCCGACGAGCATGGAGTAACGAACATGACTGTTATCTCGACCAATACCGCGGCGCTGCGCGCCGCCAACGCCTCGACCGGCGCGAACAAGACGCTGAGCACTGCGATGGAGCGCCTGTCGACCGGCAAGCGCATCAACAGCGCCAAGGACGACGCCGCCGGCCTGGCGATCGCCTCGACCATGACCGCCTCGATCCGCGGCATGACCCAGGCGGTCCGCAACGCCAATGACGGCATCTCGCTGGCGCAGACCGCCGAAGGCGCGCTCAACGAAGTGACCAACATGCTGCAGCGCGTCCGCGAACTGGCGGTCCAGTCGTCGAGCGGCACCTATTCGGATGACGACCGCAAGAATCTGCAGGCCGAAGTCACGCAGCTGACCTCGCAGATCAAGGACGTGCTGACCAACACCAAGTTCAACGGCAACGCGCTGTTCCAGATCGGCAAGCCGCCGGCGGATCCGACGGACGTCCAGGCTGACGAAACCGCGGCCAAGACCTTCTCGATCCAGACCGGCTCGGAATCGACCGACAAGATCACGATCAGCGTCGACGCGCTCGACCTGGGCAGCATCACCGGTGTCGGCACCGATCCGACGGATGCCGACTATGTCGCGCCGCTCTCGATCGGCACGTCGAGCACCGCCGACAGCGCCCAGGGCGTACTCGACACCGCGCTGAAGGGTGTCGCCACCCTCCGTGCTTCGCTCGGCGCCGCGCAGAGCCGTCTCGACTCGGTGGTCAACAACCTGACGACCAACATCGCCAATCTGAGCGACGCACGCAGCCGCATCGAGGACACCGACTATTCGGCGGAGACGACGGCGCTGGCCAAGGCCCAGATCCTGTCGCAGGCATCGACCGCGATGCTCGCCCAGGCCAACCAGAGCCAGCAGTCGGTTCTGAAGCTGCTTCAGTAAGCGCGTGCCGGTCGGGGTGTCACCCCCCTGACAGGCACCAAGGCCGGTCACCCCTTGCCATTACAAGGGGGCGCATGGGGAACCCCGGTGGTCGTTACCACCGGGGTTTTTCGCATTCTTGAAGTGCCCGTGCGGCTTACTTCTTCTCCGGCCGCCCGCCCGGCTTCCATTCCGGCTTGGCCGCGCTGTTGGCCAGCGACTTGAGCGGCGCGACCAGCGACTGGATCGCCCGGGTCATGAAGGCGATGTCGAGATTCTCGAGCGTGTCCTGCGCGGTGTGATAATTGGGCGTGACCGCCCAGCCCGAGATGGTGTGCGCGACCACGCCGCGCACCGCGAGCGAATAATTGTCCGAACGCTCGAAGAAGTTCTGCTCCGGATAGGGATCGGCGGTGACCAGCGCGCCATGCGCCTTCAGCGTCTCGCCCAGGGTCGAGCGCTCGAACCCCGTCATCATCATCGTGCCGGCGGGGAGCTTGGGATCCTGCGCGCCGATCATCTCGATCTCGATATTTGCGACGATCTGGTCGAGCGGCACCGGCGGGTGATCGCCGAAATAGCTCGAGCCATAGCCGCCGATCTCCTCGCTGCCATAGGCGACGAACAGCAGCCCACGCCTGGTCCGCTTCGCCGCGGCCATCGCCCGCGCCAGCTCGAGCACGGCGGTGGTGCCCGAGGCGTCGTCATTGGCGCCGTGCATGATCGTGCCGTCGGGCCGCACGCCGAGGTGATCGAGATGGGCGGTGACCAGGATCACGCCCGCCTTGGGATCGCTGCCGGGCAGCCAGCCGATCGCATTGGTGGTGATCGATTCCTCGCGCGCCACCGGCAGGGTGAAGCTGACCGGTGCGCCGGCCTGGGCGAGCGCCTTGTCGAAATCGGCCGAGGGCAGGGTGGCGAGCGCGGCGTAGCTCGACGGCGCGGCGCCCTCCAGCCCGGCGGGGAGGCGAGGCTTGCCGCCCATGCCCTTGAACATGCCCTGGGTCATCTCGGTCTCGCGGGCGATGAGCAGCTTGACGCCGGCGGCCCTGGCTGCGCGGACCAGCGCCATCGGCGACCCCTTGCCGCCGGTGACGAACACGACATCGGCATGCGGCATCTTGGCGGGATCCGCACCGTCGAACAGCGCCGAGGTACCGGAAATGGGGTCGATCGCGCCGACCAGCACGGTGGGCGTCGCGGTCGGCTTGCCGGCGATGGCGAGCGTGGCGGGGCCAGTCGCCGCATAGCGGATGATCTTGGCGGGCTGGAGATAGCCGGGCATGCCCGGCGCGGGCTTCAGGCCATAGCCTTCGAACTGCGAGGCGACATAGGCGGCGGCGATCGCCTCGTCGCGGGTCGCGCTGCCGCGGCCCTGCAGCGCGTCGCTGGCGAGGAAGCTCTCATGCGCGCGGACCCATTCGGGGCGGACGGTCCATTTATCCTGCGCGAGCGCCGGCGAGGCCATCAGCCCGAACGCCATCGCGCCGGCCAGGAACAGATGCTTGGTCACAGGAAATCCCCCGAATGATACGAACGGGGCGGATGTGTGGGGCAAGCATGGAGGCGGCGCAAGCGGGCGCGCTGCGGGAAGGTAACGAAAGTTACGATGTGCCGGCGATAGCCTGCGCGCCCTGGAAGAAATCGATGAGGCTGGTGGGGCTGTCGGGACCGAGGCACAGGCCGAGCATGCGATGCGCTTCCACCGCGGTGGCGGCACTGCGCGCGAACATCACGCGCTCATAGACGGCGAGCGCGGCTTCGACGTCGCCCGGATGTGCCGCGATCGCCTGGCCCAGCTCCGCGCCGTCGACCATGGCGAGGTTGGCGCCGTCCCCCGCCGGCGGCATCAGATGCGCAGCATCGCCGACCAGGGTTACGCCGGGCGTGCGGTGCCAGCGATGGTCGTTCGGCAGGGTGTGGAGCATGCGCGGCACCGGCGTGCCGTCGCTTTCGGTGATCAGCGCGGTGAGCGCCGGCGCCCAGCCCTCGAACTCGGCGGCGACCGCGCGCAGCGCCGCCTCGCGGTCGGCAAAGTCGATCGCCGCGATCCATGCCTCCGAGCGGTTAAGCGCGACATAGGCGTGGAGCACGCTGCCCGGCTCGCGGTGCGCGAAGATGCCCTTGCCCGGTGCCAATGCGAACAGCGAGCCGCGGCCGACCGCTTCCGCCGTTGCGGGGAAGCGCGCGTCCGCATCGCGCAGCCAGGTCTCGACAAAGGTCGTGCCGACATAGGCCGGCTGCGCATCCGAGAGCAGCGGCCGCACCCGCGACCAGGCGCCGTCGGCACCTACGAGCATGTGCACATCGGTGACCAGACCGTCCGCAAAGGCCAGCTGGTGCTGCCCGTCGCCGAGGGAGGTGACCGAAACCAGCTTGCGGTCCCATTGCACCACTCCTTCGGGCAGCGATTCGAGCAGGATCCGCCGCAGCTCGCCGCGCAGCACCTCGGGCCGGCCGCCGGTGCCGGTATCGGGCAGGTCGAGCAGCACGCTGCCGTCCGGCGCGAGCGCGCGCGACGCCTCGCCGCCCGGCTGAATGAGCGCGCGGAATTCCGTGGTGAGTCCCGCCGCCGCGAGCGCGACCTGGCCGTCCTCGGCATGAATATCGAGCATCCCGCCCTGGGTGCGATGCGCCGCCGAGGCATCGGCCTCATAGATGGTCGCTTCGATGCCATGCACATGGAGGACTCGCGCCAGGACCAGCCCACCCAGCCCTGCGCCGATGATCGCGATTGTCATGCACCTGTCCTTCGCAAACTGGAACGTCGTTCCACGGTGTGCTATTGGAACGACGTTCCATTCATGTCAAGAGGAGGTATGGCTCCCAGAAACCAGCGCAACGACGCGCTATCCAAGGAACGAATCGTCGAGACGGCGATCGAGCTGCTCGATGCGGGCGGCGAGGCGGCGCTGACCTTCCGCGCGTTGGCGGCACGGCTGGAGACCGGCAGCGGCGCGATCTACTGGCACATCGCGGACAAGAGCGAATTGCTCGCGGCAGCCACCGATCATCTCATTGCGGGGGTGATGGCGGGCGTGGTCGACGAAGCGACGCCACAGGCAGCGATCCGCACGGTGGCGCTGGCGCTGTTCGATGCGATCGACGCGCATCCCTGGGCCGGGCCGCAGCTGTTCCGCGATCCCGGGCGTTCGGCGATGCCGCTGATCTTCGAGCGTATCGGTGCGCCGCTGATGGCGTTGGGGCTCAGCGGCCAGACGCTGTTCGATTCCGCCTCGGCACTCCTGCATTATATATTGGGCGTCGCGGGTCAGAATGCCGCCAATCCCCGGCTGGTGCCCGACGAGACCGACCGCGAGGCATTCCTGGGCCGGGTGGCGGCGCAGTGGCTGCAGCTCGACGCCCAGGCATTCCCGTTCGTATGCCAGGCGGCGACACAGATGCGCGACCATGACGACCGCGCGCAGTTCCTGTTCGGGATCGACCTGATCCTAGCGGGAATCGCCCGCTAGCCCAGCCGGCGCGCCAGCCCCTTTTTCAGCCGGGCGTGCGCGCTCGCCTTGATCTGGCAGATGCGCGCGGCGCCGACGCCGAGCACCTGTCCGATCTCCTCGAGATTGAGCTCCTCGACATAATAGAGCTGGATCACCTGCTGCTCGCGCTCGGGCAATTCGGTGATCGCGGCGATCAGCGCCTCGCGCTGGTCGCTCTCGGCAAGCTGGTCGAATGCGCTGGGCTCGTCGGACATGAACCAGGGGCTCTCGTCCGAATAGGCATCGTCGATCGAATCGAAGCGGACCGCCTCGGCATTGGCATAGTCGGTGCGCAGCTTCTCAGGCGTGATGCCCAGCTTTGCGGCGATCTGCTCGTCATCGGGCGCGCGGCCCAGTTCATGGGTCAGCACCGATACCGCTTCCTGATAGGCCTTGCGCCGGCGCATCGCGCCGCGCGTGGTGGTCGCCTGGCGGCGCAATTCGTCGATCATCGCGCCGCGCAGCCGGGTGGCGAGATATTGCTCGAAGGTCACCTGACCGCGATCCTCGAAGCCGGCTGCCGCCTCGATCAGCGCGACCAGCCCGACCTGAATCAGGTCCTCCACCTCGACGAGCGAACTCATCGAGCCATGGATGTGCCAGGCGATGCGCCGGACGAGCGGCAGGTGCTTGCGCACCAGCGCTTCCGGATCACGGTGCGGCGGCGTGGTCGGCGTATAGACTAGGGGCGAGATTGCCAGTGAAGCCATGGCGTCAAGTTTCCCTGGGGTGAAAGCGTTCATGCGGGCAGCGCCTCCGGCGCGCCGATCACGGCGACGACTTCGACGGCCTTGTCCTCGGGCACTTCGAAGAAGCTCATCACCGGCGTGTCAGGCAGCACGTTGCGGACCAGCTTGCGGATCGCGACGCGGATCGACGGCTGGACGACGAGCGCGAAGGGCTTGGCTTCGGCGATCAGCGGCTGGGCGGCGCGCTGCAGCGCATCGGCGATGCGGCGGCCGAGATCGGGCTCGATCGTGTGGCGCTTCGACGGGTCGGAACGGACCGCCTGGCCGAGCAGCGCCTCGAGCTGGCCTTCGAGCGTCATCACCCGCAGCGGCTCGCGCACGCCGCACAGGCGCTGGATGATCAGCGGGCCGAGATCGGGGCGGATCAGCTCCATGATCTCGTCGGCATCGAGGGTGCGCTGCGCGGCGACCGCGATGGCGGCGGCGATGCGACGGAATTCCTTGAGCGGGACATTCTCGGCGAGCAGGCCGCGCAGCACCTGGGTGAGCGTGGTGAGCGGCACCGGCGACGGGCAGAGCGCGGCGACCAGCTGGGGCGAGCGGTCCTTGAGCCCGTCGAGCAGCGACTGGACCTCGTCGGCGCCGAGCAGGTCGGACGCATTCTGGATCAGGCACTGGTTGAGGTGGGTGGCGACCACGGTGCCCGGATCGACGACGAGATAGCCGAGGCCGGTGGCGGCATCGGAATCGCCCTGGGCGATCCACAGCGCGTCGAGCCCGAAGGTCGGATCCTTGACCGGCTTGCCCTGCAGGCGGCCGGCGGCCTGGCCGGTGTCGATCGCCAGCACTTCGTCGGGCGAGACATTGTCCTCGGCCATGACGACGCCGCCGATGACGATGCGATAGGTGAAGGGCGCCAGGTTGATGTCGTCGCGCACGCGCACCTGGGGGACGACGAAGCCGAGCTCCTTGGAGAGCTGGCGGCGCACGCCGGTAATCCGGCCCATCAGCGGCCCGCCGCGACGCTCGTCGACCAGCGGCACGAGGCCATAGCCGATGTCGAGCATCACCTGCATGTTGTCGGTAACTTCGTCCCAGCCGATCCGCGAGAGATCGACGGGCTCGGCCGGCGGCGCGGCGACGATCTTCGGGCGCTTGGCGACCGTGCGCAGATGCCAGGCGACGCCGCCGGCAGCAGCGGCGGCGGGCAGCATCAGGAAATGCGGCATGCCGGGAAGCACGCCGAGCAGGCCGAGGATGACGGCGACCGGCATCCAGGTCTTGTAGCTGGCGAACTGGGTGCCGATCTGGCCGGCCAGATCGTCGCTCGACTTGACGCGGGTGACGATGGCGGCGGCGGCGATCGACAGCAGCAGCGCCGGCACCTGGGCGACCAGCGCGTCGCCGATGGCGAGCAGGACATAGGCGGAGGCGGCTTCGCCCACCGCCATCTGGTGGCTGACCACGCCGAGGATCAGGCCGCCGATCACGTTGATGCCCAGGATCAGCAGGCCGGCGATCGCGTCGCCCTTCACGAATTTGGACGAACCGTCCATCGCGCCGTAGAAATCGGCTTCGGTCGAGACTTCGACGCGCTTGGCGCGTGCCTCGTCCGGGGTGATCAGGCCGGCATTGAGGTCGGCGTCGATCGCCATCTGCTTGCCGGGCAAGGCATCGAGGGTGAAGCGCGCGCTGACTTCGGAGACGCGGCCGGCACCCTTGGTCACCACGATCATGTTGATGATCACGATGACCGCGAACACGACCAGGCCGACGACATAGTCGCCGCCGATCATGAAGGTGCCGAACGCCTCGATCACATGGCCGGCGGCGCTCTCGCCTTCATGGCCATGGACCAGCACGACGCGCGTCGAGGCGACGTTGAGACCGAGGCGGAACAAAGTGGCGAACAGCAGCACGGTGGGGAAGGCGGAGAAGTCGAGCGGCTTCTGCGCGTTCAGCGCCACCATCAGCACGGCAAGGCTGATCATGATGTTGAGGATGAAGAAGGCGTCGAGCAGGAAGGCCGGGATCGGCACCACCATCAGCGCGACGAGCAGCAGGATCGCGCCGGGCAGCGCGAAGCTCTTGGCGGCGGGCGCCACGCCCGCGGGAAGCGAAAGTGCAGACACTAGGGGTTACGCTCCCAGGTTCGCGAGCATGAGATAGGCGAGGCGGGCATTATCCGGCGTCGGGCGCAGCGGATCGATGCGACGGCCGAGCGGATCGTTCGGCGTGCCCTGCGAGACATTGAGCTGGGCGAGGGTGTTCTGCACCCAGTGACGGTCGCTATCGACCGCGCCATTGCCGAGCACGACTTCGTTGTCGCCGTCGGTGAAGGCGCGGGCGGCGGCATCGAAGCCGCTGTCGAGCCCGTCCGAAGCCATGCCGGTGGCACCGCCCGCCGCGGCGCCCTTGTCGAGCTTGCCGGCAAAGCGGCTGTAGATCTCCGACAGCGTGCGCGGCTGGCCGTTCGAGGCGTAGAAGACGCCGCGATTGGCGCGCGCGGCGGCAGGGAACATGCTGGCGCCGGTGCGGCCGGGATTGTCGGCCATCGCGCTCAGGAACTTGTCGGCGCCGCCCAGCCCAAGGAAATGCGCCATGTAGAGATCGGTGCCGGTGGCCGGACGGCCCAGGCTGTCCTCGAGCGAGGCCTTGTTGTCGGCGGCATGCTCGGCGGCCATCAGCGACGCGGTCTGCGGATCGTTGCGCAGGTTGAGGATCGCGCTGCGCGCCGCGGGATCGCTGACGACATAGCGGCCCGACGCATTCTGCTTGATGCTGTCGGCGGCCCAGCCCAGGCCGTGCTCGGCGCCGTGCTGCTTGACCACGCCGAGCCAGCTCTGCTCGATGAACTGATAAAGGCCCGTGGCGGAGGAGGTGCCGGCGCGCGCATCGGCCTTCAACCCGCTCTCGACCTGTGCCTGGCCGAGCAGATAGTTGAAATCGACGCCGGTCTTGCGGCTCGCCGTGGCGATCGCCGTCTGGACGCTTGCCCTGGAGTTGACCGAAGTGACGCTCATCTAGTCCCGATCCGGATTGCCCTTATTCGGGGCTATCGGAGCAAGGACCGTGCCAGTTCTGGTTAATCGGCGTTATCCACGCCTGTCAGGCCAGCGCGTAGCCTGCGGGCTTGTAGGCGGGCGCCTGCTGACCGGAAAGGATTTGCAGGCGGCGGCGAACATTTGCCGCCATCAGGTTCACATAGATGCGGCAGGTCTCGTTGAGCTTCTGTGCCTCGGCGGCGAGCTCGCGGATCTCGGCATTGGGGGCCTCGCCGTCGTGCAGCGCCACCGTGTCGATCGCGATCAGCTTCGCGCGGGTGGCCGCCTCGAGCGCGGCGACGTCGCTCGCCTTCAGCGCCGCGATCTCGGCGTGGAGGCATTCGATCACCTGGATCAGCGCGTCACGACGGTTCACGGGACTTCCAATCGAGCTTGAAGGCGAGCAGCCGGTCGGCGATCGTCGAGGGCGAGAGCGGGAACTTGTTGTCCTGGATCGCCTTGCGGATGCGCGAGACCCGGTCGAGATCGACCGGCGGCCTGGCGGCCTGTTCCCCCGCGATCTCCGCCGCCGCGCTGCGCACCGCCGGGGTGTCGCTCGCCACCGGGCGGACCGCGGCGACCTTGGTCGCCGGTTCAACGGGCACAGTGCGACGGTCGGTGACCGCGCCTGCCTTCGTGCCGATTGAGTCCACCATTGCCTGCAATCCTCGCTGTGCCTGCAGCCCATCAAACGGCCCGGCACGGCGAAACTTTACAGGAAAATTCAGCTGCCCTCGGCAAAGCCCGGCAGGCGGGCGCGGCCGGGCTCGATCGCGATCGCCTGGAGCGGCGGCTGCTTGTCGTCGACCTTGACGCTGATCCGGCCGCCCGGCGGGGCGTCGTTCATCGCGATGCCCTGGCGCGAGATCGAGAAGCCCGGCGAGCCGGCCTCTACGGTGACGGCGTCGCCGCGCTTGATCACCGGCTCGGCCTTCACGACGGCGGCCGGGCGCACGACGACATTGGCGGGCATCGGCGCGGGCGCCGCGACGCGGGGCTTGGGCACCGCCGCGACGGGCACGAAGATCTTCCAGGCCGGCGCCATGCAGCGGACCACGACGGCGTCATGCGTGTCATTGCGCCATTCGAGTTGCGGCGCGGCGCAGCTGGCGAGCTTGAGCCGCCGGTCGATCGGCGCGATCGCCCCGCCCTGCTCGCCGATCTCCTTGCCGGTGAACTGGGTGACGATGGTGTCGAGTGCCGCGACCGACTGGAAGTCCGGGGCGGCGAGGCTGAGTGCGAGTGCGAGGATCATGGCCGGTCTCCTTCGAAGCCGAGCGTGAGGACGGCGCGGCGCTGGCCGCGACCGGTGGAAAGGATGATGCGCGAAGGGTCGATCGCATGTTGTCGGATCAGCAGCGCGGCGACGGCGCGGGCGCGGTCGGCGGCGAGGATCGGGCCGCTGCCGGTTGCCGCATCGACATCCGCCGCCGATCCGTCGACCTCGCCGGTGATGCGCAGGCGCGTGCGCGGGTCGCGCGCGGCGGTGCGTGCCCATTCGAGTGCCGAGCCGGTGTCCGCGGGCACCGCGGAACCCGGCGCGAAGCCGGTGGCGGTGGCGATGTCGACCGGCATCGGCGCCGGCGTCGCCTCGCTCGCGCCGAAGCCGGCGCGGATGCCCGCGGCGAGCTTGGCCGGATCGACCTGGTTGGCCTGGAGGAAGACGAAGAAGCCGACGAGCAGCAATGACAGGTCGGCCAGGGTCATGAGCCAGGGCGCCCGCGCGCGTTCGTCCTCGTCGAACACGGTCATGCCGCGATCTCCTTGATCCGGCCGGTGCCGGGCTCGATGCTCGCCAGCAGCGCGAGCGCCGGCTGGAGGCGGAGGCGCTCCTGGGCTTCGTGCCGGGCGCGGCGCTTCAGCCTTGTGGCGAGCGGCAGCAGCACGAGATTGGCGAGCAGCGCGCCGTACAGCGTGGCGAGCAGGGCGACGGCCATCGCGCCGCCGATCGCCTGCGGATCCTTCATCGCGGCAAACATGCCGACCAGGCCGATCAGCGTGCCGATCATGCCCATGGCGGGGGCCAGCTCGGCCGCGCCGGACCAGACTTCCCAGCCGCCGCGGTGCCGCTCGAACCGCGCGCAGCGGCGCTGCTCGAGCAGGGTCTCGACCTGGCCGGGATTGGCGCCGTCGACGATAGCGGCGACCGCGGCGGCGATGTCGGGATCCTCGATCTTCGAGCGATCGAGCGCGATCACGCCGTGGCGACGCGCGATCCGGCCGAGTGCCGAGACCTGCGAGAGCAGGGGCTCCACGTCAAAACGGCTGCGCGGCAGCTGGCCGAGCGCTGCGACACCGCGCGCGAGGTCGCCCGAGGCGTTGCGCAGCACGGTGCCCGCGACCACGCCCCCGCCGACAATGGCGAGCGCGAGCGGATCGAGGAAGGTCCCGAGGGCAGGAAGCACATTCATATCCATGCCCGTGTGGGTGCAAGAGGCGGGCCAATTGCCTCCCCCTCGGCGCGCGGCAATCCGGCTCCGGAAACCCGGCAACCGGCTGCCGACGCACCGGCAAAAACCTGCCGCACCTTGCCGCTCCTCAGGGCAAAGGCGGTTTTTTCGCCCTTCCGGGAAAATTGGCACGGCGGTTGCAAAGAACCCGGCGAACTTTTGTGCGGGAGACGTGCAATGCCCAATGACAACCTCTTCGGCGTACATGGCACCGCGCTTGCCGTGCGCTCGCAGCGCATGGGCATGCTGGCGTCGAACATCGCGAACGCCTCGACCCCCGGGTACAAGGCCAAGGACGTCGATTTCCGCGCGGCGCTCAACAGCGCGACCAGTGCCGGCGGCTCGATCGACGGCGCGATCGACGCCAACACGCTCTACCGCGTGCCGCTCCAGCCCTCGGCCGACGGCAACACCGTCGAGCTGACCACCGAGCAGACCGCCTTCGCCGAGAACGCCGTCGCCTATCAGACGACGCTGTCGTTCCTGAACGGCCGCATCAACCAGATCACGCGCGCGCTGAAGGGGGAATAAGCAATGGGCGACCAGCCGCTTTCGATCTTCCAGGTCTCCGGCCGCGCGATGAGCGCGCAGCTGGTGCGGATGAACACCACCGCGTCGAACCTCGCCAATGTCGGCACCGTCTCGTCGAGCGCGGACACCGCCTATCGCACGATCAAGCCGGTGTTCCGCACCGCCTTCGACCAGGCGAGCGGCATGTCCACCGTCGATGTCGAGCAGGTCGTCACCGCCGGCTCCGAGCCGACCAAGCACTACGATCCGGGCAACCCGATGGCCGACAAGGACGGCAATGTCTGGGAGGCCGCCGTGGACGAGACCCGGGAACTGGTCGACATGATGGAGACCGCCCGGAACTACCAGAACAACGTCGAAGTGATGCAGACTGCCAAGCAGCTCATCGTCGACACCCTCAAGCTGGGCCGCTGATCATGAGCGATTTCGATAGTGCACT
>Ga0209257_1003670_pt1 | contig 12849 bp, 7 predicted proteins | sample AraplaCvi_mCL_r2_FD_184277 | JGI IMG/M metagenome (GOLD analysis project Ga0209257, IMG submission 184277) | Arabidopsis root microbial communities from North Carolina, USA - plate scrape MF_Cvi_mCL_r2 (SPAdes) (version 2) | ecosystem: Host-associated > Plants > Roots > Endosphere | place: USA...
AGTTCCTTGCTCATTGTTGGCTCACTCCGCGCGCGGCTTCTTGGCCGCCGGCTCGTTGGATGGTTTCTTGTTCGCCTTGCCACCCTGCTTGGGTGCCGGGCCAGTCGGTTTGGTCGGAGCCAGGCCAAGTGCGGCCCAGTCCGGCATGATGCGTGCCTTCTCGATATTCTCGACGTCGGCGGTGAACGGTGAATTGTCGACCTTGAAAGTGACCGTGTTCTGCTCGGCATCGACGCCGAGGATTTCGCCCTGCAGGCGACGACGGCCGTCCTGCGGCAGCTTCAGGGTGACCTTGGCGGATTCGCCGACGGCACGTTCGAAGTGCTCGAAAGTGAACAGCGGGCGGTCCACGCCCGGCGAGGACACTTCCAGGGTGTAATTGGCGGTGATCGGGTCTTCCACGTCCAGCTGGGCCGACACTTCGCGGCTCACGCGCTCGCAGTCGTCGATGTTGACGACGCGCGCGGGCTGCTCGGCCAGCGGCACGTCGATGTACAGGCGCAGGGTTGCGCCGCCCGGGGCGGTCAGGTACTCCACACCCAGCAGCTCGAGACCCAGCGACTGAACGGTGGGGGCGAGCAGATTCGCGATTTCGGTTGCCTTGTCGCTCACAGTCTGCCTTGATTCATTGAAAGAGGTGCTGCCCCGGCTTGCGCCCTGGGGCCCGGAAACAACAAAGGGCCCGCTGGGCCCCTAGTCCGGAACGACTCCGGTCATGCTGGATGGCCAGCCTTCCGGGGGGTCACGACTACCTGGTGGGAAGTCGCACGGCCCGGAAGCCGGTCGCGGGACGGTCCGCATTCCGGGGAATGGGTCCTGTCAGGTAGTCCGCTAAGCCGTGGATGATAGCCGTTGCACCGCGCTGGTGCAACGGCTTGAGGCCTCGCGGACGCCCCTTGAGGGTTCAGATTCACCCACCGGCGGTGTCAGCCACCAAAAAGTTCGTCGTAACTTGGCAGCGTGGCCTGGTCATACCTCGGTGGCGGGTCGCGCCATGCGGGAATCCGCGCGATGATCCTGCGTATGGCGCGCTCCCGGAGGGTAAGCGACCGGGTGGGCGCCAGACTTTCCAGATAGGAAACATGCCCGGCCACATCGACCTGTCGGGTCGCGGTCGTGGAGCCTGGCTGCAGGTGCCCGGTGGTGTAGGCCGGGGACGGATACTGCTTGAGCGGTGGGGGCGTCCAGTTCTCCGGGCTTACATAATTCGGGTTCGCCATGGCGTCGACGACTGCATTGACGTCTGCGTCGCCGGCATCGGGGTGGACCCCCAACTGTCTCCGAAACGCGGGACGTCCCCCCGCCGGCCGCCCAGCGGGATACGTCGTGAACGTCCGCGAGGACTTTCCCATATGCGGCGCTTTTGCCGCGTACCAGGAGGCCGCCGAGGGCGACGGCGAAGGCGCTGCCGCCTGCGCTGCGGGCGACATGGCCGCCTTCGAGCCCCGCCCGCCCGCGGCGACCGCCCGCAGCGGCGCCGCGGTCGACCGGCTGCTCATCGCTTTCTGGGCGAAGCGCATGAAGCGGGTGGCGCCCTTCATCGCCACCTTGGCAACGGCCGGCGCGGTGCCGGCAAGGCCCAGGCCAAGGCCGACAAACCCCAGGATGGTGGCGGTTTTGTGGTCGCCCGCCGCACCCGCTGCCAGGACACCCACTTCGGCGCCCACCGACAGCGCCCCCAGTGCGGTCCCGACGATGGCCGCGGCACCCGATTTGGTCAGCGCGGCGATGCCGCCGGCCGCCATCGCGCCCACCGCCGCGCTGGCCGCGCCAAAGCTGGCCACCGTAACGGCAACACCCAGGGCAAGCCCGACCCCGGCGACGATCCATTTCCAGAAATGCCCGCTGGGATCGGACAGATTGATCGGATCACCAACGCAGTAGGCCAGGGTGTTGAGGCCACCGGCCTCGAATGGACTCGCGGTATCCGGCGCAAGGAAGATGCCCAGCGTGGTGCTGTAGGGACGATGGTGGCCGGGGCCCAGCAGGTAGCAGCCCGATCCGGCATCGTGCCACTCGCCGTTGAACGCGGGCGTGGCGAGCGCAGCTGTTTCGTCGCGGTGGCCATGCGGCGCGTAAGCCACCGGGCGCACGTCGGTATCGGCTTCCAGCAGGACCGAGCCGCCGGGCGCGCTGGCCAGCAGGGTCAAGCGTTCGCCGGGCCCCGCCACCTGCTCGGCCACGGCGCCGTCGGCCGCCATCAGCCAGGTCACTTCGACGTCGCCGCTACCGTCGTTCGCGGCGCGCAGCTCATTGACCACCCGCCCGGCCCGCCAGTAGCGCCAGTGCGTCCGATCTGGAGTGGACAGCCGCACCCACTGGCCGAGGGCGTCATATCCATAGGTTTGCCGTGCCATGCGCCTGCTCCGTCGGGATGATTCGGGGAGGGACCGGTCAGAACTGGAACTCGTTCCGGCTGTAGGGCGGCGGCGGGCCGTCCGGGTACGCGGGTGGAAGGCCTGGGGGGTTGCCAGGCGACTGCGGCATGGAACGTACGAAGTTCGGGTCCGTGTAAGCCGGGGGAACCTCATTCCAGGCGGTAGCATGCCGGCTGAACGGCCGGATGTTGACGGGTATCTCGTGCTCCGGGGCTGCTGCACGGGCGGCCGGTGCGCGCGCTGCGCCGGCCCGGGGCGGATTGGGATTCCAGCGCGCCAGCACCCTGTCGGGTCCGAGCTGAACCGACGTCAGGCCTTCCTCCCCGGTGAAATCAAACAGGTCTGCACGCCTGCCCGACCGGCCCAGCCAGGCCCGTGCATTGGCCCGCGCATTGCGGCGGCCGTACGCCGACAGCTCGCTCAGCAGCGGATAGCCGCGGTTGCGCCCGAGTGCGCGCGCCGTCTCGTTGGCGAAGCGGCTGGGCGTGCTGTTGTGTATCACCTTCACGGTGTATTCCACCCTGGACGCACCGTACTGGGTGGCGATGTCCATTCCGCCAGCCTTCTTGGCCAAGCTCGCCCCCGCCTTGGAGGCGCTGCTGCCGGACCCGCCAATGGCGCGCGCACCGCTGACATTGCGGCTCAATCGAGCGACCTTCTGGCCCAGCTTCATTGCCGACTTGACCAGGGCCGGGCCTGCCGCCACCAGCCCCGCCGCACCGATCCCGAGCCCCACGAAGCCCAGCACCGAGGACGCGGTTTCGTCCTTCACCACGGCTGCCGCGACCTCCACGCCAAAGCCGACCACACCCAGCGTGGCGCCGATCACCGCAGACGCGGTGACACCGATCACCGCGAGCGTGCCCAGGCTCGCCACCGCCGCCACGGCCGCCAAGGCCATGCCGATCCATTTCCAGAAGTGTCCGCTCGGGTCGCTGCGGTTGATCGGGTCGCCGGCGCAGTACGCCAGCGTGTTCAACCCGCCTGCCCCGAACGGGCTGGCCGTATCGGCCGCCAGGAAGATGCCCAGGGTCGGGCTGTACGGGCGGTGGTGGCCGCGTCCCAACAGATAACATCCCGAACCGATATCGAACCATTCGCCGTTGAACCCCGGCGTGGCCAGGGCCGAGGTGTGGTCACGATGGCCCTGCGGCGCGTAGCGGATCGCACGCACCTCGGTATCGGCTTCGAGCAGTACCGAGCCGCCGGGAGCGCTGGACAGCAGCGTCGTGCGCGCGCCGGGACCCGCGACCTGCTCGGCCAGCGTGCTCGCCGCGCCGGCCACCCAGGTCACCTGCACCGGGTCGTCGGCGCTATCGGTTTCCCGCTCCTCGTTGACCACCTGTCCGCCCCGCCAGAAGCGCCAGTGCGTGCCGCCGTCATGCGACAGGCGTACCCAGTCGCCCGCCGCGTCATAGCCATAGCGCTGGAGCAGGCGCGGTGTGGGCTGAAGGGCGTACGTAGTCATTGGCTCACCGCCCGACCGACGGCGCGGCGACTTCAATCAGCTGGTTCTGGCTGTTCCACTTCAGCGTGCGCCCGCGTTCATCACGCACCATCCGGCCGGCGCCGTCCCATTGCAGGTCGTGCAGGTCGCTCGGGTAATCGCGGTGGCTGTGCACGATCCGGGTGAGCTGGGCGGGATCGGTTTCCTCGTAATCGTAGCGGGTGACATTCGAGCCGCCGGGGAAGCGCGTGGTGATGCTGCGGATGCGGTCGAAGGCATCGAACTGGAACTGCTGCCGACCGATCGGTTTGCCCCACGGATCCAGCGGCGGCTGGCTGCCCGAACAGAGGTAATTGACCAGGCGCCCACGCTCGTCATAGGTGAACTCTTCCTGGCGCAGCACATCGTCCCCTTGTACCAGCTTGCGCCGCTCCAGCCGTCCGCTGTGGTCGTAGCGCATTCCCAGCACCTGGATGACCGACTTGCCGCCGGCCACCGCGGTGAAGGTGCGACTGGTTTCACGACCGAAGTCGTCGAACACGATATCGGTCAGCATCGACTGCAGGCCCTCGCGCGTATCGATCCTGTGCACGCGCCCGAAGCTGTCGTAGGTCAATTCAGCGCTGAGGTTGCCATGCGCCAGCTTCCACGGACGGTCGAGCGCATCGTGGGTGATCACCTGCTCCACCCCGAACACGTTGGTGTAGGACTGCGAGGCGCCCAGCAGCGAGTGGCGATGGGTGGCCGAGCGCTCCTGCCCGGTTTCGTTCTTCCAGTGCTCGATCTTGAGCAGGCCCGAGGCGTAGTACTCCAGCGTGCGCTCCAGCCCATCGCGGACGGTGTGGGTCAGCTGTGCGTTCTTCGGGTTGTACTCGAAGTGCGACTCGTTCTCCGCCTTCATCAGCGTGAGCTGCATGCCTAGCTTGGGCTCGTAGGCGTAGGTGACCACTTCGTCGAGCGGCGTGGTCATCGATTTCGGCTGCAGTACGCCGGGATCGTACTCGAAGGTCACCGTGCGCCCGCCGACCGTGTAGGTGCGCCGCCGCGACAGGCCGTCGAAGGTCTGCGTGCCGAGCAGCAGCCGCCCCCCCAGGCTGGCATGGGTGATGCCGATCTCCACCGGCAGCTCGTCGCCACTGTGTTCGGCGTAACAGGTATCGACCACCGCGGCATCGGTGAGCGTGCTGCTGACCACCCGGTCGAACGCGTCGAACGTGTAGAAGGTCTTGTAGCCGCGCCGGTCGGTGGACTCCACGCAGCGACCGATGCCATCGTAGACGAACGACTCGGTCCCCTTCACCTTGCCCGCCGCGTCCAGGTACTCGATTTTTTCGGGCTTGCCGAACACTGTGCCATAGGCCTTGGTCCGCGCCGATGGGTTGCCAGCGGCGTCTTCAACCCACGTGGTTTCGGTCAACGCCACCGGGTCGGCATCGATGATGTCTTTGGTGCCATCCGGGTGCAGCGTCGCGCACTGCTGGCCCCAGGCGTCATACACGTACTGCGTGGTGAGCGTCGCGCGCTTGACGCCGTCCACCCAGTCGGTATGGGTCTGGGCGACCAGTTCACCGAACGCGTTGTAGGTCTTGGTCCAGACCTCGCGGAAGGTATCCGGGGCCACGTCCACGTCTTCGACCTCGCCACGAACCTCGCGCCCCAGGCCGTCCAGGTGCGCGACCGCCCGGCCACCGGTTACTTCGGTGGTGGTGATCGAGACTGGATCGCCTTTTTCTTCCGCCAGTACGTAGGCGAAACGTCGCGTGGCTTCGAACGGGGGCGCGCCGGGTGCCGCGGTCTGCGACGTCACGCGCCCCAGGACATCGAACGTGTACTCGATGGCGCTGCCGGACTCTTCCTCGTACAACGTCAGCCCGCTGAGCAGCGACTGGGTCTCAGTGGCCGTGCGCGTGAAGTCGTCGTGCCCGGTATACAGGGTGTCGATCCGCAGCGTCGACGCGGCTTCGTCCACGGTGTAGGTGTACTCCACCTTCGAGTCATGCCCGTTCAACGTGCTGGTCTCGCGCAGCACGCGACCGTGCGCATCGCTGTCGACGTCGTCGATGTACTCGGTCCGGGTGGTGCCGAGGTCCACGTCCCCACCCGCTTCCTTTGCCACCTTCTTCTCGTTCACCAGCACCAGGTAGCCGGGGTCGCCGTCCACCTTGGAGGACATGGCTTCGTAACGGTACTGGGTTACCACCGTGGCCGCGCCCTCCGCGCGCCCTGCCATCGGGATCGCGGTCAGTTGTTTCACCGAGCGGACCATCCCCAGCGGATCGCGCGGACAGCCGTCTTCGCCCTTGGGGTCGTAATAGGTGCGGTCTTCGGTCAGACCGGTTTCGTCGACCTGCTTGATCAGGTTGCCGTAGTCGTCGTAGTCCGTGGTGACCGTTTCCACCCGCTCAGGGCTTCCCTGCTCCGTACGGTACCAGCGGGTGATCGTCTCGCGCGGCAACTGGAAGTAGGGCACCTGGTCCTTGAAGGACTTGGTGGGATCGTCATGGTAGTGGGTGACCTTCTCCAGCACGCACTTGTCCTGGGTGGTCACTTCACTCACCAGCAGGTGCAGGCGGTTGAACTCCGACTTGACGGTGCGCTTCACCTCCACGTCGTCGACCGTCATCCGCATGGTCGCGGTGCAGTCGTAGCGGTAGTCCTTGCCATTGGCGGCGGTCATGAGGTACAGGTTGTCCTCGTTCGGCTGCCATTGCAGGCCTGAGCGATGACCCAGGTAGTTGCGGGGGCTGTACTCATAGGTGGTCACGATGGGAGGCTGTGCAAATCCCGGGGTGCGGGTATGCACGCGGACGTAGGGCACGTGCGTGGTCGGCGCGCCCGGCAGGCATTCGTGCCCCGCCTCGGTGTAGGTCACCGCCTCCTCACCGCCCGTAGGCAACAGAATGTGGGTCACGTGTTGGAACTCGCCAATCTCCTTGTAGGTGAAGGTCCATCCCACATCGCCCAGCGCAGGGGGCAGGCGCAACCGGCTCAATTTCCTGCTGACCTGGGACAACGAAAACTCCAAAGGCTGGTCGCTCTCCGGATGCAGGGTCACATTGACGAAGTTGGACGAGCGCTCGATCGACAACAGGAGCCCGTTCTCGTCTGATACCGACACCAGTCGCGGCGCTTGCGCCAGGGTGAAGGTCAGGGATACACGACGCCCATCCGGCGATCGGATCTCCACTGGCACTGCGGTCCTGGAGACCCCATTCAAGGTCGACAGCCGCTCGATGACACCGTTCTTGTGCGTGACCAGGTATTCATGGTTGGTCCCCTCGACACGACCCATGTGGAAGGTCACCAGCTTCCGGTCCTTGAACGTAAATTCGCCCAGCGTCTGATCCACGACGAAGCGTTCGCCCGTGGAAAGCACCAGCATCTTGGTCGACGGTTGGTAGGTGGTGATACCGGTCAATGCCCAGCCGATTCCGTAGCCAAGATCATCGCGCTGGTGCGAATTGAAGCCCAACCCGAGCTGTACTGTTGGCCCCTGCAGGCGGTTGGCCTCGAGCGCTGGCAGGCTCATGGCGCAGGTGAAGTCACCGGTGCGAACGTCCACCCCGGTCTGCAGGTGGCTCAGGAAATTCTGCGCATTCGAGTAAGTGGGCGCGCCCTCGTTGATGGGGCCGTCCGGCTCGGGCTCGGGCTGTTCGTGGGAGGTTTCTTCGTTGACAGACATGGGGTGCTCCACCACGGATGCTGTACGGGGAATGGCGACGCCACTGCCAGGCACGCCCCTGCAGGGGCGTGCCTGGCAGGTCATCACCGTTACGTGTAAAGCGTCAAATCGAAGCGACTGGCGCCGCCGGGCTCTTCGGCATCCGCGGCAGGCTCATCAGCGCCCACAGCAGGTTCTTCCGCGTTCGCGGCGGACTTGCCGAAGCGGATGTAGAACGTGTGGCCGTTGCCGTTCGCATCCACGGCGTTCACCGTGCACGGTCCCCCGTGCAGGTTCGCACTGTCGGCATGGAAGTCGATGTCCACGTCCCCGACCAGGATGATCGTGCCCTTGTTCGCGATCGGACTTCGTACCGTTTCTTCTTTCACGTGCGTGCCGAGGACGATGTTCGGGTTGTAATGGGCCTTGCTGTCGCCCGGCTCGCCGTAGCCCACATAGGACGCGAACGTCTCATCCGGGTCCTTGTCTTCCCACTTGGCCATGCCGCCGGGCTTGATCTCATCATCATCGCCCTTGATCTGCATCTCCTTGAACGCGACGGGCACGTTGTTGTTGGTGATCAACCCGACGTAATAGTTGTCGATGAACACCGGCGACCCCTCTGCGCCGCTGACACGCTGCTTTTCGAAGGTGTAGTTGTTGGTGGTGTAGGCAGGAAGCCGTTGCGGTTCCACGATCACCGCGTAATCCAGGCTCGGGAAATCGCTATCGTTGTTGGAATTGGCGATGATCACCAATCCGTCGGACTCACGCGTGATCGCAAGCGCCAGCTTGCGACTGAGCCCGGCATCGTCGGTGGTGGTGACATACATGTTGCGCACGTACCGGCCCACTCTGGTGGTCGTCGGCGAGTGGGGCGCGCTGGATGCTTCGCGCCCAGGCTCGGAATAGAACTCGTAGTTCTCATCTCGATCTTCCGAGTACTTCCATCCCGCTGACAACTCGGCCTCGCTGGTGTAATTCACAAGGCGAATGCTGTTCTTCTCGCTATCTTTCAAGTCATACGGCTCGCCATCCAGCATCGTTGTGATCAGCACTTCCAGATAAATCTGCTGTCGGCCGTTGGCATAGAGCTTGGTGGGCGAGAGCACGGTCGCGGTGAACTCGCCCACGCCATTGAAACTCGGCTTGTCCTCCCGACCCGCTACTGCAGTGTCCTTTTCCATGACGATGTCCCCATCGACTTACCGCAAGAATCCCCCGATTCCTGTTGCAGTTTCCGTCCGTCCCAGGTGGATGCATTCGTGCGCAGGTAGAACCACTGCGCGCACACCTGGAGGGCGGAAGTTGCTGTTTACGCCGGCCATCGTAAATTCCATGTGATGCCTCACCGACCGTGCAGGCGACTGCGCTTCGCACGCACCGACGGCTCCACTTCATGTCGTTCTAACGCGGTCGGCGTTATTCAGTGTTTGCCGGTGGTGCGCCAGCACCAACCCGGCCAGGTAACGGGGGTTGCTGCCGCGCGACGAACACGCGCACCTGCCAGGGCATGGTCATGCCGACACTCACCGCAGACGCTTCCCACCCATTCGCCTTGCCGCTTGCGCGCTATCGCTACGATGCCGAGGGCCTGCTGTCCGGCATCCGCCATCCGACATGCACACGTTACCGCTATTGGCGGGATGACCGCGCCGTGGCCGAGAGCGCCACGCGCGACAGCGGCGCGCTGGAACAGGTGAGCTGGCTGTGGCTGGCCGATGCACCGCTGGCCGAGATCGCGCCAGCGTCGTTGGCTTCCCTGTTGCTGCTGGCCATCGACGCCTCGCTCTCGCCGATGCTGGAGCATGCAGACGCCGTGACCAACATCACCTACGCGCCCCACGGGCACCGCGCCGGCGCCCTGCCCCGTCGCATGATTCCACTGGCCCAATTGGGATTCAACGGCGAACTGATCGACACCGACAGCGACCTGTACCTGCTCGGGCCACGACTTCACCGCCCCTACTCCCCCCGCCTCGGCCTGTTCATCGCGCCCGATACGATGAGCCCGTTCCTGGACGGCGGCTTGAATGGCCTCGCGTACTGCGAGGGCGACCCGATCAATCGCGCCGACCCGACCGGCAACTTCTGGAAATGGATCATGGTCGGCATCGCCGTGGTGGCAGCGGTAGCGAGTTTCGGCAGCATGGCGGTGATCGGCGTCACCGCCTCGGCGGTGATCGGCGCGGCGATCTCGACCGCGGCCGCTGCGGTGGAGGTAGCCGCGGCGGTGGTCAAGGACGAGCTGGCACAGGAGGTGCTGGGCTATGTGGGCATCGGGCTGACGGCCGCCGGCGTGGTCAGCGCCATCCCCGCCGTGGCCAAGGCCGGCACCCGGTTGGCCAGCAAGGGCAGGCAGTTCCTGCAGCGGCTGGGCAGCACGCGACCGCAGACATTAGCGGACAAGGGCAGCCGCACGGCGCTGAAGGCGTGGCCGATGAGCACGTCGTCAACGGCGTCGCAGTCCAGTGGTTTCGTCGACGGCCCCTGGCCACTCGGTAAAGCGTCGATGGCGATGGAGGAGTACATCGACGTCGTCCAGGCCCATGGCGCACGGTTCCTCACTGGAGCGAAGGGAAATGTCTCCGGCGGGAAACTGGCCTCCCAGATACGCAAGGCGGTGGGCCGCGATCATGTTTTCCAGCGCGTCGAGCTGCAGTCGTGCCGGTCGGCGTTTGGCGGAAAGTACGCGTCGCAGGCGCAGCGCGTGGCCGACAAGCTGGGCGCTCCCACCACCGGCTTCCAGGGCCGCGCCGGATTCGCCGAAACGATGTACCGCGATCACAACTACGGCACCCGACGGATCATGGAACCGCAGACCGGCTGGGCGAAACGGCGCACCGCCCTTCTCAACGGCACGCTCAGCCGCCTGGTGGGGCTGAAGTACAAACTCACTTCGCTTGCATGAGCGACCTATGGACGGCGGCGACATGGCCGTCAGGCGCGCCAACGCAAAACGGCGACCCGAAGGTCGCCGTTCTGGTGCTGGATGTCTGACGTCCAGCAATACAACTTGGTAGCGGGGGCAGGATTTGAACCTGCGACCTTCGGGTTATGAGCCCGACGAGCTGCCAGACTGCTCCACCCCGCAGCAGAAGCGGAATTGTACGGGAGATCGTGGATTGCTGCAAGCCCTGGTTCGAGTCTGTGGAACGACAAAGGCGACCCCGTTGCCGGGATCGCCTTTGTCGTTCCTGCCGTCGGCTTCCACCGGCGGCTATTTGGTAGCGGGGGCAGGATTTGAACCTGCGACCTTCGGGTTATGAGCCCGACGAGCTGCCAGACTGCTCCACCCCGCAGCAGAAATGGTTGAGCGTCGATTGATCACTAACAGTGATCATTACAGCAACGATGTTCTGGCGAAACCGCTGCATCAACAACTCAGGAAACGAATATTACACTAATTGCGCAGCTTTGTATCGCTTTTTATGCAAGATGCGCAAAAGCCTGCTGGCACCAGACCATGATCGGGTTCCAGGCAAAGCCCAGCGCCAGCAGCGCCAAGGCATTCACGCCGAGCACCACGCCCAGCACGCGGTCGTTGTTGGCCGGCAGCGGCTCACCCACCGGCTCGTCGAAGTACATGACCTTGATGACGCGCAGGTAGTAGAAGCAGCCGATCACCGCACAGATGACGCCCAGGATGGCCAGCCACAGCATGCCGCCGTTGATGGCCGCGCCCAGCACCGCCAGCTTGGTCCAGAAGCCCAGGAACGGCGGAATGCCGGCCATCGACGCCATGATGCACAGGACCAGGCCTGCCATCCACGGATTGCGGGCATTGAGGCCCTTCAGGTCGTCGATCCGCTCGGCTTCGAAGCCACTGCGCGACAGCGCGATGATCGCGCCGAAGCCGGCGGTGGACATGATCGCGTAGCTCAGTGCGTAGAACAGCGCCGCCGCGTAGCCACGGTCGCCGCCACCGGCAATGCCCAGCAGCAGGAAGCCGATGTGCGAGACGGTCGAATAGGCCAGCATGCGCTTGAGGTTGCTCTGCGCGATCGCCATCAGGTTGCCGACCACCAGAGACAGCGCGGCCAGGCCACCGATCAGGTACTTCCACTCGTCCGACAGCGGGCCGATGCCCATTTCCAGCAGGCGGTAGGCCATGCCGAACGCGGCCAGCTTCGGCGCCGAGCTGATGAACAGGGCGACCGGTGCCGGTGCGCCCTGGTACACGTCGGGCAGCCACATGTGGAACGGGGCCGCGCCGAGCTTGAACGCCACGCCGGCGATCATGAACACCGCGCCGGTCAGCAACAGCATCTTTTCATCGGAGTTCGGGATGGCCGCATTGATCGCGTCGAGGTGCAGCGAACCGGTGGCGCCATAGACCAGCGACATGCCGTACAGCAGCAGGCCCGACGCCAGCGAACCCAACACGATGTATTTCATCGCCGCTTCGGTCGCCAGGCCGTTGTCACGGTTGCTGGCCACCAGCGCGTACGAGCACAGCGCCAGCAGTTCCAGGCCCAGGTAAACCATCAGCAGGCTGCCGGCCGAGACCAGGATCATCATGCCAGCGGTGGCGAACATCACCAGCACCGGAATTTCGCCCTGGAACAGGTCGCGTTCGCGCAGGTAGCTCCAGCCGTAGACCAGGGTCAGGCCGCTGCACAGCACGACCACGACTTTCATCACGTCGGCGGCGGTGTCGCGGACGAACATGCCGTGGAAGACCTCGCCCTGCCCGCCCACGCCGGTGGCGAGCATGAACAGGACGACCGCCAGCGCGGCGACCGAGAACAGGTGGGTCCATATCTTGTTCTGCTTGCTGATGAACAGGTCGAGGATCATCAGGGCGAACGCACTGCCGATCAGCACCAGCTCCGGAGCGAGCGGCGGCAGGTCAGCGGCGGTCAATGGCAACAGCGGCGAGGTGGTCATCATCAAATCCTGGAATTACAGCAGCTTGCTGGATGCGATCTGCATCGCCAGCTTTGCGATCGAGGGCTCCATCAGGTCGGTCAGCGGCTTGGGGTACAGACCCAGTGCCAGCGTACCGACGGCGAACACGCCCAGCACCAGCCACTCACGGCCGTTGATGTCCTTCAGTTCGGCCACGTGGGCGTTGGCGACTTCACCGAAGAACACCCGCTTGTACAGCCACAGCGTGTAGGCGGCGGTGATCACCAGGGTGGTCGCGGCGGCCAGGGCCAGCCACGGATTCCGCTGGAAGCTGGCCATGATGATCATGAACTCGCCGACGAAACCGCTGGTGCCCGGCAGGCCCGCATTGGCCATGAAGAACAGCATGGCGAAGGTGGCGAACCACGGCATCACGTTGACCACGCCGCCGTAATCGGCGATGCGGCGGCTGTGCATGCGGTCGTACAGCACGCCCACGCAGGAGAACATCG
>Ga0209257_1003672_pt1 | contig 12835 bp, 12 predicted proteins | sample AraplaCvi_mCL_r2_FD_184277 | JGI IMG/M metagenome (GOLD analysis project Ga0209257, IMG submission 184277) | Arabidopsis root microbial communities from North Carolina, USA - plate scrape MF_Cvi_mCL_r2 (SPAdes) (version 2) | ecosystem: Host-associated > Plants > Roots > Endosphere | place: USA...
GCCACACTCTACGTACCGCATTTGGGCGCGCTGAAGCGGGTGAGCGAGGCTTTCCGGACCAACGTCGGGCGCGCCAAGCGCCTGATGCGCCGGCTGGCTGGGAAATCATGACCGCGATCAGCGTCTGTCTGGCGACTTATAACGGTGCCGCCTTCGTCGCCGAGCAGTTGCAGTCGATACTCGACCAACTCGCCCCCGACGATGAGATCATCGTCGTCGACGATGGTTCGACGGATAACACGCTGGATATCGTCCGCAACTTTGGGGACGCCCGTATTCACGTCTTTCCGAACGAGCAGAATGTTGGTGTGAACGAAACCTTCGTCCGCGCGGTCGGCCGTGCGACGAAGCCGATCATCTTTCTCAGCGATCAGGACGACGTCTGGACGCCCGGTCGCAAGGCGATGATGCTCGAAGCCTTCTCCGACCCGCGCGTGCTTGTCGTCGCCGGGAACTACCGGCTGATCGACCGCGACGGTGATCCGCTGCCGGGTAGCCTGGTGCCCGATCTGAAAGCGGACGAAAGCCGATCCCGCCTGCTCAATTTATTTCGCATCTTTGGGGGAACGCAAAACTATTATGGGTGCGCGATGGCATTCCGCGCCTCGCTACGGGTCGCAATCCTTCCCTATCCGGCAGGGATGGAATGTCACGATATCTGGATCGGGATGATCGGCGTCACGAGCGACTCCATGGCACATATCGAGGAACCGCTACTGCTCCACCGCGTCCACGGGCGCAATGCCAGCATCATCCGCCGGGCGCTTTGGAAAAAACTCGCGTCGCGTGTCGTTCTTTCCTACCAGCTTGCAGTCGCGATGGCGAGAGTCGCCAGCTTGCGTCGCCGCCCATCCGCTTCTTCAAGCCTGTTTGATCGCACCGCATGACCGCAGCCGTTTCCATTGCACCCAGCCAGGAAGGAAAAACGAACGCGCTGACATTCGCGAGTTCGGTCGCGTTGGCGCTGTCGTTCGTGTTTGTTGCGGCGGGGATCACCAAAAACGATATTTCCTACGTTTTTCTGGCGCCGATCTTCCTGTTAATGTTCCCGCTTTCGAAAGCGAAATATTCCAATCCGAGAAAGGCGATGATCGTTCTGGTCTTCGCCCTGATCTTTTTCGGAACGGTGAAGGGATATTTCATTGGCCACAATGTTGGATATATTTTGCGCTTCACAGCGCCCCTTCTGGCTTTCTGGCTGGCCTGTCTCTTTCCGGGAATCGGACGAGCCCTCTACCAACGCAGGGATTTGATCCTTCTTGTCTCGTTCGGTCACACGTTGGCCGTGCTTTATGTTGTGAAGACGGGCGATTTCCTCTTCGCTGAACGCTTCATTCCTGGATGGACGCTGACCTTTTCGAGCAATGCTGCCGTCAGCGTGTGGCACTATTTTGCGCTCCCGTTCGCGTTTGTCGCACTTGGGAAAATTGCCGCAAAGAATCTGAGCGTGAGCAATTTCTTCTACCTCGGCATAGGGGCGATGACGATCCTCGGCTTATATCTCCTGACCGACACCTCTTCCTACGTCCTCGCGGTATTCGTGATCGCGCTTCTCATCGTTCTACCGATGACGATTCTGAACTGGGTGCGCATGGTCAGCTTTATCGTTCTGCCTGTTCTGATCGTCGACTTTTTTACCAGCAAGATCATCTCGAACATCATCGTGGAATTCATGTATCGATTGGGCATTGAGGATTTGGGCGATATTCTACGACTGATCCAGCTCGATTATTTCGTCCGATATTCAGAATTTCTTGGAAGCGGCTTTGGTGCCGAACACACGTTTCCGCTGGAATTGCAGGCCGAACGCCAAGTGTCGCAGATTGTCTATCCCTATGCTTCAGAGCTTCCGATCGTCAACATCATCTACAATGGAGGCATATTGGCAGGAATCTGGTTTTTCTGGCTGTCGATCATCGTGATCGATCTCGCGCGATTCCGGAAAGTACGCAAGGGCGTGTGCACTTTAGGTCTTGCCTGTAGCGCCGTCCTCTTCGGGTCGATTTCGAACCCCTACCTCTTCGCGCCGGCCAGCATGCTTCTCCTCGCGATCATGTTCGACGTCTGGGACGAATCGCGAGAGAGCGTAAAACCGGTAAACCGGACGCGCCGGACGCAGACGCGCCTGGTTCGTCAACCGCCGCCTCGCCATCTTCGCTAAGCGGGATTCACCCAATGTATAACCAATATGGCAAGCGCCTGTTCGACGTTGCCCTGTCGATCGGCATGGCGTTGCCCGCCCTGTTTCTGTGCCTCGCCTGCGTCGTCGCGATCCGGATGGAAAATGGCGGGCCAGCGATCTTCAAACAGATTCGGGTCGGCCGTGATCGGAAGCCCTTTCTTCTCTACAAGCTGCGCACGATGTCGGTCGATACCGGGGATCGCGCCAGCCACGAGGTGTCGCAGGCGCAAATCACCCGTATCGGCCGGATCTTGCGCAAGACGAAGCTCGACGAACTCCCGCAGTTGCTGAACGTCCTGCGCGGAGACATGAGTTTCGTCGGGCCCCGTCCCTGCCTGCCGAGTCAGGAAGTCCTTGTCACGGAGCGATACCAACGGGGCGTCTACGTTGCTCGCCCTGGAATTACAGGACCCGCCCAGCTGGCGGGAATCGACATGTCGACGCCCGTGGCGCTTGCCGAGGCGGACGCCCGCTACGTCGATCGTGTCAGCCTCGTCGAGGATTTGAACCTTATCGTTCGCACGGGCCTGGGACGCGGCAGCGGCGATGCTGTCAAGCCGGGCTAGCGATCCCTCAAGAAAGCCAAGCTCTGCGGCATCTGTTCCTCCGGGCGCCAAGCGAAGTAGCCGGCGATCTCATCCGCAGATGCGACTTCGAGTCCGTCGGTCGCCCCCGCCACCATTTCCGAACGCCCCGTCATCGCGCCCAAGCCCCGCAGAAGCGAAAGGGGTACAGGCACCAAGTGCGCTGCCCGCCCGAGCTGGATCGCCATCATCCTGATGAGATCGCATGTTGCTACCGCCTGGTCGTCCGAAGGCTCAAAGATCCGGCCCGTCGCGGCGCTCCAATTCGCCTCGTCGGCGGTGACCATGGCAAGGATCAGCGACGAAAAATTATTCCGCGAAAGATAGGCCCGCGAAGCCCGCGCAGCGCCGAGCGGCAGGGGCAACCCGCGTTCGACCAAGCGCGACAAGGTGGCGAGTCCGCCCTTGCCGCCCGGGCCGTAAACGGGCGGCAGACGCAGGATGATCGTGCGAAGGTCGGCGGCGTCGAGAAACCGTTGTTCGACCTCCCGCTTGACCGAACCATAGGATCGCTCGTTCGCGTTGCTGTCGCGCGCGTAGATGCTGCTCGCAACTACGACTCCCTCGATCGCATTCGAGCGTACGGCGTCAATGAGTGCATCGGCATTTCCAAGCGCTTCCGCCCCGCTCCGCTCGTCCGTTCGCTCGGGGTTGTCGGCGAGGTGCAGAACATAACGAACCCCCTTGAGCGCGTCACTCAGGTCGGCAATATCGCCATAGGACGCGATGGTCCGCCATTCCGTTGTCGGGGGCGCCCACGCGGGTCGAGACCCCCGCGACAGGGCGCGTACGGCGACACCGCTCGCCGCCATCCGTTCGATCACGCCCCGCGCGATAAACCCCGTGCCGCCGGTGACAGCGAGCGTAATTCTCTGGTTATCACCTGCATAGTTGGTCATTAGGGAAGCCCGAATCCTCAATAGAATGTTTCATTCTCACATGCGCATCGCTCTCATATCGCAGTATTTTTTTCCTGAACAGTTTTCGAATAACGCGATCGCCCGCGAAATGCTCCGCCGCGGTCACGATGTTCATGCGATTTCCTGCGTCCCAAACTACCCCGCCGGTCAGTTTTTCCCAGGATATTCCAATAGTTTACGCCGCGAAGAAAATTGGGAGGGCGTTCGGATCAGCCGGGCGTACACCGTCGCGAGGGGCAGAACCCCCTTGTCGCTGATCGCCAACTATCTGACCTATCCCGTCGCGGCGAGTTGGACAATGGTCCGCAAGCTCCGGCGCGGAGCCGACGTATCATTCGTCTCGATGCCCTCGCCCCTGCTTCAAGCTTTGGCAGGGATCGTCCTGCGCTGGCGGACGGGGACGCCATGCGTCTATTGGGTTCAGGATATTTGGCCCGAAAGCGCCACCTATACCCTGGGATTGCGAAATCGGTTCATCGTCGGGCTGCTCAACGGGCTTTGTGGCTGGATCTATCGCCGTGCCGACATCGTTATGATCCAGAGCGCGGCTTTTCACGACATGATCGCGCGCTTTGGCGTACCCTCGGACCGCATCCGGATCCTGCCCAACACCGCGCCCGAATCCTACCGTCCGCTTACGCCCGCGCAGGCGCCCGAATTTTCAGCGAAGGTGCCGCAGGACGGTTTTCGCCTCATGTTTGCGGGCAATATTGGAGAAAGCCAGGATTTCGACACGCTTGTGGCTGCGGCCACCCTGTTGCGCGAGCGCACCGATCTCCACTGGATCATTGTTGGTAGCGGCCGTGACGATGAGCGTGTGAAGCGGCTTGTGATCGAGAACGGCTTGACAGAGCGTTTTCATTTTCTCGGACGCTTTCCTGAAGACGCCATGCCATCCTTTTTTGCCCACGCCGATGCCATGCTCGTAAGCCTGAAATCGATCCCTATCTTTGCCCTTACCGTGCCGTATAAGGTCCAGTGCTATATGGCATGCGGAAAGCCCATTATCGCTTCGCTCGATGGTGAGGGCGCGCGCATCGTCAATGAGTCGGGCGCGGGTATCGCGGTCCCGGCCACCCAGCCACAGCGTCTTGCAACCGCGATCGTCGAGATGATCGACGCCGGCTCAACCGCACGATCGACTTATGCCGCCAATGCGCGCCGTTACTTCGACGCCCACTATTCAGCCGAAAAAATTTATGGCGATCTGGAACGCGCGCTCGCGGATGCGGCACAAAGCCGAACACGAAGCTGACCAACTCTGCCTTTCATCGCGGCCGCGGCTTTAGCCTGCGGCGGGTTTCCTCGCCAATTGGAAGAGCGCTTGGCCATAAGCGGTCTTCTCGAACATTTGCGCGCGTGCGAGCAGTTGATCGCGGTCGATGAAGCCTTGTTCGAATGCAATCTCTTCTAGGCAAGCGATCAGGTTGCCGGTGCGCTTCTGGATCACGCGAACAAACTCGCTGGCCTCCACCAGGCTATCATGCGTGCCCGTGTCGAGCCATGCATAGCCCCGCCCCATCCGCTCGACGAACAACTCGCCGAGTTCCATATAGACCCGATTCAAATCGGTAATCTCGAGCTCGCCGCGCGCCGACGGGCGGAGAGTCTGCGCGAATTCGACAACGCGACTATCGTAAAAATAGAGGCCCGTTACCGCCATGTCCGATTTCGGATTGGCGGGCTTCTCTTCCAGATCGATCGCTCGGCCTTCGCCGTCGAGCGCGACCACGCCATAGGCGCCCGGATTGTCGACCTGATAGGCGAAGACCGTTGCCCCTCCCGCGCGCGCGCGCGCGCGGTCGAGCAAGTCGACCAGCCCTGCGCCATGAAAAATATTATCGCCCAGAACGAGCGCGACGGGCTGATCGCCAACGAAGTCGGCGCCGATCAGGAAAGCCTGCGCCAAGCCTTCCGGTCGCGGTTGTAGCGCGTAGCTGATCTCGAGGCCGAACTGACTTCCGTCACCGAACAGCCGCTTGTAATTATCGAGATATTCCGGCGACGAAATAATCAATATCTCGCGGATTCCGGCAAGCATCAGCACCGACAGCGGATAATAGATCATCGGCTTGTCGTAGATCGGCAAAAGCTGCTTGTTCACTGCGAGGGTCGCGGGGTGCAGTCGGGTTCCGCTGCCACCTGCCAGAATGATTCCACGCATCTTCAACGCTCGCTTTCCACTACGGCCGGAAATTTTTCCGCCATGATCGATTTGACCGCATCCCGCCAATCCCTCGGCTTCACACCGAAATCGCGTTCAATGAGGACGGTCGAAAGGCGCGAGTTCGCCGGGCGGCGCGCCCTCGTTGGATAATCCGTGGTCGCGATGGCGCGGAGTCTGGGCGTCTTTTGGCCGCCCTGTTTCGCCAGCGAAAAGACCAGCCCGGCCAGATCGAACCAGCTGGCCGATCCAGCGTTGACGAAATGCCACGTGCCCCCGCCCCCACCGAGGCGGGAAAATAGGACGTAGAGCGCCTGTGCGATGTCGTCCGCCGACGTCGGGCAGCCCCACTGGTCATCGACGACGGCGACCTCTTCGCGCTCACCGCCCAGCCGGAGCATGGTGTTCAGGAAATTCGCGCCGTTCGCGCTGAGCACCCAGGCCGTCCGGACGATCGCATGATTGGGATTGCCCGCGCGCACGGCGTTTTCACCCGCCAGCTTGGTCCGGCCATAAACGCCAAGCGGGTTGGTCGCATCGCTCTCGACATAAGGCCCCGCTTTCGTTCCGTCGAACACATAGTCGGTCGAAAGATGGAGGATGGGAACGCCCAGGCGTGCGCTTTCCTGGGCAAGAATGCCGGGCGCGAGCGCGTTGATCGCGGTCGCCGCGCCCTCGTCGTCCTCGGCCCTATCGACCGCCGTATAGGCGGCGCAGTTGATCAGCGCGCGACAGGACGTCCGCTCGAAAAAGCTCCGGATTCCGGCCTCGTCGCAAAGATTCAGCTCGTCGCGGCTGGGTGCGCTCGCCGCGATCCCGGCTTCGCGAAGCAGCCGCAGCATGGCCGAACCGACCTGTCCGGTTCCACCTGTGATCAGGACCGGGTCCAAGGGTCAGCGCGCCCCGAGGCCCAAGCGCGAACCGTCAAACGGTCCGGCGAGCAAGGGTTCCCACCACGCGCGATTGTCCAGATACCATTGCACCGTCTTGCGCATCCCGCTTTCGAAGCTCTCATGCGGCCGCCAGCCGAGTTCCCGCTCGATTTTCGTCCAGTCGATAGCGTAGCGAAAATCATGCCCGGGCCGGTCGGTAACGAAATGAATCTGGTTCCTGTAGCTTTCCCCGCCGGGCTTCGGAACCAGATCGTCGAGAATTTCGCAGATCGTCTGCACGACCTGCAGGTTCGTCCGTTCGGACTGCCCGCCAACCATATAGCTTTCGCCCGGCTCACCGCGCTCAAAGACCGCGCGCAACGCCGTGACATGATCGTCGACATGTAGCCAGTCGCGGATATTTTCGCCTTTCCCGTAAACAGGCAGCTTCTCGCCCGCGAGGCATTTGATAATCATCAACGGGATCAGCTTCTCCGGAAACTGGCGCGGCCCATAGTTGTTCGAGCAATTGGTAATCAGAACCGGCAGACCGAAGGTATGAAACCAGGCACGCACCAAATGATCCGACCCCGCCTTTGACGCCGAATAGGGCGACCGCGGATCATAGCGGGTCGATTCCGTAAACAGGCCCTCGGCGTCCAGCGATCCGAACACCTCGTCGGTCGAGATGTGGTGGAAACGAAAACGGTCTTTGCGATCGTCTGGCAGACCCTGCCAATACGCAAGCGATGCCTGCAGCAGCGAACATGTACCGACCAGATTGGTCTGCACAAATGCCGCCGGCCCGTCGATCGACCGATCGACATGCGTTTCGGCAGCGAGATGCGTCACGAGGTCGGGTTGGAACTCGTCAAAAATCTTCGCCATTTGCCCGGCATCGCAAATATCCTGCTGTTGCAGACGATAACGGTTATTGCCTTCGATGTCCGTCAGGGACGCCACGTTTCCTGCATAAGTCAGGCTGTCGATGTTCAAGACGTCATAGCTGCCGTCCATAACAAGATTCCGGACCAGCGCCGAGCCGATGAAGCCCGCGCCCCCCGTTACGATTACCTTCACAATCGGTTTTGTCATTTTTCACCTTGGTCCAGCGGTTGAAGCGGACGGCCGTCATATGGAAACTCAAACCGGGCGTCGGCGAGCGAAGGAAGCTCAAGATCCTTGGCCGAAAGAATAGGTGTCAAATCTGCCAGCGGCCACTCGACGTTGATCGACGGATCGTCCCAGCGAATACCGCCGTCAGACACGGCGTCGTAAAAGGCGTCTACCTTGTATGCCACTTCGGTGTCGGGTTCGAGGGTCAGAAACGCGTGGGCGAACCCCTGCGGCACAAAGAGCTGGTCACCGGTTTCGGCGCTCAATTCGGCCCCGACCCAATGTCCGAAAGTAGGTGAATCGCGCCGAATGTCGACCGCCACGTCAAAAATTCGTCCCTTGAGACAACGCACGAGCTTCGCTTGCGCGAAGGGAGCGGATTGAAAATGCAACCCGCGGAGCGTCCCCGCATGACGCGAATAGGAATGATTGTCCTGAACGAAAACGGCGTCGATCCCGAGTTTCTGAAATTGCCGCTCACTCCATGTCTCGGCAAACCATCCGCGCGCGTCTTGGAAACGCTTCGTTGCAATCAGTTTTACTGGCATTCGAAAAGCTCGCCCATGTCCAGGTCATCGGGGAAAACCGGGCGAACGCGCGGCTAGCTCCAAGGTGGAGCGCGATGCTCCCCTAATGCAAAAAATTCGGCTTTGCAAACGCCGCTACGAGGTCGCTCGCGCCCACGATCGGTTCGCTTGCGAAGCTTGCCGCAATGAAAATAGGGATGGAACTGGCATTGTCTTTCGGGTAGCTGGCGCCATTCTGCGAGCAATATCTGGCCGATCCACAATTCGGCCCGGACAATCGCACTAAATTCAGTTTCAATGGTTGCGGCGACTGCCCTTCCTCTGCCGGGATTAAGAAAACAGGCATGTCTCAGAATTCTTCGATTCCTTCCAATGGCATGATCTCATCCGGATTGTCGGTCCCGGAAAATAATGACGGCGAGTCGACCGGCCTCGCTCCGCCGATTCTGTTGCAATATTGGCAGGTCGTCATTCGATGGAAGTGGATAATCGCCGGCATCATCGCTTCGACGCTTGCGCTCGGATTGGTGGTTACGCTGTTGTCGACTCCCAATTACACCGCGACCTCCCGCATAGAAATCAGTCGTGAGCTCAAAAAGGTCACCAATGTCGAAGGCATTGAATCCGCCGATACCGGTCGCGATCTGGAATTCTACAATACGCAGTATGCGCTTCTAACCGCTCGTTCGCTTGCCGAGCGCGTAGCACGTAAGCTGCGCCTTGCCAGTAATGACGCGTTTTTCGAAGCACATGACGTGGATCCCAATGAAGGAAGCACGACCGATTCGAAAGCTGAAGGCCCGCTTGCCACGCGCGACCGCCAGCGCCGCGAGAATCTTGCGATCAAGCTGTTGCTCAAAAATTCGTCGATCTCGCCGCTCCGCGGGTCGGCCCTGGTCGATATCAGCTACACTAGCGCGTCGCCGGCACTTTCCAGCCAGATTGCGAATACCTGGACCGAGCAGTTCATCGTGCAAAGCATGGACCGACGCTTCGCATCGACAGCCGACGCCCGCAAATTCCTGGAGGGCCGCCTCGAAGAATATCGTACGCGCTTGGAAACTGCCGAACGCGAACTGGTGAGCTATGCCGCCAACAAGGATATCGTTGCGCTGGGCAATACAAAGACGCCCGACGGCCGCACCGAAGTTGACCGTACTTTGGTATCGAGCGACCTTGAGGCGCTTAATAGCGCTCTCGCCTCCGCAACAGCCGAAAGAATCTCCGCAGAAAGCCGCGCGCGCGCCGGACAGGCCGGGGCGAACGCCGAAACGCTGAACAATGTGGGCATTGGGCAGATGCGGCAACGACGCACGGAACTCGCGGCCGAATATGCAAAAATGATGGTGCAGTTCGAGCCTGGTTATCCAGCCGCAAAAGCGATTGCCGAGCAGCTTCGCGTATTGGACGCGAGCCTCGCGCGCGAAGAATCGCGCGTGCTGAGCAGCCGGTCTGCCGAATATCGCGAAGCATCGCGCCGCGAGGCCGAATTGCGCGACAAGGTGGAAGCGTTGAAGGGCCGGATGACTCAGCAGCAACGCGATCGAATTCAATATAATATATACCAGCGCGAAGCAGATACGACGCGTGAACTCTACGACGGGCTGTTGCAGCGTTATAAGGAAATCGGCGTCGCTGGCGTGGGCGCGAACAATATCGCGATCGTCGATTTCGCGAAAGTGCCCGACAAGCCGACTTCGCCGAATCTGCCGCTAAACCTAGCGCTGGCGTTGCTGGCGGGGCTGGCGATTGCGGCCGTCACGACGCTGGGCCTTGATCAGATCGATGAAGGATTGCGCGATCCGGGACAAGTCAACCGCCTCCTCCATATGCCTTTGCTGGGCAGCGTCCCCGATGTGGAAGACAACGACGCGCTCGACCTTCTGCGCGACGCGAAGTCGCCACTATCCGAAGCCTATCTAAGCATCAGGTCGAACCTAGCTTTTTCGACGGATCACGGGATGCCGCGCGCGTTGATGGTAACCAGCACGCGCCCGGCAGAGGGCAAGAGCACGACAAGCCTTGCGCTCGCGACGGTGCTTGGCCGAACCGGCCGCAACGTGCTCCTGCTGGACGCCGACATGCGTTCGCCGTCGATGCATGAATTCACCGGGCTTACAAATAAGGAAGGGCTCAGCAACTTCCTCGCTGGCGATGATGAATGGAAGCGTCTGATCCAGCAGACCGCGCTGAAGGGCATGAGCCTGCTCCCAGCCGGCCCGACGCCACCGAGCGCCGCCGAACTGCTGAGCAGCGACCGCATGCAAAATCTCGTGCGCCAGCTTCTTGAGCATTTCGATCATATCGTGATTGACTCCCCGCCCATTCTGGGCCTTGCCGATGCCCCGCTCCTTTCGCGCGCGGTCGAAGGATGCGTGTTCGTGGCCGAATCCGAAGGCGTTGCAGTCCGCGGCATTCGTGCTTCGCTGGGACGTCTCCAGGCGGTTCATGCGCACGTCTTCGGTGTCATCCTGACCAAATTGAAGCATCGTCAGGCGGGCTATGGATACGGTTATGGTTATGGTTATGGGTACGGCGACGAAGATCAGCAGAAGAACGCCTGACAACATTTTGGGACCATCATAATCCCGTCGCCTAACCCCCTCGGGCCGACCGCGCGACCTCGAGAAGAACTGAGTTGAAACAGATGTACCAGATTTGCTCACGGTTGGTGGTCGACACCAGCGATCCCACCATTCGCTTCGACGCCGACGGCATTTCGAACCATTATCACGAGTTTTTCACCAACACGCTGCCGCAGTGGAAAACCGGCGCCGAGGGGACCAGCGCGCTGGCCGCGAAGGTCGAAGAGATCCGCGACGCGGGCAAAGGCAAGGAATTCGACTGCATCATCGGACTGTCGGGCGGTGCCGACAGCTCGTACATGCTGCACAAGATGGTCACCGAGCATGGACTGCGTCCGCTGGTGTTCCACGTCGACGCTGGCTGGAACAGCGAAATCGCGGTGCACAACATCGATTGCATGATCGAAAAGCTGGGCCTCGACCTCTACACCGAAGTCATCAACTGGGAAGAGGTTCGTGATTTTCAGTTGGCGATGTTCAAAAGCGGCATTCCGTGCATCGACACACCGCAAGACATCGCTTTCATCGGCGTTCTGTTCCAGTTCGCCAGCAAGCATGGCATCAAATATATATTGAACGGCGGCAATATCTCGACCGAGTGCGTCAGCTATCCGCAGCAATATTTCTATTTCGCCGACATGGCGCTGATCCGCGACATCCTCTCGCGCTTCGGCACGGTGAAGATGGCCAGCTACCCGTTCACGTCCGTCGCCTATCGCAAGCTCTATATGCCCTATGTGCGCGGCGTTAAGATGTTCAAGCCGTTGAACTTCATGCCGTATCAAAAGGCTGAAGCGATGAATGAGCTTCAGGAGGTATATGGTTGGAAACCCTATACCCAGAAGCATTTCGAATCGCGTTTCACACGTTTCTACGAAGGCTATTGGCTTCCGACGCGCTTCGGCTACGACGTGCGGCGGGTGCAGTTTTCCAGCCTTATCCTGACCGGACAGATGACGCGCGACGAGGCGTTGGCGAAGCTGGAAGAGCCCCCCTACGACCCCGATCTGATCCGGCAGGATTTCGAATATATCGCAGCGAAGCTGCGAATTTCGCCCGACGAGTTGCGCAGCTACCAGGATATGCCTATCAAGAACTACTGGGACTATAAGAACAGGGCCAGATGGTATGAAAGAGGGGAGCGCCTTTCGGCGCGCCTGCTCAAGACCAAGCGCGGCGGCGCATATTGACTATGGCTCACGTCAGTCTCGTCAACTACGGCCTTGGCAATATCCACGCATTTGCGAATATCTATCGCCGATTGAATATAGACGTCGATATCGTCGACGACGCCAACGGCTTGGCGGCGGCGGAACGACTGATCCTTCCGGGGGTCGGCGCTTTCGACTGGGCGATGAATCGCCTCAACCGTTCAGGTATCCGCGAAGCCCTCGACGAAGCCGTGTTGGGGCGGGGCGTCCCGGTGCTGGGCGTCTGCGTCGGTATGCAGATGATGGCACGCACGAGCGATGAAGGCGAGCTTCCGGGCCTTGGCTGGATCGACGCCAAGGTCGCGCGCTTCGACCTGGCGGAAGCGCATCGTTATCCTTTGCCCCACATGGGCTGGAACGATATTCAGCCGCGGTCGGCCGAATGCCTGTTCCGGGGGTCCGAAAGCCCGCGCTTCTATTTTCTCCACTCCTATTATTTCGTTCCGGAGCATGATCAGGACGTGCTCGCAACAGCCGATTATGGTGGGCAATTCACCGCAGCAGTGCGCAAGGCGAATATCATTGGCACGCAATTCCACCCCGAGAAGAGCCACCAGTGGGGGATCGACCTGCTGCGCAATTTTGCGGAGCTTTGAACTATGCTGCGTCCCCGCCTCATTCCCTGCCTGCTGATTCACAAGGGCGGCCTGGTCAAGACCATTAAGTTCGGCGAA
>Ga0209257_1003673_pt1 | contig 12833 bp, 10 predicted proteins | sample AraplaCvi_mCL_r2_FD_184277 | JGI IMG/M metagenome (GOLD analysis project Ga0209257, IMG submission 184277) | Arabidopsis root microbial communities from North Carolina, USA - plate scrape MF_Cvi_mCL_r2 (SPAdes) (version 2) | ecosystem: Host-associated > Plants > Roots > Endosphere | place: USA...
ACTGAGCTACAACCGCCGTGAAGAAGGCGCGCTTAGCCGGGGCCGATGCGAAGCGCAAGATAATTGCCGAGAAATTTTGGCACTATCCGCGGGAAATGCGCACGGCCTCTTCCGGGGTGGTCACGCCCTCGCGCACCAGCGCCCGCGCCGCCGATCCGAGATTGGGTGCACGCAGGAAGGCGTGGCGCGCCAGGATCGCCTCGTCGCCGCCATCGTTGATCAGCCGACGGATCGCGCCATCGGCGACGATCGCCTCGAACACGCCGGTCATGCCGGTGAAGCCCCTGCCCTGGCAGCTCTCGCAGCCCGTCGCCTCGAACACGATCGCGCCCGAATCGAAGCCGAGCAACGCCGAGACCGATCCCTGCGCCTGCACCGGGCGGCGGCAATCGGCACACAACCGGCGCACCAGCCGCTGGGCGAGTACCGCGGCCATCGTGGAAGCAAGGCGGAACGGCTCGACGCGCCAGTCGCGCATCCGGCGGACCGCCGAGACCGCGTCGGGGGCATCGATCGAGGCGATGACGAGGTGTCCGCTCTCGGCTGTCTCGGCCGCAGCCGCAGCTGCCTCGCGCCCGTCCAGCCCGTCCAGCGCGATCACGTCGGGATCCCGCTCCAGCGCCGCGCGGATCGCGGCGGCGCCGGTAATCCCCGTGACACGCGTCGCCCCCTCCACCGCCGGGGTGTCGATCGTCACGATATGGCGCGGCGAGCCGGAGAAGTGGCGGAGCAGCGCCGCGAGGGTAGTGCTGCGACCTGAGCCCGCCGCCCCGGCGACGAGCACCAGCCCGCCGCGGCGCAGCGCCGGAAGCAGCGCGTCGACCAGGCCACGGCTCATCCCGATCGCCTCGAGCGCACGCTCACGCCGCTCGCCGCCATCGACGCGCAAGACGATGCGCTCGCCGTCCTCCTGTGCCAGGATCGAGACGCCGGCCATCGCCCGGAAAGCGGCGACCAGCGCGGGATCCGCGTGGAAATGGCGCGGCTCGGTCAGCTGGCCGGCGATGCGCATGCGCACCACCAGGGCGGCCGCGTCGGTTTCGAGGTGAATGTGCGAGGCACGACGGTCGCGCGCCTCCGCGATCAAAGCCTCCGCCGGCGAACCAGGCTGAGCGCCGGCAAGCAACAGCGGCTGCGGGGTTTCCGCTACCGGTGCCAGCGCTTCGGCTTCAACTTCCATAGGATCTCCCTCGCGGAGCGATTTGCGCTAGGCATCGCATGTGACATCGCGCTTGCGCTTTTATGACGTTTTCGGGTCATGCTGGCGCAGGGCCCGGGCTTTTGGCAGAACCCCGCCATGCAGACTCTCGCCTCCCCGCTCCTCAATCTCGGCTCTGGCCATCCGTCCGAGCCGATTGCCGAGCACATCATGCGCTGGCCGGGCGTGCAGCGCGTGCCGCACCCCAAGATCCAGATGTTCATCGCCAAGAACTTCCTGGAGCCCGAGCTCTGCCAGTTGCTGATGATCAAGATCGACGCGGAGCGCCGCCCCTCGACGATCGCCGATGCGAATGACGACTATGCCTTCCGCACCAGCGAGACCTGCGACTTCACCGGCGAGGACGCGGTGGCGACCGAACTCAAGCGGCGGATGACCGCGTTCACCGGCCTCGACCCGACGCATGGCGAGCCAATGCAAGGCCAGCGCTACGATATCGGCCAGGAGTTCAAGGCGCATACCGACTATTTCGAGCCACAGGGCCGCGACTATGAGAAATATTGCTCGGTGGCGGGCCAGCGCACCTGGACGGTGATGCTCTACCTCAACGAAGTCGAGGCCGGCGGCGCGACGCGGTTCAAGGCGGTCGACAAGATCATCCAGCCCGAGGTGGGCAAGGTGGTCGCCTGGAACAATCTTCGCCCCGACGGCACCCCCAACCCCTCGACCATCCATCATGCGATGAAGGTCCGCGCGGGCCTGAAATATGTCGTGACGCAGTGGTATCGCCAGAAGCCCTGGGGCTGGTGAGCCCCGGATCTCGCGACAGGGTCTGAAAGCAAACGGCCGGCCAGGTTCCCCTGGCCGGCCGCTGCTTTTCCGGGACCTTCGATCAGAAGGTCGTGCTGAGCCCGAGCGAGAAGATCCGGCCCTGGTTGTAGCGGTTGATGAAGACGACCGCGCCGTTCGAGAAGGTCTGGCTCTCGCTGAACCGCGTGCGGGTCAGGTTGCGGCCTTCCAGCTTGAGCTCGAACTTGCCGCCACCGATCTCGAAGCCCTGACGGGCCACGATGTCGAGGCGGATGCCCGGACGCTCGATGATGTCCGGCTGGAAGCCGTTGCCCGACAGGTTCGACGGGCCACGGTTGGTCACGCGGTCGCTGGCATAGTTGAACAGCACCGTGAACTGCGAGAGGCTCTGCGTGTCCTCAAGGCCGAGCTGCAGGTTGACCAGATGGTCCGACTGGCCGGTGAGCGGTGCGCCGTCACGGAACTGCAGGCTCGCCGGGCCGAAGCCCGTCGCGCATCCGCCCAGCGTCTGGTTGAGCACGTTCGGCACGCAGCTCGCATCGGCAGTGATCTCCGAATGCGTGTAGGTGTAGTTCGCGATCACCAGCGCCCGACGGGTGCTGAAGAAGCTGCCGCCCAGCGTGTCGAGCGGGAAATACTTCTGCATTTCGACTTCGGCGCCATAGAGCTTCGCCTTGGGCAGGTTGGCAAAGCCGGTCTGCAGGCGATCGTCGGCGCCGGTGTAGAAGCCGACCTGCTCGATCGGGTTCTTGATGTTCTTGTAGAAGCCGGCGACCGTGAAACGCTGGTCACGCGCGAAGAACCATTCGAGGCGACCCTCGAAATTGTAGAGCTGCGAGTCCTTGAGCAGCGGGTTGCCGAAGAACAGGCGATCCGAATCCGGATCGCGGAACTGCTGCGGCGCGAGCTCGCGGAACTGCGGGCGCGAGATCGTCTTGGCGAAGCTGCCGCGCAGCTGCAGATTCTCGGCGAAATTCCAGGTCAGCGTTACCGCCGGCAGGAAATAGTCGTTGTTCAGCTTGGTGGTGGCGGTGCCGATCGGCGTCACGCTCTGATCGGCCTTCTCGTAGCGGACGCCCGCCACCGCGCGCAGACCCTTCAGCGCCTCGGTCTCGGCCTGGACATAGCCGGCGTTGATGCGCAGCTTGGCGTCATAGGCATAGGCGCCGAGCGGCGTGCTGAACTGCATCTCGAGGGTGCAGACGCGCTGACCGACCTGCGGGCAGGCGTTGTTCACCACGTCCGGGCTCAGCAAATAGTCCGGACGCAGCAGGTTATAGGGGAAGCCCGGCGCCGTGCCGCCGCCCGCGCTGGTCTGGTAGTTGAACTGCAGGCGCCGCGAGAAGCGGTCCGTATCCGAATAATAATAGCCGGCGGACAGGGTCAGCGGCACCGGATCCAGCTTGTAGATAACGTCGGCCTGGCCGGTCCAAAGATTCTCCTCGAGGTCCGAGAAGATGACCGAGGCGAAGGGCGAGAAGCGCTGCGTGACCTGATAGGCACCGTTGCACTGGAAGCCCGGGGTGCCGTTGCCGCCGTCATAGTTCGCCTGGCCGCCATTGGTGGTCGTCGGCGAGCAGAGATAGTCGAACTGACGCTCGTACGGCGCGTTGCGCTTCGAATTGGCATAGGCGCCGCGCAGATCGAGGCGCAGTGCGTCGGAGAAACGGAGCTCGCCGACCAGCTGGCTCTCGAGCAGCTGGCGCTCGAACCAGTTGGTGTTCTGCTGGAAGCGCAGGCCGCTGGCGTTGTTGTAGATCTCGGCCGCCGAGCCGCGGCCCTGCTTGAGCACGTCGCGGATATAGACGTTGGTCCAGCGGATCGTGTTCTCGCCGAACGAATAACCGACGCCGAGCAGGGCGTTGCCCACGATACGGTTGTCGGTCAGCAGCGTGTGGAAATCGTTGCGGATCGCACCGGTCTCGGTGACGCTGTCCTGCTGACGGATCGAGCGGGTGCGGAACGTGTTGCTGTAGCCGGCCGAGGTAACGATGCCGAGCCGGTCCTCGCCCAGATCGAACGACATGCCGGTGCTGATCTCCGCCGACCAGTTGGCCGGCAGGTGATCGTTGCGCTGGAGCAAAGTGGTCGAGGCATTGGAGAGCTGGAGCACCTGCGCCGCAGGGATCAGGCCCGAGCCGTTCGGCGCATTGCGGATGAAGTCCGGAACCTTGCGGGTGCCGTCGTCAAAGCCGAGCCAGTCGTTCTTGCCGCCGAAATAGGTGTAGCCCAGCTCGCTGGTCGTCGCGGTATCCGCCGAAATCGAGCCCCCCACCGTGACGAAATCCTTCTCCGGGATCGCCTTGGTGGTCAGGTTGATCATGCCGCCGCCGAACTCGCCCGGATAATTGACCGAATAGGTCTTCTGGACGAGCGCCGAGCCGACGATCGTGGTCGGGAAGATGTCGAGCGGCACCGAGCGGCGGAGCGGCTCCGGGCTGGGCAGCGCAAGGCCGTTGAGCAGCGACGCCGAATAGCGGTCGCCAAGGCCGCGGACGTACACGAAGCCGTTGCCCACCACGCTGAGGCCGGTGACGCGGGTCAGCGCGCCGGCGATGTCGCCTTCACCCGTGCGGGCGATGTCGGCGCTCGACAGGACCGAGACGATCTGCGGCGTGGCACGCACCACATTGGGGATATGGCGGCCGGTGACGACGATGTCGGTCACTTCCATGTCCATGCCCGGCGCCGAGACCTCAGGCGTTTCCTGCTGATCCTGGCCGGCCTGCGGATCGTTGCTCTGCGGCGGCGTGGACGGCGCGGGCATGGAGCCGGCGGTCTGCGCAAGCGCTGCGGGGCAGACGAGTGTGGACGTCAGGAGAAGAAGCGTGGCGTAAGCAAGGCGTCGCTGCATGGCCGTATCACCCAGTGTAAATTATGAGCAAAGTCGGGACGGCGGAAATGCGCCGCCCCGACAGTTTTCGCGCTAAGCGACGAGCCTCAGCGGCCGTTGCAGCTGAAGTAGACCGAGTTGAACACCGGCGGGCCCTGATCCTCGAGAGCCGCGTTCGCCGGACGGATCGTCGAGCGGTCGGTGGCGCTCTTCTCGCCGGCGACCATGTTGACGCAGGCGACGTTGGCCGGGCTCTTCACCACACCGTTGATGAAGTTGAAGTCGGCGCCGCCGCGGATGCGGATGGCAGCCGGCGCCAGCGCCGTCTGGATGAAGGTGAAGTTGACGTAGCGGCCCCAGGTACGGGGCAGCAGGTCCTCGGCGCCGTTCGAGTCGATCTCGGTCGAGAAGGAGTCGGCCGTCGCGCCCGAAACCTTCTGCGCCGCGATGATGAACTGCATGAAGCCGCGCCAGCCATTGTCGACGTCGAAGCCGTCGTCGTCGGCGCCGGTGATGGCGACATACTTCATGTTGGTGGTGCCGCCGAAGATCTCGATGCCGTCATCCGCCGAATTGTGGCTCTGGATGTGGTCGAGCACGGTGCCCGAACCGGTGGCGCCGAGGGTCAGGCCCTGGAGCTCGTTGCCGTCCGAGATGGCGATGCCGGTGTAGCGGATCTGGACGTACGACATCTGGCCGCTGCTGTCGGCTTCGTTGGTGCCGCCGTAGAAGCGGCCGGTCACGCCTTCGATCGCCTGCTGGCAGGGGGTGCCGGTGCTGCCGCCCGAGCCCGACGCGCAGACCGCGGTGGTCGAACGACCGAGCAGAATGATGCCGCCCCACTGGCCCTGGGTCACGTCGCTGACGCCGTTGCCGACGAGGTTCTGCTGCGAGGTGAAGATGATCGGCGCGGTGACGGTGCCGACGGCCGAGATCTTCGAGCCGCGGTTGACGAGCAGCAGATCGTTGGTCGCCTCGCTCGAGTCTGCGGCGATGGTGACGCCGGCCGCGATGGTGAGCGTCACGCCCGCACCGCCGGTCGCGCCGAGGTCAGTGCCGACTTCGGTCTGCCCGCGCAGGCGATAGAACACGCCGGCGATCTTCGGCAGCGTCAGGTCAGCCGTGATCGCCGCCGGGAGGCGGCAAGCGCGGAAGGTCTGGACCACGCCGTCGTCGATCGTGCCGGTCGGGCAGGTCGCGGTCGAACCGCCGGTGCCGACCGCCGGAACCGCGGTGCAGTTCGCGCTGGTGGCGCCGAAGTTCGCGGTGGTCGAGTTGCAGGTCCAGCCGTCGAACGAGGTATCGGTCGAGCCGTTGACCGCGCCAACGAAGTTGGTGCTGACCAGGAACGGGTTCAGCGGCGCCGGATTGGTGGCGGTGGTGAGCGAAGCCGTACCCGTCGGGAAGATGCCGCTCAGCGCATTCGTGCCGTTAACATTGTTGTTGGACCCGCCATTGACGATGTCCAGCTGCTCCTGCGCGGTGATGCTGATGGTGTTCTGCGTCGTGACAGCCGCGAACTGCGCCGCCGTGATCGGCGTCGGGGTCGGGGTCGGCGCGGGCGGAGTCGGCGTAGGCGTGGGGGTGACAACGACGACGCTGCCAGCGCCCGGCGATGCCACGTTGCTCGCGCCGTTGCAGGCAGAGAGTGCCGCGGAGGCGGCTGTCGTCATGAGAATGAGGCCGTAGCGCTTGAAGCTCGCCATCGCGGAAAAACTCCCGATCGTATCGTTGCTGATCCGGGCGCCTGGCAACCGAAGAACGGTAACCCCCTGTTGCGCCCGGGCCGCAACTAGGCGGCTTAAATGACACGGACATGAGTCCTGCGGGTCAGTTTGATGACTGAATAATTACATCTGGATTACATGAGCGTTCACCATTCGAGGCTGAACGCGGATAGGCGACGGCACGCCCCGCTCGCATGAAACGAGCATGAACCCATCATGTCACTCGTATCCGGCGAAGACAAGCAGGAGGCCTCCGCGCCTTAAAAGCGCGCGGGAGTCTTGCTGATCGATGGCGCCATGTATCTCCGCAAGGAGAAGGGGACGGTTCAGAACATCGCCGTCATCGCGACGCCGGCGGTCACCAGCACGACGCCGAGGATCTGCCTCATGCTCAGCGCTTCGCGGAACAGGCGGTGGCCGGTGGCGGCAGCGATCGGCATCTCGATCACGCCCAGCGCCCGGACGGCAGCGGCAGGCGCGAGATTCAGTGCGAAGAACCAGCCCGACGATGCGAGCGCGCCGAACAGTCCCGCTCCCAGCGACTGCCGCCAGCCGGCGATCACCGCGGCCAGTGCTGCCCGGTCACGAATCGCCAGATAGAGCCCCAGCCCCATCGCCTGCACCGCCTGGACGATCGCGACACAGGCCATGGCGGAGAAGAAGGGGTGATGCGGCTCGAGCCGCAGCCCCGCATGGCGGAAGGCATTGAGCGCGAAGCCGAACAACAGGCCCGAGGCGATGCCATAGGAAATGCCGAGCACCGGATGGTGCGCGCCCTCGATCTTCCTGGGCCATACCAGCACGGCGAGCCCGAAGGTGGTCACCGCCACCCCCGTCCAGCCGAGCGTGGAGAGATTGTCGCCGAACACCACCAGCCCCACCGTGGCGGCGAGCGGGACCGAGCTCTGCTGGAGCGCCGTCCCCACCGCGAAGCCGGCATGGTGCATCGCGAGTAGCAGCGCGGCAGTGGCGACGACCTGCGCCAATGCGCCGGTGAGTGCCGGCCACCAGAACTCCCAGCCGAATTGCGGATCGACATGCGGCGTCACCGCGACGGCGATGGCCGTGAAGACGAGCGAGAAAGGCAGGCCGAACAGGAAGCGCACCAGAGTGGCGCCCCAGGGGCCGGTATTCGACATCATGCCGCGCTGGAGCGCGTTGCGCCCCACCTGGAACGCCGCCGCCGCCACCGTCGCCACTGCCCAAAGCACGCTTTTACTCCATTCGAGACCCGGGTTGCGCTTAGGCACCACCGCGCGAGCCATCAATCCCGCTAATGGCTCTTCCGAGAAATGGTGGTTTGTGCGGAAGGGACCGCATGGATCATCTCGTCCGGGCAGCAATCAAGGAACTCCGGATGAAGTCGATCCACCTCGCCGCCCTCGCCCTGCTCACCACCGCCGCCACGCAGCAGCAGGACGATCCACTCACCCGCCCGATCGCGCCCGAGGCCGCCGCCAAGTGGATCGTCCCCCAGGCGCCGATCCGGGTGTTCGGCAACAGCTATCTGGTCGGATTCCAGGGCATGAACGTCGGGCTGATCGATACCGGCAAGGGGCTGATCCTGATCGACGGCGCGGTGCCGCAATCGGTCCGCTCGGTCGAGGCGAACCTGCAGAAGCTCGGCTACCGCATCCAGGACGTGAAGCTGATCCTCAGCACCGAGCCGCATTTCGACCATGCCGGCGGTCTCGCGGCACTGGCGCGCGACAGCGGCGCGACGGTGCTGGCCGGCGCCTGGTCGGTGACGGCGTTGAAGCAGGGGATGAGCACGGCCGACGATCCGCAGGTCGCGTGGCTGGTCCCCTTCCCCGCCGTCTCGCGGGTGCGGGCGGTGAAGGATGGCGAGGTGATCCGACTCGGCAATGTCGCAGTCACCGCCCGCGCCACGCCGGGGCATACGCCGGGAAGCATGAGCTGGACCTGGCGCAGCTGCGAGGGACGGGTGTGCCGAACCATGGTCTTCGGCTCTAGCCTCAATCCCGTGGCGGCGAACGGCTATCGCTTCACCAGGCATCCCGAGGTGGTGGCCAGCTTCCGCGCCTCCCAGGCGAAGGTCCGCGCCATGCCCTGTGACATCCTGTTCAGCGCGCATCCCGACAATTCGGGCGGCGTCGAGAAATATGCGCGCTTCGCCAAGGGGGTACGACCTAACCCCTATGTCGATCCTGCCGCCTGCCGCGCCTATGCCGCCAGGTCGGCGAAGGCGCTTGCGGAGCGGCTGGCCGACGAGAAGGCAGGCAAGGCGAAATAACTCAGCCCTGCCGCTCGGCGGCGCGGAACAGTGCGGCCGCGAGCAGCCACGGCAGCGCAAAGGCACCGATCAGCGGCACGGTGCGGGGCTCTTCCGCGAGGGTGGGAAGAATCGCGGCGGCCTGCACTGCCGCCGCCGCGAGCATCGCCCAGACCATCCCGCCCGGGCGGAAGCGCGTCAGGAGGCCGCCGATTGCCGCGACGGCGATCACTACAGCGAATATCAGGTTGAGCGGATTGTCCTCGTCCCCGATCATCCCGACCGCAAGATTCACCCAGATGGTGAGGAACGCGGTCAGCAGCGCCACCCCTGCCCCGACCCGATAGGCGCCGCTGCGGTGCGCGCGGACGGCAAGCTCGAAGACGAGTCCCGTGCCGCCGATCAGCGCGCCGGCGGCGAGGAAGTCGATCGGTCCCCAGACGACCTCGCGACTGAACTGCATTGCGATCGCCGGGAGCAGCAGCAGCCCGGCGGCGGCGCTCCATCCCGCGATCCGCAGCCGGTTACCGATCCCCGGGTCGCTCATCCTCCGCGCTGCCATGCCTGCCTCCTGATTGGATGACCAGACTGTGCGAGCCGGCGGGTGAAAGGGCCAACCAGCTTTCGGAGGAAACGGCGTGCAGAGGACGTGCAGGCGGGCTTTGCGATACGCCGGGCACGAGATATGCCCTGGAAAATGGGGCACAGTATCAATGCGCTCGTCGGCGCCCGGCAAACGCTTTCCGGCCTGATAGAATGCTTTGGTACTCCCTGGCCAACCGAGCTCGGTTTCGGCCTTGTTATCGTTCCGCTCGACGAGGGGCGGCTCGATGCCCTCGCCATGTCCGAACAACCGGTTTGCGAGGGCTTCAACTATCTGCGGCCGGCGACCATCGAAGCCATCGGCAAGGCCGCGGCCCGCGGCGCTGTCCTGTATATCGAGACCGACTATTTCGGCGGCATGGGCGGACAAGCAGCCGCACTGATCAGCGAGGGCACGCTGTGCTGGCTGGATAGCAAATCCAGCTTCGCCGAACGCCAACCGAGTTCACCGTTCAAGGCCCTCCTGTCGAGACTGCGGGCTCCCTCGCCGCAGAAAAGCCCCATCAATCGCGGCCTTGCAGCACTTGGCGTCGCCCGATCCGGTACCAGCGACGAGTTCGACAGCATCGGCCTTAGTCGCTTTCGCTCGCTGGAAGCCCTGGGGTTCAACTGGGACGACATGGATTGACCTAAAAGAAAGGCCCGCCGGTCGCGAAACCAGCGGGCCTTCTTTCACGCAAGGGCGATCAGCTCACCAGATGCGCACGCGCTTGTCCGGCGCGACATATTGCTTCTGGTCCGGCCCGATCTTCCACGCCGCATACCAGGCATCGACGTTGCGCAGCGGGTTGATCGCGCGGATCTGGCCCGGCGAATGCGGGTCGCTGACCAGCTGCTGGCGCAGCGCCTCGGTACGGAACAGCGTGCGCCACACCTGACCCCAGCCGAGGAAGAAGCGCTGGTCGCCGGTATAGCCGTCGATCACCTTGGCCTTCTTGCCGCCCAGCGACTGGTGATAGGCGTCGAGCGAGATCAGCACGCCACCGAGATCGCCGATATTCTCGCCCATCGAGGCGCGACCGTTGATGTGGACGCCGGGCAGGCCGTCGAAGGTGTACGCTTCGTACTGTGCACCCAGCACCGTCGCCTGGGCCTCGAACTTGGCGGCGTCCTCCGCCGTCCACCAGTCGCGCAGCACGCCGTCACCGTCGGACTTGCGGCCCTGGTCGTCGAAGCCATGGCTGATCTCGTGGCCGATCACCCCGCCGATGCCGCCATAATTGACCGCGTCGTCGGCCTGGGGATCGAAGAAGGGCGGCTGCAGGATCGCGGCCGGGAAGACGATCTCGTTCTTCACCGAGTTGTAGTACGCGTTCACCGTCTGCGGGGTCATGCCCCATTCGGCCTTGTCGACCTGGCCGCCCAGGCGGTTGCGGCGATAGTCCCATTCGAAGCGGCCGGCGCGCTCGGCATTGCCGACCAGGTCGCCCGCTTTCACCTCGAGCGCCGAATAATCGCGCCACTTGTCGGGATAGCCGATCTTGACGGTGAAGCCCTTGAGCTTGGCCTGCGCCTGCTCCTTGGTCGCCGGGCTCATCCAGGCGAGGCCGTTGATCCGCCCGGCGAGCGCGACGCGCAGGTTGCTCACCAGCGTGTCCATCTTCGCCTTGGAGGCCGGCGGGAAATAGAGCGCGACATAATCGCGGCCCACGCCCTCGCCCACGCCGCGCTCGGTGAACGCCACTGCACGCTTCCAGCGGTCACGCTGCTGCGGCTGGCCGTTGAGGAACTTCGAGCGGAACTCGAACTGCGCATCGACGAAGCGCTTCGACAGCAGCGGAGAGATATCGTCCGCGGTGCGGAAGGCCTGCCAGGCCTTGAGCGTGTCGAGATCGGTGTCGGCGAAGATCTTGGCGAGCAGCGGGATCGCGGTGTTCTGCGCGACGATCACCCGGTCCGCCTTGGTGAGGCCGGCAGCCGCCCAGAAACTGTCCCAGCCGAAACCGGGCGCCGATGCCTTGAGCTCGGCGACGCTGGTCGGGTTGTAGGTCTTGTCACGGTCGCGGCTCTGCGCACGGGTCCAGTGCGCCTTGGCGATCTGGGTCTCCATCGCGACCACCTTCGCGGCGGCCGCATCGGCGTCCGCCCAGCCGGCCATGCCGAGCATCTGCGCGACATATTGCTGGTAGCGCGCCACCTGCGGCGCGAACTTGGCGTCGAGATAGAGGTCGCGGTCGCCCAGGCCCAGGCCCGACTGGCGCAGATAGAGCGCGTAGACGTCGGGGTTCTTGGCGTCGTCGTTCACACCGATGCCGAAGAAGCTGCCGCCGAAGCCGCCGGTCGAAGCGCCCATCAGCTTGGCGAGATCATCCTTGCTCGCCGCGGCCTTCACCGGCGCGAGCCGCTCGGCGAGCGGCTGGGCGTCGAGCTTCTCGGCCGTCGCCTCGTCCATGAAGCCGTTGTACAGGATCGCCGCCTTCATCCGGTCCGGATGCGCGGTGTCGCTGGCGCTATAGCCCGAGATCAGGCTGCGCATGCGCACTTCCGACAGGTCGCGCAGCACCGCGAAGGCGCCGAAGGACGAGCGGTCGGCCGGGATCGTGGTGCGATCCACCCAGGCACCGTTGACGAAGCGGTACCAGTCGTCGCCCGGCTTCACGCGCTTGTCCATGCCGGTGAGGTCGAAGCCCCAGGCACCATAGCGGGTCGCGCCGGCATCGGCGCCGGCTCCCGCGGCGACGGGCGCGGCGGACTGCTGGCTGAAACCGATCGCAGGCACGGCGACCGCCGCCACGGCCGATGCGAGCAGGAGAAATTTCTTCAATGGAGGTCCCCCGGAAATTGAGACGTTAGGCGCGTCTGTCACCGGTGTGTCACGCTGTCCGAGGCCACGCAATATCCTTGCGCGCGGTTGATAGGTTCGGAAACGTGCAGAAACAAAAAAATGCTCGCGAGGATCAATAGATCACCTGCACGCCGGCCATGGTTTCCCGTTGGAGGAAGATGCGCGATCCGGACGCATGCCGGATGCGGAGGCGATCCGGCCCGAGCCACGCCATCTCCGCCCAGGGCCCGCCCCAATCACCGACGGCTGCCGCGCCGCGATCGTCGTCCGCTATGAAGACATTGCCCTTGCCCGTCGGCACCTCGCCAGGGCCCAGGATCGAGATCTGCGTCGTGAAACCGGTGGTTGCGCCGCAGTCGCGCTGGAACAGCACCGCGGTCCTGTCGCCGCCCGGCGCGTCGACCCGGGAGACGATCTCGTTCTCGCAAAGGCCGGCTCCGTCGAGACAGGCGGCCAGCGGCATGGCCACCGCCAGCGTCGCCAATATACGGAATATGGACATGCCCCCTCCCTTCCCGACGGCATGCCACGCGCCGGTGCAGAACCGATGCAGCCGCCATCCGCGTTGGATCGAGCCCAAACAAAAAACCCGCCGGTCACCGGGACCGACGGGCTTTTGAAATGGTGGGCGCGGTAGGGATTGAACCTACGACCCCACCCGTGTGAAGGGTGTGCTCTACCAC
>Ga0209257_1003674_pt1 | contig 12823 bp, 12 predicted proteins | sample AraplaCvi_mCL_r2_FD_184277 | JGI IMG/M metagenome (GOLD analysis project Ga0209257, IMG submission 184277) | Arabidopsis root microbial communities from North Carolina, USA - plate scrape MF_Cvi_mCL_r2 (SPAdes) (version 2) | ecosystem: Host-associated > Plants > Roots > Endosphere | place: USA...
AATTTTCCCCGGTCGAGTCGCGGAGTCGCGACTCAGGCGCGGCCCAGATCGCCCTTGCCAACCGTACCCGACGCCATTTCGAGCATCCTGTCGAGGCTCTTACGCGCGGCGAGACGAAGCCCCTCCTCCATCTCGATCTGCGGTTTGAGGTCGCGGAGCGCGAGGTAGAGCTTCTCCATCGTGTTGAGCGCCATGTACGGGCAAATATTGCAGTTGCAGTTGCCGTCCGCGCCCGGCGCGCCGATGAAGGTCTTTTCGGGCAGCGCGAGTTCCATCTGGTGGATGATGTGCGGCTCGGTCGCGACGATCAGCGTGTCGCCCGGAAAGCTCTTCGCGAATTGCAGGATGCCGCTGGTCGATCCGACATAGTCGGCATGGTCGACGATATGCGGGGGGCATTCGGGGTGCGCCGCGACCGGCGCGTCGGGATGCTGCGCCTTGAGCTTCAGAAGCTCGGTCTCGCTGAACGCCTCGTGGACGATGCAGACACCCGGCCACAGCAGCATGTCGCGACCGAACTTGCGGTTGAGATAGCCGCCGAGATGACGGTCGGGACCGAAGATGATCTTCTGGCTCTCCGGAATCTGGCTGATGATCGTCTCGGCGCTCGACGAGGTGACGATGATGTCGCTCAATGCCTTCACCGCCGCCGAGCAGTTGATGTAGGTCAGCGCAATATGGTCCGGATGCGCTTCGCGGAAGCGCTTGAACTGTTCGGGCGGGCAGCTGTCCTCGAGACTGCAACCCGCATCCATGTCGGGCAGGATCACGGTCTTTTGCGGGCTGAGGATCTTCGCGGTCTCGGCCATGAACTTGACGCCGCAGAAAGCAATGACGTCGGCATCGGTGTCCGCCGCCTTGCGCGACAGTTCGAGGCTGTCGCCGACGAAATCGGCAAGATCCTGAATCTCCGGCTTCTGGTAGTAATGCGCGAGGATGACGGCGTTGCGCTCCTTGCGGAGGCGTTCGATTTCGGCGCGCAGGTCGAGACCGGAGAGATTCTCGCGGACGGGAGCAGTCATGGCTTTATCCTTATATGGCTTTGCCTTGCGCGCCCTCTACACGCCCTCGCAGGACAGGGCAATCAGCCGGTCAGCTTTGCCGCCAATGCAGCCACCGGCGGCGCCAGCGACAACAGATAGATGGCCACGCGCACTGCGATGACGAGAAGCGCGATGGCTTTCGTTGCCGGATGGATGCGGCCGAGCGTACGCCGGTCGTGCAGCGCGATGATCCCGACGACCGAAAGCTGGATCAGCCCGACCGGAATGTCCGACCAGCCGATCATCAGCGGCATCGGCAGCATGCGCCCCAGTGCAGGTTCGAGAATGACAATCGTCGCGCCAATCATAAGGCGGCGGTGCCATTCGGTATCGCGGCGCTTGCGGATCGCCGCCATCACGACGAGCCCGAAAGTGACCGCCTCGACGAAGGTCAGCGCAAGGAAGTACGGCGGTGAAAAAAAGGGCGGAAAGCGATGCAGCACGAGCGAGGCAAGCCCCGTATAAACACCGAGAACCGCGATCAGCGTCGCCAGCGCGGCGCCGGCCCATCCGAGCCGCCGATGCAGGTCGAGATTGCCCCGCGACTCCAGCGTCGGCTGTACTATCAGCAGGCCGAGCCATGCGAGCATCGCGACGCCATGGACATGAACCCACCAAGGCGCGGCAACCGGGTCGACGAAGCCGCGCAGCGCGAACTGCAGAAAACCGAGGATGATGAAGGCAGCGAGGCCGATCGCCATCCGCTGCCAGAAACGCCCCGCGCGTACCGCGCCCTCTGCCGTCGTTGCCATGCCGCACCCCCCGATTGGCCTGAACGGAGCGAGGGTAGCGCAGCGTACCCTGCGGGGAAAGCCTATTCGCCCGCGAAGCGCGCCGTCACCTTGGCGTCTATCCCCGCCGCCTTCAGCGGCATCGCAAAGCTCTGCTCGACCGCGGTCCGCGCGGCGTTGCGGGCGAGGCGCATCGGCGTCGTGCCTTTCGCCTGCTTGATCAGTTCCTCCTGCGCCGCCTTGCGGTTTGCAGCGTCGAGCGTCTTTTCGGCGTCGGTAAGCGTCAGCAGGATGACGCCGTCGCGATATTCGCTGATCGAATCGAGGTCGATCTCCGGCCCCGCAAGGCGAAGCGGGGGCAAGGTCACGCCAAGCGAATTGTTCGTAGCATCCCAGGCGAGGTCGGACTGATTCAGCTTTCCGAGATCGAGTTCGTAGCGGACAGTGCCCGGCATGATCAGCGTCTTCTTTGCCTCAAGCCCCAGCCGCGACTGCGTCGAGGTCACGACAGCAACATAGCGCGCGGTGAAGGGCACAAGGACATTCTGCTCCTGCAAGCCCTGCAGGCTCGCGGCAACGACGGTTTCGGGATCATAGCCGCGCTGCCAGTCGCGCCATGCCGAAAAAGCCCACCAAGCGGCAAGCGCCAGCAGGGCTGCGGCGGCGAGGAGGATGAAGCGCGGAAACAGGCGCGAAGAGTTGTCGGTCATGGCGTGGTGTAGTCCGAGCAATCGGGCGCCGGCCGATCCATCTCGTAACGCGACGTTGCAGGATTATAGCGCAGCACGCGGTCGTAGGTGCAGGCGGGATCCTCGCCGCGGACAAGGTCCGCGCGTTTCAGCTTGCCCGCGCTATTGTCCTCCGACCGGCGTGAGGTACGCGGAAAGGTCGTCGCGACCGCGCGATAGGCGAGCGCGGGGAAGACGCCGCCTCCGCCCGGCGCCACGGTCAGCGTCGCGTTGAAATCATATTCGTCGTGGCAGGCTTCGAGCCGGTCCTTCATGTCCTGCTCGGAGAAGCAGGCGCGAATCATCAGCGAGCTGTCCCAGACGACATCGAGCACTTCGGCGCCCAACCCCGTCGCGCCCGGCGCGGTGCTGAGCTCATAGACGTGGAGTCGCGATCCCGAACCGCCGCCGCCCGAATACATGGCATTCTGGCGCCCCAGAATGCCGACCAGATAGTGCTGCGCGCCATCGTCGCTCTTGAACGCGATCAGGTTCGGCCAGAGTTCGCGCTGCCCGGCGTCATCATATTCGGGGAGCGGTGCCGTCGTCGGCTCGCCATCGGCGGGCGTCACGATCAGCGCCGTATCGCCACCGCCGTCTTCGGCAACCACGGGGATTTCGAGGCACAGGCTCTTGTCGGGCAGGCATTGCCGGTCGCCGTCACCCTTTACGAGCGCGATCACCGGACCGTCGGCGGGTGCGGCGGCGGCCAGAAGCAGGAACAGCAGCATCAGGCAAGAATCCATTCGTCGCTGTCGTTGCGCACGACGCCGCGGTTCCGGAGGTCGAGCAGATGCGCGAGCACCGACCGGCCGGCGGCGCCGGTCAACCGGGGATCGAGGCCTTTGTACATATGCGTCACCATCTCGGGGATCACGCGCGTGCCCTTTTCGAGTTCCCGCAAGATCTGGCGTTCACGCTGTTTGCGATGACCGAGCATGCCGCGGACGAGCTGGCGAGGTTTGGTCACCGCGGGGCCGTGGGCGGGATAATAGACGCGATCGTCGCGGTCGTAGAGCTTTGACAGGCTTGCCATATATGCCGCCATATCGCCGTCGGGCGGGCTGACCACGCTGGTCGACCAGGCCATCACATGGTCGCCGGTAAACAGGGCGCCGCTCTCGACGAGGCCGAAGCAGAGATGGTTCGAGGTGTGACCGGGCGTCGCAACGGCCTCGAGAGTCCAGCCGTCGCCCGCGATGCGTTCGCCGTCGGCAAGGACGCGATCGGGTGCATAGTCGGGGTCGAAGGCCGAGTCGGCGCGCGGGCCGTCGTCGCGAAGCGCAAGCGGCGCGCAGCCGATGATCGGCGCACCGGTCGCCTCCTTGAGCGGCGCGGCGGCGGGCGAGTGATCGCGGTGGGTGTGCGTGCAGAGGATCGCGGCGACGCGCTGCCCCTCCACGGCGCGCAGGATCGCGTCGACATGGCCCTGCCCGTTCGCGTCGGGGGGATCGCCGATGCTCATCCCGCTGCCCGTCGGCCCCGGGTCGATCACGGCGACGTCGCTGCCCGTGCCGACGATCCACGTCTGGGTGCCGGTGAAGGTATAGGGCGACGGGTTCGGCGCAAGGACGCGGCGCACGAGCGGCTCATGCCGTTCGCAATCGCCGGCGCGGATCGTGTCGGGCCAAGGCTTTTCTTCGCTCATGAAGGGCCATGTGGCATTGCCGCCCGCAAAGGAAAAGGGCGAGACGCGAAAAAGGGAGCGGTCATGACGCCGCTCCCTTTCCCCGCCCCTGCCATCGGCCCCACCGGGGAATGGGGGCCGACACCAAAGTCGTCAGGCCCCTAGCCGCCTGATTTTTCGAGTTCGGCGATCGCCTTGTCGAGGTCGGCGGCCACCTTGGCGCGCATGTCGTCGGACAGGCCACGGGCGGCTTCACCCTTGCTGAAGCCCTCGCGCGCTTTCTTGAGCGCCGAGAGGCGCGCGGCCTTGTTCTCGGCGGTGTCGCCGCAGCGGATCATATAGACGCGCTGCCGCTTGTCCCCGCTCGCTTCCTCGCGGTTGACCAGCGGCGCGGCCTTCGACCCGTCGCCGCACTTGCCGATCACCATCGCCTTGCCGTCGAACGTGCCCCACGCAGCGTACGGCATTGCCGGCATGGGCGGCATCGGAGGCATGGGCGCCATGACGGTGCGGATACGCTCGCGGCGCTTGGCCTCGAGCTTGTCGGCGATCGCCTCGGCCTGCGCGCCGGTCACGCCCTGCTCCTTCAGCGTCGCGAGCACATCGTCGCGCGACAGGCTGCCCGGCGTGCGGATTTCGATGCGCTTGAACTTGCCATCAGCCGGAGCGAGCATCATCGCAGGATGCCCGTCACCCTCACCATCGCCGTCGCGGCGGATGACGATACGATGGACTTCGCGCTTCTTGCCGTCCTTGTCCTTCGCCGCATCGCCGTCCTGCACGTCGGTGAAGATCATGACGTTCGACATGTCACCCGCCGCGGGAGGCTCGGGCGGCAGCGGCACATCGGGTGCGGAGGACGGCGCGGGAGGCGCCGGCGGCTCGGCAATGTCGGCCTGCGCCTTGGCCGTCGCAGCAGGCACCAGCGTCGCGGTGGTCGCAAGAACAGCAAGCGTCGCACCGCCCACCAGCAGCTTGCCGATCAGGCCGCGCTTCCTCGAAATATCCTCCCTCATAAGCATCGTCAGTCTCTCCTGCAGATTGTCGTGAACCGCCATCGGCGCCGCAAGCGACAGCCGCGACCCGACCGCCGCCTTCGCAATCGCGGTGGCATAACGGGCCGTACGCAGGTCACGGGGTGCCTCGTCGGTCATCGTGAGGACGCGCGCATCGCATGCCGCCTCCTGATCGAAACGGAAGGCGCGGATTGCGCGCCAGGCGAAGGGGTTGAACCATTGCGACGCGAGCAGCAGCAGCGCTGCGGCATTCGCCCAGAGGTCGCCGTGGCGGTGGTGCGCCAGTTCATGGTCGATCGCGAGCGCCCGCTCTTCGGCGGCGTAACGGCCGAAGAAATCATGCGGCACCGCAACGAAGCGCCGCCAGAGGCCGAAAGCCACCGGCCCGTCGACCGCACCGGTCATCACGAGACGGATCTTGCCGATCGGCTCCAGCTCGACGGCCTCGCCCAGCACGTCGCGAAGGAAGCGGCTATGCGCCAGCCATGCCGACGCGAGGACGAACAGGACACCGGCGATCCACAGCGCGAAGACATAGGGAAGCGCGTCGGCGAATGACCATGCGGGCGTCGCGGCAGCCGTTGCTTCCGCCATCGCGTCGGCGGGAACCAGGTAGGCGATTTCGCTTGCAGGCAGGGCCGCGGCGGGCTGCACAGGATCGGCGAACGGCAGCGGCGGCAGCAGCAGCCGCAGCGCGGGCACGAGCCAGAGCATATAGGTAAGCTGCGGGCCGAAATGGCGGGCGAAGGGCTTGCGTATCAGCAGCACCGCAAGGACGAGGGCAGCGGTGGTGACCATCGTGTCACCCCAGGCCTGCAGGATGATGTCGGCGCTCATGACTTGAGCTTCCGGAGCAGTGCCTCGATCTCCGCGATGTCGGCATCCGACAGCGCCTCGCGCTCGGCGAGATGCGCGATCATCGGACTGACACGGCCGCCGAAGAGGCGATCGACGAAGCGCTGCGATTCTTCGCCGACGGCGGCGGCGCGTTCGACCGCGGGACTATAGAGATAACGGCGTCCATCGGCTTCGGCCGTGACCGCGCCCTTCTGGACCAGCCGCGCAAGCAGCGTCTTCACCGTCGCCTGCGTCCAGCCGTTGATCTTGCCGATGCGCCGGGTCAGATCGGCGGCCGTTTGCGGGGCCTCTTCCCACAGTGCCGACAGGACCTGCATTTCGGAATCGCTTGCTCTTTCCGCCATATCGGAAAACCCCTCCCTTCGGCGTTTACCTGCAATACGACTACAAATGTAGTCAATCGGCTGAACGCTTCCTGAACAAGCCTGAACGCGGCGGCGCGGGCGATGTGTCGGGAATTTTGACAGCCGCGGGAGCCGGTAAGGAATCGCTAACCAGCGTGTCCCGCCGAAATCCGTGAAGGCGGCAAATTGGCACGCGGCTTGTATGGTATAAGATGTTCCCGAGTGTTCCGCTCAATGGAGCGGTGGGGGGCATCGGTCTGGTCCCTGATGTCCCCTGCCCCCACTCCGGAAATTCCCCACTTGCCCCCGATGCAAACGGGGGGCGGAGCGGCCGAAAGGCCCCGCCCCCCGGATGCTTTTGCACCGATCACATATCTGGTCAGCCGAAGGTGAAGGCGAAAGCCTGGACGCCGGGATCGAGAAATTCGATCTGGAACGTCCGGTCCTGCGGCCCCTGCTGCCGCACGAGCTGATAGAGCCGCTGGCCGGTCACTGTGCCGTTGCCATTTGCGTCGATATCCAGCCCGTGGTCGGCGCCCGGCGCCTTTCCGTCGAGCGTCACGCGAAAGCGCACCGGCTTTTTGGCATCCGCAGCGCCGAGGACGAGGTGCAGGTCGCGGCCGCGGAAGCGGAATGCGATGCGCGCGCCGGGAGCGACCGACACGCCATGTTCGCCGCCGACGATCCATTGGCCACCTAGCGCCCAGTCGTTGCGGCTGGCGAGGGTGGGCACCGCATAGTCATGCACGGCATCGCGGACGAAGCCACCGGGCGAGACGAAATTCGCGGCACGGTCGTAACCGACATAAGTTTCGGGCGAGCGGTCCTTGCGCGTGCTTTCGCCCTCGCCGACGCCCTTCGCATCAACCAGCGCCGTGTCCATCGCACCGAGCGCGCCGCCGTTTTCGGCAATCAGCCGCTGGATGATCTTTTCGGATTCCTCGTGGTGCCCCTCGCCGAAGCGCGCGGCGCGGATGCGGCCTTTCGGGTCGATGAAATAATGCGCCGGCCAATATTTATTGTCGAAGCCGCGCCAGATCGCATAGCGATTGTCGAGCGCGACCGGATAGGTGATGCCGAGATCCCTGATCGCCTTCGCGACATTGTCCGGATCGCGCTCGAACGCGAACTCGGGGGTATGCACGCCGATCACCACGAACCCCTTGTCGCGATATTTCTCCTGCCAGGCCTTCACATAGGGAATGGTGCGCAGGCAGTTGATGCACGAATAGGTCCAGAAATCGATCAGCACGACCTTGCCGCGCAGGCTTTCGGTCGTCAGCGGCGGCGAGTTCATCCAGCCAGTCGCGCCGGCGAGCGAGGGGAAGGGCCCCTTGTCGGCGAGCGCGTCGGCACCCGGCATGTCCTTCGGCATAGCACCCTCGGGGTGCAGACGGTCGAGCAGCCCTTGCTCGAAGCGCGCCGTGCTTGCGAGCGACAGGCGGGTAAGCAGCCCGGTATCGAGGCCGAGGCCGATCGCGACGACGCCCGCGAGTACCGCGACGCCCAGCGCCTTGCGCACCCATTCGCCTGCGCGGATCGAGCGCTTCATCGCCGCAAACACGCGGCCGCCAACGAGCAGCGCGAGTGCGAGCGATGTCGCCGCGCCAAGCGCATAAGCGAGCAGCAGCAGCGACGTCTGTGCGCTCGCCCCGTTCAACGCCGCGCCGGTGAGCAGGAGGCCGAGCACCGGCCCGGCGCACGGCGCCCAGAGCAAGCCCGTGGCGACGCCGAGCAGCAGTGAAGAAAGGAAAGACGAACCGCCGCCGTCCTGCCCCGCATTTTGCGACAGCCGCGCGCCAAGCGCGACGAGCGGCCGCGTCGCGCGGTCGGCAAGCGAAGGAAAGAGAAGAAGAAGCCCGAACAGTCCGAGGATGACGAGCGCGGCGATGCGCCCGTAATTGTTAGCCTCGACGACCCAGCCGCCGCCGACCACCGCCAGCGTCGCCACGCCGGCGAAGGTGACCGCCATGCCGAGGAGCATCGGCAGCCCGCTCTTGACGAAGGGCTGGTCCGCCCGGGCGAAAACAAACGGGAGTACCGGCAGAATGCACGGGCTGACGATCGTCAGCGCGCCACCGAGATAGGCAAGAAGAAAGAGGATCACGAAGCGCTGCGCCCTTGATGGTTACCGGTCCTATGTCCCAGATACGATGCCAATCGTCGAGACGTTACAGCCGGGCGCCGGGCGCCGCGCATTCGTTCAGGCAGCGCGGGTCGGGACGCCGTCCATCAGCTGATGCAGCTCGCCGGCTTCCCACATTTCCATCATGATGTCGCTGCCGCCCACGAATTCGCCCTTCACATAGAGCTGGGGGATCGTCGGCCAGTCCGAAAATTCCTTGATGCCCTGACGGACTTCCATGTCCTGCAGCACGTCGACGGTGTCATATTCGATACCGAGGCGGTCGAGCATCGCGATCGCGCGCGAGGAAAAGCCGCACTGCGGAAAGAGCGGCGTGCCCTTCATGAACAGCAGCACGGGGTGATCGGCGACCAGCTTGGCAATGCGGTCGTGGGTGGCGGGATCGCTCATGTACAGTCTCCGGTCGGGCGCCGCTGCGCCGCTTGAAAGGGATATGCCCCTTATGAAGGAACGGCAGTCGTCAATTGCAAGGCATGAAGTTCGCCACCCATGCGTCCGCCAAGCGCCGCATACACGGCCTTGTGCTGCGCGACGCGGCTCATCCCGCGGAAGGATTCGCTGACGACATGCGCCGCATAATGGTCGTTATCGCCCGCAAGGTCGGTGATCGAAACCGCGGCGTCCGGAAACGCTGCCTCGATCATCGACTTCAGATCGTCCTGCCGCATGCCCATGATCGTCGCCTCAGCTCTGGCTGTCCATGAACTGGCGGCGCGCTTCGGCAGTCTTGTCGTTCAGGACCGAACGAATCTCGGCATCGCTGATCTCGACGCTTGCAGCTGTCAGGTCGCCCGCCAGCTTGCGGATCACATCCTCGTCGCCGGCTTCCTCGAAATCGGCCTGGACGACCGCCTTCGCATAAGCGTCGGTTTCCTCGGGGGTCAGGCCCATGCGTTCGGCAGCCCATTCGCCGACGAGACGGTTGCGGCGCGCGGTAATGCGGAACTGCACTTCCTGGTCGCGGGCGAACTTCGCCTCGAATGCCCGTTCACGATCGTCGAATGCGCTCATCTTTGTTCCTCGCCGGAAAAATAGGGGTTCCCGGTCCAGATAGGTCGGTGTGCCAAAGCGCGCAAGGCAGTGTGCCGCAGATCACTTCCCTTTTTCGAATGATGGGTTTAGGGTCCGCGTCGACGGGAATGGGTCGTACCGCAGCACTGAAGACTGCGCCTTGCCGCCACGACACGCGGGCACGGCGCCTTGAAGCTTGCTTTGGGGGATTTGGTAATGACCGCTCGACGTCCGTATTTTCTGCCGGTTCTGGCGGCGCTGGCATTGGCCGCGCCCGGCGCCGCGCAGGCGCAGGTCGGCGATCCGACGACCCGCGACAGCTTTTCGATCGGCGATCAGGGCGGCTCGCTCTGCGAGGTGCAGGCGACCGTTCGCGACTCCGTGATCAAGGGAATGTTCGACCGTGCCTGGCTGATCGTCTGCCGCGATGCGAGCCAGCCGGTCGGTTATGTACGAATGCTCCGCGACACCCCCGAGCAGGCACGTGCACGGATCGACCGCGGTCGTAGCGGCACGATCGTCTGCGTCGACGGCAACACATGCACCGTCAAGGACAGCAATGTCGGCTGGACGACGCGCGTCGAGGCCGGGGGCGAGACGACCTACACCGTCGAGGGTTTCACGGCGTATAACGACGCGCTGAACCTCGCACTTGAATCGATCCGCCAACGCAAGGTCGTCCCGGGCAAGATCAACGTCGCGACGACCTCGGTCGGTGGCAGCGACGGCTTCGCCCGCACTCTCGCGGGGACGATCGACGTCGACAAGGCACTTGCCGAGGGATACCGGCGCAACCACAGCGGCGACTATGCCGAGGCGGCCGAATTTTTCGAGGCGCTGTCGCGCCGCGCGCTCGAGGATCAGGCTGCCGGCGACCTCGACCCGACCGAATTCACGCTCAACCGCGCGCTCCAGCGTTCGAACCTTGGCGAGTTCGCCGAAGCCGAGCGGTTGTTTGCCGAGGTCGAGGCGATCCCGACCAGCGATCCCGTCCAACTGCGCCTCCGCCGCAATTTCCGCGCGATCCATGCGCTGAACCAGCGTGACTATGACGGCGCGGCAGCGCTGCTCCAGACGCCGATCCCGCCCCTCACCAACGCGGTGACGGTCGAGGGCGGCGCGGTGACGCTGACGCCCGAGATTGTTGCCGGCGTTAACAGCGGCAACAACGCCCGCGCGGTGCGCCAGACCGGCGATCGCGAACGGTTGACCCCGCTCGAACGCGCACAGATCATCGATGCGCAGGCGACGCATCTGCTCGGCACGGTCGAGCGGCTGCGCGGCAATGCGCAGGCAGCAAAGGCGGCACAGCTCAAGGGGCTGGGCGATGCGCTTGCAGTACGCGAGGGGCGCGTGACCTCGATCGTCCGGCTGCGCTCGCAGATGCTCGGCGAGCTCGCGCTCGCGGAGGAAGCACTTGGCGACAATGGCGCCGCCGACACTCGCTTCCAGGAATCGATCGCGGCGCTCGCGGTCGAATATCCCGAGACCAACGCCCTCGCTTCGGCACGCGCGCGTTATGCCGCCTTCCTCACGCGCCACGATCAGAACGACAAGGCGCTCGGCATCTATCGCGACGTGGTGACCGCGCTCGCCGGCTCGCAGCGATCGACGACGGGCATGGCGAACATGATGGCGCCCTATTACAAACTGCTCGCCGATCGTTCCGCGGCAGACCCGGCGGCGGTTCAGGATTTTTTCGTCGCCAGCCAGCTGCAGGTTCGCCCCGGCGTCGCCGACACGCAGGCGATGCTCGCGCGCGAACTGTCGGCAGGAAGCGACGATGGATCGCGGCTGTTCCGCCAGGCGACGACGCTCAACCGCGACATCGAACGGGCGCGGATCGAGGACGCGCGGCTTGCCCAACTGCCCGTGTCGCCCGAGGTCAATGCCCTGCGCGCCGACCTCAAGACCCAGCTCGACAATCTTTCGTTCCAGCAGGCCGAGACGGTTGCGAAGCTGTCGGCCTATCCACAGTATCGTGTCGTCGCGCCGGGCAAGCTCGACCTTGCCGAACTGCAACAGGTGCTGAAGCCCGACGAGGCCTATCTCAAGATGCTGGTCGTCGGCGATTCGGTGTACGCAATGCTGATCGGCAACGGCAGCGCGCAGCTTTGGAAGGCCGATGTCAGCACGCAGGGTCTTGAGAATGCGGTCGACAGCATCCGTTCGACGATCTCGATCGTCGAGAATGGCAAGCGCGTCACCTATCCCTTCGACGCGCTGACCGCGCGCAAGCTTTATACCCAGCTCTTCGCGCCGGTCGCCGACCGGCTGCCAAGGGTACCCCATCTGATCTTCGAGCCCGACGGCGCGATGCTGCGGCTGCCGATCAACCTGCTGATCACCTCGGATCAAGGGCTCGCAGCCTATGAACAGCGGGTGGGCGATCCGAATGCCGATGCGTTCGACATGCGCCAGATCGCATGGCTCGGCCGCTCGACGCGCCCGAGCACCGCGGTGTCGGCGCTCTCGTTCCGCAACGCGCGGCAGACGCCGCCGTCGAACGGCACGCGCGAATATTTCGGGCTGGGCGAGAATCTGCCGGTGCGCGGGGGTATCCTGCCGTCAACGGGAACGCGCGGCGCAGTCGCGGGAGGCGTCGATGGCGGGTGCCAGTGGGATGTCAGCCAGTGGAGCCGTCCGATCTCGGCCGACGAACTCGTCACCGCGAGCAGCACCATGGACCGCGGCGCAACGACGCTGCTGACCGGCGGCGCCTTTACCGATACCGCGGTGAAGAACCGAGGCGACCTGTCCGATTATCGCATCATCCATTTCGCGACCCACGGCCTCGTCACCGCACCACGCCCCTCGTGCCCGGCCCGGCCCGCGCTCGTCACCTCGTTCGGCGATCAGGATTCGGACGGTCTGCTGACCTTCCAGGAAATCTTCGACCTGAAGATCAACGCCGACCTCGTCATCCTGTCGGCGTGCGACACTGCGGGGGCAGCCTCGGTCGCCGCGACGCGTGAAGCCGGTGTATCGAGCGGCGGCGGTAACGCCCTCGACGGGCTGGTGCGCAGCTTCATCGGCGCCGGCGGCCGGTCGGTGATCGCGAGCCATTGGCCCGCGCCTGATGATTTCGACGCGACCAAACGGTTGATCGGCGGCCTGTTCGCGGCACAACAGGGCGAGAGCATCGCCGACGCGCTGTGGGCGACGCAAACGAAGCTGATGGACGAAAAGCAGACCTCGCATCCCTATTACTGGGCGGGCTTTGCGATCATCGGCGACGGCGGTCAGGCACTGCTCCACGGTTCGACCACGACGGCGCAAAATGGGGAGGCTGCGGGCCGCGCGGCCCGCTGAACTGATG
>Ga0209257_1003675_pt1 | contig 12820 bp, 12 predicted proteins | sample AraplaCvi_mCL_r2_FD_184277 | JGI IMG/M metagenome (GOLD analysis project Ga0209257, IMG submission 184277) | Arabidopsis root microbial communities from North Carolina, USA - plate scrape MF_Cvi_mCL_r2 (SPAdes) (version 2) | ecosystem: Host-associated > Plants > Roots > Endosphere | place: USA...
AGCTAGAGACATCGCCGAGGGGCCTTCTAAGCGATAGGAAATGAAGGTTAACAAGTCCCTTCCAACGCCCCGTTTCGAGCCGGCAACCGGGGTCTAACGCCGCTTTCTTCGACGCCGGAAACGCCCCGAAGGCCCGGAACACTAACGGGCTCCGCGACGTTCTGTCGTCGCGGTCACTCAGCAGAAAATATTTCTGGAGGAAGATCCAAATTGGCGCGTGGGGCCAGCGCCTGTGGTGGCGCGCTATCAGTGCCACCAGGAAAACGAATCGGGCCGGCGTGCAGTTGTCCCGTCGGCCCGATTGCACGACTTTCAGGCAAATGCCACGCCTGCATTCTGCCGCGCGACCGCCAATCGCAACGACTGGTGACGGCGGCAACGATCGCATCACGATAGACGCCGCGAGAGAGGCATCGCCGTACCTGTTTCACTCCTGTGATCCTGCACCCCCGCTCATGGACATCCATGAGGTTCGCGGCCTCTCGTCTTGCGACGGGCGTCACCGCTTTCCGGACAGAAGGTCCGTCAACGCGGCATGGTCTGCAAGTCACAACTTATCTTGAGTTTCGTCGCCCAACCGAGCCAAGTGATCTTCGCAGACCGTTTTGACCAGCGCGTGAAGAACCTGCATGCGCTCCACCAGAAAGGACAAGGCTTCCTCGCTGATCTGATAGTGCTTGGAGTAACGCGCCTTCACGTAGGCCTCGTTGATGGTGTTGAACCAGGAAACAAAGCGTTGCTGATCATTCGGCCAAGCCTCGACGAGGCGACGATCGAGTTCCTCGGCAAGCCCGCGCAGAAAGCGCAAGTTGTGAGACGGTGGACCGTAGTTCTTTAAGGTCAGGAGAACGGACGAATAAGCCTGTTCTACCGCCTGATGAAGTGCGAATGCCGTGTCTTTTGACCACTCGATATCATCCGCTATTTTCGACTTATTTGAGACGGCCGAGATTAAGGCCCGTTGCGCACTGGGAAAACGGTGTTGAAAGTGTTCCTGCGCGAGTTTGAGTAGCTGGTCTCGGCCGAGCGTCCGTGGTTCGACCAGCGGTTCACTGTCCACCCTCAGGGGCCACTCCATATCGGCATCCAATTTTTTGCACGCCGGAACACACCGCAAGGATGGCGGCGCGGCAACACGCGCTCCCCAACAGCGCCGTAGGGTTTGCCGAAGCCTCGTGGGACACGTGGAGTGCTGCTGACACTGCCGGCTCGATGCAATTCGGGTGGGAGGAGCGTTTGAGAGGAGGGGCATGGGCTCCTCTCATTCCAGCCGCGGCGGTCGATCCGCCGTGGCTGGACCCGGCGCCGATCGCTGCGGAAGGGGCATGCGGTGGCGGCGCGATCAGGCCGCCTTCTCGGCCGCCACATCGAATTCGAAATAAATGCTGTCATACGGAAACTCGACACCATTCTCATGCCGATCGATGACACCCGCATTGATAAGTGTTGTCACGTCGCGATGAACGGCCTGCACATCACGGTCCACGCGCCGGGCAACCTCGCGCATGGGAAGCGGGCCCTGTCCGGCCAGAGCCTTAACGATGGCGAGACGCAACGGCGCAAGAATACGGTGCAAGTCATCATAGCTCGAAAACTCGACGCACGGTCTTGCTTCGACGGCTTTGCCGGACAATGCAAGCTTGCCTGTCGCAACAAACCGGGCCTTGATGTCGTCGATCGTGCCCAAACGTACAGTCAATGTCGTCATCCCAGTATCCTTTCCATATCCGCCTGAAAGGTATCGAAGAGAGCTTCGAGGGTGGTAAATCCTATGGCTTCCTCGCGACCCCCGATGTGACGATGATCCCCTTTGCCGCGCTCGTTGTCATATCGGAGCACACATTCTCCATTCACGACGAGCGCAAGCCTGCATTAAACGGATGGGCGCTGCCCGGTGGTGGCTACTATCCTACCTACCCCGGGAATTGCCAATACGAGTGGCAACGAGATGCCCGAGGCAACCGTTGCGGTAGAAGGAGCGCCTCCTCCAAGCCTGGCGGATGGTGAACCACGTCGAGAACTCGGGAAAACTCGGCTTTTCCACTGCTGCCAGGCCAGAGCATAGCGGCCCGGGCTGAAGCGAGACTGCAGGAGGGGCGGAGACCACAACGAAGAGACCTCTCCTCGCGCAAATCTCGATTCTTGAAGCGAAACGAACAGGCGGCGATATGACATTGCTGACGTCGACGGTCCGGATATGGTTCCCTCGTGGCGCCAGAGTTTGCGACTTTTCTGGTGGGGCCTGTAGCTCAATGGTTGGAGCCGTCGGCTCATAACAGATTGGTTGCAGGTTCGAGTCCTGCAGGGCCCACCACGTCTGCGATCCTTCGCCTCGAAGCAGAATCAAATCGCTAGCCTTTTCAATGTGACGCCCGGTCCACGACAACCGTCACGCGAGGCGATCACGGCGAACGACGAAACAGTCATCGATGTCGTCTAGCGCCACGACTCCGAGGAGCGCCATGTCCTGATGGATTTCCGATTTTAGGATGTCGATAGCTTTAAGGATAGCTGGACTGCCGGCGGCAACCGCTGCGTAGAGGAAAGGCCGCCCGACAAAAACGAAGCGTGCGCCCAGCGCGAGTGCCTTGATTATATCGGTGCCCCGCCGGAAGCCGCCGTCGACCATGACAGTGGTTTTGTTGCCGATCCGCGCAACGATCTCAGGAAGCGCGCTTAAGGGCGACATGGTGCCGTCGAGTTGACGCCCGCCGTGATTGGACACGATCAACCCATCCGCGCCCACGTCATGCACGCGCGAAGCGTCGTCTGGATGCAGAACACCTTTGACGACGAGTTTTCCCGGCCAACGCGCGCGAATGCGCTCGAGGTGGACCCAATTCAGGTGATCCCGCCGCCCGAAATCGCGCATGATGTTCGACGAAATGATCGGCGCACCACGGTCCGCATAGGAGTTCTCAAAATGCGGGACGCCCTGCGTCACCAGAGTGCGTAGAAAGGTACCGATCGTCCATCGCGGGTGGGAAATGCCCTGCCACGCCAAACGCAGGCTCGGGCGCAGGGGAGTAGAGAAGCCGGCGCGAATATTGTTCTCGCGATTTGCCAGAGTGGCCGTGTCGACCGTCAGGACCAGCGTCTGAAAACCGGCCCGTTGCACGCGGTCGACGAGTGCATCAATCCGGTCGGGTTCTCCTGGAAGATATGCCTGGAACCACGAGCCCGGGGCGGCGTTGGCGACGTCCTCGAGCCGCGTTAGCGATGATCCACTCATGATCATGGGAATTCGACGCTTTCTGGCTGCCTCAGCCAGCACAACGTCACCGCGGTAGGCCATCAGTGCACTGATGCCCATAGGCGCGATCCCAAACGGCGCATCATATGTTTCGCCGAGCAGCGTTGTTTGTGTGCTGCGCCCGGAAACGTCTCGCAGCACACGCGGCCGAAACGCATACGCGTCGAAATCGACTGCATTGTAGCGCAGCGACGCATTGGTTTCGCTCGCACCCGCGATGTACCCAAATAGTGACCGCGGAAGGCGGCGCCTCGCCGTTATTTCGAAATCATTCAAGCAGAGATACTTTTGAAGGGGATCGCTCATTGCTTGTCCACCAAGGTCGCTCGCCGCAGCTTCCAATGATCAGGCTGCCGGGGCAATGAGGCCGTACATCATTTCGCGAAAAAACGGCCGCGCGGAGCGGCCGTCATGGAGCGTCGTTATCGACTGGTGGTCATGCTTCTTCGTCCTGAAACGCTACCTCGCGCGTCCGACGGAAGGAAGGCAGCACCATCAGCACGAACATGCCAACCGTTGCGATGAGCAGGACCAGACTGATCGGGCGCTCGTAGAAGACGCTCGGATCACCATGGGAGATGGTCATCGCGCGACGTATGTTCGTTTCGAGAAGCGGGCCTAGAACGAACCCGAGTAGCAGCGGCCCTGCCTCACATTTCGCCTTGCGGAACGCGTAGCCAAGAAGACCAAATCCGGCTGCCAGGACCACATCGAAGATGCGGTTATTGATGCTGTAGACGCCAACGCAGCAAAAAAGCAGGATGGCTGGATAAAGCAGGCGATAGGGCACCGTCAGCAGCTTCACCCATACACCGATCAGGGGCAGGTTGATCACGACCAACATAAGATTGCCGATCCACATGCTGGCAACGAGACCCCAGAAAATCTCCGGCTGGCTCGCGAGAACCGTCGGGCCAGGCGTGATGCCGTGGATGATGAACGCGCTCAACATCATCGCCATCATGTTGTTGGACGGGATGCCGAGCGTCAGCAGTGGGATGAACGAGGACTGGGCGCCGGCATTGTTGGCTGCCTCCGGTCCAGCGACGCCTTCGACGGCGCCTTCGCCGAACTCGGACGGGTTCTTGGAGATCTTCTTCTCGACCGAATAGGCGCAGAAGGACGCAAGGGTCGCCCCGCCGCCGGGCAGGACACCAAGGAATGTACCGACGCCCGTCCCGCGCAGGACTGCAGGCCAGGCGCGGCGGAAGTCCTCACGCGTCGGCCACAGCCGGCTTAGCTTACTGACGAGCACGCCGCGCGCCTCATGATTTTCGAGATTCTCGATAATCTCCGCAAAGCCAAAGAGACCGATAGCGATGACGACGAAGTCGATGCCGTCGAACAACTCCACCGCGCTGAATGTCAGGCGCTCCTCCCCAGAACTGGCGTCGATGCCTACCATCCCCAGGAGCAGACCGAGCAGGATCATGCCAATGGCTTTCAGAACGGGTCCGCGAGCAAGCACGGTCGCCGCCAGCAGGCCGAACAGCATTAGCGAGACGTATTCGGTCGGCCCGAACGACAGAGCGAAAGAGGAGAGCGTCGGACCGGCAATGGCGATGCCAAAAGTCGCGACCGTACCGGCAAAGAAGGAACCGAGAGCCGCGACGGCGAGCGCCGATCCCGCTCGTCCCTTCTGGGCCATCTTGTAGCCGTCTATCGCCGTCACCACCGAGGAGGCTTCTCCTGGCAGGTTGACCAGGATGGCAGTCGTCGAGCCACCGTACTGAGCACCGTAATAGATGCCGGCCAACATGATGAGGCCGGCGAGCGGCGGCAGATAGAACGTGATCGGCAGCAGGACAGCGATCGTGGCAGTGGGGCCGATACCGGGCAGCACGCCGATCAGGGTGCCGAGCAGTGCGCCCAACAGGCAAAAGCCGAGGTTCGTGGGCGTCAGCGCCTCGCTGAATCCCAGCATAAGGAGGTCGATAAAGTTCATAAGTCCCTCCTCAGAATGGCCAGATGGGCATCTGAACGCCCAGGCCGACAATGAAGACCAATGCGCCAAAAGCCGTCAGTCCGGCCGTAAGCAGGATTACTTCGCGCAGTTTCGAATCACGATCGGCGATGCTGCCGACGAGCAGCAACCAAACCGACGCTGCGACAAAACCGAAGAATTCGGCAATGAACGCGAAGCCCACTACCGAAGCGAGAATGACGGCCACCGGCCAAAGCTTCGGCGTGGCGATCTCCTGACGATCACGAAAGGCACCCACTCCCCCGACTGTCACGCCGACGATGATGAGGAGCCAACAGACGATCCTGGGAAGATAGCCCGGCCCCATCGCAGACGCCGTCCCCAAGGTCAGGTCGCGCCCGGCCCAAAGGCCGAGCGCGCCAAAACCCACGAAAAGCGCGGCGGTTAGGAGGTCCGGACGATCGCCCGCCCCGCCAGCTTTGCGCGGCGCCGACATTACTGCTGTTCCTTTGCGAGCTTCCAGATGGCGCCCAGCCGCTCTGCCCGAACCGGCAATTCCTTGCTCCAGTCTTCAGAAGAGAGGTAAGAAAGGGCAAGCGACTGTTGCTTGGCTTTCGCCTGGAATTCCGGGTTATCGAGGGCTTTTCGGATTGCGTCAGAGAACTTGACCCGGATATCTTCCGGTACGTCGCAGCCCATCGCAATGCCGCGTTCCGAGCTCACCAGAACTTCAAAGCCCTGCTCCTTTGCCGTCGGTAGATCGGGGGCGATCACAGCGCGCTCTTCTGCGAACTGACCCAGATTCTTGAAGGCTGAATGATCGCTGCCAACGAACTCGCCGACATTGATGCCAATCGTCATGACGTGGCCGCCAAGGAGCGCCGTGCGCGCCTCGTTCGCACCGTTGAACGTCACCGCGGTCAAGTCGATGCCGGCCGACTTTTCGAGTTGCAGCATGGCGAGATGTTCGTCCGTGCCGAGACCAGTCGTACCAACGGTCACTGCGCCAGGATTGGCCTTCGCATAGGCCACGAGGTCCTTGAGAGAATTGAACTCGGAGTTCGCCTGGACAATGAACGAACCCGGATCCTCAACGATGCGAGCAACAGGGCAAATTTTCTTGGGGTCGAAACGGACCTTTCGGTCCATCTGCATGGTCAGGTAACCGGGCGTGTTCAGCGAGGAAGCTGTGTAGCCGTCCGGACGCGCTTCCGTCATCGCCGTGTAGGCGATTTCGCCCGAAGCGCCCGGACGGTTCAGAACCGTGATTTTCGCACCGAGCTCCTTCTCGACATAGGGCGCCAGAGTTCTGTTCATAACGTCCGTGCCGCCGCCCGGAGCGAAAGCGACAATGAACTCGATCGGCCGATCCGTCGGCCATTCGGCATGTGCGGCGCCCGCGCCCAAGAGCAGGGTCGTCGCAAGCGCGGTGTTTCGGATCAAATGCTTCATGCTATCCTCCCATTGATGACTGCTATCGAGCGCCTCAGCGCTTCGAGGTTTCATTCGGCCCGACACAGAAGTGGTGTGACGGACCAAGATCGTTGTTCCGGTCGGTGACCCCTCCTCCTCCGTGAAGGCGCCGGCGCAATTCAGTCGCTCGCAATCAGAGCTCAGGCGGCAGTTCGCAGCCAGCTTTCGAGAGCGCTTCGTTGAACCAGGTCGGCCTATGGGTCCCGGCCTTGATGTTCTCCATCTGCTTATTTTCGGCGGCGTGCTTGGCAGCAGTTCGCTCGTAGACCTCAGCCACGTCATCGATCGGGATCACGACCACCCCGTCCGCATCGCCAAGGACCAAATCGCCCGGCATGACCACCATGCCGCCGATGGCGATCGGGCAATTGATTTCGCCAGGTACGTTCTTGTAGGGACCCCGATGTGTCACACCGACGGCAAACGACGGAACGTTCATCTCAAGAAACGCGTCAGCGTCGCGAATGGCTCCGTTGAGCACGAAACCGGCCACGCCACGACCGCGCGCATGGGCAAGCATCATCTCTCCCATCAAGGCATTCGTGACATCGCCCCCCGCATCGATAACGATGACGTCGCCTTCGGCGGCCATGTCGATTGCCTTGTGCAGCATGAGGTTGTCACCGGGAGGCGCCTTGACGGTGATAGCGCGGCCGGCAAGTTTACCAGACCGATGCATCGGCCGAAGCTGCGCGCCAGCCGCATGCATGCGGTGCATGCTGTCGCTCACATTGGCAACCGGCAGTTCCCGGAACCTCTCGACCCACGCTTGCTCAACGGCCCGAGGCCGGCTGCGAACTCTGAATCCTATGGTCAACGTATTCTCCTGAATCTGGCATTGAGGATGTTGAATGTGAGAGTTGTCAGGCTGACGCCGCCAGGACCCGGAAGTTCACGATCCTCTCGCGGCCAAGAGCACGCCCTTCGACGATTGCGAGCACTCCCTCGATCGCGTCGATGCCGACACGGGCATTCGCCTCCTTTGTGACACCGCCGATGTGCGGCGTCACAACAACCCTCGGCTCCTGCCAGAACGGATGGTCGGGCGAAGGCGGCTCGGTCTGGAAGGTATCCAGTCCGGCGCCCGCGATGTGACCGCTGGCAATTGCCCGCAGCAGTGCTTCCTCATCGATGAGGCCGCCGCGCGCGGTGTTGATCACGTATGCGCCAAGCTTCATCCGAGCGAGGCCCTCGTCGTCGAGGAGGTTTCGCGTCTCTGCCGTGAGTGGGCAGTGCAGGCTGACGATATCCGAGCCTGCGAGGATCTCCTCAACCGTGCTCGCCCGGGTGACCCCGGCCTCTGCGAAGGTGGCATCGTCCGTGAACGGATCGTATGCACTGATACGGATGCCGAATGTCTTCGCAAGCATCGCCGTATGGCGGGCAATTGCTCCGAAGCCGACGAGCCCCATGGTCATGCCCGAAAGTTCTTTGCCGGAGAAGCCTGGCTTCTCCCACCTGCCCGCTCGTAGCCCACTATCCAGCGGCAAAATCCGCTTAACTGTGGTGAGCAGCAGGGCGATGGCGTGTTCCGCGACGGACAGAGCGTTCGCACCCGTCGCGACGACGACCGGAATCTCGCGACGCGAGGCCGCGTCGAGATCGATGTTGTCCACGCCGACCCCATGTTTGGAAATCACGCGAAGCGAGGGGGCTGCATCAATTGCTGAAGCGCCAAAGCGGCCCATGCGAACAATGACGCCAACCGGATCGGCGCTCGCCACGAAGCCAACGAGATCTTCTTCGCTCGTGTACGGCGGTACATAGACCAGGCTATAACCGCTTTCCTCGGCGAGCTTCACTGCCCGCTCATTGATCGCTGGGCCGGTTACAAGAATGTTTTGGCTTCGCATGCGTACCTCGATTGGCGATGGCGAGGACGCAGAGCAGCAAGGCGCTTTCTGCTGGATCCTCCCTCGTGCCCGAACTCCCGTGGGCACCTCCTACACATGACGGTAACATAAGAAATTCTTGAAAAAAGCGAATAATTCTGACAAAGATAAACAGCAAATCTTAATCAATTAGGTGGTCGTTTGGATATTCGTCAGCTGAAAACCTTCATCGCGATTGCAGAACACGGCACGTTCGCGAAGGCGGCCGACGCGGTTGGTCTCACGCCATCTGCTGTGAGCCAGCAAATCCAGGCACTGGAATCGGAAGTGCGGGCCGAGCTGTTCGATCGTTCGACGCGGCCGATCACGCTGAACAGCCAGGGACTTCAAATGTTGGAGGCCGCACAAGGTCTTGTGCGTTCTGCCGATGATATCGTTGACGCTATTTCCGGGAAATCGGTCGGCGGCACGTTTACCATCGGCTCGGTGCGCTCAAGCGCCCTTTCTCTCCTGCCGAAGGCGATCATCGCCCTCAAGAACGACTTCCCCGGCTTGAAGATCAAGCTCCACGTTGCCAACACCGATGAGCTGCTGAACGACGTCGTTACCGGACGCCTCGATTCAGCGATGGTGGCCGAATATTCCGGCGTCCCATCGACATTGCGGTGGAGCCCGTTCATCCAGGAGCCACTCTTCGCAATCGCTCCAAAAGGGACGCGTCCCAGGCCTGCAGCTGAGATGCTTACGGAACTTCCCTATGTGAAGTTCATCAGCCGGTTTCGCCTTGCAAACATTATTGAGACCGAAGTCGCGAGAAGCGGGATCGTCACGAACGTTATTGCCGAGATTGACACGATCACAGCGGTCGTCGCCTGCGTGGTCAATGGACTCGGAGTTTCAATCGCGCCCTGGAGTGCCTTAAGAGAAGCTGGCGGCGAGGTAGTTGCCGTGCCCTTTGGCGATCCGCCAATCTATCGCCAGATCGGCCTTATAGAGCGGCGGGCCAGTCCTCGAGCAGCCGTTATCGACCGGCTTCACCAACATTTGGTCAGTTTCAGCGGAGAGTTCGGGGTTGCGCGTTGACGCCATGTCCATGGCTCTAAAGGCGCGGCCGCTGTCGCCATGAGAGAATTCCAACAGCGGGCTAGGGAAATAAGCACCTCGGAAAGCCGCTCCAAGTCAAACAGCCATGGCGTCCACACACCCATGCGGCAACACGCGGAAAGAAGGATGGCCGCGCAAAGGGCAAAATTCAAAGAAGAATGCCGACGGGCCAGAGTGTGTCGGCACAGAAGACGGACTTGGGCTGTGGAAATCGTCGGAATTTAGGCCCTGCTGGCGGAGACGCCACATGACAAACGGACCCCGTCGGACGAGAATTTCCAGGTCATCAAGAGGGGAAAAACAATGACAACAACCAACGAGATTGCAGATAAGATCGCGACCGAGCATGGCTTGACCAAGGTCCAGAGCAAGGCGGTTGTCGAGGCGGTCTTTGCCGCCGTGACCGCCGCCGCCACATCCGGCGCCGAAACATCGATCCCGGGCTTTGGCAAATTCAAGGTCAAGGACACGCCTGAGCGCGACGCGCGCAATCCGGCAACCGGTGCGACCATCAAGGTCGCGGCTGCGAAGAAGTTGACCTTCGCTCCGGCCAAGGCGCTTAAGGACGCACTGAACGGCTGACGGGGCCCGAAGGTTCGGGGCGTTGACGGCGGAGACGCGAAGGCTATTGAGGTCGTTATGGCCTTGATCGGTCAAAATGCTTCACCCGAACCTTCGCCGATTGCAAGTCCTGTGACAGAACCGGCCCGTCAGCGAGCCGGCTCTTTCCGCTCCTAGCAGGCAGCCAGACTGACATCAGTTTTTCGTCGCAGATCTTTGTCGTTCCGCAATCGGTTCGAAGCCACCCAACGTTTCAAGATAGGTCCGCTTCGCGCGGCTCGATTGTAATGCGGCTCGGCTCGATATCGCTGTCGATAAGACCAAGCATAGCAAGAGCATCGACAAGGTTGCGACGTTTGCCGCTCAATCGCTCGAATTCATCGTAGCTTTTCAGGACAAAACGAGGCCTACCGTGGTCAGTAATTATAACCGGCCCGGCTTCCGCCGCCTTTTTGGCGCGACTGATATCCCTGGTGAGTTCCCGGCTGGAAAGGGTCGTGATTTTTACGGTCGTCTCCATGTAGCTAGATATCCAACTAGTGCATCGCAGCAGGATACCAGAAGCCTCTATTCACTCGAAGGCCGAATTCGCCCATTGCCTCACCGCCTGCGTCTTGCTGGTCGCGGTTGATAGCAAGTCGCGTAGTCGCATCCCACTATTGGAACGGCACGGTAACCTCTTCGCCGATTTCCGAGGCTCCTGTCTGGAGACAGTCCCTGAGGCGGTTTCTTTCGTCGGCTGTAAGCATTCCTGCCCCGGCACGGATGCCTTCTTGCCAACCTGCGCCGCGTTCCCATGCTTCGTTATAAACCAGGGCAAGGTCGGACGTCCGTCGTGTCTGCTGGAGCGCTTCGAACAGGAGCGCGGCCTGTCGAACATCCTTGTCTCGCTTGACCGCGCTCTGGCCATCGGTGTGGCGACGCGACGCGACAATAAGCTTATGGACGGCATAGCGCTCTGGGGCTGGGACTGTCACAGGAACACCCGACTTGTGGAGCAGGATCGTCCGAATGGGGTCCCTGATCAAAAAGTCGAGAAAGCGCAGTGGATCCGCGCCCGCGCCGCCCAAGGCAGGCATCTTTGCGGGTTGATCGATGTAGTCGTCGCTGCCTCTGTTCGAAGTCAGGAACTCGACCCGATATCCGGAGCTGCTGACAAATGCAGACGAAGCTGTGGCTCCCGATCGGTGCGGGACGGGCCGGAAGGTCGGATCGACCGATTGCAGCAGATCGACGATTGGAGGTAGGCTGTCTTCGACCTCATGACTAATGGCGTAGTCTTGGGCAATGTCCGCGTCCCCTGTCAGGACTGCGGCCATTGGCAGACGCACGCCAAGGAGACCCGCGTAGCATTGGAATGCCACCGTGCCGATCAGCACGCCACGCAATCGGAACAGGCCCCCGTTCGCCAACGCCTCAACGACGTCGCCTGACATCTTATCGGGCGCGATCATCCCTCCTTCACGAGTGAGGGTGCTAACCAGGCGGCGCCGAGCGCGGAGATCATCCCTCTGAGCTTGAAAGTCTGCGACGCGCTCCGAAATCTCGGGATCATCTGCGGGGCCGACGTAACGCCGGGTCCTCCCGCCATGCCCATCAGGGATGTCGAAATACCAGTATCGACGCGCCTTTACCGTGACGGGCGTGAAGCGGCCTTCAGGTGGAAAGTCGGCTGTCCATGCCGCGTCGAGCGATCGCTGGCCGAGCTCAGCAAGCATCGTCTGATACATCAGGTCAATGGTTTTCATGTGGTTATACCCTTTTTGATAAAAGGTATAATAGATTTCGAGTTAGAAAACCAGACGCACAAAAATGAGAGTAAGCGCCGTATGCGCAGGTTGGCGACGCATCTCACGGGCGACGCGCGAGCTGCTTCACCAACTCCGTTCACGGCGGAGCAAGTCTTTCGAACCGGACCGTAGAGCGGGCCGCCCCGAAAGTGAGGCGACCCGTCCGGAGAGATGTCTGGCCTTAATTACCTGGTTCAAAACGTTGCTTTCATGAGGACGGTATGTCGTGGCGGTTCTCGCCACCCCACCAATGTTCGCCTCGCCGAGCAACGGCCCAACAATTATGCGTATTAGGATACACTAGCGCCCTTCCGGTATTCCGTGCTCTTCTGTGGCGTCTCGAAGACAAGGAGTCAGGTTGGCATCTCGCCTATGCCGGTTCTGGTAAGACGTTTCGTAAGACCGTCTATGCGGAGGTCGTGGCGACCAATGCGGGAATGACCCGCCGTTCTCTGTAGATCCCGCCCTTTGTCAACAAGGCCCAGACAATGCGTGCGGTCTTGTTGGCCAGCGCGACGGCCGCGACTTTGAAAGGACGCCGGTTCTTGAGCCTGCTCAGCCACGGTTCTGTCTTATCGTCGGCTTTGAGATGCATGAGAACCGACATAGCGCCAGTAACAAGCAAGGTTCTCAACTGGCCGTTCCCCATCTTTGAAATACCGACCAAGGTCTGGCTTGCCCCGCTTGAATGACTCTTCGGGGTCAGGCCAATCCACGCGGCAAAGTGGCGTGCGGATTTGAAACTATCGGGATCGTGGACTAGTGATTTGATGGCAAGCGCGGTTATCGCTCCAATCCCCGGAACCGTCATTAGTCGTTTGGTTATGCCGTCGTCCCGCGCTCGAACGAGGATCTCGTGATCCAGTTTAGCGATACGCGATAT